>Ga0172372_10001280_pt1 | contig 39107 bp, 39 predicted proteins | sample LakKiv5m_2_FD_114544 | JGI IMG/M metagenome (GOLD analysis project Ga0172372, IMG submission 114544) | Freshwater microbial communities from Kabuno Bay, South-Kivu, Congo - kab_092012_9.5m | ecosystem: Environmental > Aquatic > Freshwater > Lake | place: Democratic Republic of the Congo...
CACCTCCACCCCCCGGCCCACCAGCATGCGCACCAGGTTGTTGCCCAGGAGTCCGGTCGCCCCGGTCACCGCCCAGCGTCCTGGTAGCGTTGTCGACATGGTTCCCTCAGGGATCGCGTTGACGGGAAGGCCCCGGGTCGGCACATTAGCGCGCGCTCCGGAGAGCTGATGGCGTTCCTGCTACCTGAGGGCCGCCGATCGTTGTCGGCCTATGCCTACCACGTCGGTCCCTCGCACACCTACCAGCCGGCCTACAGGTTCATCGCGGCGGACATCGCCGTGGAACACGGGGCCTGGCTGGACCTCGGCACGGGCACGGGTTGGCTCGCCATCCACGCCGGAGCCGGAAAGCCCGACCTGGACGTCATCGGGATCGACTCCTCGGAGACGATGATCCAGCTGGCGGACACCAACAAGGCCGGCCGGCTCAACGTCACCTTCCGGATCATGTCGGCGGACGACATCATCTACCCGGACGGGACGTTCGGCGTGGTCACGGCCGTGCAGCTCTTCCACCACCTCCCCGAGCGCGCGAAGGTGCTCTCGGAGGCGTGGCGGGTGCTGGTGCCGGGCGGGAAGCTCTACATCTACGAGGCGGACCCCGACGCGGAGGTCCCCTCCGACTGGGTGTCCCGGCGCGGCTTCTGGCCCCCGGACGGCGTGCTCAAGAAGCGCTGGTCCAAGTACGGGATGGACCAGGGCGCGTGGGACCAGCTCAAGCGCGACGTGGAGTCGTCTCCGTTCGGAGCCGGGTACACCGACGAGCGCCACGGGTTCTACCGCCGCCTCGTGTGTACGCGCTAGCCCTCGCGGGCTGTGTCGCGCCGCTCGTGGACGAGCGGGTCATCGAGGCGGACGTGGTCTCGGAGCGGGTGACGGGTCCGGTGGACAGCCGGCTCGGCGCGGACGTCGCCGTGGGCCCGGGCGATGCGTGGGGCGCCTCGGCCCCCGGGGTGGACGCGGTCCTGGTGGACGACACCTGGGCCGAAGGCCCGAGCTGGGTGGGGTGGGCCGGCACGGAGCGCGTGGAGGCGGCCCGGGACGGGCGCTGGTGGCGCGACGGGGCGGAGCAGCCGCCGGTGGAGGGAGCCCGCCGCTGGGCCGCCGGTCCGGCCGGGGTGGTGGCCTGGGACGGGGTGGCGCTCCGGCTGGACGGGGGCGATCGAGCGGTGGGTGAGGTGGCCGCGCTCGCGGTGGGGGAGGTGCGCGTGTACGCGATCGTGTGCGCGTCGGCGTGCGAGGCCGTGGCCTGGGAGGGGGCCGAGGAGGTGGCGCGCTGGCCCGCGGGGCAGGGGGGCGCGGTGGGCGAGTGGGACGGCCGTGGCTGGGCCGGAGACCCCGAGGACGGCCTCACCGAGGGCGCTGGCCGGGCTTGCGCCGAGGACGGGGCCTGCGTGGCGGGGGAGCCGGGGGACCACCTGGGGGGCGCCATCGGCGGGGGATACGCCGCCGGCGTGTACAACTCGCGCATCGTGCCCGCGCGGGCCCGGATCGTCCCCCTGGCGGACGGGCCCGTCTACGCGCTCGAGCGGGGCGCGGAGAACCAGCCCCACGCGCTCGCCGGCGACGCCGACCGGTTGGTGGTGGGGGCCCCGTACTACCCGGCCGAAGGGGGGGCCGCCGGGCTGGTGGCGCGGGTCCCGCGGTGACCCTCTCCCTCGTCCTGCTCGTCGTCGCCGCCGTCCCGATCCTCCTCACCGCAAGGATCTGGGAGCGGCTGCGACGGCCGTGGTGGCTGGACCTCTTCGGGCTCGGCGCCACCTACCTCCTGGGCACGGGCGCGGCGGTGGCGGGATGGTTCCTCACCACGCCCGACCCCTTCGAGAGCCCGTGGCTCCCCGCCGTCGCGCTGGTCAGCGCGATGGTGGGCGGGAGCGTCACCGTGGCCTGGGCGCGCCTCGCCGGCATTCCGATGGCGTCGGGCCGGGTCCCGCTGCGGACGCTGGCGCTCGGCTTCCCGGTCGGTCTCGGCACCGCCGCGCTCGCCGGGCTGTGGGCGGCCGCGGCCTCGCTGGTGCTTCCCCCCGAGGAGCAGCTGGTGGGCCTCGCGCTGGACGAAGCCGGCGGCCTCCCGGTGTGGGCCCGGGTGTCGAGCGCGCTCCTGGCGGTCAGCCTGATCCCGCTGGTCGAGGAGGCCCTGTTCCGCGGGGTCGGCTTCGGGGTGATCGAACGGCGCTTCGGCGCGTCGGTCGCGCTCACCGTGACCGCGGCGGCCTTCGGGCTCCTGCACGGCACGGGTCCGGTCGTGCTCGCGGCCACGACCTCCTACGGGGTGGCCTGGGGCTGGCTGCGCGCGCGTACGGGCAGCATCTGGCCGGGGGTGGTGGCCCACGTCACCACCAACCTGGTGGCGATCCTCCTCGGCTGAACGCGCGCGGGGGCGGGACGCTCGGCCTACAACGCCGCCAGCACCTGCTCCGCGTGCCCGGCGGCCTTCACCGGGTCCCACACCTTCTCCACCCGCCCGTCGGCGCCGATGAGCACCGTCACGCGCGCGATGCCCATGTACGCGCGTCCGTAGAGCGTCTTCTCGCGCCAGACCCCGAAGGCCTCGCACAGCGCGCCATCGTCCGCGACGAGGGAGAAGGGGAGGCACTCCTTCTCCTTCCACTTCCCCTGCTTCTTGGGCGGGTCCTTGGAGACGCCGTACACCCGCACCCCCCTGGCCTCGAGCGCGGGCGCGGCGTCGCGGAAGCCCCGCGCCTCGATCGTGCAGCCCGGCGTGTCCGCCTTGGGGAAGAAGAAGAGCAGGACCCGCTGGCCGCGCAGCGAGGCGAGGGACACGGGCCCGCGGTCGGTCGGGAGGGTGAGGTCGGGGACGAGGTCGCCTACGTTCATGGCGGCGCCTTATCGCGGGTCCACTTCGGGCGGCGCCACCGTCAGCCGCGCCAGCTCACGGTCGGTGGCCAGCCAGGCCACCTCGCCCTCGCGCTCCCAGCGGCGGTAGCGGCCCTCCACGCGCAGCGCCACGCGGTGCTCCACCAGGTCCACCACCACCACCGCCTCGGCCGGGGGGCGGGACTCGCCGCGCAGCGCCTCGTCGGCGCAGCAGGGCGCGTCGGGCGGGGGCTGCCGCACCGGCCAGTCGGAGAACTGGTCCAGGTCCGGCGCGCCCACCAGGGCGAGGAGGAAGCGGCCGTCGGCGTCGACGAAGAGGCCCTGCCCCGCGCCGTCCAGGCTCACCGTCCACCGGGTGCCGAGGGTGGTGCGGTCCAGGGCGCGCACCGAGCCGGTGGGCCAGGGGAGCAGGTAGAGCTCCTGCCCGCTGGGATGCAGCGCGAAAGGCGCCGGCCAGGTGGCGGGGCTGGGCGTGACGGGGACGGGGATGACCCCCGCGCCTCCGCCGGAGCGGAAGATCTGACCCCGGCCGTCCACGCCGCGGAGGAGGGTCAGCACGCCCCCGCCCGCCGCCGGCACCGAAGAGGCGAACGGCAGCCGACCCGCCGCGGCGCGAGCGGCGTTCCACTGCGCCTCGAAGCGTCGGGCCTGGTCCACGGGGGGAGGCGGCTCGCCCACCGGATCCGGCGCGGGCGCCGCCACAGGCGCGCAGGAAGCGACGCCGATGGTCCACACACACGCGCCCGACTCGGTGACGCCGTGCACCTCCAGCCCGCCGGGGCCCTCCGAGAGGCCGGTCCAGCGGGGACCCGGGGGGAGGGCGACGGGCTGGCCGTCCCGGTCTCGCAGGCCGTTCGCGTCCAGGATGGCGCAGCCCGAGGCGTCACAGGCGACGTCGACCAGGCCCGGGATCGGCAGCCTGCGCACGCTCCCCTGGATCGCGGGGGCCTCCACCTGGGGCTCCGTCCCGGAGGTCGGCTTGGGGCAGCCGGCGGCGAGGGCGAGTAGCAGCATGTGTTGCCCGGGCAGGGCGCCCTCATTACCCCAAGGGGCATGAGCTGCACAGGCCCGCACCCGGGGGCGGAATGACCCCCGGTCGTCGACCCGGCCCCCCCCGCCGCGGGCCCCCCCCGCGGGGTCCCCGTCCGTCCCGCCCCGTCGACCCCATCTCGCAGCGCGCCGAAGAGCTGGTCCGCACCGCGGGTCTCGCGCCCGGGATCGCGCGTCAGGTCGCGGCCGGTCGCCTGGACCTGAACGACGTCCTCAAGCGCATGGCGGTCGCCGACGAAGTGGGCCGGCTCATCGCGACCCACGACATCAACCGGGCCCTCGCCACCCAGGTGGTGCTCGGCCAGGCGCAACTGGAGGACGTCCTGGCCCGGCGTCGCCTGGAGCTGCACCTCACCGCCAACCGCGAGCGCTCCACCCTGGACGCCGCCGCCGCCAGCGGGAAGGAGCTCACCCTCGGGGTGCACGGTCACCGGCACCTCCGGGGTCGGGTGCTGCGCTCGGATCGCTACGAGATCGCGTTTCTCGACGCGGAGTCCGGGACGGAGCAGCTCATCCACAAGCTCCAGGTGAAGTACGCCTTCGATCCGGAGGACTTCAAGAAGGTCAAGAAGGCCCTGGACTACGACAAGGAGCGCCGCGATCGGGCGGCGGAGCCGAAGCCGCGGCCCCAGGATCGCTTCGGCTGCTCGGACAAGCGGCTGGGCGCGGCGATGGACCGGAAGACCCCGGTGGTCGCCGTCACCCTCGAAGGGGAGTGCTTCAGCGGCGAGGTCGCCTGGATCGCCCGCTACGAGATCGGCCTCCGCACCCGGGCCGGCGCCGAGGTGGCCGTCTTCCGGCACGCCCTCGACGACTTCCGCGACACGCCGGCCCGACGCGGATAGCCGACGGGCCCATGGGTATCCTCAAGGGCGCGCTCACCGTGCGCCGCTACCGGGTCGAGGGCGAGGTCCCCGACGGCTTTCGCGACCTCTGGATCGAGGCGATGAACTCGCACGCCTTCCGGGAGCCGCTCTCGCCGCTCCACAAGGAGGAGGTGATGGGCTGGGTCCAGGTGCACAACCTGCTGGACACCCAGTTCGACGACCTCAACCGCTGGCTCTACAACCAGTACGCGGTGTTCGCGCTGCGGGTGGACAAGAAGGTCCTGCCGGCCCGCTACTTCCAGGCCCACCTGCAGAAGCGGTGCGAAGCCTGGTGCAAGCAGAACAACCGCGAGCGGGTACCGTCCGCGGTGAAGAAGGAGCTGAAGGAGGTCCTCGAGCAGGAGCTCCTCCGGCAGACCCTCCCGCGGGTCCAGGTCACCGAGGTCGCCTGGCACGTGCCCGACGGCTGGCTCCTCGTCCACAGCCAGTCCGACCGGGTGAACGACCTGTTCCGCAAGCTCTTCTTCCGCTGCTTCGGCCTGGTCGCCCACCCCTTCGACCCCGTCGACTTCGTCGCCGATCTCGAGGGCGTGGGGCCGGCGCTCCTCGCCAGCGGCGCGTCGGACCTGCGCGGATCGGAGGCGTGATGGACGACACCGTGGGCGAAGGCGTGCCGCCGCACGTGGCGAGCGAGTTCTACCTCTGGCTCTGGTACACCTCGGACGGGAACGGGGGCACGTTCACTTTCGAAGACGGCAGCGTCGCGCAGTGCTGGGTCGAGGACCGGCTCGCCTTCCGCTCGGCCGGCGAAGAGAAGGTCAGCGCGGTGCTCACCGGCGAGAGCCCCGGAACCACTCCGGAGGCGCGCGCCGCGGTCCGCGGGGGCAAGGTGCTGCGGGACGTGCGGCTCGCCGTCCGCCGGTCCGACCGGGAGTACTCCGTGACCCTTCGCGGACCGGCGGTGGAGCTGGCGGGCGCCAAGGTCCCCGGGCTGGTCCGGGCGGGGGACGAGGCCGAGACGGTGTACGAGCGCATGTTCCTCTACGAGGAGCTCCACTGGGTGGTGGCGCAGCTGTTCCGGGCCTTCGGGCGGGAGCGGGCGTCCCAGGGATGGCGCGAGTCGGTCGTCCCCGCGATGCGTGCCTGGCTGGAGGCCCGCGCTTGACGCATCTGGCCGGTAGTCATAAATGGGGCCGCGCTGCGTGGTTAGCTCAGTTGGATAGAGCGTCGGCCTCCGGAGCCGAAGGCCACAGGTTCGAATCCTGTACCACGCACCACCTCGCCCCCCTCAGGGGTCGCCGAGCGCGCCTTGCCCGCGCTCACGGAACGGGGCTACGTTGCCTCGTGCCCCCGGTCGAAACCACTGATGTGGACTGCCGCGCGCTCCGTCTCGCGCGGCGAGGACGGACAGGGTGAGGTTCCGCTTCTGGGGCGTCCGCGGCTCCATCCCGGTGCCCGGGTCGGAGACGAGCCGGTACGGCGGCAACACGTCGTGCCTCGAGGTCAACGCGCCCGGGGCCCCGCCGCTCGTGCTGGACTGCGGCACCGGAGCCCGGCGGCTCGGTCCGCTCCTGCTCCAGCGGCCGGAGCGTGAGCTGCACCTGCTGTTCACGCACTTCCACATGGACCACCTGTTCGGGTTCCCGTTCTTCGCCCCGATCTTCGCCCCCTCCTTCGACATCAACGTCACGGCCCCGGCCTTCCACGCCGACGGCGCCCGCGACCGCATCTCCCGCTACCTCAACGGCATCTTCCACCCCGTGCGCATCGCCGAGGTGCCCGCGCGCATGCAGTTCGAGGCCATCCGGCCCGGGCGCCCCTTCGAGCGGGGGCCCTGGGCGATCACCGCGATCGGCCTGAACCACCCCGGCGGAGCCTGCGGCTACCGGATCGAGCTCGGCCGGCGCTCGCTCGTCTACATCACCGACACGGCCCCGCTTTCCCGCCCGGGGGAGGGGATGGCCGGGGGCCAACGGCCCAACGGGCGCGAGGCCCAGATGCTCGCGCTCTTCGCGAACGCCGACGCCGTCGTGTTCGACACCATGTTCACCTTGTCCGACTACCTGGAGAAGATGACCTGGGGCCACTCCTACCCGGAGTACGCGGTGGCGTTGTGTCGCGAGGCGGGGGCGAAGCGGCTGTTCCTGTTCCACCACGCCCCGGACGCCTCGGACGACGACCTGGACCGGCTCGCAGAGACCTGGGCCCCCCACGTCAACCCCCTCGTGGAGCTCGCCCGCGAGGGCGACGAGATCGACCTCGGGGACTGAGGCCGACCGTTGAGGGGCGGGAAGGCGGGGAGGGCGCGCGCGGAAGACGGGATAGATTCCGCGCGCCCGAGGGGCTGCGCGTGATCTACGTCGACGAGATGGTGGTGGGCTGCATCCTGGGCGGGGTGCTCATCCTCGCGCTCATGGGCTGGGCGGGGTGGGCCGCGGCCTGGGTGCGGCGCGTGGAGCTGCGCGCCGCGGCGGAGCCCCTGGTCCGGGAGTTCGGGCTCGCCTGGATGGACGAGGGGGTGCGCGCGCGCGTGGGGGCCCGGGGGCGGGTCGGGCAACACGTGGTGGAGCTCAACGTCCGCCCGCCGGTGGCTCGGCCGGTCTTCCGGGCGCGGATCGGCGCCGGGCGCTGGGAGTCGCTCGACCGCGATCAGCCTGCGGCGGCGTTGAGGGACCGGTTGGCGCTGCCCTCCGGCTGAAGCCCGCGCTCGCGCAGGAACCGCTCGAAGCGGTGGTAGATCGTCTCCGGCTGCTCGATGAGCGCCGCGTGGCTCGCGTCGGCGAGGAGCAGGAAGTCCGAGCCGGGGATGCTGGCCGCCATCTTCCGGGACAGCCACACCGGGGTGAAGGAGTCCCGCTCGGCGGCGACCACGAGGACGGGGACGTCGATGCGGCCCAGGTCCGGCCAGCGATCGTGGTCCTGGCAGGCGAGCACGCTGTGGAAGAACACCCGCAGGTCGATGGAGGCCAGGTGCCGCATGTAGGGCAGCATGTCCTCCGGGCGCGCGTAGTACGGATCCACCAGCGCCGCCTTGCGAGCCACCAGCCAGGCCAGCGGCGACTCCATCAGCGGGCGCGCCACGAAGTGGAGGTCCGGGCCCATCCGATCCAGGAACCGGCTGATGTACCGGAACACGGTGGGAGAGCCCGAGAAGTCCATGAAGGTGTCCAGGGTCCGCCCCGCGGTGCCCAGCATGGGGACCAGCGCCCGGACGCGGTGGGGCGCCGAGGCCCAGGCCTCGAGGATGACCTGACACCCCATGGAGTGGCCCACCAGGATGGCCTGATCGGCGCCCACGGCGTCGAGCACCACCACCAGGTCCCGCGCGTGCCGCGGCACGCCCAGATCGGCGTCGAGGGGGACGCGGTCGCTGCGACCGTGGGCCCGGTAGTCCCAGAGCAACACGGTGTACCGGTCCCCGAACTGCTCGACGAGGTACTTCCAGAAGAAGGTGCTGACCCCGACGCCGTTGCAGCAGGCGATGAGCGGGCCCTGCCCCACCGTGGTCCAGTAGAGCCGCAGGCCGTCCTCGGCGGTGGCGAAGCCGGAGCGTACCTGGCGCTGCATGGTCCGGGCCTAACGTTTTCGGACGGGCCCGCCGATCCTTGAGGACGAACGAGGACCCCCATGCAACTCCTGAACGAAGCCGCCGCGACTCCCGATCAACGGCGCTCCGAGCGCATCCCGCTCGAAGCCCGCATCACCATGGCCTCCCAGTCCAACTTCTGGGCCGGGTTCTCCGAGAACCTGAGCGACGGGGGCGTGTTCGTCGCGGCGGTGGACCCGCCCGCCATCGGCGAGCTGGTCCCGGTCCACATCCAGACCAGCGACGGGCGCGCCATGCTGGTGTGGGGCGAGGTGCGTTGGCACCGCGAGGACAGCGACGGCAACCTGACCGGGTGCGGCATCCGCTTCCTCAACGTGGACGAGCGGGCGCGTGAGACGCTGCAGGCGATGATGCAGGGGACCGGACAGCCGCCGCTGTTCATGGACTTCTGATCCGGCCGGTCCCGGCCGGATCGGAGCTCGGGCCGGGATCGGCCCCCCGCCTTCGGCGGGGGCCGTGTGCCGCCCCTTCCCCTTCGGGGGCGCGGGCGGCCCGTGACGACAAAGCCCCGAGGTCCGGTGGACCTCGGGGCTTCCTCGTCGGTGGTGGAGAAGAAGGGGATCGAACCCTCGACCTCCGCATTGCGAACGCGGCGCTCTCCCAGCTGAGCTACTTCCCCGAAGGGACGAGCCTGCTATCGGAGCCCCCCGGGAGCGTCAACCCCCGTGGCGCGGCAGCTCAGTCCAGGCCCCTCGCGGCGAGATCATCCTCCTCCAGCCCGAGGAAGTGCCCGATCTCGTGAAGCAGCGTGATGCGGAGCTGTTCGACGAGCTCCTCGTGATCCGAGGCGATGCGGGAGAGGTTGCGCCGGTACAGCACGATCGTGGCCGGGAGGGTGGACCAGGGCGCGAAGCCCGAGCGCTCCGGCAGCGAGTGCCCGTTGAAGGAGCCGAGCAGCTCGGCGGGCCGCGCGGGCGGGTCGAAGTCGCCCAGGATCTCGGCGGGAGGGACCTCGTCCACCAGGATGGCCACGCTGTCCAGGTACTTCTGGAGGGACGGGTGCAGCTGCCCGATGACCTCGTCCGCCACCGCCGAGATGGTGGCGTCGTCCAGGGGTACGGGGAGCGGGTAGGTGTCGGGCGCCTCGGCGTGGGCGGCGTGGTAGTCGCGCAGCGCCCCGTCGTGATCCCCGCGCCGCTCGCGCAGGCAGGCGCGGGAGTAGTGCGCGTCGGGATGGTGGGGGTCCAGGCGGAGAGCGGCGTTGAGCGCGGCCCGGGCGTCCTCCCACTCGGCGGCGTCGAAGAGGGCCCGCCCGAGCGCCGCCCAGGCGTCCACGTGGTCGTTGTCGAGCTCGATCGCGGTGCGCAGCGAGCTGATCCCGGCCTCGTCCTCGCCCGCCTCGCACTGGGCGGCCCCGAGCACGTAGTGGCCTTCGGCGTCGGAGCACTGGCGCAGCGCCTTCTGGGCCAGGCGGACCGCCTTGTCGGGATCCTCCTCCATGGCCTCCCAGGCCGCTTCCCGCAGGTCTTCGACCGTCCGCTCCTTCATCGGGCCACGCGCACCGTCATCTTACGCTGGATGAACCCGTATCCGCCCTCGATGGCGGGGAAGTCCAGGCTCCGCACCACCCCCCGCACGCAGTGTTCGGCGGGGACGGACGGGAACGTCGAGTCGGTGATGGTGAGGTTGCGGGGCGTGCCTTCCGGCGTGACGAGGAGCACCCAGGTAGCGCTCACCTCCGCGGGCGACTGGTGCGCCGCGTAGCAGGCGCCGAGGTCGGGGAGCGCCGAGTCGAGGAGCCGCTCGGCCACGGGGGCCAGCGCCCTGCGCGGGAGGTCCGCCGGCGGGGACCAGTCCATCCGGTCCACCAGGGTCAGGTTGACGTCCACCGGGGCGAGGGGAGCCGCGGTGAGCGGGAGTTGCCGCTCCCAGGGGGCGAAGCCGTCGGTCTCCACCCGGATCTTCAGCACCGGCGCTCCCTCGGGCAGGGGGGTCTCGACACGTCGACCGGACCCCACCTCGGACCCGTTGAGGAACACGTGGTCCGCCTTGGGGAAGACCTTCACCTCGAGCACCGCCGCCCGCGGCGGCCCGGGGGCGAGCCACGCGAAGAGGGCCACGAAGAGGATGACCAGCGCCATGAAGGTGAAGGCGGCGGCCGCGAAGGCCGCCCACGGCACCCGCCGGGCGTGGTAGCTGACCGACCGACGCTCGCCGTGGTCGGCGACGACGGTGAGGGTGGCGGTGTCGCTGCCCCAGGGCACGCGATCGGGGCGGAACACGAGCGGCACCGACTGCTCGGCCGCGGTGGGGTCCAGGTCGGGCCGCGGCACCTCCAGCCAGGGCCGGTCGGAGCTGACCCGACCGGGCATCTTGCCCGACCCGGCGTTTCGCACCACCAGGGTGGGGCGCGAGCCGGCCGAGAGGGACTCGCTCTCCGGTCCCGCGACCACGAGCCGAGGCGCCCGCCGCCCGAGGTCCACCGGACCCGAGCCGACCCCGATGGTGCGACCGAGCGCGCCCGGGGGCGGGGGCGGGCCGCGGGGGTCCGATCGCTCCTCTTCGTCGGCGGGGGTGGGCTTCGGGAGCGGAGCGGGCGGAGGGTCCACCGGCGGCGCGGTGGCGAGCCGGGAATCGACGCCGCGGATCACCGGCTTGAGGGTCCCGGTCGGCGCCGGGAGGGGCGCGCGGACCACGGTCTCGGCGGTCGGATCGGCGGGAGGCGTCAGCTCGCGGCCCGGGCCCAGGAGCCCGATGACCGGAGCCTGGCGGCGGACCAGATCGACCCGCGCGGCGTCGTACAGCGCGCGACGGCTGCCGTCGCCGAGGGTGCGCCAGGCGGCGTCGAGACGGCGGAGCTCGACCTGGGACCGCGCGATGTCGTTCAGGTTTCGCGCCCACTTGTACCGGGCCCGGTAGGCGGCCTCCAGCTCGGCCTGCGGGGCCTCCGGATCCACCGTCAGGATGGCGTAGAGGTCCTCGTCCGGCGACGGGGCCTCCCTCCCCTCTGCCGAGCCGACCTGCTGCGCGACCGGGAGGCCTTCGAGCACGGGCTCGTAGGCCTCGGGCTCCTCCACCAGGGCGCGGCGCAGCATGCCGTTGTTCTTGATGAGGAACAGCGCCTCGGCCTTGTACTTGGGGTTCGACTGCTGACCCTGCGCCCAGGTGCGGCGGCGCTTCACCGCGGCCTCACGCTCCTCGGGGCCCGCGGTCCGTTCGAGCCCGTAGTAGGCGTAGAGCCCCCGCTGGCCCACCGTGGCCAGAAAGCGCTCGATCTCCTCGAAATCCCGCGGCTCCATCCGGCGCCGTCTATCCGAGCCGCGCGCGCGTGGCCCGCGGGCGGGGGCCCCCCGCGCTCACAGCAACGCCGCGGCCGACTCGGCGAGCACCGAGCGTTCGCCCTTGCGCAGGGTGACGTGCCCGGCGAGGGGGGAGAGGCGGAACCGCTCCACCACGTACGAGAGCCCGTTCGAGGTCGCGTCGACGTAGGGATTGTCGATCTGGTAGCGGTCGCCCGTCAGCACCACCTTGGTGCCCTCGCCCGCGCGGGTGATGACGGTCTTGACCTCGTGGGGGGTCAGGTTCTGGGCCTCGTCGATGACGAGGAACTGGCGCGGCAGGCTGCGGCCGCGGATGTAGGTGAGGGGCTCGACCTCGATGATCTTCTGGTCCAGCAGGGTCTGGTAGTTGGGGTGGGAGGCCTTGGCCCCGCGCCCGCCGTTGGAGGTCTCCTCCCCCCCGAGGAGCAGCTCGAGGTTGTCGAAGATGGGCTTCATCCAGGGGTTGAGCTTCTCGTCCAGGCTGCCCGGCAGGAAGCCGATGTCCTTGCCGAGCGGGAAGATGGGGCGGGCCACGACGAGGCGCCGGTACCGCTTCTCGTCCGCCACCCGCTGGAGCCCGCAGGCGATGGCCAGGAGCGTCTTCCCGGTGCCGGCCATGCCGTCCAGGGTCACGAGCGACACGCTGTCGTCCAACAGCAGGTCCAGCGCGAAGAGCTGCTCCCGGTTCCGGGCGAAGATCCCCCACACGCCTTCCTTGTGCCGGCCCACCAGCTGGAGCCGGCGCTGGCGCTCGTCGAAGCGGGCCATCGCGGTGTTGGACGGCTGCTCCTGGTTCTTGAGGATCACGAACTGCTGGGGGCAGAGACCGTCCCCCTCCTCGGCGAGCCAGCCGCGGCTGTAGATCTCGGAGATGACCTCGGGGGCGACCTCGCGCTCCACCACGCCGGTGTAGGCCTCGTCCACGTCGATGTGGGCGTGCTCGTAGTCCTCGGCCAGCATGCCCAGGGCGTCGGCCTTGAGCCGCATGTTCACGTCGCGGCTGACGAAGATCACCTGGCCCGCGTCGGCCGACTGGTGGAGCCGCAGGGCCACGCGGAGGATGATGTTGTCCGCGGAGTCCAGCGCGCCGGCGAAGATCTCGGCCTTGTCCTCGGGTTCGCCGAGCACCACCCGCATGCGGCCCCCACCGGGGAGGGGGACCCCTTCGGCCAGGTGCCCCTGCTCGCGCATCGAGTCGAGCTGCCGGGACACGGCGCGCGCGGCGCGGCCGCGTTCGGTGAGCTCGCGCTTGAACTTGTCGATCTCCTCGATCACCGTGATGGGGAGGACGAGATCGTGCTCGTCGAACACCAGGAGGGCGTTGGAGTCGTGGAGGAGTACGTTCGTGTCGAGGACGTACGTACGGCGTCCTGCGGCGTGCTTGCTGGGGATTGCCAAGGGGGGCTCCGCGGGACGGAGAGGGGGGGGGAGGGAGACGAGGCGGGAGGAGCGGGGAGGAGTCAGGGGAGGTCGAGCGTGTAGGCCCAGGTGCTGCCAGCCGGGCTGGTCGGGGTGGTGGGAACGTAACGGATGTCGGCCTTCTCGATGCGGACCGTGCCGCCCGCGGTGGAGCCGCGGCCGACGTAGAGGGTGAGCGGCCCCCCTTGGGGCACGGTGCCGGCGGGGACGCTGAAGCGCACGTCGTTGCGTCCGCGACGCAGGTAGGGCGCGAGGTCCAGGAGGAGCTGCGGCTCGCCCGAGCGGACCCGCCGGATGGTGACCCCGTTGACGATCACGTCCACCACCGCGCCACCCCCCGACTCGTCCACCGTGACGAGCCACCAGGTGCCGGCGGGGACCGCCGTGGGCGCGGGGTCGGCGGGGGCCGGCGACCCGGTTGCGGGCGGAGCCGCGGGCGTGACCGGCCGCACGGTGTGCCGAGGCGCGGTGATCCAGACGTTCCCCGCCGAGTCGAGGCGGACATCCACCCCCTCGAGGTTCAGGTCGGGCAGGACGTCCACCCTCACGCCGTTGAGGTAGACGGTGGTGGCCCAGGCCAGCGCGCCGAACAGGAGCATCAGGCGTCCCCCGGGTCCACGCCGCCGTTCACCCGGGTCCGGAGCTCCTTGCCCACCTTGAACACCGGCAGCACCTTCGGCCCCACCTCGATCGGGGCCCCGGTCCGTGGGTTCCGGCCGGTGTAGCCAGGATAGGACCGGGCCTTGAAGCTCCCGAACCCACGAATCTCCACCCGGTCCCCGTGGCTCAGCGCCTCCCGGATGGTGTCGAACAGGCTGCTCACCACGCGCTCGGCGATGGGCCGCGGCACACCGCGCCGCTTCGCGAGGTGATCCACGAGTTCAGTCTTGGTCATGCCGACACGGGGTTCGAACGGCCCTTACCGGCACGCTCCGCGCCGGTCAAGGCTTCGGCGCCGGTGGCCCGCCCGAGGGCGCGACCGCAGGCCCCTTGCCACCGAACAGCCGGGAGAAGAACGCCGCGTTCTCCCGGAGCGCGATGACGATGGGAGCCGCCACGTAGATGGAGGAGTAGGTGCCCACGATGATGCCGATGATCATCGCCTCGGCGAACTGGAACAGGACCGGGCCGCCCCAGATCAGGAAGGGGACCATGGACAGGATCGTGCCGCCCGAGGTCACGATGGTGCGCGACAGCGTCTGGTTGATGGAGTCGTTGATGAGGCGGTGAAGGTCCGCCTTCCGGTACTTCTCCAGGTTCTCCCGGATCCGGTCGTACACCACGATGGTGTCGTTGATCGAGTAGCCGAGGAGCGTCAGGAGCGCGCTGACCATCGCGAGCCCGAACTCCTGCTGCGTCACGATCCAGATGCCCACGAGCACCACCGTGTCGTGGAACAGACAGACGATCGCGCCCGGCGCGAACGTGAAGTCGAACCGCACCCCGATGTACACGAGCAGCAGGAGCAGGCTGAGGCTGAGCGAGAGGATGCCCGCCCAGCGCAGGTTGCTGCCCACGCGGGGGCCGACGGAGTCCGTGCGCTCGATCTCCAGGTCGCGGTCTCCGAGCGCCGCGGTCAGCGCGGAATGGATCGACTCGGCAAGGCCGGGGAGGCGCACGTAGAAGGTGTTGTCGTCGGTGCTGGCCTGCACCGAGACCCCGGGCACGCCCGCCAGCGCCGCCTCGATCCGAGGGAAGGGCACCTGGTCGCCCGAGTAGGTGGCGGTGGCGCGCGCGCCGACCTGCTCGTCCACGGTGAAGCCCGTCAGCCAGCCGGCGCCGAAGGCGGTCCCGAGCGCGTCCTCGACGGCCTTGACGTCCTCGGGACGGGCGGAGGACTCCCCCTGCGTGCGGAACAGGAAGCGCTGGTCCTCGGCCTCGCCGAGCTGCTGGATGGCGTCGTCCCCGACGCCGACCGGGACCAGGGCCGAGCGCACCTCTTCGATGGTGGTGGGCTTCCCGAAGTGCACCTGCACCTCGGTGCCGCCGGTGAAGTCGATCGACCAGCGGGGTCCCACGAAGAAGTAGAGCGCGAGGCTGATGCCCCACGCCGCCCAGCTGATGCTGGCCCAGAGGTGCCGCCGGGCGACGAAGTCGTAGTAGAAAGTCTTGGGAATGAGCTCGAACATCGGGGCCCCTTCTCCTAGATGCTGAGGGTGGCGCCGGGGCGCCCGAAGGTGGCCTGCACGAGCGTCCGCGAGACGAACACGCCGGTGTACAGGGTGGTGAAGATGCCGATCATCAGGGTGACGGCGAAGCCCTTCAACGGGCCCGTGCCGTAGCTGTAGAGCACCACGCCCGCGAGCAGGGTGGTGATGTTGGAGTCGAAGACGGCCACCGAGGCACGGTCGAAGCCGGCCTCGATCGCGGCTCGCAGCCCCTTCCCGGCTCGGACCTCCTCTCGGATCCGCTCGAAGATGATGATGTTGCAGTCCACCGCCATCCCGACGGTCAGCGCGATGCCGCAGATGCCGGGGAGGGTGAGCGTGGCGCCGAGCAGGGCGAGCAGCGCGAGGACCAGCACCCCGTTGATGACCAGGCTCACCGAGGCCAGCACGCCCGACAGGCGGTAGTACGCAATGGCGAAGAGGAGGACGAGCGCCGAGCCAGCCCCGGCGGCGAGGAGACCCTCCTCGCTCGCCTGCTGACCCAAGGAGGCGCCGACCTTGCGGACCTCGCCGACCGAGACCGGGGCGGGCAGCGCGCCCGACCTCAAGACCAGGGCGAGCTCACCGGCCTCCTTGGCCTGCTCGCTGATGTTCCCCGCCGATCCCATCTCGATGCTGGCGGTCCCGTTGATCCGCTCGCGGATGCTCGGCGCGGAGCGCACCCGGTCGTCGAGGACGATCGCGAAGCGCTTCCCGACGTTCTCCCCCGTGACCTGGGCGAAGATCGCCTGTCCGCGGGGCTTGAACTCGAGCTGCACGTAGTACTCGCCCGACTGCTGGTTCACGTTGGTCTGGGCGTCGTTGACGTCGTCGCCCGAGAGGACCACCTCGTCCTTGAGGATGTACGGGGAGTAGTCCTCCGTGTACATCCGCTCCTCGACCCCGCCCTCCTTGACGTACTGCCACATGAGCCGGGTGCGCGGCGGGAGGTGCCCGTTCGCCACGAGCCAGTCGGAGAGCTCCCGGTCGTCCAGGAAGTCCTCGCGGGGCAGGGCGGCTTCGGCGGCGTCCAGGCCGGTCTTGAGGTTGACCCGGGTGGAGCTCCGCATCAGGTCTTCGTCGACCAGCAGGAACTCGAGCTGCGCGGTGGTGCCGATGGTGCGCACCGCGGACTCCATGTCCGTCTCGCCCGGCAGCTGGATGGCGATGGAGGTGTCGCCCTTCTTGGTGATCGAGGGCTCCTTCACGCCGGTCTGGTCGATCCGGCCTCGGATGGTCTCGAGCGCCTGGTCCACCGAGCGGGCCGCGATCGCGGCCTGGGCCTCCTCGGTGAGCTCGTACCGGAGGAACTCCTCGCCTTCGACGTTCACCGTGCTGGTGTACGCGTAGCTGCGGAAGCTCTCGGTCATGAGCCCCGACACGGAGTCGAGGGTGACGCCCTCGGCCGTCTCGATCAGCAGAGCCGGAGCGCGCTTCTCGCGCCGGACGTCCTTCAGCTTGACCCCCGCCCGCTCGGCCTGGGCCCGCAGGGCGGGGATGTCCCGCTGGACGCTCGAGTAGACCGCCTCCTGCGTCTCCACCTCGAGGGTGAGATCCAGGCCGCCCACCATGTCCAGGCCGAAGTTGATGGGGGTGTTGGGCAGGTAGTCGAGCCACCAGGGGAAGGGCGTCTCGAGCGGAGGGGGGTCCTCCATCTGGGCGCGCTCCGCCTTCAGGTCGAGCATCGCGCCCACCTCCGGGCCCAGCATGGTGGGGAGGAGGAGCCAGATCGAGGCGAGCACGGACGCGCCCGTGGTGACGAGTCGCGCGACGAGGCCGGCTTCCATCAGGCCCCCTTGGGCGCGGTCGCGTCCTTGGGGGCGTCCTTCGCCGCTTCCTTGGCCGGATCGACCTTCCGCTTCACCACGTCGCGATCCACCACCAGCTGCGCGCCGGGCGAGATCTCCAGGAGCAGGGTGTCGGAGCGGGCCTCCACCACGCGGCCGTGGATCCCCCCGGAGGTCACCACCTTGTCCCCCTTCTGCAGGCCGGCGACGAGCTTCTGGTGCTCCGCCGCCTCCTTCTGCTGCGGGCGGAACACGAGGAAGTAGAACACCCCCACGAACAGCAACAGCAGGGGGATGTTGGCCAGGAGGCCGGCCCCGGCGGAGGGGGCGGGGGCGTCCAGGGTGAGGAGGAGGGCTTCGCTGGCAGGGTTCATCGGTGCTCCATCAGGACGCAGGGTCGGGCTCGAGGTCCGCCCACCCGGCGACTTCGCCACGCAGCGCCCCGAGCGCGTCGGGGCCCTGCTCCACCGCCGCCCGCAGCCGCGCCATGAGGCGCTGGTAGAAGGAGACGTTGTGCAGCGTCATCAGCCGGGCCCCGAGCATCTCGTTCGAGGTGAAGAGGTGGCGCAGGTACGCCCGGCTGAAGCGGGCGCAGGTGTAACACGTGCAGGTGGCGTCCAAGGGGCGCGGATCGTCACGAAAACGCGCGTGCTTGATGACCACCCGGCCGCCGGAGGTGAACACCGCCCCGAAGCGGGCCGACCGGGTCGGGAGCACGCAGTCGAACAGGTCCACCCCGGCCAGCACACCGTCCACGAGGTCCCACGGATACCCCACCCCCATCAGGTAGCGGGCCTTCCCGGGAGGCAGCGTGGGCGCGACGCGGGCCGCGACGCGGAAGAGCTCGTCGCGGGGCTCCCCCACCGAGAGCCCGCCGATCGCGTACCCGTCCAGGTCCATGGCCGCGAGGCGCTCCGCGTGGGCGAGCCGGAGGTCCTCGTAGGTGCCGCCCTGGACGATGCCGAAGAGCGCCGTTCGCTCGGACTGCCGACGGGCCGCCTGGCAGCGCTCGAGCCAGCGGGTGGTGCGGTCGGTCGCCTCCACCACCCGGGCGTGGCTGGCGGGCCACTCGGGGCACTCGTCGAAGGCCATGGCGATGTCGACGCCCAGGGCCTCCTGCACCTCCACCGCGATCTCGGGGGTGAGGAGCCGCCACTGCCCGTCCACCGGACTGCGGAAGCGGACGCCCTCCTCCGTCACCTTCCGCAGCTCGGAGAGGGAGAAGACCTGGTACCCCCCGGAGTCGGTGAGGATCGGGCCGTCCCAACCCATGAACCGGTGCAGGCCCCCCAGCGCGCGGACCCGCTCGTGCCCCGGGCGGACCCACAGGTGGTAGGTGTTGCAGAGCACCATCTGCACCCCGGCCTGCCCGAGTTCGTCGGGGGAGAGCCCCTTCACCGTGCCCTGGGTGCCCACCGGCATGAAGGCGGGCGTCTCCACCGTGCCGTGGGTGAGCTCCAGGCGCCCCCGGCGGGCGGCGCCGGCGGTGGCGAGGAGCGAGAAGCGGGCCGCAGACATGGCGGCGGCGGCTAACCGGTTTCCTCCCCGTCGGGCCGGGGCGAGAGCAGCATCGCGTCCCCGTAGGAGAAGAACCGATAGCGCGCGCGCACGGCCTCCTCGTAGGCCCGCCGGACACGCGCGGTGCCGGCGAAGGCCGCCACGAGCATGAGGAGACTGGAGCGCGGGAGGTGCAGGTTGGTGAAGAGCCGGTCCACCACGCGGAACCGGTCGCCGGGGCGGAGGAAGCGGTCGGTCTCGCCCGGGCCCGGTCCGACGGCCGACTCCAGCACCCGCACCACCGTCGTGCCCACCGCGACCACCTGTCCTCCGGCGGCCCGGGTGGCCCGCACCTGCTCCCAGGTGGACTCGGGGAGGTGGTAGCGCTCGGCGTGCAGGCGACCGGTCGCCAGCTGGGTCGCGTCCAGCGGCCGGAAGGTCCCGGCCCCCACCTCCAGGCTGAGCGCCGCCCGGTTCACGCCGCGCGCGGCCAGCCGCTCGAGGAGCTCGGGGGTGAAGTGCAGCCCGGCCGTCGGGGCGGCGGCGGCGCGGTAGCCGCGGGGCACGGCGTAGACGGTCTGGTAGCGGGCGTCGTCTTCCGGGACGGGCGCCCGGCCCAGGTAGGGGGGGAGGGGGACCTCGCCGGCGGTGGCGGTGAGGCGGTCCACATCCGGGAAGGGCTCCACGGTCCAGGCCCCGTCGGGGTGGCGGTGGACGAGCTCGATGCGACCGGCTCCGCACGGGAGGCTCTCGCCCTCCCGGAGCCGGCGTCCCGGGCGCACCAGCGCCTCCCAGCGCCGCTCGTCCACCGGGCGGGTGAGCAGCACCTCCACCGCGCCCCCGCTCGCGCGCCGGGCACGCAGTCGCGCGCGGTGCACGGGCACCTCGTTCACCACCAGCAGGTCGCCCGGGGCGAGCAGCTCGGGGAGGTCCCCGACCGCGCGGTGCGCGAGCCCCTCCGCCACCACGAGGAGCCGGCCGCCGTCGCGCCGTTCGGGGGGGAACCGGGCGATGAGCTCGTCGGGGAGGGTGTAGTCGAAGGGGGCGAGGGGGTCCGGGGCGGTCATGGGAGGCTGGGGCGTACTCCGAGCGGCCGCCGGGCGCCCGCTGGGATAGCCGGGGCGGCCGTCGAGGTCCCCGTGTCCGAGTCCCGTCCGCCGCGCCGCCGTCGCCCCATCGCCGATCCCGGCGTCGAGCCCGAGCCTGGCGCCAGCCCGGTCGAGACCGCGCCCGGCGCCCCCGCGTCGGCGGTCCCGGCACGCCCGCGGGCGCCCACCGATCTGGGCGCGCTGCAGGCGGTGGCGGACATGGATCGCGCCGAGCTCGACGCCCTGCTGGCCGAGTTCAGCCCGCGGAAGGGCGGCGCGGGCCCCGGCAAGGGCGACCGCGTGCGCGCCGTGGTCTCGCGCGTCACGGGGAGCACGGTGTTCGTGGACGTGGGGGGCAAGGCCGACGGCGCGGTCGAGCGCATGGACCTCGCCGCCGACGTGGCGGTGGGGGACGTGCTGGATCTCTACGTCGTGGGCAACAAGGACGGGGAGCTCCGCCTCACCCGCAGCCTGGGCGGCGACGCCACCCGCGACATGCTCGACGAGGCCCGGGCGAACGGCATCCCCGTCCAGGGCAAGGTGGGGGCCCGCAACGAAGGGGGCTTCGAGGTCCTCCTCTCCGGGAACGTGCGCGCCTTCTGCCCGGTCTCCCACATCGACGTGCACGTGGACGACGCGGAGCTGGACACCTACGTGGGCCGCACGCTCTCCTTCAGGGTGATCGACGTGCGCGGTCGCGACGTGGTCGTGTCCCATCGCGCCATCGCCGCCGAGGAGGCGCGCGCGGATCAGGGGCGCAAGCTCGCCGAGGTGCAGGTCGGCACGGTCCACGACGCCAAGGTGGTGACCCTCCGGGAGTTCGGCGCCTTCGTGCGCCTCGAGAACGGCCTCGAGGGCCTGGTGCACATCTCCAACGTGGGGGACAAGCGCATCAAGCACCCCTCCGAGGCGCTCACCGAAGGGCAGGCGGTGCGGGTCCGCGTGCTCGCCGTGGACCCGGTGCGGAAGCGGCTGGACCTCGGCATGCGCCAGGTCGACGGCGGCGTGGACGCGCCCGCTGGGGACGCCCGTCCGGCCTCCACCGGGAGCTTCGGCACGCTCGGGGCGCTCCTCGGCGGCGTGCAGGTCAAGAAGCGGAAGTAGGGCGTACGCCCCGGCCACTCAGCCGAGGCGCCGGCGGACTTCCTTCAGGTGCTCGAACACGTCCCGGCGCAGCGCGGGTTCCCGCAGGATCTCGTCGGGATGTGCGGTGACGAGCGCGTCGCGACCGGTCCAGCGCTGCCAGGTGCCCGCCGGCGCGTCCAGCCCCAGCACCCGCGCCACCGGGCGACCCATGACGAGCACCACCCGCGGCTCCACCAGGGCGAGGCGACGGTCGAGCCAGCTCCGGCAGGCGGCGAGCTCGCTCGGGAGCGGCTCGGCCCCCCCGCAGAGCACCACCGGGGCGATGTGCACGTCGGCGCGCTCCAGCGCCAGCACGTTCACGAGCATGCGGTCGAGCATGGCGCCGGCCTCGCCCACGAAGGGGCGCCCCTCCGCGTCCTCCCCGGCCGAGGGCGCCGGCGCGAGGATCAGGAGCCCCTTCACCGGACCACCCCCGAAGACCACCGAGCGTCGGCTCGTGCAGCGGGCACAGGCCCGGCACGCCTCGGCCTCGCGGGCCAGCTCGCGGAGCGGCTCCTGCGGGTCCGCCATCACCGCGCCCCAGCGGGCGCCGAAGAGACCGCCGCCGGCCGCCGGGGCGACCGGTGCGCCGAGGGGGAGGGGGTTCTCGGGGAGCAGGGCCGGCCCGGGGCGGGGCGCGGGCGGGGGGGGAGGTGGCGAGGCGAGGGCCGGGACGGGCGCGGGGGCCCGAGGGGAGACGGGCGGCGCGGCCGGACGTGCCGGCACGACGATGCCGCCCTCCCAGGCCGGCGCCTCGCCGAGGCCCGGGGGCGCACCCGGCGCGAGCCGCTCCCAGCCCACCGCGCGCCAGGACTCCACCTCGTCCCGGAGGTCGGCGCAAAGCGAGAGGAGCTCGTCGCGGGGGTCCACCTCGCCCGCCTATCCGGAACGCGCCGCCGCCGGGCTACGTGCGCCCATGCGACTCGTCCTCGCCTCGACCTCCCCCTGGCGCGCCCGCATCCTCGCCGACGTCGGAATCCCCTGCGAGGTGCTCGCCCCGACCTTCGACGAAGCGGCGGTGGAAGGGCCCGACCCCGTGGACCTCGCCGTGCGCCGCGCGCGCGGGAAGGCGCTCTCGGTGGCGGGCCTCCCCCCCGGGGCCTGGGTGCTGGGCGCCGACCAGGTCGCCCACCTGGACGGTGAGCCGTTCGGGAAGCCGCTCGATCCCGAGGATCACCGGCGCCGGCTCCGCGCGCTCTCCGGCCGCCTGCACACGCTCACCACCGCCGTGTGCCTCGTCGCCGACGGGGTGCCGTACGAGCTCCTCGCGCACACCCACCTCCGCTTCCGCGTGCTCCCCGACGACGAGATCGACGCGTACGTCGCCTCCGGGGACGGTTCGGGCTGCGCCGGCGGCTACCGCGCCGAGGGCCCGGGCGCGGCGCTCATCGAGGCGGTGGACGGCGACTGGTTCAACGTGGTCGGCCTGCCCGTCTTCCCGCTCGTGGGACTGCTCCGCCGGTTGGGCTGGCGCCCCTTCCAACTGGCCCCGGACCCGTCCCCGGCGTAGGATCCAACCGCGGATTCGGAGCGGCAGCAGATGACAACCCGAGCGGTCGGGATCGACCTCGGCACCACCTTCTCGGCGATTGCGCACGTCAACAAGTTCGGGGTGCCGGAGATCATCCACAACGCCGAGGGCGAGCGGATCACCCCCTCGGTGATCCTCTTCGAGGGGGAAGAGGTGATCATCGGGACCTACGCCAAGCAGGCGGCGGTCGCGTACCCGACCCAGGTGGTGGAGTTCGTCAAGCGCCACATGGGGGACCCGGACTACACCTTCGAATACCGGGGGGAGCTCTACACCCCCGAGCGGCTCTCCGGCTTCATCCTCGCGAAGCTCAAGCACGACGCCGAGCTGCGCCTGGGCCACAAGATCGACGCCGCGGTCATCACCGTGCCCGCCTACTTCGGCGACCGGCAGCGCCGGGCGACCATCCGCGCCGGCGAGTACGCCGGGCTGAAGGTCCTCTCCCTCCTCAACGAGCCGACGGCGGCCGCCTTCGCCTACGGCCTCGCCAACCCGGGGGAGCAGAAGCGCCTCCTGGTCTACGACCTCGGCGGCGGCACCTTCGACGTGTCCATCGTCGAGGTGAACGGGCGCGACATCACCGTGCTCGCCACCACCGGCGACCACATGCTCGGCGGCAAGGACTGGGACGACTCGCTGATCGAGTACGCCGCCCAGCAGTTCCGCCAGCGGCACTCGCTGGACCCCCTGGACGACCTCGCGGCCTACCACGACCTGCGCCAGAAGGCCGTGAGCGCCAAGCTCTCCCTCTCCAAGCGACCCAAGGTCAACCTCTTCTACGACTACCAGGGCAAGATTCTCCGCCTGGAGCTGTCCCGCGAGCGCTTCGAGGACCTCACCGCCGGGCTGATGGCGCGCTGCGACGCGCTGACCCGCGAGGTGATGGAGGACGCGCGGCTCTCCCCGGACGACATCGACACCGTGGTGCTCGCCGGCGGCTCCACCCGCATGCCGATGGTGCGCGAGTCGCTCCGGCGCATCTTCGGCCGGGACGCCGCGACCGACATCAACCCCGACGAGTGCGTGGCGCTGGGCGCGGCGCTCACCGCGGCCATCGAGGCTTCCCGCCTCACCGGCGAAGCGCCCCCGGTGGACATCCGCACCCACGACGTCACCTCGCACTCGCTGGGCATGGTCGCGTTCAAGGACGGTCGGTTCCACAACTCGAAGATCATCGAGCGGAACTCCCGGATCCCCTGCGAACGCACCCGGGACGACTACGTCACCAGCCACGACGCCCAGACCACGATGGACCTCTGGCTGGTGCAGGGCGAGAACAGCGACCCCTTGGAGTGCTCCGTCCTCGGGCACTTCGAGTTCTACGGGATCAGCCCCCGGCCGGCCACGCGCTCGCGCCTCTCGGTCACCTTCCGGTACAACGCCAACGGCATCGTCGAGGTCGAGGCGATGGACCTGGATTCCGGCCAGACCCTCGCCCACCGGCTCGCCTCGAGCACGGTCACGCTCGAGGACCTGGTCCGCAACCGCGCCCCCATGAGCCTGGTGCTGATCATCGACTGCTCCGGTTCCATGTACGGGACGAACATCGAGGAGGCGCGCCGCGCCGCGGCGAGCTTCGTGGAGCGCACCCTGGCGCCCAACCGGCAGATCGGCCTGGTGGCCTTCCCCGGCGGGCTGGCCTGCCCGCTCACCGCGGAGGGCGCCCGCCTGACCACCGCGCTCGCGGAGCTCACCCCCATCGGGTCCACGCCGATGGCCGAGGGCCTCGCGGCGGCCCGGGAGCTGACCCGCTCCAAGGCGGGGGTGCAGCGCGTGTACCTCATCCTCACCGACGGCCACCCGGACGACCCCGAGGCTGCTGTCGCCGAGGCCAGCCTCATCCGGAGCTCGGGTGGACGCATCGTGACCGTGGGCGTGGGTGCCCAGGTGCGCCCCGACTTCCTGCGCTCGATCGCGTCCCGGCCCGAGGACTACCACTACTGCAACGAGTCGGTGGAGCTCCGCGGCACCTTCATCAACCTCGCGACCGAACTCGGGGGCGCCTGATGCCCGAGAAGAACCAGTCGGTCACCGAGAAGCTGGACGATCTCTCGGAGCTGTTCCGCGCGCGCCTGCAGAACGACGCGGTGCAGCAGAAGGCCTTCGACCAGCTCTACGAGGAGCTGCGCCAGTACAAGGACGACTTCCTCTTCCAGGCCGAGAAGCCCTTCCTCCTCGACCTGCTCCTGTTCTACGACTCGCTCCACTGGTTCCAGCAGTCGCTGGCCAACGACGCCCCGGACCCCGAGGTGATCCAGGACGGCTTCCAGTACCTGCTGGACGAGTTCGTCGAGCTGCTCTACCGGCGGGACGTGAACCCCACCGAGCCCGGTTCGCGCTTCGACCGGCGCCTGCAGAAGGCGGTGAAGGTGGTCGCGGCGGCCCGCCCGGAGGACGACTGGACCATCGAGGCCGTGCTCAAGCGGGGCTTCGTCCGCGGTGAGCGGGTCCTGAGGCCGGAGGAGGTGGTGGTGCGTCGGTACGGGAGCTCCAACGCCGACACCGACCAGAAGACCGAGCAGGGCTGATGGCGGACGACGGAATCATCCTCGGAATCGACCTGGGGACCACGTTCTCGGCGATGGCCTACGTGGATCGCCACGGCAAGCCCGTGCTGCTCCCCAACGCCGAGGGCACGCCGACCACCCCGTCCGTCATCCACTTCGACGGCCCGGACAGCTGGGTCGTCGGGGACGAGGCGGTGAAGATGGTCGTCGCCGACGCCTTGAACTGCGTGCGCTTCATCAAGCGCCGCATGGGCGATCCCGGCTTCAGCCTCGAGTTCCACGGGCGCACCTACACCCCGCAGGAGATCTCGTCGCTGATCCTGGCCAAGCTGAAGACCGACGCCGAGGAGGCCCTCGGCTACGAGGTCCGCGACGCGGTGATCACCGTCCCGGCCTACTTCAACTCGGCGCAGCGGGGGGCCACCACCGAGGCCGGGCAACTGGCCGGCTTCAACGTGCTCTCCATCATCAACGAGCCCACCGCCGCGGCCATCGCCTACGGGGTGGAGCGGCTGGGGGAGAAGCGGAACCTGCTGGTGTTCGACCTGGGGGGCGGCACCTTCGACGTCACCGTCATGGACATCCAGGGCACCACCCTGCGCACCATGGCCTCGGACGGGAACGCCGAGCTGGGCGGCAAGGACTGGGACGACCGCCTGCTCAACCACGTGGCCGACCAGTTCGTGGCCAAGTTCGGCATCGACCCGCGCGACGAGCCCCAGCCCTACCAGGAGCTCTACGAGCGCTGCCTCCAGGCCAAGATCGCCCTCTCCACCAAGCCACGCGCGTCGATCCCCGTCATCTACCAGGGGCAGCGCACCGTGGTGCCGGTGGCGCGCGAGGAGTTCGAGGACCTCACGAAGGACCTGGTCGAGCAGTGCGCCGACACCTGCGGCCTCGTGCTCGAGAAGGCCAAGATGCGGTGGAGCGACATCGACGACGTCCTCCTCGCCGGCGGCTCGACGCGGATGCCCATGGTCCAGCAGATGCTGGAGCGGCTCGCCGGCCGCCCCACGGTGGTCGGCGTCAATCCGGACGAGTGCGTCGCGCTGGGCGCCTCGCTCGCGGCCGTCTTCCGGCACCGGCCCAAGCACGCGGCGATCCAGAACTGGCGGCGCTCCCTGGCCCTGCGCTCGAGGCCGCCCACCAGCAGCCTCGAGAACGCGCCCACCACCACGAGTGACCTCGCGCCCGTCGCGGCCCGGGCCGCCGACGCACCCGTGCAGCGCGCGTCGGTCCCCGAGGGGCTGCCCGCCGTCCGCGTCACCGACGTCGCCTCCCACCCCCTCGGCATCGTGGTCCTGGACGTGACCCTGCGCGAGCGCGTCGTCACGCTGATCCCGCAGTTCACGCCGCTCCCGTGCGAGAAGAAGGGCCGCTTCGCCTACGCCTACGACAACATGACCGCGGTGCGGGTCGAGGTGACGGAGGGCGTGGGCGAGACGCGGGACGAGGTGATGGTGGTGGGCGAGGTCACCCTCGACAACCTCCCGCCCCGCCCGCGCGGGACGCCGATCGAGGTCGTGTACCGGTACACCGTGAACGGGATCCTCGAGGTGGACGTGACCGACGTGGCCTCCCGCACCACCCGGCGGGCCAACATCCACCTGCGGGGGGGCATGGACGCGGATGCGCTCCAGGCCGCCCGCGAGCGGCTGCGCGTGGCCGCTGCCCGTTGAACGCGGGCGTCCATCACTACGAGGAGATCGACTCGACCCAACGGGTGGCCCGCGAGCTCGCCGACGGGGGGGCACCTCACGGGACCGTGGTGCGGGCCGAGGCGCAGACCGCGGGTCGGGGTCGGCGGGGCCGGGTCTGGGCGGCGGAGCCGGGCCGGAACCTGCTCCTCTCCATCGTCCTGCGTCCTCCCGTTCCGCTGCGTGAGGCCCCGCTGCTCACCCTCGGCGCCGCCGCCGGCCTCGCCGAGGTCTTCGACGTCCGCGTGAAGTGGCCCAACGACCTCGTGGACGGGGACGGGCGGAAGCTCGGGGGGCTCCTCGGGGAGCTCGAAGCCCGCGGGGACCGCGTGGACTACGTCATCCTCGGGCTGGGCCTGAACGTGAACCAGGTGGAGTTCCCCGATCTCCCCGGCGCGACCAGCCTGGCCCGGCTCGCGGGCGGGCCGGTGGACCGCGAGGAGGCCTTCGAGCTCGCGGTGCGGGCCATGCTCGCGTGGTCCGGCCACCCCGATCGGCTCACGCTCTGGCGACGGCGGGCGCACACCCTGGGCCGCCGCGTGCGCGTGGGCGGGCTCGAGGGGGTCGCCACCGGGTTGCGGGACGACGGCGCGTTGCTCGTGGACGGGCACCCCGTCCACACGGGCGAGCTGGACGGGGCGGGATGAACGAGCACGTGCGCCGCAACCGCGCCCACTGGGACCGGATCGCGCGCGACTACCAGCGCACCCACCGCGACCACTTCCGGGCGGACCAGCTCCACTGGGGGGCGTGGGGTCTCCCCGAGGCCGAGCTCGCTCTGCTCGGCCCGGTGGCCGGGCTCGACGTGCTCGAGCTCGGGTGCGGCGGGGGCCACTCGAGCGCGGCGGTGGCCGCCGCCGGGGCGCGGGTGACCGCGGTCGACGTCTCGCCGGCGCAGCTCGCCCTGGCCCGGGAGGTCGTGGGCGGCCGGGTGCGCCTCGTGGAGGCCGACGCCGAGGCGCTCCCCTTCGACGACGCCAGCTTCGATCTCGCCTTCGCGGACCACGGCGCCCCCACCTTCTGCGATCCGGAGCGCCTCCTCCCCGAGGTGGCCCGCGTGCTCCGGCCCGGGGGGCGCCTCGTGTTCAACATGACCACCCCGCTCCTCGACGCCTGCTGGGACGGGCGGCGTATCGGCGAGGCGCTGGTGACCCCCTGGTTCGCGCTGGGCGCCATGCCCGGCGAGGACGGGGAGGTCAGCTACCAGCTCGGCTACGGCGCCTGGATCGCGGCCTTCGGCCGCGCCGGTTTCGTGGTGGAGCGCCTGGTGGAGCTTCGTCCCCCGCCAGGGGCGCGACCCCGCTTCGAGAACTTCGCCTCGCCCGCGTGGGCGCGCCGGTGGCCGGCCGAGCACGCCTGGTGCGCCCGGGTGCTCACACGACCCGGATGACCTCGCCCAGGCTGGTGCGACCCTCCCGGACCAGCCCCCACCCGGCGTCGCGCAGCGTCGGCATGCCCCGATGCCGCATGGCCGCCTCGATCTGGCTCTTCCCGCCCCCGGACTTGATCACCTCCTGGATGGGCTCGTCCACCTCGAGGAGCTCGTAGAGGCCCACGCGGCCCTGGAACCCGGTCGAGGCGCAGCGGACGCAGGCGCCGGGCTCGTAGAGGGTGTAGGCGCGGTCTTCGGGGAGGCCGAGCATCCGCTTGGCGGACGCTTCGGCGGTGACCGGCTTCCGGCAGTTGACGCACAACACCCGCACGAGGCGCTGCGCCACCACCGCCCGGAGGCACGCCCCGATGAGGTAGCGCTCGAGCCCGATGTCCGCGAGGCGGACCACCGCCTCGGCCGCGTTCTCGGTGTGCAGCGTGGACAGGACGAGGTGCCCGGTCAGGGCCGCCTTGAAGGCGATCGACGCGGTCTCGAAGTCCCGCATCTCGCCCACCATGATGACGTCGGGGTCCTGGCGCAGGATGGCGCGCAGCCCCGACTCGAAGGTGAAGTTCGCCCGGGTGTTCACCTGCCCCTGGGTGATCCCGTCGAAGCGGTGCTCCACCGGGTCCTCGAGGGTGACGATGTTCCGCTCCGCGCTTTGGAGCTCGTGGAGCACGCTGTACAGCGTCGAGGTCTTCCCGCTGCCGGCCGGGCCGCAGGCGAGCAGCATGCCGCTGTGCCGGGACATCGCGGCGCGCAGTCGGTCCGCCACCGCCTCCGGCATCCCCAGCGTCTCCAGCCGACCCACCGGCCGCTCCCCCGTCAGCACGCGCAGCACGCACTTCTCCCCGAACTCGGTGGGGAAGGTGGACACGCGGAAGCCGAGCTCGCTGCCCTCGTAGAGGAGCTTGAAGGAGCCGTCCTGCGGGACCCGCTTCTCGGCGATGTCCATGTTGCAGAGCACCTTGATGCGCTGCACCACCGCGAAGCGCACCGCCTCCAGCACGCTGGGCCGCTGCTGCAGGATGCCGTCGATGCGGTAGCGCACGCGGAGGTACTGCTCGCGCGGCTCGAGGTGGATGTCGCTGGCCCGCTCCTTCACCGCCCGGGCCAGGATCTGGTTCACGACGCCGATGGCGCGGTTGTCCTCGAGGCTCGGTCCCGACGGTGGGGTGGGGTTCATCGGTCCTCCCAGGCGCGAAGGAAGGGCTCCAGGTTGCCCTTGAGGACGTCCCGGAGCGAGGGCACGGTCACGTCGGTGCGCGGGTCGAAGACCACCCCGCCGGTGACGCCGTAGGTGCGGGCCACGTCCATCTCCGCGCCCGGCGCGGACACCACGCCGGCGAGGTCGGTGGCCATCAGCAGCAGGGTGGCCCGGTCGGGGCCCACGAAGGTGTGGCGCCGCCCCGTCCCGGTGGGCTCGAGGTGGACCCGCGCGGCGCGGCGCTCCACGAAGCGCCCCTGCACCCGCCGGGCGTCCTCCACGGCGATGGCGGGGGCGGCGACCGAGGCGTGACGGGCCAGGACCTCGACGCGTGCGCGATCGATGGCGTCGGCGCGTCGGCGACGGTGCCGTCCGTGCTCCATCTCGCACACCCGGGCCACGCCCGGACCGGCCACCTCGAAGACGGCGCTGACCACCTCGCCCCCGCGCTCCTCCTCGGCCACCACCTCGGCCCGGAGCCCCTTCCGCTCGAACCAGGCGGTGTACATCTCCACCATCTCGGCGAGCCACTCGGGCGCCGCCGCGAGCGGGTCGCTGTAGGTGATCCAGAGCCAGACCGCGTGGGGACCGTCGCGGCTTCCGAGATCGAGCCAGCGCCGGTAGTTCCAGGCGGCGTCGCCCACCAGGCCGGCCAGCTCGGTCAGGGCGGGGAGGGGGCCGTCGGTCAGCGCGTGGCGCAGCGCCCGCGCCGGAGCGAGGAGCCGCTCGTCGGACTGCAGGCGGGCGTCGAGGACGGCGTAGCGGCGCAGCGTGTCGTGGGCCGTGGCCGCGTCGCTCCAGAACTCACCCCGATGGCTCGCTTCGATGAGCAGGCTCGCCTGCGCCCGCCGGGCCTCCGACTCCTGCTCCAGCGCGGTCCAGCGCTCGACCCACTCGCGCCCCTCGGCCACGAGCGCGTCCTGGCTCACCGAGCGCGTCCGGGCGCGATCGCCGTCCGGCACGGTGAGCTGCACCCGGGGGACGGGGTCGGCGACGAGCCGCACCACCACGCGCTCCCCGCGGACCGACACCTGGATGCGGGCCCCGGGATTCGGGTGGCTGCGCACCACCACGTCGGCCAGGGCTCCGGTCACGTGGCGCTCGATCTCGCGGCGGAGGAAGCGGGCCCCGTAGTGCGGGTGGTAGCCGTGCGCGGCGAGCCACTCCACCACCTCGGCCTCCACCTCCACCTCGAGCTTGCGGCCGGTCACCCCGGAGCGGCGCAGGAGCTCGGAGAGCTCGCGCTCGGCGATGGCGCGGATGTGGGGCCGACCGAGGGGGTTGAAGTGCACCACCCGGTCGAAGCGGTTGAGCAGCTCGAAGAGGAAGGTGCGGTGCAGGCGGCGGTCCAGCTCGGCGTTGAGCGCGCCCAGGTCGGGCTCGCCCCGGAACCCGAGTCCGGACTCGCGGAACACCTCCGCCCCCGCGTTGGAGGTGGCGATGACGATGAGGCTCGTCACCGACACCGTCTGCGAGAGCCCGTTCTGGTAGCGCCCCTCGTCCAGGAGCTGCATGAAGGCGTTGTGGAGCTTGGCGGGCGCCTTCTCGAACTCGTCCAGCAGGAGCACGCCGAAGGGGTGACCGCGCAGGCGCTTGGCGAGCACGCCGATCTTGGCGTCCAGGTTGAAGCCCTCGGGATCGCCGAAGAGCCGCAGGGCGCCGCGCTCGTCGGCGAAGTCCGTGAGGTTGACCCGGATGAGCCGGTTGCGATCGCCGAAGAGGTACTCGGCGAGCAGTTGCGCGGTGTGCGTCTTGCCCACCCCGGTGGGCCCCACGAAGAGGAACACGCCGAACGGCCGGTTGGGGTCGGTCAGGCCCGCCTTGATCAGCGCCACCATGCGGACCGCCGCGTCCACCGCCTCGTCCTGGCCGAGGAGGCGCTGGGCGAGGAAGCCGCGCATCTCGTCCAGGTCCAGGGGGACGGCGGGGTCCACGAGACGGCTCGGCACCCGCGTGGTGGCCGAGAACCGCCCCACCACGTCGGCCACCCCCACCGTCGCGCTTCCGTCGGCCCCGGGCACCACGAGATCCCGGGTCTGGGCGAGCAGGTCCAGCACCTTGCGGGGGAAGGGGCGGTCGCCCATGAAGCGCCCGCACAGCTCCACCGCGACGCGCTGCGCGTCCTCCGCCACCACCCGGCCGGTGCGCGTGCCGGTGTCCGCGCACCACTGCCGGACGATGCGCGCGAGGCGATCGCCGCGGGGCTCCTCCACCGGGATGGCCACGAGGTGCTCGGCGAGGTCGCTCGAGTACTCGATCATGTCGTTCACGCCGGCGGTGGTGCCCTCGCCGAGGAGCGGCAGCCCCGACTGCACCAGGAACCGGTACAGGATCGGCTCCCAGTCCAGCGAGTAGGCGATGTGCACGTCGCGGATGAACACCACCACGCCGTCCTGGCCGAGCTGGGTGAAGAGGTCGCGCGCGAAGTCCGCCGCCTGCTGCTTCTCCTTGAACTGCGCGGCGATGTTGGAGAGCGAGAGCTGGACCACCCGCCGACCCTGGAGGCAGCGCGGCCCGGCGCCGGCCTGTACGCGCCGCAGCAGCTCGTGGAGGATGGCCGTCTTCCCGGTGCCCGGGCTCCCCACCAGCACCGGGGAGCGGGCGGGGTTGGCCGCGAGCAGCTCCTCGAGCTGCAGCAGCACGTCGTCGCACTCGTAGGCGCGGTGCAGGCGACCTTCGGCGGCCGCGGCGCAAAGGTCCTGGTCGATCCAGGTGGCGGGGTCCACGGTGGGCGTACGGGGCATCCACCGGCACCTATCGTCAGCGGGTCCGGGCGGCCCAGCGCGGGTCGGGCTCGGCGAACACGATGTCCACGCTCCCCCCGTGCTCCATCACGTAGTACCGGTCCGCCGAGAAGCGGCGCTTGAGATGGGCGTTCACCAGGTGGTGGTGGGCGATGGTGATGTCGGGGCTGGACTCGATGGTGACGCGCGCCTTGTGCGGCGTGGGGATCTCCGTCAGGAAGCCGGCGAAGGCGTCGAGCCGGCGCCGGGTCTGCTCGACCGTGGCCTGACGGATGCGCAGGGTGAAGGGGACGTCCCAGCCCTCGTCCACGCGGATCTCGCCGGTGGGCGCGAGGGGGAGCGCGTCCGCCCGCCGGCGCGCGTCGGCGTACCAGTCGCCGGTGGAGGGGAGGGGGGCGGTCGGTCGGGGGGCGGGCGGGGCGGCGGCGGGCCGCGGCGGGGCCCGGTCGGCGCGGGCCAGGGCGGCGCGCCCCAGCGCCACCGCGCCCCAGACCCCGGCCGCGACCAGCGCGAGGACCCAGAGCTTCTGGCCGAAGCGGATCTCGAGCTCGACCACGGTGACGGCGAGGGTGGAGAGGCGATCGACCTCGGAGAGGTACCAGAGCCCGCCGGCGAGCAGCAGCAGCAGGGAGAACAAGAGCCCGGACATGGGCGCGATCATGGCGCACGCGCGCCCCGCGGTGAAGGGCGTGCCCAGCCCTGCCCGGGCCGGATAGCCGTGGCTCGTGTGGTTCCTCCTGGCCTGCGCCCGCCCCGATCCGGTCGACGCCGCCGATCTCGCCCGCTACCGCGACGCGCTGCGCACGGGCGCATGCGAGACGGTCACCACGAGCTCGCTCCGGGACGACTGCTGGCTCTCCCTGGCCGACGAGGGGCGGCGCACGTCGATGGACCCGGGCTCCGCGGGGCGCACCTTCGTCAGCGCCGCCGGCCCCAACCTCGCGCCCCCGGACGACGTCTGCGACCGGGTGGAGGACAGCTTCCTGCGCGACGAGTGCTGGTTCCTCCGCGCCGAGGCCACCGAGGACTTCGCGCTGTGCAAGAAGGCCGCCACGTTCCACGACAGCTGCCGCCTGCACCTGCTCACCCAGCGCTTCGCCCGGGCTCCGGCGGCGCGCCTGGGGGAAGGGGAGGACGCCGCGCGCGAGGCCATCCTCGCCGCCGGCTTCGAGCTGGACGACCTCCGGCCCTGGTCCACCTGGTACCGCTGGATCCTCGCCCGGCAGACCCCGTTGGACCGCCCGGCCTGCCGGTCGCTCCCGGATCCCGCGCGCGTGTCCGCGTGTGAGGAGATGGCGCTCATCGTGTACAAGGGCCGGCTGCAGCTCGCCCGCGACCACGGCCGGAACCCCTGCGCCCAGCCGGTCCCCGCGGATCTCGCCTACGTCCCGGACCCGGCGGTGGACACGGTGCGCGGCGCGATGGGCTGTCGGTGAGTCAGTACCAGGCCGCGTAGCTGCGGGCCGTGGCGGGCTGGTTCCGCAGGTAGTACCGCGTGGTCTCCAGCGAGGCCTGCCACGCGTCCAGGCCGAACTCGCGGCGGGGATCCTGCTCGATGTAGGGCGTGAGCACCGCGGTGAGCTCGTCCATGCGGGCCTCGAGCCCGAGCGACTCGGCGACCCCGGCCACCCGCTCCAGCTGGTCGGCGTAGCGGGCCACGCACCCCGCGTGGGACATGCAGTACTGGAACAGGCGGCCGCCCCCCTGGTAGGGCATGTACCAGGCGTCGTGCCAGGTCTGGTCCGTGCCCCAGGGGATCATCTGGAAGCGGCCGGTGCCGGGATCCCGGTACACCCGGTAGTTGTTGGCGGTGGTGTAGCCGTCCCAGTGGAGGGCCACGGCCTCCACCGCCATCAAGGTGAGGAACTCGTCGAGGTCGAAGAGCGCCTCCACGGCGGCCAGCGAGGCGTCGGAGACGGGCTGGTCGAGCGCCTGGCAGAGCGCGGTGAGGTCGCTCCGGTCGTTCGGCTCCGCGCCCTCGTCTAACTCGAAGTCGTACTCGGTCCCACACCAGAAGTCGACGCCGTAGGCCCCCTCGTACAGGTTGCCGCTCGGGTCGTCGTACCAGCGGGCCAGGAAGGTGTCGTCGGGCGACTCGATGTGGGCGTAGAGGCCCCAGAGCGTCCCGTTCACGTACACGCGCGCGTACCCGACCCGCGGCGCCGGGACGCCGACGGCGCGGAACAGGCGGTAGGTGAGCGCCTCGTGCACGTAGGAGGCGTCCTGGACGAGGTTGTTCAGGGTGATGGACTCCAGCCCGGCGAGGCGGTGGTCGGCGTACTCGTTGAGATCCACCTTCCAGCCGGTCTTCTGGGACAGGCCCCGCGACGAGCCGACGTAGCCCTTGCTGCGCACCCCCACTTCGGGGAACCAGGCCCCCCGCCACGCGAGCGAGCCGGGCACCTCGTCGAAGCGGTCGGCCTCCAGCGTGCTCCACGAGTCGGCGTCGATCGTGATCCAGAGGTCCTCCACCTGGTCCGTCTCGAAGAGGAGGTCGGTCGGGTCGATGGTCTCGCTGGGCGCGGCGCCGTTGGGGTTGCCCGGAGTGGCGCGGATCGTCGGCGACCACTCGCCGCCGTCGGGGAAGCGGGCCAGGGCCACGTCGGCGGGGGTCTCGCCCCAGTCCACCCGGTCCACCTCCACCCCGTCCACCCGCAGCCCGAGGCTGTCCCCGTCGGCCGCCAGCTTGAAGCTGAGCGCCTCTCCGGCGAGCAGCACGGTGTACCCGCCCGCGGGGACGGAGCCCGAGAGGCCCTGCCAGGTGCCGTCGGGGTGGACCAGCGAGACCCGGGCGAGGGGGACGTCGGCGGTGCCAGGGTTGTGGAGCTCCACCCAGTCGGGGAAGTCGAGGTCGGGCCCCATGAGGGTGGAGTCGTTCCGAGGCATGAGCTCGTTGAGCACCAGGAGGGGCGGCCCCCCCTCGAGCGCGCCGAGCCCCGTGGGCGCACCCCCGCCCCCGCGGAAGCCTTCCGAGCAGGCCAACAGGAGGGGGAGGACCAGGGGCACCGCCCGAGGATACCGCGGCTGGCCGCCGCCGGTCCTCACCAGGCCGGGAACACCCACGCGGTACCCACCCCGGCCGGGTCCGCCACCACGAGGTCCTCGCCCCCGCCCACGGTGAGCACCCCGCCGTCCGGGTCCCGCACGAGGAGCAGCGTCTGGTCCACCGCGCCGAGCCACGGCCCGGCCCACACCGCCACCTGGCCGTCCCCCGCGCCGCACACCTCCGCCCGGCCGTCGCCGTCGAGGTCCAGGGCGCGCACCGCCTCGCCCAACCCGCCCACCGCGGCGCTGCCGAGCACGGCATCCACCTCGGAGCCCGAGCGCTCCCGCGCGCCCAGGCTGCCGTACACCAGGAGCACCCGGCCCGCCCCGGGCGCCCCGGCGAGGACGTCGCCGTAGCCGTCGCCGTCCAGGTCGGCGGCGAGGAGCGCGCCGCCGGTGCCATCCCCGGCCTCGGAGCCCTCGAGCCAGACGGGGAGGTCCCCGAGGTTGTACGGCGGGGCGAGGTCCACGCGGTAGACCCGCCCGGGGTAGTCGTCGATCGGCGCGCCCACCAGCCCCTCGTCCACCCCGTCGCCGTCCAGATCGCCCGCGGCGACCGCGGTGCCCGCCCGGGCGCCCCGGAAGGGCCCGATGGCGGCGGGGGTGAGGGTGACGTCGGTGTCCAGGCCCAGGCTGGGGAGGAGGTACACCGACCCTGCGTCGTCGCTGACCTCCCCCTCGGGCCCCGTCGCCCCGGGCCCGCCCACCACGAGGTCCGTGGCGCCGTCCCCGTCCAGGTCGCCGACCGCGAGGGAGGCCCCGAAGCGATCCCGGAGCGGGCCCCCGCCCACGCTGACCCGCGCCGCCCGGACGCTCGCGACGCCTTCGAAGCCGGTGGGGAGGGCGTAGACCCGGGACGCGCCGGGCGCGCCGAGGAGGAGCTCGGCGACGCCGTCCCCGTCCACATCCGCGGCGCCCACGGCGGAGCCGAGCAGGCCGCCGACCGCCACCCCTTGGAACTCGGCCTCGGCGGCCGAGCGGTCCACCGTGCCGGTGAGCGGGCGCTCGAAGCCCACCACCCGGCCCTCCGCCCGCTCCGCGACCGTCGCCCCCGGGGCCGCGATCCAGAGCCGCCCGTCCAGGTCCAGCGACGCGGCCCCGAGCGCCTCCCCATCCTCCAGGCCCACCACCCGCGCGGCGGAGGCGTCCGTGGAGACCGTCCCGTCCACCACCCCGTCGCAATCCTGGTCCACCCCGTCGGCCCGCTCCTCGGCGCCCGGGTAGACCTCGGGGTCCTCGGGGTCGCAGTCGTCCGGGTCCGCGAAGCCGTCCCCGTCACCATCGACGGGGAGGGGCGCCGTCTCGGCCGTGTCGACCGGCGGCGCGGACGAGTCCTCCGCGGGCGGGGTGGCGCAGGCGAGGAGCGCGGTCAGCACGAACCAGCGAACCACACAACCGCGCCGTCCGCGAGGGAATTCACGTGGCCCAGCGGCGCGAGAGGTGCTCGTGCAGCCCGCGGAGCTGGGCGCGACCGTCCTCGCGGCCTCGCACCGTGAGCACCCCCACCGGGGAGAGGAACTGCAGGGTGAGGGTGGTGGCGTCCTCCTCCTCGACGAGGACGGTGCCGACGAGGTGGTGGAGCCCCACCGTGCGGATGGTGCGACCGTTGGGATCCACCTGCAGCTGGACCAGCATCCGCGGGCTCCACGCCAGGGCCAGGATCCAGCCCGGATCGGCGTCGACGAACGCGACGGACACGCCCTGGGCGCGGAGCTCGGCCCAGGCGGGCGCGTGGGCGGGGAACCGTACTTGGAGGAGGTCGGCGAGGCGGTCGTTCATGCCCTCCCGTTAGCGGGTGAATACGGGGGCTGCATGGACGAACTCGCCCTCCAGATCCGCGCCGAAGGTGACCGTGCCTGGGCCGCCTCCGAAGAGACGCTCGCCCGCGAGCTCTCCGCCCGCGTCACCCTCGCGTTCCTCGGCTCGGCCTCCGCCGGGAAGGACTCCGCGATCCGGGCGATCTTCGGGATCGACTTCGGGGAGATCTCCCCCATCCCCGGGTCCACCGACCGGATCCGGGTGGCGGCGCTCGACGCCGAGGGTCGCGTGCTCCTGGTGAACGCCCCCGGCTTCGGGGACGTGCGGGCCGAGGTGGACCAGGTGGCGCGGGACGCAATGAACCAGCTCGACGTCGTGGTCTACGTGCTCAACGCCGACGGCGGGGCCACCATCGACGAGAAGCGCGACCTGGACGCGGTGCGCGCGCAGGGGCGGCCCGTCCTGGTGGCGCTGAACAAGATCGACCTCATCCGGCCGCACCAGCGGGCCGAGTTCGTCGCCGCGACCCTGGCGCAGTTGGGCGTGGACCGCAAGGACGCGGTGGAGTGCGCCTTCGACGCTCCCCGCGCTCTCCGCCGAGCCCATCGGCGTGGCGGAGGTGGTCGCCTGGATCAGCGAGCAGCTCTCCCAGCACGGGAAGGACCTCCTCCTCGCCAAGCAGCTGCGCAACAAGGCGCTGGCCTGCGAGCCGCTCATCGCGCAGGCGGCCAAGCGGGCGTCCATGGCGGGGGCCGTACCCATCCCCGGGGCCGACCTCGCCGTGGTCACCGCGCTCCAGGTGAAGCTCATCCGCGACATCGCGGAGGTCTTCGGGGTCCCGGTGGACAAGGACGTCGCCCTCTTCATCATCGGCGAGGTGCTCTCGGGCGGGATGCGCGGGTTCGTCCGGTGGGGCGCCGGCGCGCTCAAGGCCGCGGGCTGGATCCCCGGCGGGCAGATCGCGGAGGGGGCGATCCTCGCGGTGGGCGCCGCGGTGGCCGGCGGGACCACCTACGGGGTGGGGAAGGCGGCGGTGGCCTGGTTCCAGTCCGGCCGCACCATCGACTCCGACGCGCTCCGCACCGTGTTCGACGCCGCCGCCTGGCAGTACAAGTCCCGGCGGGACGCCGCCCTCCCGCCTCCGAAGGACGGGTGACCCCCCGCGCCGCGCGGGAGGGGCTCGAGGAGTTGCTCCACCGCTGTCATCGCGACGAGCTCGAGCCGCTCGCCCGCCTGCTCCGGGTGGACACGGCCGCCTTCGGGCTCTCCGACCTCGCGCGGGTGCTCGCGGCGGGGCTCTGCCGCATCGGGACCCACGAGCTCGCCAACGCGGCGCTGCGGGGGGGCCAGGGGCTCCCCTACCCGCAGGTGCTCGCCCGGGTCGGGGCGCGCTACGGCGTCCCCCCCGGCGAGGTCGCGGTCATGGAGCAGGCCGTGGTGCGGGCGCACTTCACGCGGCAGTGGGACACGCTCCCGGCCGAGTTCCGGGCCCGCCACTGGAAGGACCTCGGCCTCCCGGCCCCCGCCCCCGCCGCCGGCGCGGAGGCGCTCACCCGGGCCGAAGGCACCCTGGGGCGGGGCGTGGACTACGCCATCACCCAGTCGGTGGAGCTGGTCCGTCGGCCGAGCGGGGGCATGGCGCTCCTGCTCCTCAACCTCACGCCCGCCGGCTGCCTGTTCCGCTTCCTGGTCATCCCGCTCCTGCCCTTCGTGATCTGGTGGCGGCTCCGTCCCGACGAGGAGCGGCTCCTCCTCGGGGTCCTGGAGGTGGCGCGGCTCCGCCAGATCGTCCTCCACCGCGTCACCATCGGCGTCGTGGGCAGCCCCAGCACCGGCAAGGACGCCGGAATCCGGGCCCTGTTCGGGATCGAGACCGGCAACATCTCGCCCATCGCCGGCTCCACCAAGGAGGTGGCCATCCAGCGCCTCCCGGACTCCACCGCCCTGTACGTGGTGAACACCCCGGGCATGGGGGACGTGGTCGAGCAGGTCACCGAGGAGGCGCGTCAGGTCCTCGACCACATCGACGTCTACCTCTACGTGATCAACGCGGAGGGCGGGGTGCAGAAGCGCGAGCTGGAGGACTACCGGCGGTGCCTGGCCAAGGGGAAGCCGGTGCTGGCGCTGGTGAACAAGGTGGACGTGCTGCGGCCGCGCGACAAGGAGAGCTACCTGGCCGACGCGCGGGCCAAGCTCGGGGCCCCGGCCGAGGACTTCCTCCCCGTCGCCTTCGATCCGCTCCCGCAGCTCTCGCCCGGCCCGATCGGGCTCGCGGAGGTGCGGGCCTGGCTGGTGCGCCACCTCGAGGAGCTGGGCAAGGACCCCGACGAGCTCCCGCCGCTCCCGGCGCCGCGATGATCGCGCTCGACGACGCGTCCATCCTCGCCGGGTGCGAGGTGGAGGTCTTCCGCGGCTCGGGCCCGGGGGGCCAGCACCGGAACAAGACCGAGTCGGCGGTGCGGCTGCGCCACCGGGCCACCGGCCTCGTGGTGACCGCCACCGAGCGGCGCAGCCAGTCGCAGAACCTGGGTGTGGCCGTCGAGCGGATGCGGGCCGCGCTCCAGGCGCACTACGCCCCCCCACCGCCCCCGCGGCGGGCCA
>Ga0172372_10001283_pt1 | contig 39062 bp, 37 predicted proteins | sample LakKiv5m_2_FD_114544 | JGI IMG/M metagenome (GOLD analysis project Ga0172372, IMG submission 114544) | Freshwater microbial communities from Kabuno Bay, South-Kivu, Congo - kab_092012_9.5m | ecosystem: Environmental > Aquatic > Freshwater > Lake | place: Democratic Republic of the Congo...
AATTAAAAATTATTTGTTTTAGCACACCATTCGATGAATCTGCCGTTGATCTTTTAGAAAGCCTAAACTGTCCATTTTATAAAGTTGCTTCATTTGAAATGAATCATATTCCTTTAATTAAAAAGATAGCTCAGACTAAAAAACCAATAATTATTTCAACCGGTATGGCAGATATTCAGGAAATTGATTTAGCTTATAAAACTGCAAAAAAAAATGGCGCTAAAGAAATAGTTCTTTTGTATTGCGTAAGTAATTATCCATCTAAAATCTCAGACTTTAATTTTAATAATATTAGGATCTTAAAAGAAAGATATCATTGCAAAGTTGGTTTTTCAGACCATTCAACAGACAATAGAGTTGTTGCGGCAGCAGTTGCTAGTGGCGCAGAGGTTATTGAAAAGCATATAGCTTTAGAAGGTCAAAAAAAAGGTTTTGATATTGCCTTCTCTCTTAAGGGAAAAGAAATAAAAGATTACGCGCAAGTTATTAAAGAAACATACTTAATGATGGGAAAAAATTATTTTTTCAGAAATAAAAGTGAAAAAGAAAGTTCAAAATTTAGAAGGTCTATTTATGCTGTTTCAGATATTAAGAAAGGCGATAGATTTAATTTTAACAATATAAGAGTTATTAGACCAGGTTTTGGAATTCAGCCAGTTTATTTTGAAAAATTGATAAATAAAAAATCTCCCTGCAATATAAGGCAAGAAACACCTCTAAATAAATCATTATTAAAAAAATTAAGAATTTTTATATGAAAATTATTCCGTATGGACGTCAATACATTGACACCAAGGATATTGAACTTGTTTCTAAAGCCTTAAAAGGAGATTTGATTACAACCGGACGTTATGTAAAACAATTTCAAAATAAGATTTCAAAATTTTTAAAAGTAAAATACGCAGTAACTTGTAATAGCGGAACATCTGCACTCCATTTAGCTTTAATGTCCATAAACCTTAAAAAAGATGACATAATAATTATGCCAAGTATAAATTTTGTTGCAATTTATAATATGGCAAGCTTCATGAATGCCAAGATTTTTTTGGCAGATGTAGATCCGCTGTTAGGACAGATGACTCCAAAGACTTTGGAGGATTGTATTATAAATAATAAATTAAAAAAAATTAAAGCAATAGTAACAATGTATTTAGGAGGTTATCCCGAAAACGTGACTGAATTTTATAGTATAAAAAAAAAATACAAGTGCTATTTAATAGAAGATGCGTGTCATGCATTAGGAGCAAAATATTTGAATAATAATAAATATTTACCTGTTGGTTGCACAAAACATTCAGATATTGCTACATTTTCATTGCACCCAGTCAAAACAATTACCTCTGCCGAGGGCGGTTTAGTTACAACGAATAATAAAGTTTTTTATGATAGAATAGTTTCTGCAAGATCACATGGAATTAATAAAAATAAAAATTTTCATTGGAAATATAATATTAAAGAAAAAGGCTTTAATTATAGGTTAAGCGATTTAAATGCAGCTCTTGGACTGAGTCAGCTTAATAAAATAAATAGATTCATAAGATATAGAAAACAAATATTTAATACTTATAGTAGTGAATTAAAAAATTATAAAAATTTAATCAAATTTCCTACTTATAATAAAAATAAGCCCTCATATCATTTATTTTTAGTTTCTATTAATTTTAATAAAATTAAGTCTAACAAAGATAAAATCTTAAAATTTTTAAAAAAAAATAATATATTAGGACAATATCATTATATTCCAATTTATAAATTCAATTTATTTAAAAAAAAAATAAATTTAAATTTTTTTAAAGGAGCAGAATATTATTATCGAAATTCACTTAGTTTACCAATATTTTATAACTTAGATATTAATTTGTTAAAAAAAATTACAAAAAAAATAAAATTTTTTTTACGAAATTTTAATTAATAATTTATTTATATTTTTTTATTAAAAATTTTGCATATTCAAAATCTAATTTGTTATCTATATCAATAGTTTTCTTATCCGATATTATTAAGTAGCCAACATTTTTTCCTGTGAGGGAATTATGTTTTTTTATTACATCAATTTTGCAAGCAATGACATTGGATCTAAAATAAGCTGTAATATAATCTTGTCTGTTAGAATTTGATCCTACATCTGTTCCTTTATTTCCAATATAAGAAATTAATCTTTTAAATTTTGAACCAACTATTTTGAGAGCTTTTTTTGGATGTTGGCGGGCCTTTGATATTATAACTGCTGAGGTATATTTTTTTTTTAAAATTATATTTATTAATTTGTCTATGTCACTTGCTTTTTGAAATGGACACGTAGCGAGAAGCCTTACTACAATATCTGGTACATAATTTTCATTTTTTTTAAGCCATTTTAAAGCATGTTTAATAAAGTCTAGTTCTCTTGAATTATCTTTAGCTAATTTTTTTGGTCTTAAAAAAGGGGTTTCTGCTCCATAATATTTTGAAATTTTTGCATATTTTTTTTTGTCAGTTGAAACAATTATTCTATTTATTAATTTTGATTTTTTTGCTTTTTTAATAATCCAGCCTACAAGATGTATTCCATCCAGTTTTTTTATATTTTTGTTTTTTAGTTCTTTAGATCCTGATCTAATACCAATTATGGCTAAAATTTTTTTTTTCATTTATTTAAACCTCTCTTAAATACAAGATTAGTAGAGGAGTTTTGATTTCTTCTTCTTCTATTATCACTGTGGTTTAAATAATTATTATATTTATCATCAGGAAAGAAGTTGAATTTTTTTAAAAATTTTTTAGTAAATTTTATATCGCTAAATGAATTAAGCTCAATCAAAATAGATTTTAGCGAAGTATTTTTAAGTAAGTTGGTCATACCATTAATTACTTTCCTTTCATTTTTATCAATATCAATTTTTAAAAATGTAGGAGTTGGAAATCGGTATTTTTTTATTAAAAAATCTAGGCTAAAAGAAATGGTCTTTTGCGAACGTAAATTTTTTTTTTTTAATTTAATATTAAAAAAGTTTGATCCACCAACTCTTTCATCACCAATTCTGAAAGTTTGAAGTTGATTTTTGTCACTTATTGCAATATTAAAAGCATGTAAGTTATTGTAATTGTTTAATTGAATATTTTTTACTAGCATAGAATAATTTTTTCTATATGGCTCGAAAGAAAAAATATTTAGGCTAGGATTTATAGACGCGGCATATAATGAATATACCCCAATGTTTGAACCTACATCATAAAAAACTGAGCTTTTACTAGCATAATTATTTATCCAAAGTATTGTTTCTGGTTCTTTGGTTAACAAAGTATCGGCTCTCCATTTCAGTAATGGAGTATCACAAAAAAATTTAATGTTATTTTTTTTGATTATATTTCTAATAACGTTCAATTAACTATTTTTTAAAAAATACTCATATAGTCGTAATAAATTATACTTACTACATTTGTTGTTTTTATCTATTATATTAAAATAATATTTAGATATAAAATATAATTATAATATTAAATTAACAATGTCTCAAATATAAAATTTAAAAAATAATAGATGATAGTTATCGTAATCCTAAACTGATTAATAATGAAAAAATAACTAAATATGAAATTTTTAAAAAAAAAATTAGATCTAAAGCCTTTAATAATAGCAGAGGTGGGACAAAATCATCAAGGTGATTTTAATCTTGCAAAAAAATATGTAAATGTTTTCGCAAAAGCAGGTGCTGATATTATAAAATTTCAATCAAGAGATAATAAGAGTTTATTTGATAAAAATGCCTATAATGCCATTTATAATAATGAAAATTCTTTTGGCAAAACATATGGAGAACATAGGGAAAAACTTGAGTTAACTAAAAATGAATTAAAAGCACTTATTAAAGAATGTAAAAAAAATAAGGTAGCTTTTATGTGTACCCCATTTAATGAAAAAAGTTTAAATTTAATTTGTGAAATTGGAGTAGATTTAATCAAGATTGCATCTTTTGATTTAGGTAATTTACCCTTTATAAATCAAATTGCCAAAAAAAATAAAACAGTCGTAATAAGCGTGGGGGGAGGAAATGATAAACAGATTAAGGAAAGCGTAAAATTATTGCAAAAAAATAAAATTCAAACCATAATCTTACATTGTGTTTCCGAGTATCCTTGTGAGTATAATCGTTTAAGTCTAAAAAGAATTAGTAAATTAAAAAAAATTTTTCCCAAGTCAATTATTGGTTTGTCTGATCATTTTAATGGTATATTGTCTGGACCAATCGCCTATCTTCAAGGAGCAAGAGTTTTTGAGAAACATGTGACTTTAAGTAGAAGCTGGAAAGGATCAGATCATAGTTTTGCATTGGAACCAGAGGGGTTTAGAAAATTTGTTAGAGATATTTTACGAACACCGCATATGCTAAAATCAAAACCAGCAAAAGAAATTGGAAATGAAAGTATTTTTAAAAGATTAGGAAAATCAATTATAGCAAAAAACAAAATTGAAAAAGGAAAAAAAATATTAATAGATGACCTTTCAGGAAAAATTTTTTTAAAACAATATATTCCAGTTAGAGAAAGTATCAATGTAATTAATAAAGTAGCCATTCGCACAATTCAAAAAGATGAGATATTAAGTTATAAAATGATAAAATGAGAAATAAAAAAAAATTTATAAAAGTTTTATTTCCAAAATCTATAAGTGCAGGAAAAAGAAGTTGGGGAAGAGAGAACATTTTAGTAATTATACCTAAAATTTTATCATTAAAAATTTTGAATATTAAAAAAGGAAAAAAAGGTGGGCTTCAATATCATCATAAAAAAAACGAATGCGGATATATATTAAGTGGAAAATTGTTAGTTAGATATGATAATGGTAAAGGAAAATTAAAAAGAAAAATTCTTACAAAGGGAAAATGTTTTCATTTTCCACCCGGAGCTGTTCATCAGGAAGAAGCAATTAGTGACTGTACAATTATCGAGGCCTCTACACCATATTTTAATGATAGAGTTAGAGTAGAAAAAGAATATGGGCTGAAACAGAACAAAGGTCTGCCATCAACTTCAAAAAAACAGATTATTTTAAGATAAAAATTTTTTTAAGAAATAGACATGAAAAAAAAAATAGTTATTTGTTTGACATCAAATTATTATAAAAAATATTTTGATTTTGATGCGTTTAATATTTTAGAAAAGAAATATGATGTAACTTATTTATTAAATAAAAAAAATTTTAATTTAAAAATTCCACAAAAAAAAAAATTTGCCCATTACAAGACAACAGATTATTCAGATATAAAGTATATGCGTTTTATTCATTTAAGTATGATTGTTAACAAAAATAAATCTAAAACTTTTCAATACCAATTTAGAAGATGGTATCCAAATTTTAAAGATTTTTTTCAACAATCTATGCAAAATAACTTTGAAACAAAGAGATATAGTAATTATTTTTTTTTTATTTTATTTACTATAATTAATTACTTAAGAAAGCCATTATTTAGACGTTTGAGAATAAAATTTTTATCGTTTCAGTTGATTTTTAATTTTTATAAAAAAAATATAATAGATAAATATCCAATTGATTTAAATATATATAGCGTCATTAAAAAAATTAATCCTGATCTAATTTTATATCCTAGTCATTGCTTTGAACCAGAAACTATTAAGCTTACAAAAATATCAAAAAAAATTGGATCAAAAATTATATTTATTATTGATAATTGGGATAATTTGTCTAGCAAAACTGTTTTTTTAGAAAATCCTGACGCTATAACAGTTTGGGGAAAACAAAGCGCAATTCATGCAAATAAAATTCATAAAAAAAAAAAAAAAAATATTTTCTTATTAGGAAGTCCAAAATTTGATTATTATTTTAAAATTCAAAAAAATAAATTTAAAAAAATATTTAATTTTGATTATGTATTATTTCTAGGTATCCTTCAGCCATATAATGAAATAGCTGCTTTAAAAGTTATAGATGTTGAAATTTCTTCAAATCCAGAATTATATAGAAATTTAAAATTAGTTTATCGTCCTCATCCAGGTAGAGAGTATTTAATTCACAAGGCTTACAGGGAAAAATTTAAAAATATTATTTTTGATCCAAGAATGAAAAATTATGTGATTTCAAGAAATAAAAAATTTTTAATTTCTTGTAAAAATTATTATGAAAGTCTTCTGTCAAATTCATTGTTTATGGTAGGTGGTCTTACTACAGTAGTTTTGGAGTCTATAATATTTAATAAAAAATATCTTTTTTTAGCATATCCCGAAAAATACAATTTAACAGATCCAAAAAAAATGTACGAGAATTATGCCCACTATAATGAAATTAGTAAAATTTCGTATCTAAGCAAGTGTTGTGATATTAATGATTTAAGTAAAGATTTCAGAAATTTATTTAGAAATTATTATCAAAATAAAAAAAATGTTATTAGTGAACTGTCATACTTTTATGATATTAGTAAAACGGGTTATTCACAAAAATTATATAATATCACTAAAAAAGTTCTAGAGACTAAAATAGTATAATTTATATAATTATTATTATTTGCCGAGAAAACATTAATTTATTTAATGTAAATGTATTTTAATTGATTATTAAATTTTTTATATCCATGTTATTAATATTAAACATTATTTTTAAGTAATAAAAGTGACTCTATCTAGATATATTTAAAGATATATTAAAATTAATTTCTTACATGAAAAAAAAAAAACTAGTAGTTGTTGTAAATAATAGGGCAAATTATGCAAGAATAAAAAGTGTTCTATTACATGCAAAAAAAAGTAATAAAATTAATTTATTTATTGTAGTGGCAGCATCAGGAACATTAGATCGATATGGCAACGTAATAAATATGATGAAAAAAGACGGTCTTAAAGTTTCTTATAAGGCATATACTATTGTTGAAGGCGAAACACTTGCAACCATGCCAAAATCAACCGCACTTTCTATAATTGAACTATCCTCAATTTTTGAGAAAATTAAACCTGATATTATTTTTACAGTCGCTGATAGATACGAAACTATTGCAACGGCAATAGCTGGTAGTTATATGAATATTTTAATTGCGCATAGCCAAGGTGGAGAAGTAACAGGTTCAATTGATGAAAATGTTAGGCACGCTATAACAAAGCTTTCCCATATACACTTTCCGAGTACTAAAAATTCTTATAATCGTTTAATTAAATTAGGAGAAGAAAAAAAAAGAATTTTTTTAACTGGATGCCCTGCAATGGATTTAGCAATAAATACAAATCCTAAAATTGATTTTAGTTTTAACAAAAAATATCGAGGCGTAGGTTATGAGATTAATTATAAGGAACCTTATGTAGTTGTTCTTCAACATCCTAATACATTAGAATATGGGCAAGGATTTTTTCAGATCGGGGAAACACTAAAAGCAATGAAAATATTAAAAATGCAAATAGTTTGGATTTGGCCTAATATAGATGCGGGAACTAATGAGATAACAAAAAGATTAAGGAGTTTTAGGGAATATAATCCAAATGAAAAGATGTGTTTTGTTAAAAATTTCTCGCCAGAGGATTACATTAAATTAATAAATAACTCATCCTGTGTGGTGGGCAATTCAAGCTCAATCATAAGAGAATGTTCAGTTTTGGGAATACCTAGCGTATGTATTGGAACTAGACAACTTGGAAGAGAAAAGGGGCCCAATGTTATTTTTGCTAAATATAATTGTTTGGATATTTTAAAAAAAGCAAGAAAACAAATTGCTCATGGTAAATATAAAAGAATAAAAATTTTTGGTAATGGAAATTCAGGTAAAAAAATTGTTAAAATTTTGGAAAATTTAAATTTAAATATTTCTAAAAAATTAACTTATTAAAATTTTTATGACAAGCTTAAAATATCATGAGAAGATTTTAAAAGAAGAAATTTTTTTTTTAAATGAAAAATGGCCACACTTTGATATATTATTTAAAGGTATAAAAAAAATAGCTAAATTAAGTAAAAAAAATCAAAAAAAAATTTTATTTTTAGAGAGAACAAATTTATACGGTGGTATAAGTCTATTCGCACCATATTTTAAAAAAGAAAATTTTTTATCTATAGATTGTATTACAGATAAGTTGTTAAAAAGAGGTGCTTATAATAAAAAATTTTTGAATAATAATAAATTAATTAAAATAAAATCCACGTATCAATATCATTATACAAAATTAAAAATTAAAAAAAATTTTTTTGACTTTGTTGTTGTTCCAAACCTGATGCACCATATTGCTGATTATGAGATTTTATTTAAACAAATAAAATCATTTTTAAAGCCCAGAGGTTATATATTTATATTTGAACCTTTAGTGAGGGAGCTTCATCAAGTTCCAGAAGATTATATAAGATTTACTCCGTTCGGACTTAGCGAAATATTAAAAAAGTATGGCTTTAAAAATGAAAAAATTGAGTTTACCGGAGGACCTTTTAGTTGCATGGCTTATTATCTGGATCAAGGAATGCAGTATATTCCTTTAAATGAAAGAGTAAATTTCCAAAAAAAATTTAATTTTGAATATAAAAAATTAATATTATTAGACAAGAAATATAAAAAAAATTTAGTTAGAAAAAATACTTCATCTCCAATGGCATTCACTATCTTATCAAAACTTCACGTTTAAAAAAATGTATTGCGGTAAAAAAATCTTAGTAATTATTCCCGCCCGGGGAGGTAGCAAAGGTATACATCTTAAAAACTTAGTCAAATTTAAAAAAAAAAATTTATTAGAAAATGTTAAAATTTGTTTAGACAATTTAAAAATAAAAATTGACAGAGTCATTATTTCCTCAGATCATAAAAAAATAATTAAACAAGCAAAAAAATTAAAAATAGATGTTCCCTTTATTAGACCAAAGAAATTGTCAGGTGATAAAGTTCCTATAGCAAAAGTTTTAACTCATGCATTAAATTATATGGAAAAAAAAGACAGAATAAGTTACGATATTTTAGTTTTGCTAGAGCCAACTTGTCCATTAAGAAAACCAAAGCACATAGAAAATGCATTAAAAAAATTAATTAAGAAAAAAAAAGACAGCGTTTGGTCTGTATCAGAAACAGATAGTAAATATCATCCATTTAAACAACTCTATATAAAAAATAATAAATTAAATTTTTTTTCAAAGAAAATGGGAAAAAGAATAATTGCAAGACAACAATTGAATAAAACTTTTCATAGAAATGGCGCTGTCTATGCTTTATCTACTAAATATTTTAAAAGGACAGGGGAGATTATAGGAAAAAATACAGGATATATTATTTGTAATAAATATTTAACTTCAATTGATAGTATTTTTGATCTTAAATATTCAGAGTGGATTGAAAAAAATGTCAATAAGTAATGAAAAATATAAAATTTGTGTCATAGGATTAGGTTATGTTGGTTTACCTTTAACCATCGAATTCGCAAATTTTTTTTGCACTTTTGGTTACGATTTATCTGTCCAAAGAGTAAATGAATTAAATCAGAAATTTGATAGATATGGATTAGTAAAAAAAAAAAAATTTAATACAAAACAAAGTCTTAGATTTTCAAGTGATCCAAATATTTTACAATATTCAAATTTTATAATTGTTACCGTTCCTACACCCGTCACTCCTGCTAATACACCAGATTTTTCTTATTTAAAGAAAGCTTGTTTAGAAATTGGAAGGTATATAAAAAAAAAATCAATTATAGTTTTTGAATCTACAGTTTATCCTGGAGCAACTAGAGAAATTTGCATTCCTATTATAGAAAAAGTTTCTAAATTTAAATTAGGTAAAGATTTTTTTGTCGGTTATAGTCCAGAAAGAATTAGCATAGGAGATAATACGTACAATCTTAAAAATATAGTAAAAATTATTTCTGCTGACTCAAATAAATCTAGAAAGATTATTAAAAAAATTTATTCTAAAATATTAGATAAAAAACCCTACGAAGCTGAAAGTATAGAAGTAGCCGAGTTTGCTAAAGTTTTTGAAAATACTCAAAGAGATTTAAATATATCTTTAGTAAATGAATTATCAATAATATCTAATAAGTTAGGCATTAGTTCATCTAGCGTAATAAAGGCAGCAAATACGAAATGGAATTTTATGAAATTTACCCCAGGATTAGTAGGTGGACACTGCATTAGTGTTGATCCTTATTATCTTGCGTATAAATCAAAAAAAATTGGTTATAAAACTAAAGTAATAAATGCAGGAAGACATGTAAATAATGCGATGCCATATTTCATATACAATAATATTAAAAAAAAGCTCCTAAGAAATAAAAAAAAATTCGAGAAATTAAAAATAATAGTTTTAGGATTAACATTTAAAGAAAACTGTAAAGATATAAGAAACAGTAAAATTTTTGATTTAATTAAAATTTTAGATAAGAAAAAATGTAATGTGCTTTTGCACGATCCATATGCCATAAAAGAGGAGATAAAAGAAATGTATAGCAAAGAAATGATAGATTTTAATAAATTACCTAAATCAGATATTATAATTCTATCTCTTAATCATAAATTTTACTTAAAATTGGGATTAAAAAAAATTACATCAAAACTGAAAAAAAAAGGTATTTTTGTTGATATAAAATCTACTTTTAAATCCTCATTTAAGCATAATATTAATAAACAGTATTTTTCTTTATAACAATTTTTAGAATTAAATATGCCGAAAGACTTGAATAAAAAAAATGTCTTAGTCTATATTCCTTCCGATGACTATTTAATTAGAGAACTTCATTCGATAAAATTTTTAAATCAAATAAAGAAAGATTTTAACGTAAAATTTTTGTTTTCTGAGAAATTAAACGCTAGGATTGGTAGTAGTTATGATGTTGTTAAAAAAAACACTTATTGGAGGTTAATTTTGTGGAATTTTTCTCAAGCTTTAGCAGCAAATGTATTTAAAAGAAATTATCTTACAAAAAATCTACATTATACTATTTATCAATTTAATATGAATATTTCTAAAAATAAATTATTTAAATTTATAAATTTTTTTACTTTAATGGGACTAAATAATTTTTTTATTTTTTTTTCAAAATTTTTTTTAAAACTAACAGCTAAAATGCAAAATTTAGACTTATATAAAGTAATAATTCTTTTTGGTGGACATAGTTATTTAGATATTCATGATCTTATAGTTGAAGCAAACAAAAAAAATATTAAATCAATATTAGTTATGAGTAATTGGGATAATGCTACCAAGCCATTATTTATTAAACCTAGTTTAGTACTAACATGGGGTTTGCAAACATCAAAACTTGCAAAAAAATTAAACAGAGTTAATGCAATTCCGATTGGGACACCAAGATTTGACTATATAAAAAAATTTAAGAAAATTTCAAGAGAACGGGCAAAAAGAATTCTAAACCTTTCTAATGAATTCAAGTATATAATTTATGCTGGAAAAATTATTCCCTCTAATGATTATAAACTTTTAAATGAAATAGATAAATATTTAAAAAAAAATTATGCTACTTTTAAAATTATTTATAGACCACATCCATTTGGTATTTTTCAAATAAATATAAATGAATTTAATAATTTTAAGCGAATTAATAAATGCAAAAATATTATCATAGATCCGACACTTAAAATTTTTGATAAAAAAGATTTTACTCAATATTTTTATTTATTCTCTTGTTCTGATGCTTTGATAAGTAGTTTTTCAACACTTTCTATCGAAGCAATAAAATATAATATTCCAGTTTTATGTTTTGCAATAAATGATCTTCTTTATGAAAAAAGATTTGATTATGAAAATGGATGTAAATTAAGTCCACATTTAAAAATTTTTAATAATTATAATTGGCCTTTGAGAGCTTTTGGTTATGATGATTTTTTTTTAAAATTGAAATTATTAATTAAACAAATTAATAATAAAAATTATGAAAAAAAAGTTTCAGATATGATTTTTAAAAAAATAGTCTATAATGACAGCAAGACTTATTATCAAAGAATAGCTAAGATTATTAATAGTCTATAATTTATTTAAATTTCCATTAATTATTTCAAATTTTTCATCACAAAAAGAGAGTATTTCGTCGTTATGTGAAATTAATATAATCGACATACATTTCTTTAATTTTAATATTGTTTCAATTAATTTTGATTGATTAGCATAATCCAGTGCGCTAGTAGGCTCGTCTAAGACTAGAATTTTAGGTCTTCTATATAAAGCTCTGGCAATATTAATTCTTTGTAGTTGTCCACCAGAGACTTTAAGATTGTTGTCTCCTAATTTTTTTTTTAACTTCAATTTTTTTGAGATTATATCCTCAAGTAGTAAAGAATTTTTAATTGCAAATCTTAAATTTGAATAATTAAAGTTGTTTTGTTCTAGAGTAATATTATTTAATATTGAGTCATCCATATAAAAAAGATTTTGAGAAACAAAACCTACTTGATAAGAAAAAGATAGATTATTTTGACTTAAATCATTTCCATCTACATATATTTTTCCGTTCGATGGTTCTATAAGACCCATGATTATATTTGATAAAGTGGTTTTTCCACTTCCACTCTTTCCTTTAATTCCTATTAAACTATTAATTCTAATTTTTAAATTAATTTTATTTAGGACGTTATAATTCTCATTTGTATACCTAAATGATATGTTTTCGAAATATATTTCATTTTTAAATTCAAAATTATTTTTAATAACAAAATTATAATTGTTAATTTTTGCCTCAAGAAATTTATTTATTTTCTCTGCAGAGGCAGATCCAAATCTTATTTTTTGAGAATAGGTAGAAATTCTATTATAAATAGGAAGAATTTTAAAAAGTGAAGCAAAATAAACTCCCAAAGTTCCAAGTTGTAATGATATATTTGTGTCGTTTATAATGAAGAACATATAAAAAATTATTAGAAGCAATATTATTCCGATAAATTCAAAAACATATCTTAACAAATCCTGAAAAATATCTTGTTTCACATTACTTCTTAACAAATTTCCATTAAACTTTTTGAATTTTTCAAGAATGAATCTAGTTTTTGAGTAAAGTATAATTTCTTTAATACCAGACAAATTTTCATTTAAATAAGTAAGTAAAATTTTTGAAAAATTTGATCCCACTTTTCCCAAATTATAACTTATTTTTTTAGAAAACAAAAAAATAAAAAAGAAAATAAAAATGCTTAGTATCGATAGTAATAAAAAAACTTTGATATTAAGAAAAAATAGAAAAAGAATAATCGCTGTTAATAAAGCAATATCTGCTACTAAATAAAATAACGGATTAATTGTGTTTCCTGTATATTTTTTTATTTCGGTTATTAATAAATTTATAAATGCGCTTTTATTATAATTTGAATGCCATAATAAATTTTGATTTAAATAAAGTTTTAAAACATTATTAGAAACAAACTCACTAATTTTTACTGTAAAATCGTTTACTTTAAAAATAATATAAGAAATTAAAATAAATTTAAAAAAGAAAGTAAGTAAAGTTATAAGTAATATAATATTTATAAATTGTTTTTTATTCTCAATAAAAAAAATTTCTTCAAAAAATTTATAAAAAATAATATCTGAGGGATTATTTTCAACTATAGCTGAAATAAGTGGCAATAAAGCACCAATGCCGATTAATTCAAAGACTGGAGAAATAAATATTAAAAAGAAAATGAATATAATTTTTTTCTTATCAAACAATTCTATAGGTTTGAAAATAGATTTAAGCATTAATTTTTAATAGAGCTACTAATTTAGGGACGAAATAAAACTGATAATTTTTTTTTATAATTTCTTTTTTGTGATTTAGTTAAGTTTAGAAAATGAAATAATATTTGTAATGCAGTTAAAATTAAAAATATTAATATTGCGAAAAAATTATAAAGATTAGTTTTTTCTTGCTTTATAATTTCTGAGGTCACTACATTAAAATCTTCTTGTTCAATTATTTTTATTGACTCATATTTTTTTTTTTTTTCTTGAATAGAATTTATATCTGCATTTGGTTTTTTTATAAAAAAATTTATCAAATTAATATAATCTTTTTTAAATATGTTAATTGCATTTAATCTAGTTTCATTAATTATATTATCTAAACTTTTTTGACATTGTTTAAGAATTTTCTCTGTTTGATTTTTAATTACAATAGTAATTTTTTTATTAAATTCTCCATCAATTTCATATTTTAAATTTTTATAAGCGTCACTTTTTTTAAGTGGACATTCATCATTTTTGCTGTAGTAAATTAAATTAAGAAAATTATATTTTATATTTTCCTTAAGCATAACTTGATAAGATTTGGAAAGGTCCATGTTAATCGGAATATCTTTAAATCCCTGAATGGGAATGGTAAATTTATAGATTCTTGGAAAATTATCGTTATCAAATTTTATCATTAATTTTTCAGGATTAAGTTTTATTTCATAATTTAAATTAATTTTTTTCAGATTATTTTCTCCTAATAAAGAAAATTTTTTAATTGGGTATGTCAAGATAATAGTTATTAATGAAGAAAAAAATAGAGTTTTAAATATATGTTTAACTGACATTAAACGATAAAATATTATTTGTTAAATTTAGTCAACAAATTATGAAAGTCTTTAATTATTATTATTATTATTATTATTATTTGAACTATATATGTTTATTATTTAAATTAAAGAAAAATTATAAATGATTTATGATATTTTAAATTTTTTAATAATTTTTTTTGTAATATTTTTATTGTTTACTAAAAATTTCTTATCTGCTTATGATTTAATTATCTATACACTTTTTTTAACAACTCCATTTTTTTTTAATGATGTACTTTTCGATTGGACAAGTTTTTTTGATCAAAAAAAATATGTAAATACATCAAATTATATAAGAGAAAGTATATTTTCAGGAAACTTTCCTTACTTGCAGAAGGCTCCAGAAAAAGATTTAAAAGTATACTTAAGTTCATTAATTTTTTCTTTTGTCCCAATAATAAGTTTTAATACTATAAATAGCGTGGCTTTTTGTTCAAAAGGTATTTATTTATCTGTATTAATTTTTCTTAACTATAAAAATAAAATTCCATTTATTTTAAAGTTTTATTTTTTATTCTCTCCTGCAATTTTATTTTATTCTTCTTTATCTTTGAGAGATTTATTAATTCTATCGACAATGTTAGCATCGTCTTATTTTTTAATAACAAGAGATTTTGGAATTAAATTATTTTTAATTTTATTAGTATTATTTTTAATAAAACCACAATTTTTTTTTTTAATTATAACAGCATTTATCGGTCATTGGATATTAGTTAAAATTTTTAAATATAATTTAAATAAATTTTTAATCACATCTTTATTTCTTTTTTTTTTAATTATTTTTATTGACTATATAATTTTTGATAATTTTCTTTTGACAATAATAGAAAATTCTAGAATGGGTTTTTTTGCTGAAATGCAAAATTATCAGGATAGCGATTGGCAATCAAAATATGATCATTTTTACAAATTAGAATTCAGTTATTCACAAATTACTAATCTCCTGAAATCCTTTATAGGCGTTTTATTTTTTCCTATTTTTTCTGATTTAAATCATTTTTATTTTTTTTTTTCTTTTCTTGATTTAATAATTACATTATTGTTTTTTAGTATTTTTTTTTACCCCGCAAATTCAAAAAAAAAAACAAATAGTATTTATTGGTTGTTATTTGCTTTAATTTCAATTTTTTTAATATCAATCACAAATTTCAATGAAATAACTATAACAAGATATAAATTTCCTATTTTAACATTTATTTTATATTGTGGTTGGTTAACTAATCAAAAAATCAAGAGTAAATGAAAATTCTTCATATAATTACTAGTATTGATAGAGGTGGTGCAGAAAATCAATTATTTTATCTTGTTAAAGGGCAAATTAATTTAGGAAATAAAGTATACGTTATTTTTTTCAAAGGTAACCAATATTGGAAAAAACATCTCAAAAAAATTGGAGCTAAAGTTTATTATTGTCCCTACGAAAATTTTTATAAAATAATAAAATTATTTAAATTTTTTTTTATAATAAATAATATTATTAAAAAAATTAAACCTAATGTTATTCATTCACACTTATCACTTAGTGAGTTAGTTGGATTTTTATTTAAAATTAAATATAAACATAATATTAAATTTGTAATTACTAAGCATTTAGGAAGTTTTTTATTCGAGGGTTCCACTGGAATTAATAAATTTTTTTCAGGACTTTTTTTAGAAAAAATAGTTTTGAAAAAAGCAGATCATATTATTTTTATTTCAAAAGAAGTAAAAAAATATTTTTTAAATTCTATAAAACTACCCACAAGGAAGATTTCAGTTATTTATTACGGATATGAATTAAAAAAAAATGACGTTAAAATCCAAAAAAATTTTTATATAAAATATAAAAAAGATAAAAATCATGTAATTATTTGCTCAATTTCACGACATGTAAAACAGAAAAATCTTCCGTTTTTAATAAAAGCCTTTGCTAAAATTAACAATGAATTAGAAATTAAATCTAAATTAATATTAATAGGCAAAGGGCCGGAAACAAATTTATTAAAACAGCTAGCAATTGATTTAAAAATTTTAAATAAAATTATTTGGATTAAGCATTGTGAAAATATTAGAGAGTTTATCAAAACTATAGATATTTTTTGTTTAACGTCAGACTATGAAGGTTTAGGCTTAGTTTTACTAGAAGCAATGGCTGAAAAAAAACCGATAATAGCAACAAATATAAGTGCAATTCCTGAAATTGTAAGAAATAATTTTAATGGAGTATTATTTGAAAAAGAAAATCAAGACAGTTTTATAGCAGGCTTTAAAAAAATTTTTTATAATAAAAAATTTAAAATTAAAATAGTTAATAACGGATATAAAGTCGTCAAAAATAAATTTAATATTCAAAAAATGATTAATAATAATTTAAGAATATATAATTTATAATTAAATTTTATATGAGTATTAAAATAGCTTATTTAACAAATCATGCAGCTTTCTTTGAGTCGCATATCTCGCCAATAGCAATCAACGCTATTAAAGAAAAATTTGAAGTAAAATTGTTTTGTGGTTCAGGAGCTAGTACGGAAATGGAAAAATATGCTGAAAAAATTTTAAAACAAAAAAAAATTAATTATGAAAAATTTAATTTTTCAGCCACTAGATTTAATATAATTCAAGAATTTCTCTCTTTTTTAAAATTATTAAGAGCAATTAAAGAATATAAACCCACTATACTTCACGTAGCAACTCCTAAAGGAATTTTTTATGGAGGGCTTATCTATAAATTTATTAAGATCAAAGGTTTAGTATTATTTGTTAGTGGAATGGGTTTTCTTTTTTCGAATAAAATTAATATTTATCAAAAAATTTTTAAAGCTATTTATTTAAAAATAAAAAAAATAATTTTTAATCAAAAAAATTTTATTTTAATAGTTGAAAATAAAGTAGATTATAATTATTATATTAAAAATTATAAGTTATATAATAAAATAGAAATCATTAAAGGTTCTGGTGTTGATATTTTAAAATTTAAACCATCAAAATATAAAAAAAAAATAGTTATCTTGCCAGCAAGAGTCTTGAAAGAAAAAGGAATTACAGAGTTTGTGCTTGCAGCTAAAATATTAAAAAAAACTTATCCAGATTGGAGGTTTATAGTCCTTGGGACTTTAAATTATGAAAAATCTTCATCTTATTCAAATTCTGAATTAAAAACGTTAAAAGATCAAAAATGTGTAGAATTTCTAGGTTTTACAAGTAATATATTAAAATTTTATAAAAAAGCATCTATAGTATGTTTACCCTCTTATAGAGAAGGATTTTCAAAGTCGTTAATTGAAGCTTCTGCGTGTGGTATCCCAATTGTTACAACTAATGTAGTTGGATGCAGAGATGTAATTAAAGATAAAAAAACAGGATTACTTTGTAAACTCAAAAATGTAAATTCACTTAAAAATAAAATTGAATTTTTGATTAAGAATGAAAAAATAAGGAAAAAATATGGAAACTTTGCTACCAAAGTTGCAAGAAAAAATTTTGATGTGAAAATAGTAATCGAAAAAAATTTAAAAATTTATAAAAAACTTATTTTAAATTCATGAAAATTTTCTTAAAATTATTTTATCAAATTATTACAAAAGTTTACAATATAGCCTTTACTTATCTTGAGAATAAAATTTTAAAAAAAATTTATTTTATAAATAATAATCATTCTTTTTCTAAATTTGGTTATTATATTTTTACATTAAAAAATCTTCCAATCGATTATTTTAATTTCAAAAAAATACAAAAAGTAAATAAATATATGGATAAATTTATTCTTAGTGATAATGATATTATTAAAGTGATTAAATGTTTGTTTATTGATTTAAAGCTTTCTAAATTTATATCTTCTTTGACTGGTTTTAATTACTCTATTGATTATTTTATTGCATATAAAACGTACAGAATTTCTAATCAGGATTTAGATAAAGGTTGGTATGCTAATCATTGGCATACTGACAAACCTTTTACTAGTAATACTCTTAAAATAATTATTCCACTTAAAAAAATTATGAATCAAAACCAAGGAGGATTAGAAATTCTTAGTATTGAAGATTCTTTTTTTTATAGAAAAAATAAAATTATTAAGAAAAGTTTTAAAATGATTGGAAATATTAATGATGTATTAATTTTTAACCCAAATTTATGCATCCACAGGGCAGGAGAAATAAAAGAAGATTACTCCAGAGAGCAATTAATGTTTCAATTAAATCCCAGTAAAAATTGGTGCTACAATTTAGATATTAAAAATAAGCAATATAAACTTGAACCTAAGTTTCCTTTTTTTTCATATCTACTTGATAAAAAAAAAATTATACCTTTCTAAAAAATTATTAAAATAATGAAAAATCTTATTTTTATTCAGCTAAATGAGATAAATTTTGATATTGTTAAGGAATATTTAAAAACCGAAAATTATAAAAATTTAAAATTCATAAGTGATAATATTTTAACCACCACATCAGAAGAGAAGTATAGTTTACTAGAGCCATGGATTCAGTGGCAGACAATTTACACAGGTTTTAGTGCTGAAAAACATAATATTTTTAGATTAGGTGATGTAGAAAAAAAAAATATACCGCAGTTTTATGAAAAATTGGAAAAATTAGGTTATTCTGTAGGTGCAATTTGTCCCATGAACTGCATGAATAGATGTCAAAATCCCTCATATTTTATTCCAGACCCTTGGACAAATTCTCGCACAGATAATTCAAAGTTAAGTAAAATTATTTATAATGTTTTAAGAGAAACAGTTAATAATAATTCAAATAATAAAATCGGTATAAAAAATTATTTTTTTATTCTATTTTTATTTTTTTATTTTAGTCAATTAAAGTACTTTTTTTTATATATATATTTTTTTATAAGTTCATTCAAATATAAATGGAGAAAAGCTCTTTTTTTAGATTTATTATTACACGATATTCATATTAGGCAGTTTAAAAAAAAAAAACCTAATTTTTCAACTATTTTTTACAATGCCGGCGCCCATATTCAGCATCATTATTTTTTTAATTCCAAAGCTAATAAAACAAATTTAAAGAACCCTAAAAAATTTTTACAAAGTAATAAAGATCCTTTTAATGAAGTTATAAGTTTATATGATAAAATATTAGGTGATTACTTTGCGATAAAATCAAATAATATAATTTTAGCCACGGGTTTAACACAGGTTCCGACGAATACATTGAAGTATTATTACAGATTATCTGACCATCAGAATTTTTTAAGAAGATTAAAAATACCTTTTGAGAATGTATATCCTAGAATGTCCCGAGATTTTTTGATTAAATTTAAAAGTGAAAGTGAGGTGAATTATGCTCATGATATTTTATCAAGATTAGAACTAAATGGTCAAAAAATTTTTGGTATTCTTCAAAAAAGAGAAAATGAAATATTTGCAACTCTTACATATTCTAAAGAGATTTTAAAAAAAGATATACTTTATTTCGAAGATTTATCTATTAAATTTTTTTTTGAAGTTAGCTTTGTATCTATTAAAAATGGAAAACATAGTTCAAAAGGTTTCCTATTTCTCATTGGAGATATTCAAAACTTTAACAAGACTAAGTTGCCCCAACCTATAAACAGCCTTCATGACATGGTTATAAATTATTTTACCTAATAATTAAATTAATTATTTACGTTTAGTATTTTTTTAATTTCGTTAATGCTAAGAAAATTATTAATTTCAGAAGAGTACTCTTTTTCTGTGATTTTCTTTCCTTTATCATTGGATAAATAAAAAAAAAAATTCTTTTTTTTTGTCAAATTTATAAGTGGTGGAATTACGAAGTATTTTTTAAACTCGATTATAAACCTACTTTCATCTTCAGAAAATAAAATTTCATGTATTTTTTCTCCAGGACGAATACCAACAACTTTAATTTTTTTTTTAGGTGCTAAGGCTTTTACTAGATCTGATATACGAAATGATTTTAGTTTAGGAATAAAAATTTCACCACCTTTCATTATTTTTAGTGAATTTAAAACAAATTTAGCACCATCATTTAAAAGAATAAAAAATCTTGTCATTTTTAAATCTGTTATAGGTAAATAATTAGATCCACTTTTAATAAGATTTTTAAAAATAGGTATTACAGATCCTCTTGATTCTGAAACATTGCCATATCTCACAACAGAAAAAATTGTTTTACCAGCCGCAATATTATTTGCCGCAATAAATAATTTTTCAGAGGCAAGCTTTGTTGCACCATATAAATTTAGTGGACTTACCGCTTTGTCTGAAGATAAGACAATTACTTTTTTGACTTTACTAAAAATAGCCGCTTCAATTATATTTTGGGCTCCATTTATGTTAGTTTTAATGCATTCAAATGGATTGTATTCAGAAATTTCCACTTGTTTCATTGCAGCGGCATGTATTATCAAATCAACACCCCTCATTGCCATTAAAAGTCTATCCTTATCTCTAATATCTCCTATAAAAAATCTAAATTTGTTGTCAGTAAAGATTTTAGCCATTTCGTATTGCTTCAACTCATCTCTTGAAAAAACTATAATTCTTTTTGGAGAATAATTAAGTAATAACTCTTTGCACACCTCTTGACCAAAAGATCCTGTTCCCCCGGTAATAAGAATAGATTTATTATTAAACATATTTATAATAAGCTTAACTTAATAACTTATTTCTCCATTTTAACCATAATAAAATTTTAAAAATATAGGAGTAAATATTTAAAAAAATATTATCTGGCCATAAAATATTCTTTATTTCATAAGAGCTTTTAAGATATTTTAAACCTAGCTCCTCATCAGCTAACTTTTTACCTAACTTACCATTCACAATTTTGCTTTTAGATAGATTTTGGAATAAAAAATTATTTTTTTGTTTATACTTTAATATTTGTCTTTGGTTATTGTTAAGAATTACTTGAGGAGAAAATTTATCGATATAATAAGTTTTCTTATTTAAAAACAATGAGTAAAATAAAGCTGAGCTAAGTTCAGTTATAATAATGTTTTCATTAATTTTAAACTGTCTATATAGTAAAAAAAGATATTTTGGATTATCTCTTTTACCGCAAGAAAAAACTTTTATATTTTTTTTTTTATAAATATTAATAATTTTTTTGTTTAAATCAGAATAAAATATACAAATAGTAATTTTTCCGAAAAATTTTTCCTTAGCGTAATCAGCAAATTTTTCATGATAAAAAGGCCCATCTATATTTTCGGAAGCATGAGGGGCCATAATAAAAAAACTATTTTTAATGATTTTAAATTTTTTATTTTTTAATAATATATCTAGATATATAAACGGAGCTCCAATTATTTCATAATTATAAAATTTATTGGAGCGGCAAACATAAGCAACTTTTTTATTCCAAACTAGATATTTGCTGAATAGAAATCTTATTCTACCAAAATTTTTATCAAAGGTTGTAGTTATTGATCCGTGCTGAATGGAACAATGACTTAACTTGTTTTTAATATTAGCATATTGGGATAATATTAAACGATGACTATACCAAGTATTATCAGGAAACATTAGGAATTTGCTTAATTATATTTATATTTAAATATCAAGTTTATATAAAAATATAAATATATTTATAAAATAATTAAATGCTAATTAAAAAAAATTTACTAAAGAGATTTATAATTGGTGGTGCTCAGTTATCACAAAATTATGGAGCTTTTAATAAAGATTATTCTATAGGCCCCAAAGAATTAAGAAAGATATTAAATTATAGCAAAAAAAATGAGATTTTTTTTATTGATATAGCGAACAGTTATAAAAACTGTATAAAAAAATTATCAAAAAATAATTTAAAAAAATTTAAAATAATTCTTAAAATAAGAATAATAAAAAAAAAAAATTATTTACCAGAATTAAAAAAAATTATTAATAACACACTTAAACAATTAAAAATTAGTAAGCTTTACTCTATAATGCTTCATAATGAATTTGATTTCAAATATTTAAAAAAAAAAAAAATTTCGAATTATCTTATTGAATTAAAAAAAAAAAATTTAATAAAAAAAATTGGTATATCTATCTATAATTTCAAAAAAATTAGATTTTTTCTAAAAAATTCTCCAATAGATTTAATTCAAGTACCATTAAATGTATTTGATCGTAGAATATTGCAAAAAAGTTTATTAAAAATTATAAAAAAAAACCAGATTGAAGTACATGTTAGGTCGATTTTTTTACAAGGTTTGTTACTTCAAAAGCCAAATAGTCATCATTCAATTATAAAAAATAACCAGAAACTTTTTAATGATTGGGATAATTTTAACTTAGGCGAAAAGAAAAATAAAATTATAAACTGTATAAAATTTGTAACTCAATTTGATGAAATAGATAAATTTATAATTGGTGTGGATAATTTTTCTCAGCTAAAGACAATTGTGAATGTATTAAAAAATATTAATTATGATAATAAAATAGAGTATAATTTAAAATTAAAAAATAATAAAATTATAGATCCACGATTTTGGTAAATAAAAATGATTGAAGTAATTGCTGAAATTGCACAAGGCTATCTTGGTCAGTATAATTCGTGTAAAACATATATAGAGGCATCTGCCAAAGCTGGAGCTACATCAATTAAATTTCAATTAGTTTATGCAGATGAACTTTGTACTAAAGATTATAAACACTATAAACTTTTTAAGTCTTTAGAACTCAATTTCAAGAGCTGGTTTAAATTAAAAAAAATTGCAGATAAAAATAAATTAAATATGTATTTTGATATTTTTGGAAATAAAAGCTTATCGATTGCTAAAAAACTAAATATTAAAGGAATTAAAGTTCATCCCACAGACTTAACTAATAATAATCTACTGATTAAAATTAAAAAAAGTGGTTTAAAAAAAATTATTATCGGTATTGGTGGTTCTAATAAAGATCACATTATAAGTGCAGTTAGACATGTTCAAAATAATAAAAATCAAATTTGCCTTATGCACGGTTTTCAAGGTTACCCAACTTTATTAAAAGATAATGAGTTAAACAGAATAATTTACTTAAGAAATTTCTTTAACAAAAATAAAAATATATCCTTCGGATTTGCAGATCATACTTTACCTAATTCGCCAAATAGTCATCTTGCCTCAGTTTTAGCAGTAGGCCTGGGCTGCAGTATAATTGAAAAACATATTACTATTTCAAAGATTCTAAAAATAGAGGATTACGAGTCAGCATATAATCCTGACGAATTTTATGATTTTGTATCAATAATTAAAGATTGCCAGCAAATTATTAATACTAAAAATTTAAATAAATTTAAATTAAATCGAAAAGAAATAAAATACTCAAGCGCAATTTCAAGAAACTATATTTCAAAAAAAAAAATTTTAAAAAATTCTATATTAAATGAAAATATGTTTGATTTAAAAAGATCACCAAATCCTAAAGCACTTAAGCACCCTTTAGGTTTAAAAGGAAAAGTTTTAAAAAAAAATATCAAAAAAAATTTCCCTCTAATGATTGGGGATATTTAAAATATGAAAAGAAAGCTTGTCTGTGCGCTTGCTTGTAGAAATCAGGGTAGTAGATTATATGGAAAACCTTTACAAAATCTAAATGTAAAAAAAAATATTAGAGTTATAGATTTCATAATACAAAAAATAAAAAAAATTGCATTTATAGATGAAATTGTCTTAGCCATATCTGATAATAAAGATAATTTTGAATATTTTAATATTGCAAAAAAAAATAAAATTAAAATAATAGTCGGAAATGAAACAGATGTATTAAAAAGATTAATACAGGCATGTGAACTAGTAAACGGTACTGATGTTTACAGAATTACTTCAGAATCGCCATTTATATTTGATGATGTGAATATAATAAAAAAAAGCTGGATTAATCATCAAAAAAAAAATCTTGATTTTACTTTTATGACAAAAGGAGTGATTGATGGTTGTGGTTATGAAATTATTAATTTATTAGCACTTAAACTTTCACATAAAAATGGAAAAAAAAAACATAGATCTGAGTTATGCACACTTTACATAAGAGAAAATAAAGAAAAATTTAATATTGCGGAGGTACAAAGCCCAAATTATTTAAAAAGAGATGATCTACGTTTAACAATTGACTATCCAGAAGATTTAATTTTGTGTAGAGAAATATTTAATAATCTAAAATATAAAAACTTAAAATCAATAATAAAATTCATTGATTCTAGTAAATTTCTAAAAGAATTATGTAAAAGAGTAATTGAAAATGAAATATAAAAATATAAACAAAATTTGGAAGGAGGCTAAAAAAATAATTCCAACGGGAAATCATTTGCTGTCAAAAAATCCTGACATATTTCTTCCTGGCCGCTGGCCAACATATTACAAAAAAGCTAAAGGTTTTTATATTTGGGATCTAAATGGAAAAAAATATGCAGACTTATGTCTTATGGGTGTAGGAACCAACCTGTTAGGTTATGCAAATTCTAAAATTGATAATAAAGTAATTAAATCAATCCGCGAAAGTAACATGTCGTCTCTAAATTCAATTGAGGAGTTTATGCTCTCAAAAGAATTAATCAAAATGCATCCATGGTTTGACATGATTAGATTTGCCAGAACTGGAGCTGAAGCAAATGCTGTTGCTATAAGAATAGCAAGGGCATTCACAAAAAAAGATAATGTGGCTATATGCGGGTATCATGGTTGGCATGACTGGTACATGGCCGCAAATCTAAGAAAAAAAAATTTAGATTCTCACTTATTTCCTAATCTAAAAACTGAAGGTGTAGTAAAAAATTTAAAAAATACAATTTTTTCATTTGAATATAATAATTTAGAACAATTAAAAAAAATTATTAAAAATAAAAATGTTGGTACCATTTTTATGGAGGTATCTAGAAGTTACAAGCCTAAAAATAATTTTTTGAAAGAAGTAAGAAGACTGGCAAGTGCAAATAATATAATTTTGATTTTTGATGAGTGCTCATCAGGATTTAGAGAATGCTATGGTGGATTACATAAAAAATTTAATGTAAAGCCTGATATGGCAATGTTTGGAAAAGCCCTAGGCAATGGTTATGCTATTACAGCTGTACTTGGTACTGCAAGAGTTATGAATAAAGTAAAAGATACTTTTATAAGTAGTACATTTTGGTCTGAAAGAATTGGCTATGTAGCTGGACTTTCTGTTTTAAAGGAAATGAAGAAGTTAAAACCTTGGAAAAAAACTAATAAATTAGGAAAGTATATAAAAAAAAATTGGGCTTTATTAGCTAAACGTCATCGATTGTCTATTGAAATATTAGGGTTGGATTCAATGCCTTTTTTTATTTTTAAGAGTAAAAATCATAATTTATATAAATCTTATATAACCCAAGAGTTTTTGAAGCAAAGAATTTTGGCATCAAATGTTATTTATGTATCAGTCGTTCATTCTAAGAAGGTAATCGATGAATATTTGAATAGTTTAGACCATATTTTTAAAAAGATTAAAGATTCTGAAATAAAAAATAAAAAAATTGAAGTAAACGGTAAATTAGCTCAAATAGGGATGAGTAGAATAAATTGATAAAAAAATCGAATTATTAAAATTAAAATTTTTAAAAAAAAATAAAAACTTATATATAGTTATTTTTTTTTAAGTTGAAAAGTCATAGCATATCTAAAAGAGTTTTTACTCATAATATTAAATCCATGATAAAATGGACATTTGCTATCATATATTAATGCAGAATTTTTCATGGTTTTTGGAATAAATTTAGGCTTTTTGAATTCATTGTCCTCATATATTCCTGTTCCACCTGAATATTCTGGATCTTTGGCACCATCTACAAAGTAAATTATATTTATCATATGAGGCACTGATTTATCATCAGCCACAGTATCCATGTGAGAGGTTAAAAAGCTGCCTTCCTTTGCCAATGAACACACTATTGACCAGATTTTAAAATTATTTAATTTTGTTATTGAGTAAATTAATGAAGTTATTTGATCTGAATGCAATAAAAAATTATACATTTTATTTAATTCAGGATGATATTTTAAATATTTAAGATCAGTATATCTTTTATAATTTGCAATACTATCAACATATCTAAAGGCAAAATTATAATTTTTAAATGGATTATCAGCTTCAAAGAATAATTCATTTGAAGGCCAATAATTTAATAATATTTTATAAAAATCATTATTTAAAAAATTTTCTATATAGCAAAATTTGTTTTTATTAAATTCATCATATTTTATATTTAATAAATCTTTAGAAATATGATCAAAACTAGGTTCTATTGCTGTTTTTTTTTTATTATATAAGTTAAAAAAGATTTTAGTTCTTCGGATTAGAAAATTTAAAAAGTTTTTTATTTTTACTTCAAATTTCTTTTTTAAAGTTAGTAAATTTTTTAAAATAAAATTAGAATGATATAATTTTCCATAAAAATTTATTTCTGCTTTTTTAATTTCGTTTATTGAAAATCTAATAGCCATTTTAATTTTAGTATGATATTTTTTTTATCAATATAAAATACCAAGGCAAGTAAACCGGACCTGAAAAACAAGTATTTATATTTTTCTCTGTTTGCATTGTATAAGTTCCCCTATATTTTTTTTTAGAAATTATTTTTTTTTTTGGAAAAAATTCATGTATTTTAGTAATTTTATAATTAGTTTTTTTTAAAAATCTATTTAATTTATCTATTGAAAAAATGTTAAAATCTCCATCAGGATTATTATCTTTATAGGATGTTTCATAAATTCTTTTAGTTTCTTTAATATGAATAAAAACATCCATTTCACCCTTATAAAATAGAGAATTAATGGCAATCCATTTAGGCTTAAGTTTGAATAAGTTTTTTAGAGGATTTAGGATATCCTTAAAAGTACAAAAAGTTTTTTCACTTATTATGCCATCTGGTTCCTGAATTTTTTTATTTTTGATATTATTTAAAATATTAAATTTAATAAATTCTATATTTTTAGTTATATTATGGATTTTATATAATCTTTTTGCTTCTTTAATTTTTTTCTCTCTATAGTCTAGCCCAATAAATTTTATATCTTGATATTTTTTTACATAATGAGATAGTGTTCCTCCTGTACCACATCCTATATCTAAAACAGTTATATTTTTTTTTAACTCTTCTTTTAAAAATTTTTCAAATGCAAGAGTCGATTGATAAACAGTTTTAAATTGAAGTAGCTCACTATTTTTAAGTCTCATATAATATTTGAAATTTAACCAAATTAGTTTAACATTATAAATTACGATTTTATAGTATGAAAATTTGCAGTTCTTGTGTGACGCCCGAAACATCCGAAACAAATACTTTTGATATTTCGAACTGCTGCTCTGTTTGTAAACAAATTGAAACAAAAAATAAAATTAATTGGTCTCAAAGAGAGTTGGAACTCGATCTTTTAATAAAGGAATATAAGGGAAAATATTCCTATGATTGTATAGTGCCTTTTTCAGGAGGAAAAGATTCAACTTTTGCCCTTTGGTATTTAGTTAAAGTAAAAAAATTAAGGCCTTTAGTTGTAAGGTTTGATCATAATTTTCTTAGGAAAACTACTATTGAGAATACAGAAAAAGTAATTAATAAACTTGGTGTTAGTTTCTTAAATCTGAAACCAAATTTTGAAATTGTAAAAAAAATGATGTTAGAGAGCTTAATTAGAAGAGGTGATTTTTGTTGGCACTGTCATGTTGGCATAACTGCATTTCCAATCAATGTTGCTATAGAGAAAAAAATACCTTTACTTTTTTATGGAGAACCCTCCTCTGAATATAGTTCATTTTATAATTATACAGAAATGGAAGAACTTAATGTTGAAAAATTTAATAAAGTGTCAAACTTAGGTATTAATGCAGAAGATATGCTAGAAATGATAAATGAAAGGTATCCTGATCAAAAAATAACTGTTCAAGAGATACGTGATTTTATTTTTCCAAGTCAAAGAGAGATTATTGAAAATAAAATTAAAGCTTGTTATCTGGGAAATTATGTTTCTTGGGATGTTAGAAAACAAGTTGCTATCATTAAAGATGAGTTGGACTGGAGGGGAGATATCACTGAGGGAATTCCTGTGGACTATGATTATGAAAAAATTGAATGTATGATGCAAGGTGTTCGGGATTATATAAAGTTTTTAAAAAGAGGCTTTGGTAGAACTGCGCATCTAGCATCTATTGATATTCGGCATAAAAGATTAAACAGAGAAATAGCGCTTGATTTAGTAAAGATGTATGATGGAAAAAGACCTAAATCCCTTGATTTATTTTTAGGCATTATAAAGATGAAAGAAGACGATTTTTATAAAATCATTGAAAAGCACGTAATTGCTCCGCATAAAATGCCAAAGTTAGATTACATAAAAAAAAATTATTCAAATATATCTCCTCCGGATATAGATGAATGGTTTAATAAATTTAAATAAATACAATAATTAAAAATGTGAATATTGGTATATTAGACTACGGAGCTTGTAATCTTTTATCTGTTTATAATTCTATTTATAGATTGGGGGGAAATCCCAGGATAATTAGGAGTTGCAAAGATTTTAATTTTTTTGATAAAATTATTATTCCTGGAGTAGGTTCGGCATATCAAAGTATTCTCTTTTTAAAAGATAAAGAAATATTTAATGAAATAAAAAATTTTTACTTAAAAAAAAAATATATTTTTGGTATTTGTTTGGGATTTCAAATATTTGCAAATAAGCTTTACGAAGATGGCCTTTCGGATGGACTTAATCTTATTGAAGCAGATGTTGTCAATCTAGAGATTAAAGAAAAATTTAATATTGGCTGGAGGATGGTAAAGATAGACAAAGGTATTTCAAAAGTTATGAATTTAAATGAAATTTCTAGTTTTTATTTTTGTCATTCTTATTATTTAAAATTTAGTAATATTGAAGAAAAAAAATTTTGTGTTGGAAAAACAATAGGCATTCCTGATATTCCCGCTATATACATTAAGGATAATTTCATAGGATGTCAATTTCACCCAGAAAAAAGACAAAAGAATGGAGAAAAGATAATTAAATTTTTTTTAAAGTTATAGTTATGAGCTTTATCAGAATAATTCCTTCAATTTTAATCTCAAATAAAAAATGTGTAAAAGGTATAAAATTCAAAAATCACGTTTTGGCAGGCAGTCCTGTTACAACAGCTATCGCTTTCGATAATCAGCAAGCTGATGAAATTTTAGTTTTGGATCTTGATGCTTTTCAAAAAAATTTAAGACCAGACTTTGATGTCCTAAAAGAAATATCTCAAAAGATTTCTACACCTATAACATTTGGAGGTAATTTAAAAAATATTAATGATATTAAAAAATCATTTGACAGTGGGGCAGATAAGATTTTTCTAAATACGATACTTTTAAAAGACACTAAGATTATAGAGGAAGTAGCAAAAATTTATGGTTCGCAATCTATAATGGGAGGCATAAATTTAAAAAAATTTAATAATTTTTATAAAGTATATTCATTTCCAAATTACTTAGAACCAATGTCTCATCTAAAAAAATTAGAACAAATGGGAGTGGGTGAGATAAAAATTACTTTTGTAGATACAGATGGAACAAGAAAAGGTATTGATGTAAAATATTGTATAGAAATTCTAAGTAAAATTAGAATACCGTGTATATTTGGTGGTGGAATTGGAAATCTAAGTCATATAAAATCACTTGTAGAGAGTGGAGTAAAAGCTATTTCTTTAGGCTCGTTACTTTATTTTAGCGATTATAATATAGTTAAAGTAAAAAAATTTTTAATTAATGAGAAATACCAAGTATACTTGGAGTATTGATTAAAATTTTTTCATTAATCCTTTACTATTGTATTTGGTTCTAAGTGATTTTCCTTTTTCTATATCAATTAATTTATTGTAAAATCTATCACCAGCTCTAATTTTAGAAAGAATATTGTTACCATTTTTATCAATCACTTTTTCGATTAACAGCATATGCTTTCCAGTTGTACTAACTACTATCCATTTTTTATCATGTCTAGAAACTACTCCGGACATATAAGGATGATTTGAAGAATCCCCACCATGTAATTGAGCAGATTTTATATGCAGTTTTCCAAGATTTTGATTGTTTAAATATGTTGTTGCCCCTTCGTATGGCTCATCAAATGCATCTATAAAATTAATTAAATCATAAGAATTCATATTCCAGTCTATTATTCCATCCTTTATGCTATGTAATCTTGGATTATATCTTCCAAGATAATTTGATTGTATTTTAAGACTAAATTTATAATTTCCAATTATTTTTATTATAAATTTTTCATAAAAATTTAAGAATTTTTTTAACCTGAATTCTTCTAAATCTAGTGGGATTTTACAACTCTTTGGGAAAAGACTCGTTTCTGAATCTATAATCGGGCCCTGGTCTACACTTTCATTTATTAAATGAACTAACTGATTATCTATTCTGTCCTCTCTCATAATCCTCCAAGAAAAACCACCACCTCCAGCGTCTAAAGGTAGTCTTGATCCATGAAAATTTACAAGATTATTTTGAAAAAAATTTATGATTTCTGAATTAAATATGTATCTCGCTCCTAGTGATACAAATAAAGTTTTATTTATTTCAAATTTTTTTTTTATAAAATTTTTAAAATCTATATTTAATTTATTATATAAAAAAACTTTAACATCAATTTTAATAAATTTTATTTGATCCGAACCTGTAATTACAAAAGTATTAATTTTATATTTGTTATTGATATTTATAAGTTCCTTAAATTTTTCTGAATATCCAAAAAAAATTATATTTGTTAATTTTTTTAAAAAAAATTTATCATTATTGATCATTTAAGTATTTTATATGTAATATAGCATCTTACAAAATATGATATATTGTATAAAGTGACATGATAAAAATCAAATTATAAACATTTATTATGAATTTAAATAGTAATAAGATTTATTTAGTAGCTGAAATTGGCTGGAACTTTCTTGGCAGATTATCCTTAGCAAAAAAAATGATAATTTCTGCAAAAAATTCTGGTGTAGATTTTGTAAAGTTTCAAATATGGAATCCTAAATATCTTAAAAGCGGACCATGGGATTATGATGGAAGACGTGAGATATACGAAAAAGCTTATCTAAATAAAACTAAATATGCCTTATTAAATAAATTTTGTAAAAAAAATAAAATAAAATGTTTTTCCTCAATTTTTTCAAAAACTGAGATTAAAAGCTATAGAGAAATAACAAACGATATTGTGAAAATACCATCTTCAGAAGCCTGTAATTTTAAATTAATTAATTTATGTTTAAAAAAATTTAAATTAGTAATTATTTCTTGTGGTGCTTTAAAAAAAAGAGAACTTAAGAGATTATTATCTTTAGTAAAAGGTAAAAAAGCTATTTTAATGCATTGTGTAAGTTCTTACCCGTTAAAATCCTCAAACGCTAATTTTGCAAAATTTAAATTTTTAAAATCTAAACTTAAAAACATTGGTTATTCAGGACACTACGATGGTATGGAGGATGCAATTTATGCAATAGATTTAGGTGCAAAAGTTATAGAGAAGCATTTTACTATCAATAATAATTTAGAGGGCAGAGATAATAAATTTGCTTTGCTGCCTCAAGATTTTAAATTTTTAAAAAGATATATTTTATTAAAAAAAGATTTTGATAAAAATAAAGGCCTGGATATTCAAAAGTGTGAGTTAGACGTTTATAAGAATTATCGTGGAAGATGGCAATTACAGTAAAATTTCATGAATAATTATTTATATATTTTTATTTTTATTTTTATTTTATTTTTTTTTTTAAAATCTAATGTAATTGGACGTAAGTTAGGAGTTTTAAGTAAACCAGACTTTGTTAGAAAACTTCATAAAAAACCTGTTCCCCAAGTTGGGGGGATTATTCTTTTTTTAGTAATTATTTTTTTTGCAATTGTAGATTTAAATAGTGTTTTATTATCATTAAATGGATTATTGCCAAATATTTCCATAAATAAATTTTTTTTTTTTATCTCTTTTATTCTATTATTTTTTATTGGCTTTATAGATGATAGAAACAGTTTAAATCCAAAAACTAAATTAATATTATTAATACTTACCGCTTATATATTAATTTTTTCTTTGTCATTAAACGATAAAATTTATATCAAACTAAGTTTCTATAAAAACATAGATTTGTTTAGTTTTCATAATTTAATCTTAATTTTTATTTTTGTTTTTATAGTTAATGTATTTAATATGTTTGATGGTTTAAATTTGCAATCCTCAATTACTTTTTTGATAATAAGTGCGTACATAGCTTTTTATCTAGGTTTTCAGCCTTTAATTATGGTTATTATTTTGTTCTTATTAATTTTTTCTTATTTTAATTATAAAAGTTATGCATTTTTAGGAGATTGTGGTGTTTATTTATTAACTTTTATAATTTTTTATTATCTTCTAAAGATATACCAAACTGAAAGTTTAAAAGTTACAATTGACGAGTTTTTAATTTTATTAATATTACCTATTTTTGATTTTTTTAGAGTATTTATTTTACGTCTTAGTGAAAAAAAAAGTCCTTTAGTAGGCGATCGTAAACATTTTCATTATTTAATATTAAATAAATTAAGCTACAAATCTAGCATTATCATTATAACTATAGGAATTTTAAAACCTATTTTATTATATAAAATTCTTAACTTGGGTTTCTTTTTTTCTCTAACTATTTTTATTTTATATTATTTTTTAATCCTGAGATTAAAGAATTTAAATTAAAATATATATGCAAGAAATTAAAAGTTATAATTTTTTAAGAATCTCTACATTGCTTATTTGTTTTTTACCTCTAGCAATGTTAACAGGCCCAGCAATACCAGATTTTATAGTCATCATAACCGGTATTTATTTTTTATATTATTTATTTTTTACGAGAGAAAATATTATTTATTTAAAAAAATTTTTTATTTATTTTTTATGCTTTTATTTTTTTTTAATAATATCCTCTATTCTATCTGTTAATAGTTTGTTATCTTTAAAATTTACATTCCCATATATAAGATTTATTTTATTAGCTTTTTTAATAAGTTACTTAATGAGGAATAATAAAAAAAAATTTTTTTTATATTTTTTTATTTCCTGTTTTCTATCCACAATAATGCTTTTTATAGACTCATTGTTTGAGTTTTACACTGGTAAAAATTTATTAGGCTATTCATCAAAAGTTCATGGTAGAGTTTCAAGTTTCTTCGGCGACGAGCTAATTTTAGGTAGTTATATTTTAAAAATATCTCCCCTTTTTCTAACATCTCTTTTCTTTATTGAAATTAGCAATTTTAGAAAAAAAATATTTTTCTTCACCCTTCTATTTACATTTTTTATAATTATATTTATTTCAGGAGACAGAGCTCCATTATTTTTATTCTGTCTTTTTTTTCTTATATTATTTTTTTTATTAAAGCCATATCGAAAAGGATTTTTACTAGTTTTTTTATTGATGATTATTGTTTCAATAGCTGTAATGTCTTTTAATAAAAATCTTTACAATAGATTAGTTAATCAAACTACAAATGAGATTGGTTTTGGCGAAGAAAATTATAATCATAGAGCACTAGGATTGACCGAGGATGTTAGAAAATTAACTTTCTATGAAAAAAAAGTATACTTATTTTCTGCTCAACATCATAATTATTTTTTAACGGGAATTAATATATTTAAAGATAATCTTTTTTTTGGGGCAGGGCCAAAATTATTTTTCCAACTTTCGTCTCAAAAAAAATATGCAATAGATAATTTTAGCCAAATAACACACCCCCATAATTTTTATATTCAGTTGCTTGCAGAAACAGGTTTAATTGGATTTTGTATAGTATTTTTTTTCTTTCTATATCTAGTTAAAAAAATTTTTGATCTAAAAAATGCTTGCGAAAAAACTTTTGATCAATCTAATAAAATAATTATTGGAATATCAATTGCTGGTTTAATTTTTCATCTTTGGCCCATAATTACAACGGGTAGTTTCTTTACTAATTATAATTGTATAATGATTTATATGTGTATAGGATTTTTTTTAGGACAATTAAAAAAAGTATAAAATTATCTTAAAAAAAACTAAAAAAATAATTTACAAAAATTTGATTTTATGGTCAAAATTTTACATTTAGTATATTCTGGCATTGGTGGTTCAAAACAAGTTGTCCTATCTCTAATTGAGGCTGATAAAAAAAAAAAATTAAACCATAATATATTATTTGTAGGACCCAAATTACATAATGAAGATATCCAAAAAACTAAAAGATTAGGTGTTAAATTTAACTGGATAAAAACTATAAAATTTATATATTTTTTTTCAGCTTTTCAAACTTTTTATAAGATTAAATTTTTCAAGCCAGATTTAATATTAATTAATAACTACTACATAATACCTTGTCTTATCTATAAAATTTTTAACCACAATGTGAAATTATTTTATATAAATCATACACCACTTTCACTACTTAGTTGGAGAGATAAACAAATAACTTATTTCAAATATTTTTTTGATAAAGTTATCGTATTGAATAAAAATACATTTAACTTTTTAAGTTCTGTAGTTAATATTCCGTCAAAAAAATTATGTATAATTCCAAATGGAGTAAATACAAGTTTTTTTTCCACAAAATATTATAAGAAAAAAAAATCCTTTTTTAAAATAGGTATGGCATGTAGAGTTGAAAAAAATAAACTGCACGATCTCATAGCCGATACATTAAAAAGTAATTCTCTAAAAGATTTCAATATTAAATTTTCATTAGCTGGGACCGGGAAAGATTTAAAAAATTTTAAGAATAGAATTAAATATATGATCCATAAAAAAAAAATAGAATGCGTTGGTTATTTAAACCAAGTTGATTTAAAAAAATGGTTAAGAACTTTAGATTTATATATACAAGCAAGCAAAGGCGAAGGAATATCAATTTCCCTACTAAGCGCCATGTCAACAGGAGTACCCGTCTTAGGATCAAGAGTTGAGGGTATCAAAGATTTTCTTTGTAAAAATTATTTAGGAATTCTATTTAATAATAACAGTGCAGATTTAGCTAAAAAGATTAAATTTTTTTATTCTTTAAATACTAAAGAAAAACTTAAATATTCTCAAATTCAAAGAAAATATATTGTTTCCAATTTTAATTACGAGAAAATGTTTAAAAATTATTTTTTTGAAATTAATCAAGCTTTAAATATATAATTTTTAAAACTTTATATAAAATAAACTTTTAATATAAATGGTAAATAAAATTTTAGTTACTGGAGGTGCGGGTTACATAGGCAGTAAAATTGCTGCAGATTTAATAAAAAAAAAGAATGATGTTTATATAATTGATAATTTATCTACTGGTCATAAATCTCTAATAAATAAGAATGCTTTTTTTCTTCATGGTAATATTGGTGATAAAAAAAAAGTTGGGAAATTTATAAAATTAAATAAAATTAAATCAGTTATTCATTGTGCGGCTTCACTAGATATCGCAGAAGGTGAAAAAAATCCTAAAAAGTATTTTAAAAATAATTATATAAATACAAAGAAATTATTAGAAGTTTGTGTGGAAAATTCTTTAAAAAATTTTATTTTCTCCTCTACTTGTGCAGTTTATGGAAATATATTGGGTAAGATTTCTGAAATTCAAAAGCCAATTCCAATAAGTAATTATGGAAAGACTAAATTGATGTGCGAAGAAATTACAAAAAACTTTTCTAAAAAATTTAATTTTAATTATGGTATTTTGAGGTATTTTAATGTTGCTGGTAGTGATATGAAAAATAGAATTGGTTGTATAAATAAAAATGATCAATTGATTAAAAATTTATCATCATCAATAGTAAATAAGGATAATAAAATTTTTATTTACGGAAATAATTATAGTACAAAAGATGGGACCTGCATTAGAGATTATATTCATATCAACGATCTTTCCGAAATACATTGTAAATTACTTAAAATTATTTCCAGGGATAATAAGTCTTTTATCCTAAATTGTGGGTACGGGTTTGGTTTTTCAGTTTTACAAATTATTAATAAATTCGAGCTTATTTGTGGAGTCAATTTAGAAAAAATTTTTTTACCAAGGCGCAAGGGTGATATAGGTGCAATTTTTGCGGATACAAAAAAAATAAATAAGGTTTTGAATTTGAAAAAAAATAATAAAAATAAATTAAGAGATATAATTATATCTTCAATTGCTTGGGAAAAATTTTTAAATGATAAATAAAGCACCTTTAATTTCAGTAATTTTACCCACTTTTAATTCAGCAAGATTTTTACCAAGATCAATAAAATCTGTATTAAATCAAAGTTATAAAAATTTAGAGTTAATAATTATTGACGATTGTTCTACAGACTCAAGTTTAAAGATAGTTAAAAATTTTTCTAAAATAGACAAAAGAATAAGATTTTATGCAACCAAAAAAAATTCAGGAAGTGTGGCCATTCCAAGAAATTTAGGTATTTCGAAAGCTAGAGGAGAATATATAGCTTTTTTAGATTCAGATGATTACTGGATGTTAGACAAGATACGCTATCAAGTTTTAAACATAGGTAATTATAAATTTTCTTTTACTGCAGCTAATTACCAAATTGATAAAAATTTAAAAAAGTCAAATTTTCTCATAAACAATTTTCGTATTTTTTTGCAAAAATTTTTTATTAAAAAAATAATTAAAGTAGGAAATTATTGGCTTTTTATATATAATCCATTTCTCATTTCCTCGGCACTTATTAAAAAAAAAATCTTTCAAGATTATAGATTTTCAAACAATAAAAATATTAGAGAGGACCTGTCTCTATGGTTAGATATTTTTAGTAAATATAATAAAAGCATAATATTTCATCCAAAAATACTATTAACAATTACAAGAGTAAAAAATAGTTTATCTTCAAATAAAATTAAAGAATTTAATACTATAATAAACAGTATATCTATTTTTTTTTTTAATAAAAAAAAAGACGATAAATTTTATTATTTTATAGTAGGCATTTTATTAAGAACTACCAAAATTTTTTTTTCTAAAATATATTTTATTTTTAGAAAAAATTTATTTTTTTTATTTTTTTTAATTTCTTTAGTTTATTTTTTAATTTATTATACACCTTTATTTTGGGTATTAGGTAACAACTTAATTTTTTATAATGAACAAAAAAAAACAGAAGCTATTTTTGTACTTTCCGGCCATCAAGGCTTTGACTATTATAATAATAGTTATTTGGATAGATTTGTTGATATTAATTATTATTTACAAAAGTATAATGCAAAACAAGATACAAAAATTTTTTTATTAGGAAAATTATCGGCAATTCCGGAGCAAAAAATTTTAGAAGCATTGCTTATTAATGAGGATGTAAAAAAAAATAATATTCAAGTTATCTATAAAGAATATGGTAATTCCTATTTAGCAATGAAGTTGATTGAGGAAACTTTACGAGAATATAAAATATCAAGCATTACAATTATTACTTCTCCATATCATTCTTTAAGGTTGAAAAATCTATGGTATCAAGTTTCGGGTGATAAGTATGATACTGTTTTTTTTAAAAACGTAAGAATACCAAAAAAAAATAATTTTTTTGAACGGTCAATGAAAAAAAAAGAAATTATATATGAAATATTTGCCAATTTCTTTAATAAAATTAAGTATAAATATTAAAATTGTGAAAATACACTTTTTATTAAAATTATTAGTTTAAGTTTGAATGTTCTAATTAAGAAAATTTTATTACTAATGCAAAAACTTAAACAAATTTTATTAAGCTTATTTTTTTTTAGATTTTTGTTATTTATTATTTATTTAGTTTTTAAAAAAAAAATAAGATTTAAAAACCCATATTATTTGCATTGTGTATCTAATTATATTTTTATAAATTTTCATCCAGTAAAAAATATATCAACCTTTTTTTATGCATACAAAGACTTTACAAAGAAATTTATTCCAAAAAAAAATGATATTATTTTAGATGTGGGTGCTGGCTTAGGTAGCGAAATGTTAATTTTTTCTAAAAGAGTGGGATTAAATGGAAAAGTTATTTGTTTGGAGCCTGATCCAAGACTTTTTAAAGTATTAGAATGTGTGATAGAAGTTAATAAACTTAAAAATGTAATATTATATAAAAAAGCTTTTTATAATAAAAATAATTTGAAAATAAACTTTACTTTAAATCCAATTTATAATTGGATGGCAAATAATAGTTTGAGTTTCCCAAGTAATGCTAAAAATTATCGTGTTTCAACAATTACTATAGACAAAATAATAAAGGATAATAAACTTCATCTAATAAATTTTGCTAAATTTAATATTGAAGGTGCTGAAAAATATTTAATTTCTGGAAATAAAAAGTTTTTAAAAAAATGTAAAAATATTGTTGTATCCTGCCATGATTTTCTAAATAAAAAAGAATATCAAACTTATCAAACTGTAAAAAAAGTACTAAATGATCATTCTTTTAAAATTCATCAAAGTAAATCCGATAATAATATTTTAAAATATTTTTTATTTGCTACAAAAACTAATTAATTTGTTCTAGAATTATATCTTATTGATTTTACTTTTATAAATAATATTTTGGTTGCGGGGCTTGGATTTGAACCAAGGACCTTCAGGTTATGAGCCTGACGAGCTACCAGACTGCTCCACCCCGCGATAAAGTTTTTTAGTTATAGCATTATATTTTAAATTATCTACT
>Ga0172372_10001284_pt1 | contig 39033 bp, 26 predicted proteins | sample LakKiv5m_2_FD_114544 | JGI IMG/M metagenome (GOLD analysis project Ga0172372, IMG submission 114544) | Freshwater microbial communities from Kabuno Bay, South-Kivu, Congo - kab_092012_9.5m | ecosystem: Environmental > Aquatic > Freshwater > Lake | place: Democratic Republic of the Congo...
AGGACCTATACCACCTATAGAAGTGACTGTCGCACTGCCTGTACATCCTGAGCAGCCACTGTTTGTTACGGTGGATGTAAGCGTCAGCGCATTCGCGCAGGATAAAAAGTCTATGAATACACCCGAGTCATAAATACAGTCTCCTGCATCTGCAATTGCCAGTTTCCAATGATACGTTTGACAAGGACAGAGATTTATGGTTCGTGTTAAAATTGTTGTGAAACCATCATACTGAATTGTCGTCCCTCCTGTATTGTTGACGTAATAGGCTGAGTTCGTAGTCGCATTAACGTTGTCTATGGAAACAGGTGTTGTGTTATTCGGAAGTGTTGCAACGTTAGTATTATTATAGAATCCGGGCGTGCATGCAGGTGTTGGTCCCGGTCCGGAGATGAAGAAGCCGAATGCATCATTGAAAGATGAACTTACAAACTCAGGATACTCTTCTGATCCGAAAACGAAGCGGATTGTGATCTGATTACATTGCGGAACGACATCAAACTCAAGAATACACACATCTTCATTTGCCTGAGGTTCTATAGCTGTAAGTTGGGGATCGGTAAATGAAGTGCCGTTGCACGTTCCTGTGCTTGTGCTGTTATTCGGTCCGATTGCATTAGTTGCACTTCCGGTAGTGAGAAGAATTCCATTGGTAAGACCCATATTCGTGGTGTTACCATTGGCGAACGTTCCATATGCATTACTCGGACAATTGAGACTGACATTGGATACAGTCATTCCTTGACCAACAAGATTGGATACAAGTGTTGCTGTGGAAACGCCGGGAGTTACAGTAAGCTGCGCGTGTGAATATAACGATGCTGAAATAAGTGCAACGATTAAACAAAAAGAACGCAACGAAAATCGCGTGTAGCTGTTGATCATAAGTAGGGGACAGAAGGTGTGCTGCTTTCCAAATATAATCAGAAAGAGCCCAGAATCAAGGACTTACATCGAATTGTGAAAAACAAATCTGACCTGCGACGATCTATCCTTTTTAATCGACGAAAGTTCATTAATTGTCGATTAAGCCTATGTAGTAACATGAGACTTGTTGATCATTAAGATGTTACGGGGCGTAATTGTGCTTATCGAATCAGGTTAACGTGTCCGATAAGGTTGTGCTTCTTGTCCAGAATATCTACGCACTTTACTTTCCACACGTAAGTGTCAATCTGACAAAGCTTGTCGTGACCTTGCACGCGACCGTTCCAGCCTTCGTTTAAATCGTCGGTATAGAAAATCAGATTGCCCCAACGATCGAACACCCAGAATTCATATTTGTCCGGATTGATTCCTGTTGTAACAGGAAGAAAAACTTCATTCACGCCATCTTCATTCGGTGTAAATGTATTCGGAACGTAAATACTTACATCGGGATCAATGCAGATGATTTCGGAAGCAGAATCAGTACAGCCATTTACAGAAGTCACATCAAGAGTAACCTGGTAACAAATCGGATCAGGATAAGTGAACGTAGGATTCTGCAGAGTAGAAGTAGAGTTGTTTATGTCTCCGAAACTCCAAAGCCAAGTGTCGGCACTTGTAGAAGCATCGGTGAAAATAATTGTCGGCGATAAAATTGTTGTCGGTTGCGGACTTGCAACAAATGATGCGATCGGAGAGCTGTATACGTTGATATAGTTGCTCCAAGTGTACGTATGCGAACAACCATCACCGGTAGTTACCAGTAATGTTACACTGTATACTCCTGCAGCAGTATAGCAATGATTCGGATTTTGTAAAGCAGAAACACTATTATCTCCGAAGTCCCAATTCCATGATGTGATTACTGCAGGCAATGCAACAGTTGAGAGATCATCGAAGTTCACGCACAATGGCGCGCAACCGCTTGTTGTATCAGCCGCGAACGCTGATACTGGTAATGCGCTCACCGCAATTTGTGTTGTAGCCGTTGCCGTGCATCCGTTCGCATCTGTTACTGCAACGGTATATGTTGTTGTCGAAGCCGGAGTAACATTTACAGTGTTACCTGCCAGCGGTCCGGGCATCCAGCCAATAGTGTATCCCGGCGACCCGCCACCCGGAACTGCTGATAATTGTGTACTGTTACCTGCACAAACAACTGAAGGAGTTGCTGTAGCACTCAATGTTAATTGCGGAGGTTCTGTCACAACAACCGTTACAGTTGCAATACAGCCGATAGCATCAGTAACAGTAACAATATAATTTCCAGCAGGAATATTTGTTGCCGTTGCTGTTGCACTTACGTTCGGACTCCAACTGTACGTGTACCCCGGATTGCCCTGTGAGGCGCACACGTTGGCAGATCCATCAGTTAATCCAAAGCAGGAAACATCAGTAATGCCACATGAAGCAAGAAGTACACCATTCAAGTTGGTTACCGTTACAGCAGCAGTATCTGCGCATCCGTTCGCATCGGTTGCAATTACAGAATATGTTCCGGCCGGTATGTTATTGTACACTGAACCGGCGGGTCCATTAATCCATTGGTAAGTGAATGCGCCTGTACCGCCGGATGCATTCGCATTTGCAGATCCATCAGATAGTCCGCAGGTTGCTTGTGTCATTCCGGTTGCAATGGAAAGTGCCGTAGGCTGTGTTACTGTTGCAACATCTGATGCCGTACATCCGTTCGCATCTGTAATCGTCACCGTATAAGTCCCCGCACAAACACTGTTACATGCGGCTGTTGTGCAACCGGTGTTCCATAAGAATGAATAGTTTGCCGTTCCGCCGGCAGGAATAGTAACCACCTGTCCATCACATGCACCATTACAAGTGACGTTGAATCCTGCTGATGACGCGGTAAGTTGAGTCGGTTCTGTAATTGTAATTTGCGAAACGGAAGTACAACCGCTTCCGTCGGTTACTGTGCAAGTATAGGTTCCCGCTGTAAGATTCGATGCCGTTGCTCCGGTACCGCCGCTTGGCGACCATGCGTAAGTATAACCTGGATTTCCTCCAACAGGACTCGCCGTCGCAGTACCTGTTGCTGTTCCGAAACACGTAACATCTGTTCCTGAAATTGTTGATGCAAGTCCACCGGTTGATGGTACAGTTACAGTTTGAACTAAAGTGCATCCATTCGCATCGGTAATTGTGCACGTGTAAGAGCCAGATCCAAGATTCGCTGCTGTTGCTGCATTTCCACCTGATGGCGCCCAAGCGTATGTGTATCCTCCTGCACCACCTGAAGGCGTTACTGTTGCAGATCCGTTATTGTTACCGCACGCAGCAGGTGTTGAACTGCTTGTTGTTGTCAGCACTGACGGTTGTGTAATGTTGAACGTCCAAGTACCTGTACATCCTGTCTGATCGGTAACGTTCACACTGTACGTTCCTGCGCACAAGCCGGTGGCGTTTGCTGCGTTTCCTCCTGTAGGCAACCATGCATAAGTATATGGACCCGTACCACCCGTGACATTCACTGATGCAGTTCCGTTACATTGTGCATTGCACGTAACATTTGTCTGCGTTTGTGTGGATTGTAGTGTTGGTGCAGAACCTCCTACCGTAACAGCCAAAGTTGTAGCAGGGGAACATGAAAGTTGATCGGTAACTGTAACTGTATACGTTCCCGCACACAAATTATTCACTGTTGGTGTAGTGTAACCGCCGGGAGACCAGCTATAAGTGAACGGACCTGTTCCTCCTGCAATAGATACTCCTGCACTTCCATTACATCCGCTGCAACCGCTTGCAGGTGTTGATGATGGTGTTAATGTTAACGCATTCGAGCATTGAAGGAATTCAAGAAATACACCGGAGTCATAAATGCAGTCACCCGCATCAGCAATTGCAAATTTCCAATGATAAGTCTGACAAGGGCAAACGTTGATCGTACGCGTTAGTACAGTTGTAAATCCATCATACTGTATTGTAGCGCCACCTGTATTGTCGATATAATACGCGGCATTGTTACCGGCATTCACGTTGTCGATGGAAACAGGTGTTGTATTGTTAGGTAGTGTTGCTACGTTCGTGTTGTTGTAAAATCCCGGAGTGCAACTTGGCGCAGGGCCGGGCCCTGAAATGAAAAACCCGAATGCATCGTTGAAAGATGAATTGACAAACTCCGGATACTCTTCTGATCCGAATACAAATCGAACAGTGAGCTGACTGCATTCAGGAATGATGTCAAATTCAAGAACACACAGATCGTAAGTAGCTTGCGGTTCAATTGCTACCAATTGCGGATCGGAAGCAGACGTGTTGTTACATTGACCTTGACTTGCTGAGTTATTAGGTCCGATGGCCATTGTTGCGGCGCCGGTCGTGAGAAGTATTCCGTTATTGATACCAATGTTCGTTGTGTTTCCGTTTGCGAAAGTTCCATAGGCCGTTGTAGGACAATTAATGGAAATATTGGAAACCGTCATACCGCCTCCAATCAAACCATTGACAATGGACGCAGGTGTTCCGCCTGGAGTTACTTGCAATTGCGCGTAACCTATGGCTGAGAACAGCAAGGAAAGTACCAGCAGCGAAATCCGGGACATGAGTCCGGGAGTTTTGGGAGATCGCATGTTAATTCTGTTAAGGAGCGCCTACCAAATATAGGGCAGTGTCTTAACATACACAATAAGATGCGGTGTAACAGGCAGCGAACCTTGAAATTGATCTGATTTACATGAATTATCAGGATTAATATTACCTGATTACAGTAACGGAACCGATTAAGTGGTGTTCTCCGTACATGTTGTCTGTATACATGATCTTGTAGACATACACATCTTCCTGAACAAGGTCGCCTGTACCTTTCCATTTTCCGTTCCAGCGCTTGTACGGGTCACGCGTTTCAAAAACGATATTGCCCCAGCGATCAAAGATGTACATCTCGAATCCTTCAGTCAGGATGTTTGTGAATACAGGGCCGAATTCATCATTGGTGCCGTTTCCATTCGGAGTGAATGCGTTCGGTATATAGAATGTGTGAAAATCATTCACGATTATTTCTCCCCAAGCTGTATCTGTACAGCCGTTAGCGTTGGTAACAGCAAGGTAAACCGGGAAGACACCGATTGCATCGTACAAATGCGTTGGCGACCAATCTGCACTTGTGGTACTGTCTCCAAAACTCCATATCCAAGACGTTGCACCTGTAGATTGATTGGAGAATGTTACCAAAGGATCAAGAATGGAAGCGAATGTAGGCGATGCAACGAATTGAGCATTGGGCTGCGCAACAGTCGTAATTAGGCATGTGAACGTTTGCGTTACAGAACATCCCGGAGGAACAGTAACGGTGAGTGAAACGTCATGACAACCCGGAGTGATGTATGTATAACCTGGATTCACAGTAGTTGAGGTTACGTTATTCTCTCCGAAATTCCAGAGCAACACTGCTCCGGCACCGAATCCCGATGTATCAACTGTAAATTGCACAGGAAATGGTGTGCAGCCGAAAGTTGTATCTGCGGCGAACGTTACTACAGGCAATTGCTGAACCTGAACGGTGAATATTTCAGTGTCAGTTTGACCGCATCCGTCCGTTGCAGTAACTGTATAAGTTGTAGTAACGGGTGGTGTAACGTTCACTGTATTACCTGAAAGATTTCCCGGTTGCCAACTGAAAGTGTTAGTGCCATTGCCTCCTGCAACCGTTGCGGTTAATGTTGTTCCACCTCCGGCACAAATCGGAGATGCCCCTCCGATAGTAACCGTAATTGGTGCCGGAACATTAATTGTGAAAAGCAATGGTCCCGCAGAACAACCTGATCCGTCAACAATATTCAATGTGTAAGTTGTCGTAACAGCAGGTGTAACCTGAACACTCGACTGATTCGGTAAGCTGTTACTCCACGTGTAAGTTATCGGATTATTACCGCCATTTACGTTGGCAGACATTGTTGCGGTTTGTCCCGGACAAATTGTGTCATTGCCGGAAGTTTGAACGGCAAGAGTGTTGTTCGCATTTACCTGAATGGTGTCGGTACTTGTACAGCCATTTGACTGATCCGTAATTGTTACGGTATAAATTCCTGCTGCCAATCCCGTAGCACTGTTCGTTGTACTCACGTTTGGATTCCAGTTGTATGTAAACGGCCCTGACCCCGTAACGTTTACAGTTGCTGTTCCATTGCTCGATGAGCAGGATGCGGATGTCGATGCGGTTGTAAAAGTGAAGCTACCAACGTTAAATGGAAGTAAAGCAGGGAAAATGCAAACGTTACCGCACAGATCCGTTACCGGTCCAACAAGATTTGCTGAGTAAGTTCCGGCACCCGTAATATTCGGAGAAATCGTGAATGTAAATACGTTGTCGTATTGCCCGCCTGATGCACAACCAACAGAAGTAATATTTGTTACGGTGTATGGGCCGCCCGGACCTGTGAATGAAAAGTCACTGTTCTGAACAGTGTTGCACAGAATGTTCTCTGAGAAAGTTACTGTTAACGTATTTCCGCCGCAACCGGGATTCGAAACAAATAAAATCTGAGGCGGAATCTGGTCGAAGATCACAGCTGTTGAGGAAGAAAAGTCGATGGTGTAACCATTCTGAGTAGAGCTGAAATTACTCACGTTAATTACATAGGTCTGTCCAACAGTAACAGGAATAACCTGATTGTAAGGTGTTCCGGCGGCATTTTGAGAGGTTTGAGAAGAGCCTCCATTCGGTCCGGTAGTACCGGATGTTCCGGAGAAATTACAACTGACTTCCAATCCCGGATTGGTGAAAATTGCTGAGCAAGGCGCATTGGTAAGGTTGTAAACCGCCCAATCATAATCGTCGGCACTGTTATTCGGGGTGATAAGGAAGTTAAGGTTACCGCTCTGCTGAACAGTGAATGTATACCACACGTCGTTCAATTCTCCGGAGCCAAGGCAGGAAGAATTGGAATTGATTTCATTCGGGTAGTTTCCTTCTCCGCTATACGAAATGGTTGTGGAGTAAACATTTTGACAAATAGGAATCGCGTTCAGGCAATCCTGATTTGTAGGCACCTGAGCCATCAGAAAACCTGATATGATAACAATCAGGCCGGTGAGCAGATGTTTTTTCGTTGGGGACATTTCGTCAAATATACGGCGCTTTGCCTTTAGGGTTGTGGTTTGTTGCACTCGGATTGGTAACTGGTCGAAAAAATCGTGCCACAGGCAAATACATTGCATTCAATTCCTAATTTTGAGCCGTTTTCTGATCAAATACACACTTAAACAATACACACAATGAAAGTAACAGTAGTAGGAGCCGGTAACGTAGGAGCAACATGTGCTGACGTTATTGCACGCAAAGAGCTTTGCAACGAGGTTGTGTTGCTCGACATCAAGCCGAATTTCGCTGAAGGAAAAGCGCTCGATATCTGGCAAACTTCACCGATTGATTTGTACGATACTCGTATCACCGGATCAACAGAAGATTATTCCAAGACAGCAGGATCTGATGTTGTGGTTATCACTTCAGGTCTTCCACGTAAACCGGGAATGAGCCGTGATGACTTAATTTCAACCAATGCGGCTATTGTTAAAGGTGTAACTGAAAACATCATCAAGTATTCTCCGAACGCAATTTTTGTAATTGTATCGAATCCGCTTGACGTGATGACATACTGCGCGTTCCTTACAGCGAAAGTTGATTCGAAACGTGTATTCGGTATGGCAGGAATTCTTGATACTGCGCGTTACCGTGCGTTCCTTGCAACTGCGTTGAATTGCTCACCGAAAGATATTCAGGCTGTTCTTATGGGCGGTCATGGCGATACAATGGTTCCACTGCCGCGTTATACTACTGTTGGCGGAATTCCTGTTACTGAACTTATCGATAAAGCTGAACTTGATGCTATCGTTGATCGCACCAAGAAAGGTGGCGGCGAAATCGTTAACCTTCTCGGAACTTCTGCTTGGTATGCTCCGGGCGCTGCAGCTGCTCAAATGGTTGAAGCGATCGTTCGCGATCAGAAGCGTATTTTCCCTGTGTGCGCATGGTTGCAAGGCGAGTATGGTCTGAAAGATGTTTATCTCGGTGTTCCTGCTAAGCTTGGTAAAAAAGGAATCGAAGAAATCATCGAGCTTAAACTGAACGCTGATGAAATGCAATTAGTAAACGATTCTGCCAAAGCGGTAAAAGAAGTTATGGCCGTGCTTGACGGCATGAACGCAACGGCTTAATTGAATTTAATTTGATAAAGGAGGTTGGTATGTGCCGGCCTCCTTATTTTTTACTCAATGGAGAAGCTCAAACTTAAGTTATTGAATATCGACGGTGATGGTTTTCACTTGCAGGCAAGTGTTAAGATCAACGGAAAATCTGCATTAGTGATTGTTGATACAGGTGCATCGCGAACTGTTTTTGACAAAACTGAAATTCGCGCTTACATCAAAAAAGAGGAGATTGAAGAACACGATAAACTGTCAACAGGACTTGGTACTAACTCCATGCAGAGCCAGGTTGTAACATTAGGCAGTTTTTCATTGGGGAAAATCAAAATAGAAAATTACAATTCTGTCTTGCTCGATCTGCAACACGTGAACCAAACTTACACTGCGATCGGCTTGAAGAAAGTAGTCGGTGTTTTGGGCAGTGATATTCTCGTGAAGTACAACGGTGTTATCGATTTTCCGAAAAAGTCATTGTCGCTGAAGAAACTTTCACTGCGAAAAAAGCCCGGAGCAAAGAAGAAGTCGCGCAAATCCTAAAGGAATTTTTTTCTGATTTCCGGAGTTGGAATCATGCACGCATCTCTTTCTCCCCACCATTTGTAGCGATAATTAGCAATAATGTTGTAAACTACATCTCGAATGGGTGCGGGAACAATAATGAAAACATACAACGCAGGCCAAAGTCCTGAAAGTTGCTTGGCAATACGCAGAGCAGCAGTCGTTTTCGTGTAAATCTTTCCCTTGTCAACAAGAATTACTGATTTCAGATTTCCGGAATCAAGATTGTATTTCTCTGAAATCTTCATTCCGATTTCACTCTGCAATGGAGTGAATCTGAAATAATCCTTTTTGTCATGACGTATAATGAAATTGACACTGGTGTTGCAGAAATTACATACGCCATCAAACAATACAACTCCTTTCGAATTCAGTTCACTCATGGCCTGACTAATACTGCGTAAGGATCTACACTCAATTCTATATTTCGTCCGGCTAAAATTGTCTGCGTATTCATGTCAAGGAATGAAACATATCCGTTGCTTCCGCCGCAAGCACTGGCATGGTGCGGAGCAGGGCCTCCCGGTACAAAGTTTCGGTTAGCAATGATTACAAGATTCTTGTCATCATCCACTGCGATACCATGCGGCTGATGTCCTGAATAAACAGAACCGATCACAGAATTGTTTTGCCAATCTAAGATATAAACGGAGCCGCGTTTGCCCGGATATGTAAGTGTATCTTCCATACACGTCACGTACAAGTAAGGATCATCGATTGATATCGCAAATTCCTGCGGATACACACCCACCGGAATTGTTGCAATCAAAGAATCATTTGCAGAGTTGAGTACACGAATCACATTCGTTCCGCTGCTTGTTACAAAGTACTTTGATCCGTCCGGCGAGAAAATAATTTCATGCGGATTTTCAGAACTTACATTTGAAGGCATGGAACTCATTCCGTCGATGATTATTTTATCCCATACTGGGTTGTTTGGGTCTGTGATGTCAAATTTATAAAGGAAGTTTCCGGAAGTCGTAGTTACATAGAGCGAATTTCCGTCAGGAGAAATAACAGAGCCGTGTGTTTGCACGAAGTCACTCGTATTGTAAACAAGGTTGCAGGTCATGGCATTTAAATCTACCCATGCAATTCTCCCTTGCAAACTCCAATCAACCACAAAGGCGTGTGATCCATCAGGTGTAATTGCGAACGTGTTCCAACTTCCGAACGCGAGTGAAGCATTAGCACCGAGCAATATCCGACCAACAAATGAATCATCTGAAGTCCGATATTTTTCCAGATATCTTCCGCTTGAAAAACAAGCATACCAGTACAAACCATCAGGTGAAAGTCGAATAGCGTGAGGCGATTCAACCGCTGCATCAGCACCGACTCTGATATATCGCATCGGCAATCCTGTTTGCTGATCAAACACCGTTACAACATCACAACCTTGATTGCTTACGTAATATTTTTTTCGGGTTGCATTTCCTGAAAAAGCCACTGTTCCGTTACGGGATGGTGCGCCGGCATTAATCCAATTCTTCAATAGCAACATTTCTTCCCTGGTCAGCGGATCGTCACCATACGGCATCAAAGGATTTCCGGTTGGTCCGAGATCAGTAAAGGAATTGCAGAAAATAAAAGTTGTACTGTATTCGTGCGAGAATGGAATTACAACAGCGCCGTTTCTGTCGCCTTGCATCATTTTCTCCCACGATGTTAAATTCAATCCTGCAGCACCGTTGGCACTGGCATCATTATGACAACCGGAAACCGCACATTTCGTGAGCATAATTTTTCCGATGTCATCCGGATATTGTGCAGCGTCCAGGTCCAACAAGGGTTCATCTTTTCTGCACGCGTTGGGTACAATGATTATTGCAGTGAACAGCAAAGCGAAAAAAGTGTAACGCAACTTCATGAACGTAAAGTTACGATAACCGATGGGAAGAAAAAAGGGTCTTCATTGCTGAAGACCCTGGAGATTACTTCTCAATTACGATAATGGCTGTACTGCCCGCGTGACCGATTGTTGCCGTTGAGGTGAATTTCATTTTTTTCTTACCCGATTCTTCAACAGAATAAACTCCGCTGAAGTCGGAACATTGTGCCTGAGCTTCTTCATCAGCATGAGAGTGCGTGTGGTCAGATTGATTAGAGATCTCGAAAGTTTTTCCTTTTTCTCGGAATTGCCAAACAAATTCTCCATGACCGCCTTCATCATTCATCCATTCTCCGTTACACGATTCTCCGTAAATATCACATTCGTTAATATTCCATTCGGGAAGTTCGCTTTCATTGACGCCATCAATTGATAGTTCAGTCACTCTCCAAACTCCGCCGTCTAAGCGATTGCTGTAAGTTTTTGTTTTATTACATGCTACGGCAATTCCGGCCAAAGCTACAAGCAGGATAATATACTTTTTCATGATTATTGAATATTAGTTGTGAATGTTACATCAATGTCTGTGTCGCCGGTGGTGATTAATCCGTTTTTGATTCCCGGTTGGTGCTTCAATATAATCTGTACCGTTCCGTTGGAAGAGTTTCCGGTTCTGAATTTGTTTTGCAAACCAATCGGGAGCGGAGGCGTATTGGTGTCCTGATCGAGGTAGGAATGTACAATACTTGCACCTGTTATAGTGTAGAAAAACTGGTGGTCGTTCGATTCTTCCTCTACTTCGTTTGAGATCGTATCTATCGGCGATGCCAATTCATTCAGAAGAATGATCTCCGCATAATACGTAGTGTTGTTGTTCAATACAATTGTGTCCCACTCCACAGGTGCGTTCGGGCCGCCACCATCTGTGTCACGGAATTGGAATACACCTGCAGGCGCATTAGTCGCTGAGTCTGTAAAAATCACCTGAAGGGTTGTGATGACTTCAGATTCATTTACGATTGGAGGAGGAACATCGATCAGATCGTCATCTTTTTTGCAGGATTGTATGCATATTGCTCCTGTGAGTAAAGCGAATAGTAGTTTATTCAGATTTTTCATTTTTGTTTTTTTGAATAGTGAAAGGAATTTTAACATGAAGCCTGACATTCGTTCCAGCTTCATCTGCGTAGTACCTGAATCTGTTCAGATACTCGCGATAATTTGTGTTCAGCGCATTTGTGACTGAAAGATTAATAAGCATTGGTCTGCCGTAAAGTTGAACTTCACAACCAACAGAACCTCCTAACAATCCATAAGCAGCAGGTGCTGCAACATAATCTGATGCAGAAGGAACTCTGAATTGCCGATTGACGTATGTGTACGTTATCTCAGTGTACAGATTACTCAGTTTTCCTTTAAATGATTTGTCGTAACGAATTTCTGCGGTTACTCGGTCTGATGGCATGTAGATCAACCATTCCTGATCTGTTCGGTTCCATCCTCGAATGAAAGCTCCTGAAATTCTTGCGCTGAAATCTTTATGGAAATGTGCACGCACGGAATAATCAAGGCCGTTAATCATTGCTGATGTTTGTGAGTAACGAAAAGTAGGGAAAGCGCCTTGAATTGTTACTGTAGGCGGTAAAACCGGTTGCAAATAAATGAATCCATCGAATAAGTGCGAATAGACACTCAGTTCCGCATCGATCCCATCATGATCATGAAATGTGAAGGACATGGTGCCGTTCCATGATACTTCCTCTTTCAGGTCGGTTTTGCCTAGTTCCACTGCCGCTGCTCCATGATGAAGCCCATTGCTGTACAATTCATTGACGTTTGGAGCACGCCACGCACGACTTATTCCTCCTGTGATCTGCGCTTTGTCGTTGAGACGCAGAATCAAACCGAAGTTCGCCGCCCAATCTGCAAATCGAAGGACAGGGCTGATGATTTCATTATTCTGCCACATATAAGATTGCAGAAAACGATAGTCGTAGCGTATGCCTGCTTCAGCAATCAGTACACTATCGCCCATCCATCTTTCAATCAACCAACCGCTTCCGGTGTAGCTTCTGTAGTTTGGAATGAAAAACCGACCTTCATACGTATTGCCTTGATGAACAAACTGAGTTCCGAAACTTCCGCTGAATCGCCGGTATAATTTGTGTTCTGCAACTAATTCACTGATATATGAAGTGATCTCATATTGCAGTTCAGGCTTGTTGAGTGCAGCAAGTGAATCATTGAGTGGGCGGTGTTTGTCATACTCCTGACGAAGATTGTATTGGCGACTGAACGCACCATACAATCTCCAGTATTCACCTGCACTGTACTGCAATTTGATACGGACCAATTCATGTTCCACGTGTTGATATGGACGATCAATTTTGTAGGTAAAACCGGCCGAATCCGCAGGTTGTTCGCGATTAAAGGCGAGATACAGATCGGTTATGTTTCCGATATGTGAGCCGGAGAAAATCCCGATTTCGGTATTGAACTGGCTGTAGAATAAATCCGCAGTCATTTTTTTGTCCTTCCATCTTACCTCGCTTGAAAAATTTTTCTCACGTAACCCTGTATTCTTCAGTCTGTAGTCAGGTGTTGTGTAATTTCCTCCCGCGCGTAATGTTCCTTGAATTCGCATCCCAAGTTTCGGAAGTCGGAGCGGGACGTATTCTACATAACCGGAAGCATCACCTTGCCTGTTGTTGCTGAATCCAACTAAATTCACTTCTCCATTAAGCGTCGCGGTATCAGAGATGTCTTTCGGATCCAGCAAAATCACACCTGCGATTGCATCACTTCCGTAACGTACCGCACTTGCACCTTTTATTACGGTAATGCGAGATGCGATGTATGGATCTACTTCAGGAGCATGTTCAACACCCCACTGCTGACCTTCCTGACGTACGCCGTTATTGAGAATCAGCAAGCGACTGCCATGCATTCCGTGAATCATTGGTTTGGCAACACCGTTTCCGCTTTGCAACATATTTACGCCCGCAACGGAAGCAACAGTTTCTCCAAGTGAATATCCGCGCAAACGATCCAATGTTCTTCCGGAAAGTTCGGTTCGAGGAACTGTGACGGTCGGATTTTCTGCTTTGTCCGTAATTACAATCGTTGGGCCTTCATGTTCATGATGTGGTAGAACGAAGTTGTGAACTAAGGACGCTTGAATATCCAAAGTGTCGGAAATACGCTCGCAATTCAAATGCGATATAATAAAGACATACTTGCCCGGACAAATATTCCGGATCAGAAATTTGCCTTCTGCATTGCTTTGTGTGCTGAGCTCAGGATGATCTTTAACGAATATGCTTGCATAAGAAAGCAATTCAGAACCGGAACTGTCAACTATAGTTCCGCTCAATTGCAATCTGCACTGCACATCTTGCTGTGCACGCAATCCATTAACTACCAAAATTGTCAACACACACGAAGCGAAGAATAGTTTTCGCATGGTGTAATTGAGATCATTGATTAAGGGAGTAGTTCAGAGTTGTGTTCTCACAGAACCGGGGGACCTCTGTTACTTTCGGCAGGTTGAGAGACTTGAGCAATAGAAATCTGCTCAATATTGTATTTGCTGAATTGAAATTCGGACGCACAAATCTGCCTTGTTAATTCTCCCGGAAGAAATTCACTTAAATACCAGGAAAGGAAGTCGCAGTGGATATGCTTTTCGGAGATTTCCCAATCAGCTCCGGAGCTGTGTTCATGCTCAGTATCGACATGCGAGTAGAAAATATGCACAGCTTCATGCGGAATCAGATACAGAGTGAAAACACTCAGTACACTGAATAACATGATACGAGCCAGCGCCAATTTCATATGCAAATATAAATCAAAGTTCATCAGCGGCACTTACCGCTCGTCACTTTCTGTAACAACAAACCTGACTGTGGAAGTCCTGTTGTCCTTATCACTTAATACGCCGAAATACAATCCTGAATGATATGAAGAAGTGTTCAGTAAATCATTTGCACTAAACAGGATTTTTTCGGCAGTTTGTGCTCCTGCAGCATTGTAAATCCTTACCGTTACCGGGAATTTCGTTTCTGTGGCCCAACCATTGAACTGTACAGTATAGTTCGCGGGATTAGGGAACGGAGTCAGGTTCTGATATTGTTGTGTTACAGTTGTATTTACCGAACTGATCACATCTCCTGTGTAAATGGCAACTCCACCGGCGTAGTTCCCCAATGCAATGTCAATAATGGTATCGCCGTTCAGGTATGAAGCCCACGGCGCAACACGCATTCCTTCTCTATCGGTGATGTAGGTTGAATCTGTCAACGTGAAATTACCACTGAGGTTTGCATCAATATTGTCGTAGCGATAGAGGAATCCGCGTTCTGAACCTACAAGTAAAACATAACTTCCGTTGTTGTCATACATACAAGGAATGCTGTATCCTGTAATGAACGAAGGCGCTTGTACATCGATTCCTCCGAAAGTGTTCGTTACCAACATGAATGTTGCGGCAGACGTCGATGAAGTATTCCTGTAGTAGTTGATATTTCCGCTCTGCTCTCCAATGAGCAAATCAACTTTTCCGTCGCGATCAACATCGATAAGCTGAGGCGCAGCATTGTTGCCGACATCAATGCTTTGAAAGTTTGGTCCTGCCAGAACAAAATTATCTGCCGGTCCGGGGTCTTTACGGAAGTAGTGAAGTTTACCTGTGTAATCTCCCACAAGCATGTCTTTGTCGCCATCTCCATCAAGATCCGCGAAGGTTGGAATAGGAGAGATGATGTTGTAAGCGTTGGCGTGCAAAGACGCGAAATCGTCCGTTACCCATTGGAATGATGGAGCATTGAAATTGCCTACATTCTTGTACAACGCAATTTTTGAAGGATAGATTCCTGTTGAACTGTAATATCCATAGTTGCCGATAAACATGTCCTGATCTCCGTCGTTGTCATAATCATGAAAGCGCGGCACAGCTCCTTCACCGATTTCAATCATTCCGTCCTGCAGAAAATTTCTTTGTTCAAACGCTGCTACGCAGGAATCGTTGTTCCCGTTATTCAGATACAACCAACAGGATTTGAAATTTTCTACGGTTGAAGATGCATTGGGAGAAAAAATCAAATCTTCAAAGCCGTCGTTGTTTACATCTGCACGATACGGACATGTGAAAATATTCATGAACACAGTTGTGTCGTAGGATGGAAACAATGCGTCTGCATTATCCATTATTGCAAAAGAGGAATTCGCGCCGTTTCTTAAATATGTGACATGTGCATTACTGATATCTCCAACGAGTAAATCAGGATCAGTGTCGCCGTTGGTAAAAATACATTCCATGCAGGAACCCGCGTGACGTTGATTGCGCAGCTCATTTTCATTGGTGTTGATTGGCGGTGGTGCGCAAGGTGTATTCAACGTTATGCTTGCGTTCAAAGTGTTTTCTGTGAATTCGCCCCAGCAACGTGTTTCCAGCATATAAAACAAGGAGTCGCATGTGCTGTTTACTTCCATACTGTAATTGCGAAACCACTCGACTGTAGTTCCTCCAACATCAAAAGTCAGAATGTCAAGATCGCTGTCACCGTCAATATCGCGGATCGCAGGAACATCTACAGATGTGATTTTAATATCATCAAAAAAGTTGGTCGAGTTCGGGGTCATGTTCGCTTTAAGCAAATGAACCTTCAGTTGAAATTGCAATCCATTGGAAATAGATGACGTGTTTTCATAAACATTAATTCCGCCCATAGGACCTGATCCGAACGTGAAAATATCTGCCATGCCATCGCAGTTGTAATCACGTAAAATGGCCCAGCCAACCAGCTTGGGAAATGCATTCACATATTGCGGTGCATGTTTGAATTTGATTTGTCCTGTCGTACCTTGATTAATGTACGTGGACAATCGATCACCGGATCTATCGAATACAAACAAATCATCTGTGCCGTCGAGATCCAAATCTATATTGGAAAACTGACAAAAGTTAAGTCCGCCTGCCCACGGATTGGGAAGTGTGTCGCCTAATCGTGTAACCGGAATTGTATCGTTACGGAAATATTGTACGGAAATTTGCGCACTGAGTTCAGCAAAGCAAATGCTGAACAGAACAGCGAATATTATTTTTTTCATTTTACTCGATCATTATTTTTCTGCTTCCTCGTGAACCGTCCTCGAAAATTACGGTGCAGAAATACATACCACTGCTGAGACCGCTGCAATCCACTGATGTTAATTGCGAATTCAGTTGTCCTGTTTGCACCTCGCGTCCGCCATAATCGGTTATTGAATAGGAATGCGCACGCATATAGTTTGCTCCGCACTCTATCGTAAATACATTCGTCGCCGGATTCGGATAAACATTAATTGCGGACATTCCCGTTTGAGCGTTGTTCGCCGTGGAAACATTATTATCACCCATAAATAATGAAACTCCTCCGGCATAATTTCCGATGATCGCATCAAATAAGCCGTCGTTATTAATGTCGCCGATAGCACATGCGGTTCTGCCTCCTTCGCGCCAACTGATGTACATTGAATCAGTTAATGTAAATGCACCCGTTAAATTTCCGTCAATGTTATCATACTTGTAAAGCCATCCGCGTTCAGATCCAACCACGAGAGAATACGTGCCATTGTCATCCACCATATGAGGTGTGCTGAATCCTGAAAACCAACCGGGCTGGCGAACGTCAATTCCTCCGAATGTTGCATTCATCTGAGTGAAAACCGGTGCTGCAACGGTTCCGGTATTTTCATAATATTTCACGCGTCCGTTCATACTTCCGATAAGCAAATCAAGTCTTCCGTCGCGATTAACATCACATAAATTCGGTGCAGCATAATCGCCTGCATCAATTCCTCCGAAATTCGCTGCAAACAGTGTGAAGTTTTGCGGTCCGCCTGTAGATTTCTTGAAGTAATGAATGTTGCCGCTTAAGTCGCCGACAATCATGTCTTTGTCACCGTCATTGTCAAGATCTCCGAAAGTCGGAATCATACATGCGTAACTTGTGGCATTCGCGAACAGACTCGCAAAATCATCTGTCGTGAATGTAAAAACGGGTGTATTTATATTACCGCTATTCGTATACAGTGCAATCTTTGAAGGATATTGTCCGGTAGAAGAGTAATATCCATAATTACCAATCAGCAAATCTTTATCTCCGTCTGAATCGAAATCGAATAACACGGGATACGATCCTTCTCCAACATCAATCATGTTTTCCTGCAGAAAATCGTTTTGCACAAAAAGAGAAACTACAGAATCATCTTGTCCTGTATTCCGGTAATAGAGCGAACTGAATTTGTTTGCAGATGCAGATGGCGAAGCAGGCGAAACCAACACGTCTCGTTTTCCGTCGTTGTTTACATCAATATGTGCCGGACACATGAAAATATCAGAATTAACAGGTACTGAGTTCGAAGGATAAGTTCCATCATACGTGTCAATCAATGCGCTGTTAACCGTTCCGTTGTTGTGAAGCATCATTAAATGTGTGCTGCCTACATCACCGATTAATACATCGGTTAAGCTGTCGCCATCAACATTAATACATTCGAGACAAGATCCTGAATGACGTTCATCGCTTCGGATATTATCATGAAGTTGCGCAATTGGAACCGGCAGACAACCTTGATTCAATGAAACACTTGCGTTCGAAATGTTCTCTGAAAAAACGCCCCAGCAATTCGTAGAAACAATGTATTCAATACTATCACAAACACCGTAACGTTCCATGCTCATATTCTTATGGTATTCCACTTGTGTGCCGCCGTTACTGAATGTCAGCACGTCAAGATCGTTGTCGCCGTCAATGTCACGTATTGCAGGAATATCAATTGTACTTACGTACAGATTTCCCATGAAATTGGAACTGTTGGGTGAACGATTGGTTAGCACCAGTGATTCCACCAATTGAAATTGTATTCCCGCGCTTATCGTTGATGTGTTCTGATAAACTGAAAATCCCGCAACAGTACAAGTGAAAATATCTTCTTTACCATCGCAGTTGTAATCGCGAAGAATTGCCCAATCATGCAGAACCGGAAACCGGTAAATATATTGCGGTGCCAAGACATAAGAAACCTGATTGGCAGTTCCCAGATTCAGATAGGTCGTGATTTTGTTACCGCTTCGATCGAACACAAACAGGTCTTTGGTCCCGTCCATGTCCAAATCAATCTCGGAATATTGGAGGAAGTTCATTCCGCCGGCCCACGCCAATGTTTGCGGAACGGTTGCTCCGTTTACCGGAATGTTGTCGTTACGGGTAAATCCGTACAACGATTGAGCCTCGGCAAGTCCTGAAAACCAGTATATAAGAAAAAAAAGCGCGGTAAATCGGCGGCGTAAAATCAGTTCCATCGTTTCGGGATCAGAGTCTAACAAAGATACCTTAAAATCAAGGCTTTTGCGTCTATTTTACGTCGATTGTCAGTTTAGGTTTTTCTTATATATTTGCAGCCTCCATTTTGGGTAGGTGTCGCCTGTTGGCGCACATATTCATGGACATTACAGATTACTATGCAAAACATTAAAGGAGCTATCCGCATTTTCGCCATTCTGATGGCATTGAGTTGCGCGTTTTATTTGTCGTTCACTTTCGTAACCCGTAACTGGGAAAAGAAAGCGGCACAATACGCAGAGAACTACATCGCTCAGCAAAACATTGCTGACTGGATTAAGAACAAAGCGTCGGGTGATGCGAACCGTGAAGGTGTTATTCGCGATTCCATTATGGCTGAACGCATGCACTTCTTCCTGTACGATTCACTCGCAGGCGATAAAGTGTATTTGAAACTTTACACTTACGAAGATTGTAAAGACAAAGAATTGAGCCTTGGTCTTGACCTACAGGGCGGGATGAACGTAACAATGGAAGTTTCCACTCCGGATATCATTCTTGCGTTGGCGAATTATTCTGAAGCTCCTGATTTTCGTCAGGCAATCGAGAAAGCTATCGCTGCTCAGCAGAATACTACGGATGATTTCATCACACTGTTCATTCGTGAATACAAGAAAATCAGCCCGACGGCGCGACTTTCTTCTTTGTTCGCAGGACAATTGAAAGAACAAAACATCACTTACAATTCAAGTGATGAGCAGGTGGAAGCAGCGCTTCGTCAGGAAGCTGATGATGCTGTTGAGCGTGCTAAAATGGTTATCGAAACCCGTATTAACGAATTCGGTGTTGCGCAGCCAAACATTCAGCACTTGAAGTCAACAAACCGTATCATGGTGGAATTGCCGGGTGTGAAAGATGAAGAGCGTGTTTCTAAACTGCTTCAGTCTTCTGCAACTCTTGAGTTCTGGCAGACTTACGAAATCGCTGAAATCGGCGGAGCAATTGATGCTGCTAACGAGCGCCTGAAAGTTGTTCTTGGATACAAGAAAGACACTGCTTTGGTTGATTCAACCAAATACGCTCCTATATATGTTGATGCTAAAACAAAGGAAGACTCAACGAAAATTGAGACTGCAGCTAAACTGAAACTCGACAGTGCAATCCGTGTTGCCGACAGCATTGCTAAAATGGATACTACCGGCAAAGCCAACGAACCGAATCCAATCGGACAGTACGCTGTTGCAGGGAACCCTACAGGAAAAGGTCCAATGGTTATCGGTGTTCTTACGAAAGATACCGGAACGGTAATGGGAATGTTCCGCCGTCCTGAAGTTGCTTCTATTCTGCCACAGGATCTTCGTTTTGCATGGACTGCAAAACCTGAAGTGACTGATAAAGGTGCTCCTTTCGTTTGGATGATCGCATTGAAAGAAGATCGTCGTGGTGGTCCGGTTCTGGATGGTGACGTTGTTACTGACGCTCGTAAGTCTTACAACCAGATGAGCGGTAACGCAAGTCCTGAAATCTCAATGAGCATGAACGCTCAAGGATCTAAAGATTGGGCGCGTATTACTAAAGAGAATATCGGCAAGTCCATTGCAATCGTACTTGATGACAACGTGTACTCTTATCCGACTGTAAACGGAGAAATCACCGGCGGTCAGTCTTCGATCTCAGGTAATTTTACGAACAAAGAAGCGGACGATATGGTGAAGCTCCTGAACACAGGTAAGCTTCCTGCGAAGTGCGTAATCGTTGAGAAAACGATTGTAGGACCTGAACTCGGTGACGAAGCTGTTGCTGCAGGTTTGATGTCGTTTATCGTTGCACTCGTGGTTGTATTGATCTATATGGCATTCTACTACAGCAAAGCGGGTCTCGTTGCAGACGTTGCGTTGCTTGTTAACGTATTCTTCATCCTCGGTATTCTTTCTTCTCTCGGCGCTATTCTTACACTCCCTGGAATCGCAGGTGTTGTATTGACAATCGCACTTTCTGTGGATGCGAACATCCTTATTTTCGAACGTGTTCGTGAAGAATTGCGCGACGGTAAGAACATGGCAAACGCTGTGGCTGACGGTTACAAGCATGCGATGTCTTCCATCCTTGACTCCAACCTTTCTACGTTGATTCTCGGTATCATCCTTTACGCATTCGGAACAGGTCCGGTGCAAGGTTTCGCTACTACGTTGATCATCGGTATCCTGAGTTCTATGTTCTGTGCGATTTTCATCACGCGTCTCATTTTCGATTGGATGCTGAAGAAAGAACAGAACATTCCGTTCTCAGTTAAAGCAACTGAAAACGTACTTCGTGATAAGAACTTCAAGTTCGTAGAGAAGCGTAAAATGTTCTACGCAATCTCCGGATTGATTATCGCTCTCGGTGTGGTATTCTACATCAAGAACGGCGGATTCACACTGGGAGTTGACTTCAGCGGTGGTCGTACTTATACTGTACGTTTCGAGCAGGCAGTTGATCGTGAAGCGGTACGTACTGCATTGGAAAAAACACTTGAAGGCGCTCCGGTTGTAAAAACAGCGGGAAGTGCTGAACAGCTGAAAATCACAACCAATTTCAAGTCAGCTGAAGTAACAGCGCAAGCGGATTCATTGGTTAACGCGAAACTGAATGAAGGCTTGAAGGCAGCAGCAGGAAACACTCCTTACAAGATCATGAGTTCAGTGAAAGTGGGACCTTCAATTGCAAACGAAGTAATCGGAAAATCATTTGTAGTGGTAATCATCTCCTGTATCCTGATGTTCCTTTACATCCTCTTCCGTTTCCGTAAGTGGCAGTTCGGTTTGGGTGCGGTTGCCGCTCTCGTACACGACGTATTGATCGTATTCTCGTTCTACGCAATATTCGACGGAATTCTTCCTTTCCCGCTCGAACTCGATCAGCACTTCGTAGCTGCGATCCTTACAGTAATGGGTTACTCTATGACAGATACTGTCGTTGTGTTCGACCGTATTCGTGAGTTCCTCGCAGGTAAGAAAGAAGGCGGTGGGGACAATACAGGAACAATCAACTACGCACTGAACAGTACGCTTTCACGTACCATCAATACGTCGATGATCACTTTCTTCGTACTCCTGGCAATCTTCATCTTCGGTGGTGAAACTATCCGCGGATTCTCTTTCGCATTGTTGATCGGTATCGTAATCGGTACTTACTCTTCACTCTGTATCGCTACGCCGATCGTTGTGGACTTCGACAAAGGCAACAAAGCAACTGCTTAAAGACGATTCAAGTTTTCGAAACGGCTCCGCCTCACGGTTGGAGCCGTTTTTATTTTCGGCAGAATAATATTGGCTACCTTTGTTGCAATTGTTTCTCACAATGTTGTATCCGCTGTTTCTGAATCTGGGTTCCGGGGAGATTTTTCTGATCATCCTTGTGATCATCATGTTTTTCGGTGCTGACAAGCTTCCGGAAATGGTGCGCACATTCGGCAGAGGCATGAAAGAAATGAAGAATGCAACCAGCGAATTACAGCGGGAAATCCAGAACAGCTCTGCAGAGATTCAGCGCGAAATGAATATCGAGGAACACGTGAAGGATTTAAAAGACACAACAGAGGATCTTTCCAAAAGAATTTTCGAAGGAACTAAAGTCGATGATCCCGACTATATACCTGAACAGCCGCAGGAACCGGAAGGTCCTGAGGAATCAATAAAACGATAATGAGCCGGCCATACGCCGGTTTTTTTATTTTCCGCGGATTATCGAAATGCGATTTTATTTCGCGAACGCTGATTTTGGGATGTCCGATCCTCAAAAAGTGATAAAAAATCGAATTGACCCCCGATTTTAACGGCGTGTTTATAAAAAAAGATCACTTTTTTAGGCACCACCCCCTGATTTCGGGTACCTTCGCCCCGAAAACTTAAAAAATCAACCTGCCATGTCCAGAATCCGCTTCAAAGCCATTGAAGATTCCATGAATCGCCAGCCATTGGTGGTTCCTACTCCTGAAGGAGGCGTTTCCGCTTATTTCGGAGAAAATGTTTTCGGTCTCGACGCAATGCGTCAATTTCTTTCCGAAGGCGCGTACAACAGTGTAAAAGGTGCGATGGAGCGCGGCGAGCGCATCGACCGTAAAATGGCTGATGAAGTTGCAGCAGGTATGAAAGCGTGGGCTATCACGAAAGGCGCAAATCACTACACGCACTGGTTTCAACCTTTGACAGGTGCAACAGCTGAGAAACACGATGCATTCTTCGAACCTGTTGATGGTGGTCGCGCAATAGAACGTTTCGGTGGAGGTCAGTTGGTTCAGCAGGAGCCGGATGCTTCCAGCTTCCCGAATGGAGGAATCAGAAATACGTTTGAAGCGCGCGGTTATACAGCGTGGGATCCTTCTTCGCCCGCGTTCATCATTGGCGATACTCTTTGCATTCCTACAATCTTCGTTTCGTACACCGGTGAAGCACTCGATTTCAAAACTCCATTGATGAAGGCGCTTCATGCTTTGGATAAAGCTGCTGTTGATGTTTGTCAGTACTTCGATAAAAACGTAACGAAAGTTATCGCAACCCTCGGATGGGAACAGGAATATTTCCTCGTTGACGAATCACTGTTCAACGCTCGTCCCGATCTCGCTATTTCCGGTCGTTCACTCTTCGGTGCTGCTCCTGCAAAAGGTCAGCAGTTGGAAGATCACTACTTCGGATCAATTCCTGATCGCGTGACTTCTTTCATGCGCGAATTGGAAATTGAATCACACAAGCTCGGCATTCCGATTAAAACGCGTCACAACGAAGTTGCTCCGAACCAATTCGAGTGCGCTCCGATTTTCGAAGAAATCAATATCGCTGTTGATCACAACCAGTTGCTCATGGATTTGATGGCGCGTATCGGTCGTCGTCACAACTTCCGTGTGTTGCTGCACGAGAAACCATTTGCAGGTGTTAACGGTTCAGGTAAACACAACAACTGGTCGTTGGCAACAAACACCGGAAAGAATCTTCTTTCTCCGGGGAAAACTCCGAAGACGAATCTTCAGTTCCTGACATTCTTCATCAACACTGTAAAAGCATTCCACGACAATGCAGATTTGCTGCGTGCAGTAATTGCTTCTGCAGGAAATGATCACCGTCTCGGAGCGAACGAAGCACCGCCGGCAATCATGTCTGTATTCCTGGGTTCACAGCTTTCTGCTGTTCTTGATGAAATCGAGAAGAAAGCGAAGACTGGAAAAATGACAACGGAAGAGCGCACGGCGTTGAAACTGAACATCGGAAAAATTCCTGATATCCTTCTCGATAACACCGATCGCAACAGAACTTCACCGTTTGCTTTCACAGGAAATAAATTCGAGTTCCGCGCTGTAGGATCTTCTGCAAACTGCGCAGGCGCAATGACGGTTCTCAATACAATCATGACCGATCAACTCATTGCTTTCAAGAAAGAAGTTGATGCGCAGGTTGCAAAAGGAAAAGACAAGGACGATGCGATTTTCGTAATCCTCGCTAATTACATCACTGAAACAAAACGTATTCGTTTCGAAGGAAACGGTTATGGAGAAGAATGGGTGAAAGAAGCGAAGAAGCGTGGTTTGAATAACTTCAGAACAACACCTGAAGCGCTCGAAGCATGGATGGACAAACGTTTCGTGAAAATGTTTGAACGCCACAATGTATTGAGCGAACGCGAACAGCACGCACGTTATGAAATCTATCTCGAAACATACGTGAAGAAGATTCAGATCGAAGGTCGTGTATTGGGCGATCTTGCTGTGAACAACATCATTCCTGTTGCATTGCAGTATCAGAATGTATTGATCAGTAACGTGAAAGGTTTGAAAGATGTTCTGGGCGCTGCGGAGTTTAAGAAAGCAGCGGCAATTCAGTTGGAAATGATTACTGAAATTTCCAATCACGTTGCAGGAATCAAGAACGGTGTTGATGCAATGACGGAAGAACGTCGCAAAGCAAACAACATCGACGACTGGCAGAAGAAATCGTATGCATATTGCAACAAAGTGAAACCTTACTTCGATACAATCCGCGAACACATTGACAAATTGGAAATGCTGGTTGCCGACGAAGCATGGCCGTTCCCGAAATACAGAGAGATTCTTTTTACGAAGTAGTATTAGCGTCCCGGGTTTACTCGGGACGTTTTATTTTATATTTGATTGGTATACAGAACTCAATTGAAAAGAATACTAACCATATTATTGCTAACGATCTCAGTTGTAGTTTTCGGACAAGGTGCTTCAATAGATAGAAAACGTGGTGTGTCATTTGGATTCAATTGGTTTCCTGCAGCATATTTACCACTATTAGGAGGCGAGTTAAATCAAGTTTATTTCGGTTATCATATTGGATATTTTCATGAGCTGGAGAAGATCACGTTACGAGGAGGAGTTAATTTCAACGCGTGGGGAAGAAAAGATATTCCATATGCCAGAATTAATCAGGTTGGCCTCGAAATTGGAATAGAAAAGCAGTTATTGAAGCAAGAACGCAAATGGCAATTGAATGTCGGTGCAAATTTTTATGCCGGTGAATTATGGCAGATCAAACCTATTTTTCGCCGAGATGATCAATGGTTGATGTTAGGCCCAAACGTATTATTTGGTCGTGAAATAGGTGCACATTGGGTAATTCAATCTGAGACTTCAATTGGCTTCGGGTACTCACGATATTCCTTCAATACTTATGGATATGATCATTGGGAATTTTATCAGTGGAAATTTTTCAGTTTAGGAGCACGTTATAGTTTCTAAATTGAATCTCGCGTATAAGACTTGCGTGACATAACGCTGCACCGCTATTTAGTTACAGAAATAAATTTATTGTTCATCGTGTAACCAAACTTCTGCGTGTTGTTATACTAACAGCAAACAGATGACACAAGACTTCCTGCCGGCAGTCGGGCTTGTGTCCGTCAATTTAAAAACGGACACATATGAAACGTATCAGTCTACTTATTCTCGCGGCAGCATTAATGCTCGGCGCGATGGCTTTCAGCATTCCATTACGCGAAGCGGAACGCAATCAGGAAAACGGTTATTATCAGAATGCAATTGCTCAGTATAAAATAGCATTGGGAAAGAAACCGACGAAACAGGAAAAGGGTTACATCTATTTTCAGATGGGAGAGTGCAATCGTATTCTCACTTTATGGAAAGATGCTTTGAGTAATTACAATCAAGCCATTCGTGCCGGATATGCGGATGACATTGTTTATCTGCGTCGTGGTGATGCATGCCGATATCAAGGCGATTACGCCAATGCGCGTCTTGATTATCTCGAATATCAGAAACGCGTTCCGAGTGATCCTGCAGGATTAATCGGTGAACGTTCATGCGATTCCGCCACGATATGGATTCAGGATAAATCGTGGTGGAAAATCACCAATGAAACGGAACTGAATTCACGCGAGCATGATTTTTCTCCTTCTTGGGCCGACAAAAAACGCAAAGCACTTTTTGTGACATCAAAACGTCCGGGACAAACCGGAACGAAAATCGATCCGATCAGCGGAGGACTTTACGCTGATGTTTTTGAATCACGTCAATCAAAAACCGGACAATGGAGCGCGCCTTCTGCTGTAGCGGGAATCAATACAGATGTTTTCAACGAAGGTTCTCCTGTAATCACGCGCAACGGAAATAAAATGTATTACACGCGTTGCGGTCAGCAGAAGAAAACAATTGTAACGTGTAAGATTTATTCCGCAGACAAATCCGGCAACGGATGGAACAATGTTCAGGTAGTTGATTTTGGTCTTGATGCAGCAACGTTGGACAGTTTTAATTTCCGTCATCCTGCCATCAGTGCAAACGGCGAAGTGATGGTGTTCACCTCAGATTTACCGGGAAGCCGCGGATCAGACTTGTGGATGTCGGTTTACAATACAAAATCCAGATCATGGAACAAACCAACGCAGTTGGGTTCCGAAATCAATACGCCCGGACGTGAAGCTTTTCCTTACATTCATGATGACGGTTCATTGTATTTCGCTTCAGACGGTCATGCAGGAATGGGCGGACTCGATATGTTTTCAGCAGCGAAAGTTTATGCGAATGAATGGAAATGGAATGCGGCAAAGAATCTGAAGTTTCCGATGAATTCTTCAGCTGACGATTTCGGGATCATCTTCACTGCCAACAAGAAGAGCGGCTATTTCACTTCATCACGCGCAGGTACAAAAGGCGGTGATGATATCTGGTCGTTCATGGTTGATCCGCTTCTGTGTCCGATGCGTATTTCAGGAACAATTACTGATCGCAAGAATAAAATTCCGGTGGAAGATGCGCTTGTAAATGTAAGCGGCACTGATGGAAGTAAATTTTCAATCGCAACAGATGCTTCAGGACATTACGCATTCAAAGCGAAGGACAATGTTTCATACACGATCACTGTCGAAGGTAAACCGGGACATACTGTGAAAGCTTCGTCGTACTTCAATCTGCCCGAGAATGAAAAACGTATCGTTGCTGCTCCTTCTGCTTGTCCTTGCGAAGAACACGTTGACATCGAGATCTTACCGGTTGATCCAATCGAAATAAAATTTCCTGCGGTTTTGTACGAATACAACAGTGATAAACTTACAGCTGCTTCCAAAGATTCCCTTGACTATCTCTATCGCTTGCTGACTGATAATCCGACAATGGTAATTGAGCTTGGCTCGCACACGGATTGCCGCGGTTCGGCAAATTATAATCGCGATTTGGCGCAACGTCGTGCACAAGCTTGCGTAAACTATCTCGTAACAGAAAAGAAAATTCCGCGCGAACGCATACTTGCGAAAGGATATGGAGAAGATCAGCCGCTGCGCATCGGCAAAGATTCTGCATTGACTGAAAATTATATTTCCCGTCAACCGAAAGACAAGCAGGAATATCTCCATTCGCTCAACAGAAGAACTGTTTTTCGAGTTTTGAATTACAATTGCACGCCTTCGGGAATTCAAAAACAGGAGCCTGCGCAAACACCGGTCATCCGTAAAGGGTATTTCGATGCCAGCGATTCGACCTGGGTTGGGGGTGAGGAATTAATTGAAAATGAAGAAGGTAAATAGTTGATTCGTGCCAAACCGGCAGATCGGCCCGTCGTTCGGCGGGCTGTATCTTTTCCGGCAGTCCACGTTATACGTTTGAAAATGGCTCAGATTCGGTCAATTTTCAGGAATCTGAATTAGGATATGTTCACAAATTAATTATCTTAGCACCCTAGTCAAACCAAGAACACAATTTAGCAGAACTATGAAACTAACTAAGGTACTCTCTGTTGTTGTTGTTTTCCTGTTGGCATTCACTGTGAATGCATATGCGCAGAAAAACTTCATTAAAGATGCGGATCGTGCTTATGAAGGAGAACAGTATTTCAATGCTGTTGAACTTTACAAGAAGGGCATGTCCAAAATCAAGAATAAGCAGGAAAAAGCCCGCATTACTTTCCAGATCGCAGAATGCTATCGCAAGATGAACGATTGGAAGCAGGCAGAAACATGGTATGGTAAAGCCATTAAGGCAAAACACACGAACGACGTGATGTATCTGTACTATGCTGAAGCGAAAAAAATCAACGAGAAATACGCGGAGGCCGTAGTGGAATTCCAGAACTATCAGAAGATGGTTCCTTCGGATCCTGCCGGTGAAAACGGTGTGAAGTCCAGTGAATTGGCGCAGAAATGGAAAGACAGCCCGACTCGTTGGGTAGTTGAAAACATGGCGTTAATCAACAGTAAAGATTTCGACTTCTCTCCTACATACGGTGATAAAAAACACACTGAACTTATCTTCACTTCAAAGCGTGAAGGTCAGACGGGAAGCAAAATCGATCCTATTTCAGGAACCATGTATTCTGATCTATTCACTACTAAAGTGGATAAGAACGGAAAATGGAGCACGCCAACAACAGTACAAGGCGAATTAAACAGCGCTATTGGTAATGAAGGTGCAAGCTGCGTAACTAAAAAAGCAGATAAAATCTATTTCACTCGTTGCGAGCAGGCGAAGAAAAAATGGGTAACCTGCAAAATCTACGTTGCTCCTAAGAAAGGTAACGCGTGGGGAACTCCTGAAGCTGTTGACTTCGGTCTTCCGGCTGAAGTTCTTGACAGCTTTAACTTCCGTCACCCAACTGTAAGTGCTGACGAGCAAGTAATGGTATTCTCTTCTGATATGACAGGCGTTATGGGCGGAACTAAATCTGACCTGTGGATGTCTACTTACGACAAAAAATCTAAGAAGTGGAACAAGCCTACTAACCTTGGCGCTACTATCAACACCAACGGTCGTGAAGGTTTCCCTTACCTGAGCGAAAAAGGTGATCTTTATTATTCTTCTGATGGTCTTCTTGGTATGGGCGGTCTTGATATTTTCATGGCTCCTAAACAAGGAAATGATTGGAAATGGGGAACTCCTGCAAACCTTCAGTACCCGATGAACTCATCGAAAGATGATTTCGGTATCGTATTCGACGGTTTGAAAGAGAAAGGTTACCTGACTTCGGATCGCGAAGGAACAAAAGGTGCTGATGACATTTGGTCTTTCTACCTTCCGCCACTGGTTTTCAAACTTGACGGAACTGTTACAGACTGCAAATACGGTCCTTCAGTTACTGTAGAAGGTGCAGTTGTTCGTATGGTTGGTTCTGACGGTTCTGCTCTTGAAGATACTTGCGGAAAAGACGGTAAATATCACTTCGATCTTGACCCTGAAGTTTCTTATGTATTGACAGTTTTTGGTGATAAAGGTCGCAGCCCTAAAGCTGAAGCGTACTTGAACCTTCCTGACAAGGACAAAGGCAAATTGACTACAGTAGGTGAAATGGTTTCTAAGAACTGGACACTTGACTTCTGCCTTGTTCCTGCCGAAATGGAAATCCGTTTCCCTGCAGTACTTTACGATTTGGGCAAAGCAACATTACGCCCTGAATCTAAAGACTCTTTGAACTTCCTTTATCAGACATTGATTGATAACCCTACAGCGGTTATTGAGATCGGATCTCACACAGATAGCCGTGGTTCTGATGCTGCTAACCAGAAGCTTTCTGAAGCTCGTGCTAAAGCATGCGTTGATTATCTCGTACAAGAGAAGAAAATCGCTCCTGAACGTTTGAAATACGTTGGATACGGTGAGAAACGTCCATTGAAAATGGCTGACGGAAACGTACTCACAGAGAAATACATCATGGGCAAAAAGACGAAACAGGAGCAGGAAGCTCTGCACCAGTTGAACCGTCGTACTGCCTTCCGTGTATTGAGCTGGGATTATGTAGATCCTTCTGCTCCGAAAGATCAGAAATCACGTAAGATCATCCCGAAAGTTCAGAAAGGTGCTTTCGATGACATGGGTGAAAGAGATACCGTAGAAACCAACGCTCCGGCTCCGCGTCCTATGCCTGTTCCTGCTCCGCAGAATCCTGCTCCGACACCAACGCCAAAACCAACTCCTGGTGACAACAATCTTCAGGGCTTGCGTCCGGACATGTTTTAATCGGAACGTTTAAACATGTAATTTTGAATCCCGGGTTTCAATACTCGGGATTCTTTTTTTATCTCATGAGCGACAACAGATACAATCAACGAGGGGTTTCCGCATCGAAGGAAGACGTTCACAACGCCATCAAAAATATTGATAAAGGACTTTTTCCTCACGCGTTCTGTAAGATCGTGCCTGATTATCTTACCGGCGATGAGAACTATTGCCTCGTAATGCATGCTGATGGTGCCGGAACAAAATCTTCGCTCGCTTACATGTATTGGAAAGAAACCGGTGATATGACGGTTTGGAAAGGAATTGCACAGGACGCAGTGGTGATGAATACAGATGATTTGTTGTGTGTTGGCGCGATTGATAATATCATGCTATCATCAACAATCGGAAGAAACAAGAATCTGATTCCTGGCGAAGTGATTTCTGCAATCATCAACGGTACAGAAGAAGTGCTTGCTGATTTACGAAGACTTGGATTCGGAATTACAAGTACTGGCGGAGAAACAGCAGATGTTGGCGACCTCGTAAGAACGATGATCGTTGATTCCACTGTTGTTGCGCGTATGAAGAGAAGTGATGTAATCTCTAACGATAACATCAAACCCGGCGATGTAATTGTTGGTCTCGCTTCATTCGGAAAAGCAACTTACGAAAGCGAATACAACGGCGGCATGGGAAGTAACGGATTGACTTCTGCACGTCATGATGTATTCAGCAAAGTTTTAGCAGCGAAGTATCCGGAAAGCTATGATCACGCTGTGGCGGATGAATTGGTGTATAGCGGAAAAATCGGACTGACGGATTTAGTTGATATTGGCGGCGGAGAAAAAGTGACCGCAGGAAAATTGGTTTTGTCACCAACACGTACGTACGCACCGGTGATAGCTGAAATTCTGCGCAAGCACAAAGGCGAAATTCACGGCATGGTACATTGCAGCGGCGGAGCGCAAACAAAAGTGTTGCACTTTGTTAATGATGTGCACATTATAAAAGATAATTTATTTCCTGTTCCTCCTTTGTTCAAACTCATACATGAACAAAGCGGAACGGATTGGAAAGAAATGTACAAGGTGTTTAATATGGGACACCGAATGGAACTTTACGTGAGTCCGGAACTGGCGCAGTCGGTCATCGCAATTTCGAAATCATTCGGAATCGATGCTCAGATTGTCGGTCGTGTGGAATCTGCATCCGGAAAGCAACTTACTATTCGCAGTGAATACGGTGAGTTTGTTTACTGAATCGAATTAATAAATAACAATACATGCTCGAAAAATTAGCAGCGATAGAACAGCGTTGGAAAGATGTTGAAGGACAACTTTCATCACCTGATGTAATGGGTGATATGAAGAAGTTTGCTCAATTGAACAAGGAATACAAAGACTTGAAAAAAGTCGTTGATGCTTATCACGAGTACAGAACTTTGCTGAGCAACATTACTTCAGCCAAGAATGTTTTGGCGAATGAAAAGGATCCGGATTTTCTGGAAATGGCAAAGCAGGAATTACTTGAACTTGAAGAGAAACTTCCGGCTATGGAAGAGTTTATCAAGAATCTCCTCATACCGAAAGACCCGGAAGATTCCCGCAATGCTGTACTTGAAATTCGTGCCGGAACAGGCGGTGATGAAGCCGCAATTTTCGCAGGCGATTTGTGGCGCATGTACACACGTTATTGTGAGTTGCACGGATTTAAAGTTGAAGTTGTTGACGTGAGCGAAGGAACCATGGGCGGATACAAAGAAGTTGTGGTGAATATTATTGGCGATGATGCTTACGGAACATTGAAGTATGAATCAGGTGTGCATCGTGTGCAACGTGTACCTGAAACAGAACAAATGGGTCGCGTACATACATCCGCAGCAACTGTTGTGGTAATGCCTGAAGCAGATGAAGTGGATGTCGTAATTAATCCTGCCGACATTGAAATTACAACAGCACGTTCAGGCGGAGCAGGCGGACAGAACGTAAACAAGGTTGAAACGAAAGTTATATTGGTTCATAAGCCAAGCGGAATTCAGATCATGTGTCAGGTGGAACGTTCGCAGCATGGAAACCGTGAACGCGCGATGCAAATGCTGAGAACAAAACTGTACGAGATTGAGCTGAACAAAAAAATGGAGAAGGAAACATCGCGCAGAAAGACGATCGTTTCTACCGGAGATCGTTCGGCGAAAATCAGAACGTACAATTATCCTCAGAGCCGCGTTACCGATCATCGCATTGGATTAACACAGCACAATCTTCCGCAATTCATGGACGGAGATATTCAGAGCATGATAGATGCACTGCATGTTGCCGAGAATGCTGAACGAATGAAAGAAGGAATTCAGAACTAAGATCATGAACAGAGCGCAACTGATTTCGGAAATAAAAAAGAAACGGTCGTTTCTTTGTGTCGGACTTGATACCGATATCCGTAAGATTCCGAAGTTTCTTCTTTCAAATGAAGATCCGGTTGCCGAGTTTAACAAACGAATCATTGAAGCTACGCACGAATATTGCATTGCATACAAACCGAATCTAGCATTTTACGAAGCGGAAGGTGTGAACGGAATGAGGAGTCTTGAAAAGACTATGAAGTATATTCCTTCCGGACTTTTCACAATAGCAGATGCAAAACGTGGCGATATCGGCAACACATCAGCGATGTATGCGCGCGCATTTTTCGAACACTACAATTTCGATTCCGTTACTGTTGCTCCGTACATGGGAAGCGATTCAGTGAAACCTTTTCTCGGATTCGAAAACAAATGGGTGATTGTTCTCGCGCTGACTTCCAATGAAGGAGCGTTCGATTTTCAGTTTGTTGAATCATCAACAGGAGAAAAACTGTACGAAAAAGTAATTGGGAAATGCAATACATGGGGCGATGAAAATCAGATCATGTATGTTGTTGGTGCTACCAAAGCTGAGAGCCTGAAAAATATCAGAGCTGTTGCGCCTGCCAGTTTTCTTCTTGTTCCGGGTGTCGGTGCGCAAGGCGGAAGTTTAAGTGATGTTGCGAAGTTCGGTATGAATAAAGATTGCGGACTTCTTGTAAATGCATCGAGAAGTATTCTGTATGCATCATCAGGCGAAGACTTTGCTGATGCTGCCCGTGCAGAAGCTAAAAAACTTCGTGACGAAATGGATGTATTACTGCAAGCTGCAGGTTTGTAATACAATTCAGGCAATTCTGTTCACTTAATTAATGAAGCGACTCACGTTGCAACAATCGTTGAGTTCAGTTCTAAACTCGTCTTTAGTTTCTCTTTTTCAATTGTGCATCAAGCACGGCAAGCCCTTCTTCAAAGTTGCGCGGATTGTATCCGAGATTTTTTTTCGCCTTGTCAATAATAAATCCCGTAACAGGCGGGCGCTTTGCAGGCTGATTAATTGTAGCAGATGAAACCGGATTGATCAATGACTTGTCAAGCTTCCAATAGTCTGCAACTTTTTGCACAAGTTCTAGCACACTGTAAGTTTTCTCTCCGCTGATGTTGAATATTCCTTGTGCTTGCTTCTCTGCACACAGAATACATCCTTCAGCAAGATCCTCTGCCAATGTCGGAGACCGAAACTGATCGTCAACCACGTTTATCTTCTGACCTTTTTCAAGCGCGCCTTTCGCCCACAATACAAGATTCGATCGGCTCATATCATCTGCAATTCCGTACACGATGATCGTGCGCAATACGGACCACTTCAATCCGGAAGCTAAAGTGAATTTTTCGCCTTCGAGTTTCGTTGCCGCATAATGCGAAAGCGGATTCGGAATTCCTTCTTCAGTATACGGCCCTGCGGTTCCATCGAAAATAAAATCCGTTGAAAGATGTATGAAATGAACATCGTAAGAAGAATCAGCATTTTTCATTTCACGCAATGATTCCGTCATGAAGCTCACTGACGTCGCATTAAGCAATTCAGCTTCATCTTTTTTCGATTCACAAGCGTCAACGTTTGTCATCGCTGCTGTATTGATAACAACATCAGGTTTGAACTGATTGAATACGCTTTTGATTTCTTCTGCATTGCCGATATCCATCGTCGCATATTCGTAACCTGATTTTTTCGATAACCGATTTTCCCCGCGCGCCGTTGCAATGATTCGCCATGCATGATTTGCAGCGTTGCGTTCCAGCAAAGCATAAACCAGTTTTTGTCCGAGAAGTCCGTTGCTTCCTGTAATCAATATGGTTTTCATCGGATTCAGGCGAGAAGTTGTTTCAATGCAGCAATCTGATCAGGCGTTCCGAGAACGAATAATTTTCCTTCAGGAATGAGTTTCGTATCTGCATTCGGATTAATGACGAAATCTCCCTTCGCAGTTTTGAAACCCACAATATTGGCGCCTGATTTATTTCTGATCTCCAAATCGCGAATTGTTTTGTTGCGCAAATGCTCGGGAAGATTCTCAAACGTAATTTCTTCGAGATTAATATCAGGTCCGCCCTGACCGGTAATGTGATCCACAAATTCAATCACATCAGGTTTCAAAACGAGCGAAGCCATGTGTGCACCACCGATCTTATCCGGCATTATTACGTTATCGGCTCCTGCTGTTTTCAGTTTCTTATCTGAATTATCATCCGATGCGCGTGAAATAATTGTAAGCTTCGGATTCAGTATTCGCGCTGTAAGCACGATGAAAAGATTATCAGCATCAACAGGCAGAGTGGTAATGATGGCACTCGCTCTTGCAATACCGGCTTTCTCCAGAATTTCATCTTGTGTTGCATCTCCTTCTAAAACGAGATCAGCATAGCGATGATTCAACGCTTCCGTTACAGCACTTTTATTCTCAATCACAACAAATCGTTTGCCATGTTTTTTTAAAACGTGTGCAGCTTGCCTTCCGTTTCGTCCGTAACCGCAGATGATTACGTGTTCGTTCAGTTTGTCGATCGCATTCATAATCGTGTTGTATCTGTACACACTCTTGAATTCATCACTGAGAATATAAGTTGTAATTGCTGAAAGTGCATAAGCAAATGTACCGAAACCCGTAATGATCAGAAAAATAATGAAGTACTTCTCCGCCATCGTCGGTTCGTGTACTTCACGGAATCCAACAGTTCCAACGGTAATTACTGTCATGTACAACGCTTCAGTAAAGCTGTAGCGATCATCGACCAGCATGAAGCCAACAGTTCCGACAATGATTACCAGAACCAGTATCAAAGCCGGAATCGCCAAGCGCCGAAGTATTATCAGAGACGTCACGTTGTAAAGATAAACTCCAGATTCATTGATTCAATGAACAAGATGCAATTTGTTCTTATGTTCTGATCAATCTCATAAGCACTTTCGTAACTTTGTTTCATGTCGGAAGAATTTGTGAATCCTATTGACAAAGACAAAGTAGCGGACAATCCCGGATTACTTCCGTATGCTCATACAGTTGGCGGTGCAATTATTCGTCCGATTGATAAAGGAAGAACAAAGGGCCTCGCAATGTCTGCGATGTATGAGCAAACAAATCGACAGCTCGATCAGATTCGGAAGCAAGTCGAGCTCCTGATGAAACAGGCTCAGGAAATTCATGATCGCGTTGAACTTTCAGAACGTATTTACAAAGCTGAATTGAATTTCAAACCGCTTATCGGACACGTGTATCATTTGTATCGTAAGAAAAACGAAACGGATTTGTTGTCAATGATCGGTCCCGACGAGTGGGGAAGAGGCTGCCCGTACGAATTCCTCGCCAGCGCAAAATTGCTCAGCGATCATACTTGGGAATTTCTTTCTCAGGAATAATCAGAAATGCTTGAGCGCTTCTTTTTTACTGAGAGGCGACATCTCATTTGCATTCACAAATTGCCGCACAGCCGAAGCGTTGGCTTTAGCGTATTGACGAAGCGACCAACCTATTGCTTTTCGAATAAAGAAATCTTTGTGTTCTGTTTGCTGCAGTATCATTTCGGAAAGCAAATCTTCATCGAATGATTTCTTATCGTGCAGCTGAAAAATTATTGAGGAACGAATCAACCAAAGGTTCCCGGATTTATTCCATCTGCGAACAGTTTTCGCTTTTTCATTCGGAAACAAATAACTCCATTCAAGGAATAACTTCGGCGCAATTACATCTACGGTGTCCCACCAACTATTGTTGGTGATCAGAAATTCGAGAAGTTGTAAATCGCCTTTGCGCAATTTCTTTCTGTACTTCATCAGAAATTCCATTGCGAAATAATGCAGTTCTCATTCCCGCATTGCCCACAACTCACGCACGATGCGATCTGCATCATCAATCGGAGGCAGTGGTTCTGATTTGAAAAAATCAGCTTGAAGTTTTCTTCTGTCCGGAGTTGTTATTCCGAAGAACTCAAACTGATCACGCATGTAGGCTTTTGCTCCTTGCGCGCGTTTCTGTTCTCTGTTGGCAGCGAAGATTGATCTGATTTTCTTTACATAAGGATGTAAAGCCATTTTCAAAGATTCATCAATATGTAAACTCCGGCACCGGCTCCATAACCAAGCAATGCAGGGAAACTTATTTTTTTCAAATACCAGAAGAAACTGATTCGCTCCAATCCCATAACGGCAACTCCTGCAGCGGAACCGATGATCAGAATGCTTCCGCCTGTTCCGGCACAGTATGCAAGGAACTCCCAGAAATAGTGATCCGTTGCGAAAACGGAAAGCGGATACATTCCTTGTGCTGCAGCAACCAGCGGTACGTTATCTACAACAGCCGAAGCAAGTCCGATTAATAATGTAATCACGCTTACGTTATGGAAAGTACCGTCCATCCACTCTGCAAGATGATGCAAATGTCCTGCTGTGTCCAATGCTCCGATCGCAAGCAATATTCCAAGGAAGAACAACACACTCGGTGTGTCTACGCGTTGTAGCGCACCTGAAACGGATAATGCGCTTCTGTGCGATTCATGCTTCGCGCTGTGAATGATTTCAGTGATGAACCACAGAATTCCGAGTCCAAGCAAAATCCCCATGAACGGTGGCAGATGCGTAACCGATTTGAAAACCGGAACACCAAACAACAGAATAATACCTGAAAAGAAAATGATGTTTTTTTCTTTCGAAGTGATCGGAAGTTTTTCTTCATCGGAAACTGCTTCAGGTCGCGAAAGATTTCCTTTCATTTTCCAGGCCATATAGAGCAACGGAACCGCCATACTGAGGATGGACGGAACAATCAGTTTCAAAACAATATTGGCAGAGGTAATCTGATTTCCAACCCACAGCATTGTTGTGGTTACATCTCCGATTGGAGACCACGCTCCTCCCGCGTTTGCAGCAATCACAATCATGCCGGCGAAATACCAGCGGGATTTTTCTTCGCTGACCAGTTTCTTAACCAGCGACGTCATTACAATTGCGGTAGTCAGGTTGTCGAGCACTGCGGAAAGAAAAAACGAAAGCAGAGCAACAATGATCAGCAGTTTTCTGGATGAGGTGGTTTTGATCTGCTTCGTGATAATTTCAAATCCGTCGTGCGCATCAATCAATTCCACGATAGTCATCGCGCCAAGCAGAAAAAACAGAATTCCGGCTATTTCACTCAAATGATGATTAAGCGCGTCGTGTGAGTCGTTGGAATCTCCGCCCAGCACAAGAATTGTCCAGCAGATTACACCTGTAAGCAAAGCCGCACCCGCCTTATTGAGTTTAAGCGGATGTTCCAGCGTAATTGCGGCGTAGCCGATAATAAAAATCAGAATGAGCAACATAGTAAGCAAAAATAGGCATTTGCGGTATGATGGTTCTTGTTATATTTGGGATTATAACTTTCCATCTATTAATTAAAAAACTATGAGTTTATTCAGAAAGAAATCTATTGAGGTACTATTGGCTCAAGCTGCTGATTCCGAAAAGGGAATGAAGCGCACTCTTGGTGCGTGGAGCTTAGTTGCTTTGGGAATAGGTGCTATCATTGGGGCTGGACTTTTTGTTAGAACAGCCGCTGCCGCATCTGAAGCTGCGGGATCTGGAGTAACATTGTCTTTCGTTGTTGCCGCGATCGGATGTGCGTTTGCTGGTCTTTGTTACGCAGAATTTGCAGCAATGATGCCAATTTCCGGTAGCGCTTATGCATATACATACGTCACAATGGGAGAACTCGTGGCATGGATTATTGGATGGGCATTGATTATGGAATATGCATTAGGTGCCGCAACTGTTTCTATTGCATGGAGCGAATATCTCAACAACCTTCTTGGTGGAGCCATACCTTATGAATGGTGCCATTCCCCTTTTGAAACACTTTATAAAGTTAGTGGTGATGCGATTGGCGCAATTAATATCGCACTTCCGGAAACTGTTTCATCAGTGAAGAATGGAATATTGCTTCTTACTGACGATCAGTTCCATTCTCTTACACCTGCGCTTCAAAGTACAGTTGGACAAACTAGTGGGTTGATGAACGCACCAGCTTTGGCTATTCTGTTGGCGCTAACGCTTCTTCTAATCAAGGGAACTCAAGAGTCTGCAATCGTTAACGGAGTAATCGTGTTTATCAAAGTTGCTATTGTACTTGTGTTTATTGCTATAGGTTGGGGCTTTATTAATTCAGCTAATCATACTCCATACTTGATTCCTGAAGGTGTTGCTGGTCATGAAGGCGTTTTTAAGCATGGTTGGGGCGGTGTACTCGGTGGTGCAGCCATCGTGTTCTTTGCATTCATAGGATTTGATGCGGTTAGTACTGCAGCTCAGGAAGCGAAGAATCCGAAGCGAGATATGCCAATTGGTATTTTGGGATCATTAGTAGTTTGTACAATTCTTTATATTTTATTCGGGCATGTTTTAACTGGCGTTGCTCCTTGGCAGGAG
>Ga0172372_10001285_pt1 | contig 39025 bp, 32 predicted proteins | sample LakKiv5m_2_FD_114544 | JGI IMG/M metagenome (GOLD analysis project Ga0172372, IMG submission 114544) | Freshwater microbial communities from Kabuno Bay, South-Kivu, Congo - kab_092012_9.5m | ecosystem: Environmental > Aquatic > Freshwater > Lake | place: Democratic Republic of the Congo...
CCTGCGGCCCTGCGGCGGCCCCCACGGCCTGCAGATTGTCACAGGTGAGCATCTCACGCCAATCACGCGAAGTGGCCGGCACACCGAAGCGGCGCGCGGTGGAGGCCAGGGCGGCCTCGTCGACATCGCACAGGTGCACGACCTCGAAACCGGCGCGGTGCAACTGCGGCAGCAGCATCTCGTTGGCATGCCGGCCGCAGCCGACCCATCCGATCCTGATCATCGGTCCTCTCCTGCTGCCTGGGCGAATTGCAAGGCCGCGCGCAGCGCGGCGGCACTGGCGGCGAGCTCGGCGTCCTGATCGGCCGTGGGCGCACGCCACTGCGCGAGGCCCACACCCAGTCGCTGCTCGTCACGCCGGAAGGGCTCGAGCGTGATCGGGCCCTCGTAGCCCGCACGCACCAGCGCGCGCGCCACCTCGGGCCAGTCGATATGGCCTTGTCCGACGAAGCCGCGGTGGTTCTCGTTGGCCTGGAAGTGTGCGATGTGGGCACCGGCATCGAGGATGGCCTGGGGCAGACTCGGCTCTTCCATGTTCATGTGGAAGGTGTCGAGCAGCAGCCCGACGGCCGGGCTGTCGACTCGGCGCAGCAATTCCAGGCCCTGGGTGACGGTCGACAGGAAATCGGTCTCGAAGCGGTTCAGCGGCTCGACGGCCAGACACACGCCGGCGTCCGCCGCGCGATGACCCGCCACGCGCAGTCCGTCGACCACCTGCTCGACGCGGCGCAGCCGATCGACCTCGACCGCAGGCGAGGGCGCGCGGCCGGCGAACACCAGCGGCGCGCCATACAGCGGCCCGCCAACGATGGAAGCACCCAATGCGGCGGCGGTGTCGATGCAATACGCCAGGTAGTCCCGGCCGGCGGCGACAGCCGCAGGATCGTCACTTGCGAGGTCACGCGCGAGGTTGACCCGTGCAGCCAGCACCATGCCGAGACCGTGCTCGCGCAGCGCCGCGCGAGTCCGTTCGAGGTCGAGCTCACCCGGCTCGGGAACAAGAAGCTCGACGAAGTCCATGCCGGCCTGGCGCATCCGGGGCAGCAACCCCAGGTGTGCTGCCGTGAAGGGCCGGGCGTAGAACATGGAGATGATGCCGATGGGGGGGGATCGATGGGTCACGACTTGACGGCTCCGGAGGTCAGCCCGCCGACCAGACGGCGCTGGATGATGAGGAACAAGACGGTCGCGGGAATCGCCACCAGGGTGCCGCCAGCCGTCAGCAGCCCCCACTGGATCGAGAACTCCCCGATGAAAGACTGCAAGGCCACCGTGACGGTGCGTACGTTCTGGCCCGACAACATCATTGCAAACAGGTACTCGTTCCACGAGGTCACGAAAATGTAGATGCCGGTGGTGACGATGCCGGGCATGGCCAGCGGCAGGATGACCAGCCGGATCGCCTGCAAGCGCGAGGCGCCGTCGACCGTAGCCGCCTCGTCGAGCTCGCGCGGCAGCGCGTTGAAGTAGCTGGTCATCATCCACACCGAGAAGGGGATCGCGAAGGTCGCATGCCCCATCACGATGCCGACAAAGGTGTCGAGCAGACCGAGTTGGCGCATCAGCACAAACAACGGGATGATCAGCAGCACCACAGGCACCATGTTGATGACGAGGAAGCCCACCAGCAGCGGGTTGCGCGCGCGAAAGCGAAAGCGCGAAAAGGCATACGCAGCCGGCACGCTCACGCCCAGACCCACCGCCACGGCGCCCAGCGCGACGATCAGGCTGTTCATCAGGTTGCCCAGGAAGCTGGTCCGCGCTGCCAGCGTCTCGTAGTGGACGAAGGTCGCCTCGCGCGGGATGTAGCTGGGTGGGAAAGTACCGATCTCGGCCTCCGGCTTGATCGAGGTCATCACCATCCAGACATAGGGACCGAGGGCAAAGGCCACGATCAGGGCGATGGGCAGCTCGACCTCGACGAATCTGCGCAGGCGGGAGCGGCGGTCGATCATGGGTCGAGGAGTCCGCGCCGGTTCAGGCCAGCGCCTGTCGCGCGACTCGGCGCACGTAGAAGGCCACGGCCCCCAACAGCAGCAGGGTCAGCACCAGCGACAGCGCCGAGGCATATCCGAACTCCATGGCCGAGTAGGCTTTGAGGAAGGCGTACAGCGGCAGGGTGTGCGTCTCGTAGCCCGGCCCGCCACCGGTCATCACCAGGATCACGTCCAGCGAGTTCGCAACCCAGATGGTGCGCAACAGCAGCGCGGTGGCGATGACCTCGCGCAGCGCCGGCAGGGTGACGAAACGCAGCGTCTGCCAACGCGAGGCACCGTCCATGGCCGCGGCCTCGTAGTGCTCGGAGGGGATGGTCTGCAGGCCCGCCAGGATCATCACGGCGAAGAACGGAAAGCCTTGCCAGACCAGAGCCAGGATCACGGCGGCCAGCGCAGTGCCGGGCTGCGCCAGCCAAGCCACCGGGGCATCGATCAGACCCACGCGCATCAGCAGGTCGTTGAAGACGCCCAGATTCAAGTCGTACATCCACGTCCACATCAGGCCGATGATCACGCTGGGCAGCGCCCAGGGCACGACCACCAGCGCACGCGCCAGGCTGCGCCCGGCGAAGGTCTGGTTCAGCAACAGCGCAGTGACCAGCCCGAGTGCGAACTGCAGGCCCACCGCACACACCACCCAGATCACCGAATTCGACAGCGAGATCCAGAACAGCTCGTCGGCAACGATGGCCGAGAAATTGCCCAGGCCGACGAAACGCATGCTGTCCGGATCAAACAGCACGAAGCTGTGCAGGCCCAGCCACACCGTCTGCAGCGCCGGGTACAGGATCACGGCCGCCGTCACCAGCAGGGCGGGCAGCAGGAAGAGCAGGGGCTCGACAGGTCTGGATCTCATGGCGAAGAGCGGCGTCCCGGGGCCGGCCGCACACGCCGCACGGCCGGCCGGATCGGAGGTTCGCGGCGTGAAATCAGCCGTGGAAGTGCCGCTCGAAGGCCTGCATCATCGCGTCGGGCGTGGTCTGCCCGAGCAGCGCGCGCTGCATCTGCTGCGGCCACACCGTGCGCGTGAAGTCGGCGGTCTTGGTGCTGTTGGGCAGCGTGCCCATCAATGCGGTGGACGCCGCGGTGGCGTCGACGAAGCGCTTGGGGTGCAGGTTCCACTTCGACGCGCCGCTGTCGGTCACCGTCAGCTGGCCGGTGAAGGCGTTGAAGGCGACGTTGTGCTCGCCGGTGGACAGGAAGGCCACCCACTTGAAGGCCGCCTCCTTGACCTTGCTGGCGGCGAAGACCGCATTGGACTCGTCGCCGAAGGATGTCCAACCCTTGCCATCGGCGCCCACGGGCACGGGCACCGCCGAGACCTTGTCACCCAGCGCCTGCACCATCTCGTTGGCCGAGCCGATGTGGTGGATGGTCATGGCCGTGCGCCCGGCCTTGAAGTTGTCGACGATCTGGCGGAAACCGTCGGTGGGCGCAGAGATCGGAAAGAGCTTGTGCTTCGTGCCAAGTTCTACGAACCAGCGATTGGCCTCCAGCGCCCTGGCGCTGACCATCCCGCCGGGCTCGAAATTCGCGCCTGCGCCGAGGACGAAGCTGCCCCAGTGGTCGTGGCCGCCTCCGCCACCACGCATGCCGAAGGCCGAGACACCCCCCTTCTGGACGGCCTGCGCCGCCTTGAGGAAATCGTCGAAGGTGCGCGGCGGCTGCACGCCCGCGGCGGCAAAGAGGTCGGCGCGGTAGTACAGGTACAGCACGACGTACTGCAACGGGACGTAGTAGTTGCGCCCGTCCGGCGCGCGGTGCATCTTCCACAGGTTCTCGGAGATGTCGCGACGCGCTGCCCAGCCGGCCAGCAGATCGTCCAGCGGTGCCAGCGCCTTCATCTGCAGCAGCCGGGACTGGTTGCCCAGCTTGACCATCGCGCAGTCGGGCGCGTTGCCGGCGACCAGCGCCGCGTACAGCCGGGTGTAGTAGTCGTTGCCGCCGCCCCAGGGGATGGACTCGGCCTGCACCTTGATGCCGGGGTTCTCGCCCTCGAACTTCGCGATCAGCGAGGCCGGCGACGCCTGGGGGTTGTCGAAGTGGTACCACCAGCGCACGGTGGTCGGGGACTGCGCACGGCTGGCGCCGACCATCGGGACAGCCAGGGCTGCGGCTGACGACTTCAGGACGGTTCTGCGTTTCATCGAGGTCTCCTGTGGGTTGTCTGCGGGTTCACAGTGCCGGCAGTCCGGCGGGTTGGCGGGAACGGATGAAGGCCGCGGCATCGACGAAGGCCTGGCGCGCGGCTGCGAGCCGAGAGGCCATCTGCATGAAGCCATGCACCACGCCTTCGTAGCGGTGGAGCTGGAAGGGCGTGTTGGTCGCCGACAGGCGTGCGACCAGAGCCAGCGTGTCGTCGCGCAGCGGGTCTAGGCCGGCCAGGTTCAGGAACAGCGGGGGCAGATCGGACAGGTCGGCGCGCACCGGGCTCACCCGCGGGTCGTAAGGGTTACGACGCACGCCCGACAGATACTGGTCGCGGTACCACTGCATCCGCTCGGTGCTGAGCCGGAAGTCGCCGCCGCCAAACTGCCAGTGCGAGGCCGTCTCATGGTCGGCGTCGTAGACGCCGTAGAACAGCAGGGCCGCATCGGGCATCGGCTCGCCCAGATGCCGCAGGTCCAGCAGCGTGGCCAGGGCAAGGTTGGCGCCGGCCGAATCCCCGGCGATGAAGCACGGGTCCTGCGGCGCCGAGCGCGCGCGCAGCCAGCGCCAGGCCCAGACGCAGTCGTTGAGCCCCTGCGGAAAAGGGTGGTCGGGCGCCAGACCGTAGTCCACCCCCACCACCTCGCAGCCCGTGAGTTCGGCCAGGCGCGCCATCGCGCCCTGATGCGTGCGAGGGCTGCCGAAGACCCAGCCGCCGCCGTGCAGGTAGACGATCCACCCGCGGCGCGGGTCGAAGCGGGTGCGATGCCGCACGCGCAGCAGGCCAATCTCACGCCGCGGCGCCCCGGTGGGCACCGGCGCGGGGATCGATTCCTCGCGCAGCGTGAAGGTCTCGGGCGACAGGGTGTTCCAGCGCGCGCTGGTGTGCTCGAACTGGGCTAGCGCATGCGCCCGCGGCAGCGTGGTGATCACCGGCAGGTGCCCGTCCTGCGCCTGCAGCTCGTCCACGATTGCGCGCTGCTCGGCCGACATGGAGGCCACCGCCGGCAGGCCAGCCTGGGCCGGGGGGTCGATCCCCTTGCCGGTGACGCTCTGGACGTGGTGTCTCAGCACGTGCTGCGCATCAGCGACCCGGCCGGCACGCAGGGCGTCAACGATGCGCCAGTGGCGATCCGCCGTCTCCTGCAAGGTGCGCGGTGCGTTTTTCAGCGAGATCTTGTTGCGGTGGTTGTACAGCGAGCAACGCACCAGCACCGGCACCAGGGCCGGCATCGGCGCGAGTTGGAACAAGGCGATGTGGAAGGCCTGGTCGGCCTCGAACAGACCGTACTCGTCGCCCGCCCGCGCCAGCGCCTCCATCGCGCGCACCCGATCGGCCAGATCGTCCAGGTCCTGCGGGCGCAGCGCTGGCAACGAATACGCCAGCGCCTGCGACTCGAGCTCGGCGCGCAGGTCCAGGAAGGCCTGCGCCTCGATCGGCGAAACCGGTGACACCACGCTGCCGCGATAGCCCTGACGCACCACCAAGCCCTCCTCCTGCAGCCGTAGAAGCGCCTCTCGTACCGTGCCCTGACTGCAGCCCATCGTCGAGGCGATCTCCAACTCGGGCAACGACTGCCCGCCCTTCAAGGTGGACAGGATGATCTGCTGCTTGAGCGCCGTGTAGACGGCATCGCCGCGTCGGGCCCGGCCGGCGCCGGATGAGGATCGGGAAGCCAGTTCAGCCATTGCCGTGGAGTATGCCGTTATCGATAATGACTGTCACTCATTATCGATAAAGGGTATACCCGCAGATGCGCCCGGGCGACGAAGAGACGCGGGATCGTGGGCTGCACGCGTGGACGAGACACGCCCAAGAGGCGCAAGCACATGGCCTCCCGGAGGCAACCGGGGTCCTGGATGCTGCGCCGGCAGGTCTGCATGGCGCAGACGGTTCTGGCTGCGATGCGGCACACTCGCCAACTCACCACCCCGCCGACGTCGTGACAAGTCCTGCGTATTCACCCCCTGATGAGGTCCACTCGTGACAGGTCCTGTGCGTTCACCCACTGATGAGGTCCACGACGGCCGCGCCCCGTATCGACGGCGCCTGAGGTCGTGGATGGCGCGGCCCGGCACGTTCGTCGCCTGCCTGCTGGTCACCTGCACCACCGCCCCCGCCGCCGAGATCGTTGTCTACGAGAGTGCGCTGCAGTCAGCGATGCTGCGCCAGGCCTTCGATGTCAACGGGCGCCGCCTGCTCGCGGGCGACCCGCGCCAGTGCAACTACGCGTTGGTGCAGCAGCCCGCGCTGCGCCTGCGCGAGGGGCGGTTGTTCCTGCGCGCGCAGTTCTCGGCGGTGCTGGGCGTGCCGGCGCCTGCTGGGGGCTGCACGGGTCTTGCGGACAGCTTCTGGTTCGAGGTCTCGGGCCAGCCGGTGGCGCAGGGCGATGCGCTGGCGCTGGCCGATCTGCGCCTGGACGAGGTCAAGGAGATCTACCGGCCGCTGGTCGAGTCGCTGATGAGCGGCGCGGTGTCGCAGGCGCTGCGGATCAACCTGCGCACCGAGTTACAGAAGATGCTCGACGGTGCAGCAGGTTACCGTGCCAGTCTGCCCGCGCTCGAGATCCGCTCGGTGACGACGAGCGACGAGGCGGTGACGATGCGCTTCGACTTCCGGCTGGAGGCCCGCTGACGCTCGAGCCTCTGTACGCCCGGGAGCGCCCGAGACCCTGCGCAGCGCTGCGCCGGCGCGTGCCACCCCACAATGATGACCGCAGACCACCCCACCGCCCTGCACAGCCCCGCCGCCGAGCGCAACGCCGCGCCCATCCTGGCCGAGTTGCAGCGCCTGCTGCCCTCGCAAGGCCTGATGCTGGAGATCGCCAGCGGCACCGGCCAGCACGCCGCGGCCTTCAGTGCCGGGCTGCCAGGGTGGGACTGGCAGCCCACCGAGGCCGATGCGGCTCTGCTGCCGTCGATCCGAGCCTGGTGCGCGGGCCAGCCGCGGGTGCGCCCGCCGCTGCGCCTTGATGTCGGCGCCTTGCCTTGGCCAGCCGAAGTGCCGGCCAGGGTCGACGCCCTGTTCTGCGCCAACATGGTCCACATCTCACCCTGGCCCGCCACCCGCGCACTGATGCAGGGTGCGGGCCGGCACCTGAAGCCCGGTGGCGTCCTGTTCACCTACGGCCCGTATCTGGAGGAAGGCGTCGAGACAGCGCCCAGCAACCTCGCCTTCGATACCGACCTTCGGCGACGCGACGCGCGCTGGGGGCTGCGGCGGCTGGCCGATGTGGCGGCCGAGGCTGCCGCCGCGGGCCTGGACCTGGACGAACGTATCGCGCTGCCGGCGAACAACCTGCTGCTGGCGTGGCGCAAGCGGCCGGGCGCCGGCTCGGCAGGGACGACGCGACCATGAGTGCTGCGGGACGTGCTGTTGCGCGCACGCCGGGCAGCGGCGCGAGGGGGGGAGCGCGATGAGCGGACACCGCGGCAACAAGTCCTTCCTGCCCAGCAAGCCCTGCGCCGTCTGCGGACGCCCGATGAGCTGGCGCAAGGCCTGGGCGCGCAACTGGGACCAGGTGCGCCACTGCTCCGACGCCTGCCGCGCGCGCCGCGGGCAGGCCAGCCCCACCAAGGACCGCCCATGACCGACCCCGCACGCTCCATCCGGCATCTGGTCCTCGTGCTGGGCGACCAGCTCGACGAACAGTCCAGTGCCTTCGACGGCTTCGATCCGGCGCGAGACCTGGCGTGGATGTGCGAGGCCCGCGAGGAAGCCACACACGTGCGGTCCGCTCAGCAGCGCATTGCCGTGTTCCTCGGCGCGATGCGCCACCACGCGGCCGCGCTGCGGGCGCGCGGCGTGCCGCTCGACTACCTGACGCACCACGAAGGCTCGCTGGCCGACGCGCTGCTCGCCACGCTGCGGGAAAGGCCCGTCGAACGCATCGTGCTGACCGAGCCGGGCGAGTGGCGCGTGCGCGAGGCGCTGGCGGCGGCCGCGGCGCAGGCCGGCGTGCCGATCGAGTTCCGCGAGGACAGGCACTTCCTGTGCAGCCGAGATGAGTTCACCCGCCACGCCAAGGGCCGGCGCCAGTTGCGGATGGAGTACTTCTACCGCGAGATGCGCCAGCGCCACCGCGTGCTGATGGAGGGCGACGAGCCGGCCGGCGGGCAATGGAACTTCGACGCCGACAACCGCGAGGCCTTCGGCCGCGAGGGCCCGGGCCTGGTGCCGCCGCCGCTGCGCTTCGCGCCGGACGAGATCACGCAGCAGGTGCTGGCCGAGGTGCGCGAGCGCTACGCCGACCACCCCGGCTGCCTGGACAGCTTCGGCTGGCCACTCACCCGAGCCCAGGCGCTGGCAGCGCTCGACGATTTCGTCGCCCACCGCCTGCGCGACTTCGGCCGCTGGCAGGACGCGATGTGGGCCGGGCAGCCCTGGCTGTACCACTCGCTGGTGTCGGCGGCGCTGAACCTGAAGCTGCTGAACCCGCGCGAGGTCATTGCCCGCGTCGAGGCGGCGTGGCGGGCCGGCGACGTCCCGCTGGCCGCGGCCGAGGGCTACATCCGCCAGATCCTGGGCTGGCGCGAGTATGTGCGCGGCGTCTACTGGCTGCGCATGCCCGGCTACCTGGCCCTCAACGGGCTGCAGGCGCACGAGCCGCTGCCCGGCTTCTACTGGACGGGCCGCACGCCGATGCGCTGCCTGTCGGACGCTATCGGGCAGACGCTCGAGCACGGCTATGCGCACCACATCCAGCGCCTGATGGTCACCGGCCTGTACGCGCTGCTGCTGGGCGTGGACCCACGTGAGGTGCACGCGTGGTACCTGGCGGTCTACGTCGATGCGGTCGAGTGGGTGGAATTGCCCAACACCCTCGGCATGAGCCAGCACGCCGACGCCGGCCCGCCCACCGGCCCCGTGGAGCCGCCCGGGCCCATGGCGAGCAAGCCCTATGCTGCCACCGGCCAGTACATCGCGCGGATGAGCAACCACTGCCGCGGCTGCCGCTTCGACCCGGCACAGCGCACCGGCGAGCGCGCCTGCCCCTACACCACGCTGTACTGGGACTTCCTGGCGCGCCACGAGACCCGCCTGGCTGCCAACCCGCGCATGGCGCTGCAGGTGAAGAACCTGCGTCGTCTCGATGCCGAGGAGCTGCGCCGGATCCGCGAACGGGCCGCGGCGCTGCGCGCCTGTCCGGACGGCAACCTGCCCACAGACGCCGGCCCGTCCTCGACCGCTCGACCGGCGTCCGCGGATCGAGCCGCCACTGGTGGCTCCGCCTGACCCACCTGACCCGTCTGATCCACCTGAATCGTCACCCCCGTCACGCACCTCGTCAGCCCCGTGACCTCCCTCACCCCCGTTCCACGCAAACCCCGATGTCCTCCGCCGAAACCCTGAACGTCCGCGTCCGATCGATGACCTGGCAAGCCGAAGGCGTGCTGTCGGTCGAACTGACCGCCCTCGACGGCGGCGCGCTGCCGCCCTTCGAGGCTGGCGCCCATGTCGACCTGCAGTTGCCGCTGCCCGGTGGCACCATCGGGCGCAGCTACTCGCTGTGCAACGACCCGCGCGAGACCCACCGCTACGTCGTGGGCATCGGCCGCGACCGCGCCAGCCGCGGCGGCTCGCGCTGGGTCCACGAGCAGCTGCGCCCCGGCGCGCTGCTGCGCATCGCTGCGCCGCGCAACCACTTCCGGCTGAACGAGTCGGCGCCATCCTTCGCGCTGGTGGCCGGCGGCATCGGCATCACGCCGCTGCTGGCCATGGCCCGGCGCCTGCAGGCGCTGGGCAAGCCGGTACGGGCGCTGCTGGCCGCGCGCGACCGCGCCAGCGCCGCCTTCGTCGACGAACTTCGCGCGCTGGTGCCCGACACGACGCTGCACCTCGACGCGCAGGCCGGCGGCCCGCCCGACTTGCACGCCTGGCTCGCCGCCCTGCCCCGCGACACCGGCGTGTACGGCTGCGGCCCGGCGCCCATGCTCGACGCCTTCGAGCGCGCCTGCGCCAGCCTGGGCCTGGCGGACGCGCACATCGAGCGCTTCACCGCCGCCCCGGCCCCGCCCGACGCGCCTGCGCCCGGCGCCTGCACCCTCGTGCTCGAGCGCAGCGTCCGCGAGATCGCCGTGCCGGCCGACAAGAGTCTGCTCGACGCGCTGCTGGACGCCGGCGTGGACGTGCCCTACAGCTGCTTCGAAGGCGTGTGCGGCACCTGCGAGACGCGCGTGCTCGACGGCGAGATCGACCACCGCGACGGCGTGCTCAGCGCGGTGGAGCGCAAGCGCGGCGATGTGATGATGGTGTGCGTCTCGCGCTGCAAGGGCGCGCGGCTGGTGCTGGATCTCTGAAACCGGATCCAAGGGTCGATCCAGGAGGCTGTCAGCATTGGGGCGCCGACAGCCTCCGAGCGCTCAGTCCAGGGGACGACAGATCGAACGCTGGAGATCTGGTCACTCCCACGGCAAGCGGAACCCTGGGCAAGAACAAAAACGGCCGGTTGCCGATTCGGTCAGCTCCGAGGCCGCGCCGGCGGCAGCGGCCAGCCGCGCCGCTGCAGCGCGGCGCGGGCGCGCTCGGGGTGATCGGTGATCACGCCGTCGACGCCGAGGTCGAGCACGCGGTCGATGTCGGCGGGGTCGTTGACGGTCCAGGTCAGCACCGTCAGCCCGAGGCTGTGGGCCTGGGCGACCACCTCTGCGCTCAGGTCGGCATGGTGCGCCGACCACAGGCGGCCGCCGGCCGCGCGCACCATGTGCGGCACCGAGCCGTGGTCGTCGTGACGCAGGCCGGCGGTCCAGGGCGAGGGCTGCGGCTGACCGGCACCGATGGTGTCGAAGCCACGCCGCTGCACGCTGAGGTAGACGGTGCCGATCTCCGGCGCCAGCGCCTGAACAAGCTGCAGCGTGCGCCAGTCGAAGGACTGCACCGTGCTGCGCGCCGCCATCCCGGCGTGGCGGATCTCGGCGACCACGGCGCGCGCGAAGGCCTCGGGCGGCAGCGTCAGCTCGGGACGCAGCGGGGAGATCTTGGTCTCGATCGACAGGCGCACCTCGGCCGCGCCGCGCTGGCGCACCAGGTCGAAGACCTCCGCCAGACGCGCCAGCGGCGTGCCGTCGACCGGCTGCTGCTGCGGGAACTGCTGAGCGGTGCGGCTGCCCGGACGCGCACGGCCGACGTCGTAGCGCCGCAGCTCGGCCCAGTCGGTGTGGGCGATGACCGCGCCAGGGCCGTCCAGCCAGCGGCCGTCCGGCCCGCGCGTGAGGTCGGGGTTGAGCAGCGGGTCGTGCGAGACGACGACCACGCCGTCGCGGCTGACGCCGACGTCGAGCTCCAGCGTGCTCACGCCGAGCTCCAGCGCCAGCGCGAAGGCGGGCAGCGTGTTCTCGGGCCGCAGGCCGCGCGCGCCGCGGTGGCCCTGCAGGTCGATCACGCGGGGGGCCACGCCGGAGGCTGCCGCAGGCCGCCAGACGACACTCGCACCGGTGAACAGCACACAGGCGCCTGCGCCTGTGCCCAGAACGCGTCTTCGCCGCATGATCACCTCGCCGTTGTTCAGCTGAATCGCCAGCCGATCAGACCGGCAGATCGACGGATCGACGGATCGACGGATCGACAGATCGACAGACCGGCAGATCGACAGATCGGCCTGCCGTCCTGGCGTCTTCCTGCCCCAAGTTCTCGCCCTGCCGCACGAAAGCTGGGCCGCCCTACTGCCCCGCCGGGCTGTTCCAGACGGCGTGCACCGCCTCGATGTCGGCCAGCACCTGCGGCGAGAGTTCGACGTCGAAGGCACGGACCTGCTCCTCGAGCTGCGCCACCGAGGTCGCGCCGATGATGGTCGAGCCGACAAAGGAGCGCTGACGCACGAAGGCCAGCGCCAGTTGCAGCGGCGTCAGGCCGTGCCTGCGCGCGACCGCGTCGTACTGCGCTGCGGCTTCCAGCGCGCGGGGGCGCTTGTAACGGTCGCCGAACTGCGGGAAGCGCACCAGCCGCGCCGCCTCCAACCCGGGGCGCGGCGTATCGGCAAACGCGCCGATCGTGCCATCGGCGGCGGTGTACTTGCCCGTCAGCAAACCCATGGCCAGTGGCGAGTAGGCCAGCAGCGGCACGTCGAGCTGGTGGCTGGCCTCGGCCAGGTCGCCGTCGAAGGTGCGCATCAGCAGGCTGTAGCCGTTCTGGATCGACGCCGGCGGCGGCAGCCCGTTTTCGCGCGCCAGACGCACGAACTCGCACACGCCGAAGCAGGTCTCGTTGGACAGCCCGTAGGCGCGGATCTTGCCCGCACGCATCGCCGCGGCCAGCGCCTCGATCTGCTCGAGGATGGGCGTGCACTCGCGCTGCTGGGTCACGTCGTACTGCCAGGCGCCGAACATCGGCACGTAGCGCTCCGGCCAGTGGATCTGGTAGAGGTCGATGTGATCGGTCTGCAGCCGGCGCAGGCTGTCGTCGATGGCCCATGGGATGGTGCGGGCGTCCACCCGGGTGTTGCCGTTGCGGATCCAGTCCCGTCGGCCCGGGCCGGCGATCTTGGACGCCAGCACGATCTCGTCGCGGCGCCCGGGGTTGCGCGCCAGCCACTGGCCGATGCAGGTCTCGGTGCGGCCCTGGGTCTGCGGACCGGGCGGCACCGGGTACATCTCGGCGGTGTCGATGAAGTTGATGCCGAGTTCGAGCGCGCGCTCGATCTGGGCATGCGCCTGCTCGGGCGTGTTCTGCTCGCCCCAGGTCATCGTGCCCAGGCAGATGTCGGTCACTTCCAGCGGGCTGGCGCCCAGGCGCCGGGTCTTGCGTGCTTGCATGTATTCGTCCTATGTCCTGAGTCCTGTGTCGAGCGGCTCGCAGGGCGCTCGTGGAGGCGTGCCTGCGGGCGGACCGATCAGTTCACCTTGAACCGCTGCACCGTATCGCGCCGGACCTCGATGCCCAGACCGGGGCCGTCGGGGATGTGGACCAACCCATCGACCAGATCCAGCGGCTCACACACCAGGTCCCGTCGGAACGGATGCGAGGAGCGGTCGTACTCCAGCACCGGGGCGCGCGCGTACAGGCTGTGGTGGGCCACCGGCAGCGCCGCGATCATCTGCAGCGAGGCCGCCTGCGCCACGGCCGAGCCCCAGACATGCGGGTTGACCTCGATGCCGTTGGCCTGCGCCAGCACGGCAATGTGGCGCGCCGCAGTGATGCCGCCGCACGAGCCGATGTCGGGCTGCGCGATGTCCACGGCGTGACGGCCCAGCAGTTCACGGAAGCCGTAGAGCGTGTGCTCGTTCTCGCCGCCGGCGATCGGCGTGCGCAGGCGCGCGCGCAATTCCACATAGCCGTCGATGTCCTCGGGCACCACCGGCTCCTCGTACCAGCGCACGCCAATGTCGTCGAGCACCCAGCCCAGGCGCAGCGCCTCGGCGCGACCGTAGGCGTGGTTGGTGTCGACCATCAGCGTCACGCCACGGCCCTGCATCGCCTTCGCGATCGCCTGGATGACCTCGATGTCGTCGTCCACGCCGTAGCCGAGCTTGACCTTCATCAGCCGGAAGCCGGCGGCCAGATGGCCGTGCGCCTCGTCGACCAGACGCGCCGCCTCCCCCTGCCCGTGGAGGCGGTAGAACCCGGTGGCGTAGGGCTGCACCTGCGTGCGGAAGGCCCCGCCCAGCAGCTTGTACACCGGCAGGCCGTGGTGCTTGCCGGCCAGGTCCCACAGCGCGATGTCCACCGCGCTGATCGCAGCGACCACCGTGCCCTTGCGCCCGTGGTCGCGGGTCTGGTGGTACATGCGGTGCCACAACACCTCGATGTCGAGCGGGTCAGCCCCCAGCACCAGCGGGCGCAGCGCATGCTCGACGGCGGCTGCGGCCACCTGCGGCGGCTCCAGGCCCTGCGCGAAGGCCTCGCCCCAGCCGACCAGGCCGGAGTCGGTCTCGACCTCGACCAGCGTGGCCGAGCGCCGGTGCACCCAGCCCTGCGAGAAGGCGAAGGGCTGCGCCAGCGGGCTCTGCAGCACGTGGGCGCGGACATCGACGATCTTCATGTGCATCTCTCCTGTGAACCGAAGGTTGCCCGGTGCATGCACCCGGATGACCGACGCCGGGCCACGCTACTGCAGCGGCAACGGCAGCGGCAGCACCACCCCGATCAGGCCGCAGGCCAGCACCACCGCCCAGGGCGGCGCCTTCCACACGGTCAGCGCGAGCAGCGCCAGCAGCACCACGCTGACATCGCGCGGGCCCTGCACCGCGGCAGCCCATACCGGCTGGAACAGCGCCGCCAGCAGCCAACCCACCACCGCCGCGTTCACACCAGCCAGCGCCGCCTGCGCCGCCGCGTGGCGGCGCAGGCTCGCCCAGAAGGGCAGCGCCCCCAGCACCAGCAGCAGGCCAGGGACGAAGACGGCCACCAGGCACAGCAGGCCGCCGACCCAGCCGCCGGGCCCCGGCTGCATCGAGGCGCCCAGGAAGGCCGCGAAAGTGAACAAGGGCCCGGGGACGGCCTGCGTGGCGCCGTAGCCCGCGAGGAAGACGTCTTCGCGCACCCAGGCGCTGCCGACGACCTCGGCCTCGAGCAGTGGCAGAACCACGTGCCCACCGCCGAACACCAGGGCACCGGCCCGATAGAAGGCATCGAACTGCGCCAGCGCCGGATGTGGCAGCGCCGCCGCCAACAGCGGCAACGCCACCAGCAGACCGAGGCACAGCGCGAGGCAGACCGCGGCAGCGCGGTGCGACACCGGCACGCGCAGGTCGTCCGAGCCCGATGCAGCCGCCGTGGCGGAGGACGACGCGTCCACCGGTCCCGAAACACCCACCGCGGGGAAAGAGGAAGATGCGGCCACCGCTCCCGAGCGCGTCGGCACAGGGTTGGGGGACGCCGCCATGGTGGCTGCGGTCGCCACAGGGTTGGGGGACGCCGCCATAGTGGCTGCGGTCGCGCCGGCCGCCGAAGGCGGGGGCGGACGCAGACGCCACCAGCCGATCCCGGCCGCCACTGCGAGCACGCCGAACTGCACGGCCGCCCCCGGCACCCACAGCACCACCCCGGCAGCAGCCACCATCAGCGTGGCGCTCAGGGGCCCCACGCACAGCGCGCGGGCCATGCCCCACACCGCCTGCGCCACGACGGCGACCGCGGCCAGTTTCAGGCCGTGCAGCACCCCGGCGGGCAGCGCGTCACCGGCCTGCGCAAGACCGAGGGCGAGCACGATCAGGGCCAAAGCCGACGGCAGCGTGAACCCGGCCCATGCGGCCAGCGCGCCGGGCAGGCCCGCCCGCGACAGGCCCAGCGCGAAGCCCACCTGGCTGCTCGCCGGCCCGGGCAGGAACTGGCACAGCGCCACCAGATCGGCATAGGCCCGCTCGCCCAGCCAGCGCCGGCGGGCGACGAACTCGTCACGGAAGTAGGCCAGATGCGCCACCGGGCCGCCGAAGGAGGTCAGCCCGAGGCGCAGGAACACCGCGAAGACTTCCGCGGCGCCCTGCCTCGGTCCGGCCACTGGGGTCAAGCCTCGCTCCCGAAGGCCGATGCGCGCGGACGAACCGACAACCCGGTCGCTACCCGTGACCCGACGGCCGTCCAGCCCGGACCGTTCACTGGACCCTTCGCTGGGCCGTTCGTCCAACTACTCATCCGACTATTCATCCGACTATTCATCCGACCTTTCACCAGGCCGCTCATCCGGCCATTGACCTCGCCGTTCAGCGGACCCCTCACCCGACCACCAGCCGTGCCCCACCCCGCGCCGGCGCGCAGCGGCCCACCACCGCAGCGCGGTCGAAGCCGTGGCGCGCGAAGGTGGCGAGCACCGCATCCAACGCCTCGGGCGCGCAGGCCACCAGCAATCCCCCGCTGGTCTGCGGGTCGGTCAGCAGCGCCTGGTCCTCGGGCGCGAAGCCCGCGGGCAGCACGACGTCACGGCCGTAGCCGGCCCAGTTGCGGCCCGAGGCGCCGGTCACGAAGCCTTGCGCGGTCAGGGGCCGCACGCCGTCCAGCAGCGGCACCGCAGACCAGTCGATCTGCACCTCCAGCCCGGCGCCGCGCGCCATCTCCAGCCCGTGTCCCCCCAAGCCGAAGCCGGTGACGTCGGTCATCGCGTGCACGCCCGGCAGCGCGGCCAGGTCGGGGCCCGGGGTGTTGAGCTTCGTCGTCGTGGCGATCATCTGCGCGTAGCCGGCCTCGCCGAGCTGGCCCTTCTTCAGCGCCGCGCTCATCACGCCCACGCCCAGCGGCTTGCCGAGCACGAGCAGATCCCCCGCCTGCGCATCGGCGTTGCGCTTGACGTGGTCAGGGTGGACCAGACCCAGCGCGACCAGCCCGTAGATGGCCTCGACCGAGTCGATGGTGTGGCCGCCGGCCACGGGGATGCCGGCCGCGCGGCACACCGAGGCGCCGCCTTCGAGGATGCGGCCGATGGTGGCGGTGGACAGCACGTTGATCGGCATGCCCACCAGCGCCAGCGCCAGGATCGGGCGCCCGCCCATCGCGTAGACGTCGCTGATGGCGTTGGTGGCGGCGATGCGGCCGAAGTCGTGAGGGTCGTCGACGATGGGCATGAAGAAGTCGGTCGTCGCGATCAGCGCCTGCTCGTCGTTCAGGCGGTAGACGGCGGCGTCGTCGGCGGTCTCGATGCCGACCATCAGCTCCTTCGGGATGGGCATCGCCGCCGTGCCCTTCAGGATCTCGGACAGCACGCCGGGGGCGATCTTGCAGCCGCACCCGCCGCCGTGCGACAGCGAGGTCAGGCGGGGTTCGGCGGCGGCGGGTCTCTCGGGGGCGTTCATGCGGGTCTCCGGTTCGGCGGTGGGGCGGGCGCGGCCACGGGCGGCGCGGCGGTGCGTTCAGCGGTCTGCGCCGAGGAGCCCGGCGACGACACGGTGCAGCGCCGCGGCCTCGGCCTCGGGCGCGTAGGCGTCGGCCAGCGCCGCAGCCTGGCGCTGCAAGGCCGGCAGCATATCGGCATCGTCACGCGCGCGCTCGAGCAGGCGCGCCAGCGCCACGGCGTCGCCGGGCGGGAAGTAGCCGCTCCAGTCCGCGCCGAGCAGGCCGAGGTTGCCGTCGATGCGCGAGGCCAGCACCGGCGTGCCGCTGCGAACGGCCTCGATGACGACATGCGCGCCGCCCTCCATGCGGCTCGGGTGCACGAGCACGTGCGCGGCCTGGATGCGGCGGCGCGTGGCGCCGTGGTCCAGGCCGCCGAGCCAGCGGTAGCGCGGGTGCTGCGCCTGCAGCGCCGCGGCCTCGGCGCCGAGCGCGGGGTCGAGCGCGCGGCCGATGTGGTCCAGGCGCAGGTCGGCGCGGTGGGCCAGCAGCCGCGCCGCGGCGAACCCCGTGCGCGGGTCCTTCTCCTCGCGCAGGTGGCCCACCATCAGTGCGCGCAGGTGGCCGGCCGGCTTGGGCAGGGCGCGTCGCGCGCAGCAGGACTGCAGCACGGTGTGGCACTTCGCCCGCGCGGCGGCGTCCAGGCGCCGCGCGCCCAGCGTGTTGAGCACGACGAGGGCGTCGGCCAGCGCGAGCGAGCGCTGCGCGTCGGCGTCGGTGTCGATGTCGCGGTAGAGGTCGGTGCCGGTGAGCGCCACGACGAGCGGCGCGCCCGGCGCGAGCCGGCCTTCGGCGCGCGCCGCCACCCAGGCCGCGATCGACGCCGCCGAGCGCCGCGCGTGCAGCGCCACCAGCGCGTCGGCGGGCTCGTCGCCGACGGACCACCGCGCCGCCAGCCGCACGCGGTACGCCGTGCCCAGCATGCGCGCCCAGCGCCGCGCCGTCTGCCAGTTGCCGTTATTGGCGTCGGCCAGCGCCGGGGTGACGATGACGATGGATCTGCGGCGCGACATGCGCCAAGCGTAACGCCATGCGGGTCGTCCCGGCGCCCTTGTCCGAGAGGGGCCCTGCGGCGGTTTCCGGGGGTAAGCTCCGAGCCATGGTCACGCGGCGCCTCGGTGCGGCTTGGCCCTCGCCCCGCATCCGCTGCCCGCCGCATGCCCCTTGATCCCCCACCCGGATCCGGCCCCGAGCCGGCCGCTGTCGTCCCGGCCGCCGCGCGGCTGGCGCGCCGCGGCGACGCGCGCGCGCTGGCGCAGGCGCTGCAGGACAGCCGCGCCGACACGCTGGCGACCTTCGCGTGCTTCGAGCGCGCGCTGCCCGGGCTGCGCGTGCCGCAGCGGCCGCAGCTGAACCTGCCGCTGTGGGAGCTCGGCCACATCGGCTGGTTCCAGGCGCGCTGGACCACGCGCAACCCGCAGTGGCGGCGCGGCTGGCGCGCCGACCCCGAGGCGCCGCTGCGCGCGGGCCAGCCCGGGGTGCGCGCCGATGCCGACGCGCTGTACGACTCCAGCGCGGTGGCGCACGCGCGCCGCTGGAGCCTGCCGCTGCCCGACGCCGCCGCCACGCGCGCCGAGCTGCAGGCGCAGCTCGGATCCGTGCTCGCGCTGCTCGAGGGCGCCGGGGCCGATGACGACGACACGCTGTACTTCTTCCGCCTTGCGCTGCTGCACGAGGACATGCACCACGAGGCGGCGCTCTACATGGCGCAGGGCCTGGGCGTGCCGGTGGACGACGCGCGCTGGCAGCCCGCGCCGCTGCCCGAGCCGCCGCCGCCGCTGCGCCTGGCGGCCGCGCCCTGGCGCCTGGGCAGCGTGGCCGACGCGGCGGACTCCGGTTTTGCCTTCGACAACGAGCTCGGCGCGCACGAGGTCGCCACCGGCGCCTTCGAGATCGACGCCCAGGCGCTGCGCTGGGCCGAGTTCCTGCCCTGCGTGGAGGCCGGGGCCTGCGCGGCGCCGGCGCACCTGCGGCGTGCCGGCGGCGGCCCGGGCGGGCGCTGGGAACGCTGGCGCCACGGCCGCTGGGACGCGCTGGACCTGCGCGAGGCCGCCTGCCACCTGGGCCTGGAGCAGGCGCTAGCCTGGTGCGCCTGGGCCGGCCGCCGCCTGCCCACCGAGGCCGAGTGGGAGCGCGCCGCCTGCACCCACCCGGGCGCCTTCCGCTGGGGCGAGGTCTGGGAGTGGACCGCGAGCCCCTTCGCGCCCTACCCCGGCTTCGTGCCGCACCCCTACCGCGACTACTCCGCCCCCTGGTTCGACGGCCGCCCGGTCCTGCGTGGCGCCTCGTACCTGACCCAGCCGCGCATGCGCCACCCGCGCTACCGGAACTTCTTCCCCGGCCACCGCAGCGACGTGCCGGCGGGGCTGCGCAGCTGCGCGCGTTGAAGGCGCCTGCGGGGTGGGCAGGGCGGCCTCACCCCGCCGCGAGCATCACCGCAAACCAGCCGGCGGGGTCGCTCCAGCAGCGCACCTCGCCGAACCCCGCCTCGCGCAGCAGGGCCTCGAAGCCGGCGCGCGTCCACTTGTAGCTGTTCTCGGTGTGCACGCGCTCGCCGGCGGCGAAGGCGCGGCGCGCGCCCGGCCAGGTGGCCACCAGGTCGGCGCGCGCCTGCAGGTGCATCTCGATGCGCGAGGCGCGGGGGTCGAACAGCGCCACGTGCTGCCACTGGCGCACGTCGAAGTCGGCGCCGAGCAGGTGGTTCAGGTGCAGCAGCAGGTTCAGGTTGAAGGCCGCCGTCACGCCCAGCGCGTCGTCGTAGGCGCGCTCCAGCACCCCTGCGTCCTTGACCAGGTCCACGCCGATCAGCAGCGCGCCGCCGCCGGCCGTCGCGCGGGCCTGCCGCAGCAGGCGCAGCGCCTGCCCGGGGTCGAAGTTGCCGATGCTCGAGCCGGGGTAGAAGACCAGCGCGCGCCCGTCGACCAGGTCTGCCGGCAGCGCGAGCCGGGCCGAGAAGTCGACCCCCACGCCCACCATCTCCATCGCCGGGTGCTCGCGCTGCAGGCACAGCAGCGACTGGCGCAGGAAGTCCACCGAGATGTCCACCGCCACGTAGCGGCGCGGCGCCAGCAGCCCGAACAGGCGCGAGGCCTTGGCGCAGTTGCCCGCCCCCAGGTCGACGAGCACCGGCGCCGCCCCGGTGGCCGCGAGCGCGGCCTGCGCGATCGCCGCGCCATGGGTGGCGAAGATCGCGGCCTCGGTGCGCGTGGGGTAGTACTCGGCGGTCTCGGTGATGGCGTCGAACAGGCGCGAGCCGAGCGCGTCGTAGAAGAACTTGGGCGAGACGGCGGCGGGGCGCTGCAGCAGGCCGGCGGCGGCCTCGGCGGCCAGCGCCTGCGCGTCGATGCGGTGCAGGTCGACGAAGCGGGGTGTGGGCATGGCCGGGCCATTGTCGCGGGGCGGCGCGTGCGATCGGAGCACGGCCACCGTGGCCCTCGATGAGGTCCCGGCTCCCGGATGGCGTCGATGAAAGGCGAAAACCCGAGCTTGCGCAGCGATGCGGGGGCCGGCCTACATTGCACACCCACGGTCCGTCGTACGGCCCGCCACGCGCAAGACACACCGCCCAGCCCGCTTCCTCCGGAGCCCCGCCATGATCAGCCTGTCCCCCTCCCGCACCCTGAAGGCGCTGCTGACCTGCGCCCTCGTCACCTTTGGCGCGATATCGCACGCGCAGCAGGTCTTCCGCGTCACCACCATCCCCGAGGAAGCCGCCACCGAGCAGGTGCGCAAGTTCATGCCCATCGCCAACTATCTCAGCCGGCGGCTGGGCATGAAAGTGGAGTTCACCCCGGTCAGCGACTACCCCGCAGCAGTGGAGGCCCTGGTCAACAAGCGGGTCGACCTGGTCTGGTTCGGCGGCTTCACCCACGTGCAGGCGCAGATCCGCTCGGGCGGCAAGATCGTGCCGCTGGCACAGCGCGAGGAGGACACCCAGTTCCAGTCGGTCTTCATCGCCAAGACCGACTCGGGCATCAAGACACTGGCCGACCTGAAAGGCCGCCAGGTCAGCTTCGGCTCGCAGAGCAGCACCTCCGGGCACCTGATGCCACGCCACTTCCTGCTGCAGGCACAGATCAACCCCGACCGGGATTTCAGACGCGTGGCCTACAGCGGCGCACACGACGCGACCATCGCCTCGGTGGTCAGCGGCCGGGTCGATGCCGCGGCGCTCGACATCACCGTGTGGCGCAAGTTCGTGAACGAGAACCGGGTCGACACCCGGGCGGTGAACGTCTTCTACACCACGCCGACCTTCTTCAACTACAACTGGTCGATGCACGCCGACTCGCCGGCCGACCTGCGACAGCGCGTGAAGCAGGCTCTGCTCGACCTCGACCCGGCCACGCCAGAGGGCAAGGAGATCCTGCAGCTCAACCGCGCCACGCGCTACATCCCGACCGTGCCGGAGAACTACAAGGGTCTGGAAGCGGCGGGCCGCAGCGCGGGGCTGATCTGATGCGCCGTACGCGCCGCCTGCACGGCGCGCCACCGCTGGCAGGGCCGCGCCTGGCAGCCGCACGCGCGCGGCCCCCGCGCCGCGAGGCCCCACGATGAAACTCGTCCTGCAGGCCGTCTCGGCACGCCATCCCGCCGCGCGTGCCGGCGCGGCACCGGCACTGCAGGGGCTGACGCTCGAGGTGGCGCCAGGCGAGCAGCTCGCGGTCATCGGCCCCTCGGGCGCCGGGAAGACCACGCTTGTGCAGGTGCTGTCCTGCGCGATGCGTCCCGCGGCCGGCCACCTGCACGTGGAGGACGTCGACCCCTGGACGCTGCCACGGCGCGAGCTGCAGCGCTTGCGCGGGCAGCTGTTCCTCGCGCCGCAGGTGCCGCCGTTGCCTCCACGCCAGCGCGTGGTGACCTCGGTCCTGGCCGGGCGTCTGCCCGCCCTGAGCCTGATGGCCAGCGTGCGCAGCCTGTTCTATCCGAGCGACATCCCGGCAGCGCACGCGGCGCTCGAGCGCTTCGACCTGGGCGACAAGCTCTTCGAACGCGTGGACCGTCTGTCCGGGGGGGAGCGCCAGCGGGTGGGACTGGCACGGGCCTTCCTTGCCCCGGCACGGGTTTGGCTCGTCGACGAGCCGCTGTCGGCGCTGGACCCGACACGGTCCCGCCTGGCGCTGGCCGCGCTGGTCGACGAAGCCCGACTGCGCGGGGTCACCATGGTGGCCACACTGCATCAGGTGGACAGGGCGCTGGACCATTTCCCGCGCATCGTGGGCCTGCGCGACGGACGTCTGGCCTTCGACCTGCGCGCGGCCGACGTCACGCGCGAGCGCCTGGCCGCGCTGTACGCCCAGTTCGAGCACGAGCTGCGCGGGGAGGCCGCGGCACCGGACACTCACGCCGACGCGCCCCCGCAGCCCGCGCCCGTGGTCATGCACTGTCGGTGAGGCCGAGCGCCCTGCGCCCTGCGCCCTGCGCCCATCCTTCCCCGCCCGCCTCGCCCACCCTGCGCCCGAACCCGCGACGATGAATCCCACCAGGACCGCCCCGCCCGCACGCGACCCGGCCTGGCTGGGCCGCCTGTCCTGGTGTGCAGCAGCCCTCGTCGTGCTGTGGCCGCTGATGCACGCCACGGAGTTCCGCCCCTGGATTCTGTTCGAGGCGCGGAACCTCGAGGTGACCGGCGATTTCCTCGCGAGCTTCTTCCCGCCCGCCCACTCGGCCGAGTTCCTGGCGATGGCCGCGCGCGAGACGTGGCGCACGGTCGCCATCGCCACGGCCGGGCTGACGTTGGCGCTGGCGATCGCGGCACCGCTGACGCTGTTGGCGACCTCGGTGCTGTCGGTCTCGGCGCTGCCCGGCCGCATGGCGCGAGGGCCCTTCCTGCTGCGTCAGATGGTGCGCTGGCTGCTGATCGTCCTGCGCAGCGTGCCGGAACTGGTGTGGGCACTGGTGTTCGTGCGCGTCGTCGGCCTCGGCCCGACGGCCGGCGTGCTGGCGATCGCACTCACCTACGGTGGCATGCTGGGCAAGGTCTATGCCGAGATCCTGGAGAGCGGCGAGCCGCACGCCACGCAGACCCTGCTGCGCAACGGCAGCTCGCGCCTTCAGGCCTTCTTCTTCGGCCTGCTGCCGCAGAACGCGGCCGAGCTGACCAGTTACACCGTCTACCGGTGGGAGTGCGCGATCCGCAGCTCGGTGGTGCTGGGCTTCGTCGGCGCCGGCGGGCTGGGCCAGCAGATGGACAATTCGATGAAGATGTTCAACGGCGGCGAGGTGCTCACGATGCTGGCGATCTTCGTCGCCCTGGTCGCGCTGGCCGACCGCGTCAGCGCAGGCCTGCGCCGCGCGCTGGGCTGAGAGCCTGAGAGGCTCGCGCCATGCCCGCGCCATCCGAACCATCCGTCCGCCGCCGTGACGGTGCCGCGGCCCATGCACCGTACCGCCTGCCGCCGCGCCTGTTCGACGCGCGCTGCCGGGCCTGCTGGTACAGCGTGGCGGTGATCGCGCTGGTCGTGGCGAGCTTCGCCTCACTGGACCTGCAGTGGGCGCAGTTCTTCTCGCTCGAGGCAGCTCGCAGCATGGGGCGTTTCGTCGGCGAGTTCTTCCCGCCGGACCTGCAGCCAGCGTTCGTGCAGCGCGTGATCGCCGCCACATGGGAGACGCTGGCGATGTCGGCGCTGGGCACGGCCTTGGCGGCCGTGGGCGGTCTGGCGCTGGCGCTGCCGGCCAGTCGGCTGCACGAGGACGATCCCGCACCCGGGCGGGTCTCCACGCGCCTGCTGCTGAACGCGCTGCGCTCGGTGCCTGAGCTCGTCTGGGCCGCTCTGCTGCTCATCGCCGCCGGTCTCGGCCCCTTTGCCGGCACGTTGGCGCTGGCCTTCCACACCGCAGGCGTGCTCGGCCGGCTGTTCGCCGAGGCCATCGAGAACGCCCCGCCGGGTCCGGGCGCGGCGCTGCGAGGCCAGGGCGTGGGCCGCCTGCGCGTGTTCCTCTACGCCACGCTGCCCCAGGTGCTGCCTCAGCTGATGAGCTACACGCTGTACCGGTGGGAGAACAACATCCGGGCCGCCGCGGTGCTCGGCGTGGTCGGCGCCGGAGGCCTGGGGCAGATGCTGGCCTTCCACATGGGGCTGTTCCACATGGGCAAGACCGCCACCATCATCGGCGCGATGCTGGCCCTGGTGGCGCTGGTCGACGGCATGAGCCTGGCCGCGCGACGTCGGCTGACGCGCTGAGGGCGGCGCGGCGTGATGGACGCGATGGGAGCGCCGGCTTGAACAGGCCCACACCACGCGTGGGATGGCTGTTCGCCTACGACTGGGACCAGCTGGCTCTGCAGCGCCTGGCGTCGACTGGCCGGGCGCGTTTCGACACCGCCGGGTTCGACCTCTTCTCCTTCCCCAGCCAGCTGCGTCTGGCGGGCTTCGACATCGAGCGCTTTGCCGATCGGCAGGCCAGACGCGGGCGGCGCCTGGGTTGGCAAGCGGTGCTGTCGCACCACGAGCAGTTCGGAGCCCTGGCCGCCGCACTGGTGGCGGAAAGGCTCGGGCTGTCGGGACCACGCCCGCAGGCCATCCTCGCGGCGCAGCACAAGCTGCATGCGCGACGCGTGCTGCAGCAGGTCGCGCCCGAGGCCAACCTCGCCCACGCTCTGCTGCCAGCCGGACACGGCGAGCCGGTGCCCGAGGGCCTGACATACCCGGCCTACGTGAAGCCCGTCAAGGCGGCCTTTTCGGTGCTCGCGCGCCGCGTCGACAGCCGCGAGCAACTGCAGGCCCACACCCGCTTCAGCCCCTGGGAACGATGGCTGGTGCGGCGCCTGGTCGAACCCTTCGACCGCGTCGCGCGGGCACGGCTGCCGCAGGCAGGCCCTGCTCACCGCCTGCTGATGGAGGAGCCGGTGGCAGCGACCGTGGCGCAATACAACCTCGACGGCTGGATGCACCGCGGCCGCGCCCACGCGCTGGGTGTCGTCGACGCGATCATGGTGCCGGGCACGCAGGCTTTCCTGCGGTGGGAGCTGCCGAGCCGGCTGGACGCGGCGGTGCAGGCGCAGGCACTGGATGTGGCCCAGCGTTTCCTCGGGGCAATCGGCTTCGACGATGGCGTCTTCAACCTGGAGTTCTTCCACGACGCGCACAGCGGTCGCCTGAGCGTGATCGAGTGCAACCCGCGCATGGCCTCACAGTTCGGAGACCTCTACCAACGCGTGCTCGGCGTGGACGTGCATGCAATGGCGGTGGCTCTGGCACTGGGAGAGGATCCGTCGACCGTGCCCCGCGTCGCGCCGACAGCGGGTGTGGCGGCCAGCCTGGTGTATCGCAGCTTTCCAGGTCAACCGGTGCCGGATCCGCCCGACGCCGGACGCCGCGCCGCCTTCGCCCGCGGCTGGCCCGACGGTCTGCTGTTCCATTTCCCCAAGCGCGGTGCGGCGCTGGGGCGCGACTTCAAGTGGACCGGGAGCCACCGCTACGGCATCGTCCACCTCGGTGCGTCCGATCACGACCACCTTCGCCTGCACGCCGAGCGCGCCAGCGCCGTCCTCGGTTGGCCCACCCCCTACGCAGGCGGGGTCGGCACACTCTCGACCGCCATCTCGGGCCTGCCGACGGTCACACAAGAGATGAGCGCCTCGGCACCGCTGGTCGGACTGCGCTGACCGGGCCCCGGACGCGGAGCCCCGTCGTCGGCGACCAGCGGATCTGAAACCCGCTCAAGGCGACGAGGGACGGCCGCGCAGGATGGACTGGGGGTAGCGTTCGAGCAGTTCGGCCAGCGCGCGCATCGCGCGCGCGGCGGCGGCCATCTCCTGCAGCGCCGTGTCGGCGTTGCGTCGCAGAGAGGAATCCTGTGCCGCTGCCCCGGCCAGCGCCGCGGCAGCGGCGCTGATCTGGTCTGCGCTGCGTCGCAGGTCGGCCACCAGGGGCTGTCCGGCCCGGGCCAACGCTTCCAGCTCTGCCGCCGCGCTGCCGACCTGCCCTGCGGCAGTGGCCACGCCGGCACCGGCGAGTTGCACAGCGGGCGCGGCCGCCTCGGCCACGCGCTCGGCGGCGGCCGCAGCGCGGCGGGCGCTCTGCCGCAGTTCGTCAACCATCGGTTGCCCGGCGCGCGCCAAGGCCTCGACCTGCGAGGCGGAGGCGCCGGCCTTGGACGCCGCGTCGGCGATGCCCGATGCAGCTTGTGTGAGGGCGGGGCCGGCCGCTGCCGCCACCGCCTCCGCCGCCACGCCGGCACGCTGGGCGCTGCGACCGATGTCCGCCACCACGGGCTGGCTGTCCCGGGCCAGAGCCTCGACCTGAGCTGCCGCCGCCCCGAGCTGGCGCATCGAGGCACCGATGGCGTCACCCGATCGGGAGACGTCGGCTGACGCGGACGAGACCGCCGATTGGGCGGCCATCGCCAGTTGCTGCACGGCCTGCCCGGCAGACGTCGACGCCCCGGCCACCTGTCCGGCCGCCGATGCGATGCCGGAGGCGGCCGACTGCATCGACGAACCGGCGGTGGCCGCCGCCGTCTCGGCAGCGGCGGCCACCCGCGCCGACTGCACCCGCAGGTCCTCGACCAGCGGCAGACCCGCGCGGGCCAGCGCCTCGGCCTGCGTGGCAGCGCTGCCCAGCCGCTCGGCCGCCGCACCCGCTTGGCTGGACAGCGTCTGCATCGTGGCCCCCGCCTGCACCGCGGTCCGCTCCACAGCGGAGGTCGCACGCTGCGCGGCCGTGCCCACGTCCCGTGCCAGGGCCTGACCTTCGCGCGCCAGGGTCTGGACCTCACGGGCGGTCTGGCCGAGCGACGAGACCAGGGCGCTCACATCGGTGGACGCCCGGTCGATCGCGCCGGTGGCCGACACGGCCGTGCGCTCGAGCGCGTCGGCGCCGCGCTCGGCCGAGGCGATCACACGGGGCAGGCCAGCGCGCAGGTCTTCGGCCAGAGTCTCACCCGAGCGCGCCAGCGCATCGACGCGGCCGGCGGAGCGCTGCAGCGCCGCGGCGGCCGCGCCGACGTCGGACGCAGCCGTGCGCGCCTGCGCCAGCGCGGGCGTGGCCACATCGACGAGCGGCTGGACCTGCGCGATGGCTTGCCTCGCGTCGGCCAGCGTGCGTTCGAGCGCGCGGGCCAGCGGCTCGGCCTCGCGTGTCCAGGCCTGTGCCGCCTGACGCATCGCCGCCGCACCGGCAGCCGCCTCGTCGAGGGCGCGATCGGCCCGACGGCTCTCGAGCAAGGCCCGCGTCCCGGCGGCCGTCGCAGCCAGATCGGCGCCGATGCGCGCCAGGTCCAGGCCGGCGAGTTGGTCCTGCAAGGTCTGCAGCCGGGTCAGACCCGTCGGTATGCGAGGCAGGCCACCGGGTATCGCGACCGCCCTGTCGCCGGACACCGCCTCCGGGCGGGGTCGGTCGGGATCGAAATCCAGGTCCACGTACAACAATCCGCTGAGCAGGCTCTGCGTCGACAGCCGCGCCACCAGACCGCGGTCGACCAAGGCCTGGACGACCCCTCTGGCGGCATCCCCCTGGGCGGCGAACAGCCCGGACAGGGCCCGGACGTCGAACTCCGCCGTCACCGGCAAGGACACGGCGGCGCGGTCCGAGGAGGTCAGGCCGATATCGACGATCTGGCCGACGCGCACGCCCCTGAGCACGACCGGGGCACCTTTCTGAAGTCCGTAGACCGAGGTCTCGAACAGCATGAGCGCACGCTCGGTGCCGCCGAACCAGCCGCCGCGCGTCAGCACGAGGGCCACCACCAATGCCGCGAGCCCGAGCAAGGCGAACATGCCCACGCGCCAGTTGCGATCCCGATTCACATGCACCCCTCATGTTCGATGCCGCGGTCGCGCGCAGACCGCCGCCGCGTCGCAGTGGTCCACGCCTCGCGCGCCACCGCCCAGGAGGGCCGTCGCGATCCGGCCCCGTTCACACCACACCCTCGCCCATCGCCGGTCCGGCCCCGGCCTGTCGACGCAGGAAGGCCTGCACCGCCACCGGGCCATGATCGAGCAGCCAGATCGGCGCCGCCAGCGCCGTCATCGTGCAGGCCTGCTCGTCGAGATAGAGCATGCGATCGGCCACCGCCAGCACACTGGCCACCTCGTGGGTGACCATCACGATGGTGGTGCCCAGTTCGCGTCGCAGGCGCAGGATCAGCGCGTCCAGCCGCGCCGCGTTCGGCGGGTCCAGCCCGGAGCCCGGCTCGTCCAGGAACAGCAGCTCGGGCTCGAGCACGAGCGCCCGCGCGAGCGCCACCCGCTTGCGCATCCCGCCCGAGAGCTCGGCCGGCATCAGGTCCAGCGCGTCGGCCATGCCGACCAGGTCCAGTGTGGCTCGCACCCGCTGCGCGCGCGAGCGGGCGTCGAGACGGCTGAACAGGCGCAGCGGCAGCAACAGGTTGTCGGCGACCGACATCGAGGTCCACAGCGCGCCGGACTGGAACATGACGCCGAAGTGGCGACGCAGGGCCGACAGCGTGGCGTCGTCGCCCGCGTGCAGGTCCTGACCGTGCAAGCGCACGCGACCGGCGCGCGGAGAGGCCAGGCCCACGAGGTGGCGCAGCAGCGTCGTCTTGCCGCTGCCACTGGGCCCGACCACGGCCAGTACCTCGCCGCGCCGGACGTCGAAGGTCAGTCCCGACTGGACGATGCGCCCTCCGGCTTCGATTGCGAGACCGTGCACCTCGAGCACGGGCGTCGCCTCGGCATCCGGCCCCGTCACAGGGGCCCGGGGGGACCTCACGCCGTCGCAATCGGCCCGGTGCGCCACTCAGTACCCCAGCGCCGTCAGCACGACGGTGGAGCCCGCCGCGGCCGCCACGATCCACACCAGCGCCTTGACCACCGCCGTCGTCGTGGCCTCGCCCACCGCCTGGGCGCTGCGGCCGGCGTGCAAGCCCTCGCGACAGCCGGCCATGGCCACCAGGGCGGCGTACAGCACGGCCTTCATCATCCCGATCCACAGATCGGTGAAACGCAGCGCGCGCAGGCACTGCTGGACATACTCCGACGACGAGACCCCGAACGCCCCGACCGCCGCCACCCAGCCGGAGGCGACCCCGACCAGCGCACCCAGCGCGTACAGCGCCGGCATCACCATGACGAGCGCCAGCAGGCGTGGCAGCACCAGTTGCGACACCGGATCCACGCCGAGCACACGCAACGCGTCGATCTCCTCGCCCGCCTTCATCGTCGCAAGCTGCGCTGCATAGGCCGAGCCGATGCGACCAGCCAGGATGATGCCGGTCATCAGGCCGGCAAGCTCGCGCACCATGCCCACCGTGACGACATCGGCGATGTAGCCCTGCGCGCCGATGCGCGCGAGCTGCGCGCCGCCCATGTAGGCCACGAGCAGGCCGGCCAGCGCGCAGCTCAGCAGCACGACTGGCAGCGACCCCGGGCCGCATCGGTCGATCTGCTCGAGGACTTGCGCAGCGCGTGGCCCGGTGCCGCGACGCAGCCAGCGCGCGGACGCGACGATGACCTCCCCGAAGAAGGCCACGGTTCGGGCCGCCTGGCCGATGCCGCCGCGACCACCGCGACCGCCGAGGCCGCGGCGACCGCGCGCGCAGGCCTCATCGTGGCGGGGTGGTGCGTCAGGGGCGGACATCCTGACATCATGCACCGGAACAGGGCCGGGAGGCACCCGTCGCGCCGACGCCAGAGCGCGCGGCAGGGGCGTCACCGCACGCAGAGACGGCGGCCTGCAGGCGCTGCCACTGTCAGACCGGACGCTGCGGAGCCCTGCGGCTCAAGGCGCCAGCGGACCGTCCGACGCCCGCGGCACCAGTTCCACCGGCTCGAGGTGATGCCAGACGGCGTCCGTACGTCCGGCCAGACGCGCCAGCAGCAACTGGCCGATCAGTCGGCCGTTGTCGCTGACGCGGTGCTCGATCGTGGTCAAGGGTGGATCGCTGAAAGCCCCGGTTTCGGTGTTCCCGTAGCCGACGACCGACACGTCGCGTCCGACCACCAGGCCGGCCTCGCGGCAGGCGGCCATCGCGCCGATGGCCATGGCATCGGTGGCACACAGCAGCGCCGTCGGTGGGTGCGCCTGGGCGAGCATTTGCCGGGCCATGGCGTAGCCGGTCTTCTCCGTCGGGTCGCCGTGCAGCACCGATCCCGCATGCGGAAGCAGCCGAGCCGTCTCCAGCGCCCGGCGATAGCCCTGCTCGCGCAGCCAGGAGAACGTGTAGACCTCCGGCCCGTTGAGCAGGGCCACGTGGCGGTGCCCGAACTCGATCTGGCGCTGGGTCGCCAACAGGAAGGCCTGCTCGTTGTCGGTGTCCACCCAGGGGTGGCGCTCGCCTGCGACCGTGCGACCGTAGGTGACGAAGGGCACGTCGGCCTCCTGGAGCAGCGCGACGCGGGCATCGTCGCGACGCGTGCGCACGACGAGATGGGCGTCGAACCAACGCGCCTGGAGGAAGCGTCGGTACAGCGCCAGTTCGTCCTCGGCGCCGTGGACGTTGTGCGTGGTCGCCACCAGCCGGTAACCCTTGTCCTGCACGACAGCATCGACCGCACCGAGCAGCCGCGAATACATCGGGTCGATGAAGCGCTCACCGACCTCGTCGATCGGCAGCACCACGCCGATGGACATCGACCGCCCCGACTTCAGGCTGCGCGCGACGGCGTGCGGCTGGTAGTCCAGCTCGCGCGCGCGCTGCTCGACGCGCTGCCGCGTGGCCTCGGCGACGTCGGTGTAGCCGTTCAGGGCGCGGGAGACGGTCGAGATCGACAGCCCCAGGTCGCGGGCAAGGCGGTGGATGGACATGGTGCGGCGGCCGTCTCGGGGCACGATCGCGTCTGAGCCGCTCAGGCGATCACCCCCTCACATGGTGACACTCCTGGCGCCGGCTTCCAGGGCGAGCCCAGCGGGCGCAGCGGTGGCGCGGGCGGCAGCCAGGCCCGGATGTCGGAAAAGGGGAAGCTCGGTTCGAAACGGAAGGCTTCGGCGTACTCGTCGGCCTGGCCGTTGCACTGGTGCGCACGCCACTGGTTCTGCAGCATCGCGGCCTCGATCAGCCGCGCGGGCTCCTGGGAAACATGGCAGGCGATCGCGGCCCGCTTGGCCGGCACGTGCGCGCCGATGTCGACATAGACGTTGGGGATGAAGCCGGTGCCGCGCAGGGCGTCGCACCACAGCACGGCCTGGCGGAACGATGCCACCATCTGAACCGCCTGCGACACCACACGGTGGTCGCCGTGGTACTCGGCCGGCGCGTGGGTGACGAGCAGGTGCGGTGCCTGGTCACCGATGGCCAGGCGCAAGGCCTCGTGCAGTGCCGCATCCACCACCAGACGACCGTCGGGAAAGCCCAGGAACACCGGCTCGATGCCCAGCGTCGCGGCCGCGCGTCGGGCCTCGTCCTGGCGCCGCGCTGCCAGCGCCGCGCCCGGCGGCTCCAGCCGGGCGCCGGCGTCGCCGGAGGTCACGATGATCAGGCCAACCGTCGCCCCCATCTCACGCCAGCTGCACAGGCTGCCCCAGAGGCTGATCTCGGCATCGTCCGGGTGGGCCATCACGGCCGTCACGCGCAGGTTCTTCATCGTCTGCTGTTGCTGTTGTGTGCCCATGGAGCGCACCGTCGAGTGACTCGATCGTCCCGGGCTGGGAGCAGGGTCAGGTCAGGTCAGGTCAGGGTCAGGAGCAGGGTTGCGCACAGCGGCAGCCGGGCACACCCGCAGGCACATCACGCCGCCGCGATGGCTTGCACCACCCGGACCACGATCGGGTCACCTCACGCGGGCCGCAGGAACTCGACAACCATCGCCGCTGTCCAGGTGAAGGTGCCGCCGCCGAGCGCCTCGCCAGTCATCGGATGGTAATACTCGGAGCAGCCGCTGCGGCCGATGCAGGCCAGGCTGACGTTTCGGATCCGCTCGGCCAACCCGACCTGCCCCGCCTCGCGCAGGCCGTGAACGAGCAGGTAGTTGACGATCAGCCACGAAGGGCCGCGCCAGTAGCGGCGCGGGTCGAAGCGCGGATCGGCCGGGTCGTGGCTGCACACGCCGAAAGGCGCCGCATCCAGCCACTGGCCGATCCGGGCCACCAGTGCCGGCAGGCGAGGATGCCCGGGCTCGAGCGCCAGCACCGGCAACAGTCCGCCCACGCTGGCGCTGTCAACCAGGGTGCCTGCACACCGATCCCAGCAGGCGTACTGACCCAGGCGATCGCTCCACAATGCCTCCAGCGCCTGCGCGCCGTGCCGCGCCCGCTCGGCGGCCGCCTGTGCGATCGCCGACTCGCCCAACTCGCCGGCCAGACGCCCCAGGGCCCGGTCCGAACGGATGAGGATGGCGTTGAACCCCGGGTCGACCACGCGAAAGGGCGAGATGTCGTGCAGCACCGAGGCGTCCCAGCCCCGTGCCCGGAAGGTCTGCACTAGGCTGACGAAGCGGTCGTACTCCGCCATGGTCGGGCGCTGGCTCGCATCCACGTGCTGCGTATCGCGCCGCTGGTAGGGCTGAAGGCCCTCGACTGGAACGGCGGCCAGCGCGGCGTCGAAGTCGCAGGCGTTGTCTCGCCCCGACTCCCAGGGGTGCAGCAAGGCCACCAGCCCGGTGCCTGCGGGATCACGGTGGCGATGGAACCAGGCGTGCCAGCGGTCGGCCGCGCGCAGCAGTGCAATGCAACGCTCGCGCAGCGCGTCCCGGCGCTCGCTGCGGCGCCACAACTGTTCGAGCACCAGCCCGAGCACCGGCGGCTGCGTGATGCCCGAGGTCGGCGTGGGCCGACCGGTGCCCCAGACCTGCGGCCCGGGGAAGTAGCCGTCGTCGTGCTGGTGGAAGACGATGTGCGGCACCATGCCGTCGGGCCACTGGTGCGCCACCAGGGTCTCGATCTCGACCCAGGCGCGGTCCTCGTCGAAGGCCTGCTGGCCCAGCGCGGTGAGGCAGGAGTCCCAGTTCCACTGGAAGGGATACAGACCGTGGGTCGGCACGGTGTAGCGACCACGGTCGTTGAGGGCCAGGATCTGGCGGGCCTGCTCGCGCAAGGCCTGCAGGTCCAGAGGAGCGGTGTCGATGTTCATGTGTCGATGTGATCGGGAAATCGGCCGGACGACCGTCTGACGCGAGCGCGGCGTCTGCAGGCTAGGCGACGGGGGCGTCGATGCGTCGCCCCTCGGCGTCGAACCAGCGCAAGCGGGACATGTCGGGCTGCAGGTACAACACAGCGCCGGGCGTCACCGCCCGTCCGCTGGGCAGCGCCGCGCGGAAGACCTGTCCACCGGCCAGCGAGGTGACGAGGGTGTGAGGGCCCAGCGCCTCGACCACATCGGCCGGGCAGCGCAGGCCCTCGGGCGCCGGCTGGAGATCCTCGGGGCGCACGCCCAGCGTCAGGCGATCGTGCCCGCGCGGGCCGGCCAGGCGCATGCCCAGAGCCTCGAACGCGCCGTCTTGTACCGCCTGGGCCTGCACGAAGTTCATCGGCGGATTGCCGATGAAGCCCGCCACGAAGGTGTTGACCGGGTTGCGGTAGACCTCCAGCGGCGTGTCGCACTGGACGATCACGCCACGGTCCATCACCGCGATGCGGTCGGCCAGGCTCATGGCCTCGACCTGGTCGTGGGTGACGTAGATCGTCGTGGTGCGGCTGCGCGCGAGGATGGCCTTGAGCTCGGCGCGCATCTGCAGGCGCAGCAAGGCGTCCAGGTTGGACAGCGGCTCGTCCATCAGCATCACGCGCGGCTCGACGGCCAGCGCGCGCGCCAGCGCCACGCGCTGCCGCTGGCCGCCCGACAGTTGTGCCGAATAGCGCTGCAACAGCGCCTCCAGGTGCACGATGGCCGCGACCTCCTCGACCTTGCGCCTGATCTGGTCGGTCGGCCATTTCTGCATCCGCAGGCCGAAGCCGATGTTGTCGGCCACCGTCATGTGCGGGAAGACGGCATAGTTCTGGAACACCATGGCCAGACGCCGGTCGCGGGCCTGCAGCGTGTCGATGCGCTCATCGTCGATGTGCACCGTGCCCGCGTCAGCCGTCTCCAGACCGGCGACGATGCGCAGCAGTGTCGACTTGCCGCAACCCGAGGCCCCGAGCAGGACAAGGAACTCCTGGTCGACGACGTCGAGGTCGATGCCACGCAAGGCGTGGTAGGCGCCGAAATGCTTGTCGATGCGGCTCAGGGTCAGGCGTGCCATGGCGTCGTGGGCGGGTCTGGGGGCGGGATCGAGGGCGCTTGCAGCCGCAGGTCAACGGCTGGCGATGCCCCACATCGCGAACAGATGCCGGCGGATCAGGAACATGAAGACAGCCGCCGGCAGCACCAGCAGCGCCCCGCCGGCGAACTTCAGCGGCATGGGCGAGGTGTCGAGGCTTTGCAGCAGGAAGGCCGGCAGCGTGCGATGCTCGATCATCAGCACCGCCGCGGCGAAGACCTCGTTCCACGAGATCACGAAGGCAAACACCGCGGCGGCGGTCAGCCCGGGCAATGCCAGCGGCGCGACCACGTGCCGGAAGGCCTGCAGCCGGTTGCAGCCGAAGACCCAGGCGGCTTCCTCCAGCTCCACCGGCACGCCGCTGAACAACGAATACGTCACCAGTACGGCGAAAGGCAGCGCCAGCATCGTGTGCAGCAAGGCCAGACCGAACAGCGTGTCGTCGATGCCCAACTGCAGGAAGCGCACGGTCAGCGGCAGCGCCAGCAAGGGCAGCGGAAAGGCGCGGGTGAGCATGATCAGCAGGCGGAACGCCCCCTTGCCCGCGAACTCGAATCGCGCCAGCGCATAGCCCGCGGGCGCGCCGATGGCCACACTGCCCACCATCGTCATCGCCGCCACGGCCAGCGAATGCCACAGCGCGCCGAGCACGCCCTGGAAGCCAAGCAGGAAGCGCAGACTGCCGGCATCGGCCTCGGGCCAAGGGCGCTTCGGGAATGCGTTGACCGCGTCGGGCGACGACCACGCGTTCACGAGCAACAGATACAGGGGCAGGAGGACCCAGACACAGGCCGCCAGTGCGCCCCAGAACAGCACGCGGCGCAGCCGCGCCTGGTAGGCCTGAAGCGACAGCGGACGCCCGGGACCCGGCATCGACCGCGCGGTGACGGCCGCCGTCATGCCCGCACCCCGGCCGGCACGCGCAACACGCGCAGGTAGACCAGCGTCACGCCGATCGAGATCGCCAGCAGCAGCAGGGCCATCGCGGACGCCACACCACCGTCCTGCAAGGTGAACTGCCAGTGGTAGATCTCGCCCATGAGCACCGGGAACTTCGTGCCCGACAGCGCCACGACGACCGCGAACACCTCGAGCGCGAGGATGGTGCGCAGGATCAGGGCCGTCTGCAGGCTCGGGCGCAGCAGCGGCAGGGTCACGTGGAAAAACTTGCGCCAGGGGCCGGCGCCGAAGACCTCGGCCGCCTCACGGTACTCACGCGGGATCATGCCGATGCCCGAGGCCAGGATCACCAGGACGATGGGGGTGGAACGCCAGATCTCGGCCAGCACGATGGCCACCAGCGTCGTCAGGGTGTCGTCGTAGCCCAGGAAGGAGGCCGGCTGGGCGCGCAGGCCCAGGCCCACCAGCAGGCTGTTGAGGAAGCCGGTCTGCTCGAAGATGCCGAGCCAGATGATGCCGGCGGCCAGGTCGGAGATGCCCAGCGGGATCGTCCACAGGTACAGCAGCGTGTCGCGCGAGCGCTGTAGTTGCGTCAGCATCTGGGCCAGCGCCAGGGCCAGCACGAGCTGCAGCGGCACCACCAACGCCGCCAGCAGCAGCGTGTTGCCCAGCGTTGCACCGAACTTCCAGTGCCCGAACATCGTCGCGAAGTGCTCGAGCGTGGCGCTGCCGTCCCCCGCCGTGAAGGCGCTTTGGGCGACCAGCAGCAGCGGGTAGACGAACAGCACCAGCGAAAACAGCACCGCCGGCGCGATCAGCAGGAAGGGCAGCAGGCGGACGGGCATCGTCGTGCGAAGCACAGGATCAGCACAGGATCAGGTCCCGGTCGGCACCGCGGCGCGCACGACGCGCACCGCAACGCCAGGCCGAGGCCCGATCACTTCACCGGGCAGGCGCCCACGGACGGCTGGTCGGGTTCCCAGCAAGGGGCCTTGGCGTCCTGCATGATCTTGCGCAGCGCCGAGGCCTGCTCGTCCAGCACCGGCCGGATCGGCTGGCGCGCCAGGACGACCCGCTCGAAGGTATCGACATAGACCTGGTTGAACTTGCCACCCAGCGCGCCCAGGCCGACCGGCAGCAGCCCGGGATTGGCATCCGGTGCGCCCGACTGGGCCTGGATCGCCTTGGCCGTGATGGCCACCGCAGGCGGCATGTCAGCCGGGATCTTCACGTCCACCGTCGGGAAGAAGTTCGTCGCCCTCAGCGTGGCGACCTGCACCTCGGGCCGCATCAGGTAGGCCACCACCTTTTCCGCCGATGCGCGGTCGGGCGCGGTGCGCGGGATGGCCAACCCGGCCAGCACCGGCATGAAGCCGCGCCCGGTCGGGCCGCTGGGCGCCGGGAAGGCGACGAAATCGTCCGGCTTGTCGTTGAAGGCGTTGGCCAGACGGGCAATGTGATCGAAGGCCACCCACACCTGCCCGGACAGCAGCGGCTCCTGCATGAAGTTGTAGCTGGTCGAGGCCGAGTGGGTGTACTTCCACAGCTCGCGCATCATCTCCCAGCCCTTCTCGGCGCCGGCCGAGCGGAACTCGGTGACCATCGAGTTGGCGTAGGACGGGTACAGATAGCCCTGGAAGAAGCGGTGCTTCAGACCTTGCGGGCCGGCCGGGAATCCGAACTTCGGCCCGCCCGTCTGCTCGGCCAGGTTCTTCGACCAGGCGACCAACTGGTCGTAGGTCAGGCGCTGCAGGTCGGCGCCGGCCGGCAGGTAGGGCAAGGCCTTCTTGTGCGCCGCCATCACGAAGGTGGCCTGCATCCAAGGCAGATACTTCTGCTCGCCCGTGCCCAGTTTGCCGAGGGAGACGAAGGCCGGGCTGAGGCTCAGGCCCTTGGCCTGGGCCGAAAGATCGACCATCTGCGCGCCCGTGGTGGCCAGCGTGCCGTGCAGGGCACCCACCACGGCAATACTGCCCTTGCCCGCCTGCAGTTCCGCGTTCAGACGCGTCAGGAAGGGGCCCTCCTGATTGGAGAGGAACTCCACCGGCAGCGGCGCGTCCTTCAGCACCTGCTCACGCATGGCCTTCTGCTCGGCCACCGGAGAGGCCTGCGTGGACCACAACAGGGTGCCCTGGGCCTGGGCGGCGCCTACGTGCAGGCCGACGGCAAGGGCCGCGGCCGCCAGCGCCACCGCCCGGGTGGAAGTTTTCGACGTCTTCATGGCGAGATCTCCTCGATTGGGATGGGAGTCGGACGAACGATGCGTGCCAAGTGGCCTGCTGACGGGTCGTCGACCATCAGGTAAGGTGACGTTCCAAAAACGTTTTTGGACAGAGCGGATTCTTGTCGACCGGCCCGTCCAGGACAAGCAGGTACAAACCCTGAAACGAGGGCGCGCACGAAAACGCCGGGCACCCACCGTGCAGGCGAGACCCGGCGTTGGCGCGGCGAGGTCAGATCAGCGGACCGACCTGTCTGAGCTCGTCGTCGCCGGGGGTCGACGACGGTCCGGCGGGCGGCAGCGGACCCGGTGGCGGCACTGATGACGCCACGCCCGACACCTGCGCCGGCGGCTCGACGATCGGCGGCGCGGCGGCCAGCAACTCATCCAGTTCCGGTGGCGGTGCCGCATCGCGACTGCGCTGGAACCACACGTCCGCCATCTCGTACGTCTGCCCGTCCGCGGTCGTGTAGCCCGAGATCAGTCCGACGAGGTTGCCGTTGTCGAGGCGGTCCGAGGTCGCGAAGTTCAGGTCGAGCTCGACGATCCCGAGGTCGATCAATCCCTTGAGTTCGCCTGCGTCGGTCTGGCCGTCCTGATCGGCGTCAACCCAGACCTGAAGTTCGGCAAAGGCCTCGTCGGCCGCCGAGATCCGGCCGTCGGCGTTGGAGTCGAGCTCGGCCAAGGCCGCATAGCCATGCCCTGCCCGGCTGCCATCGGCCAGTTGCGTGCCCACACCGAAGAGCTCACGCCCGTCGTTGATCACACCATCACCGTTGAGATCCCGCACCAGCAAGCCGTCCGACGGCGCGACCCACCCCACGCGCTGCGTGCTGCCGACGGCGAGCACGTCGAAGTCCACGCCCTGATCGACGGCGGTGGTGGAGACACCGTTGCCATCGAGGTCGAGGACGATGGGGGAGACGCTCAGCAGCGCATTCACCTGGTCCGTGGACATCACGGCGACGTCCTGGGTCTCGAAGGCCGACGCCTGCGTCATCGACAAGGCCGCGATGTCGGCGGTTTCGAGGGCCACCACCTGTGCCGTCGTCAGGGCGGCGATCTGTGCGTTGGTCAGACCGGACACCTGATCGGTCGTCAGTGCCACGATATCGCTTGTCTCGAGCCAACCGATCTGGCTCGTCGACAAAGCACCAAGCTGCGTGGCCCCGAGCGCTGCCACCTGCGAGGTCGTCAGCGCGACGATGTCCTCGCTCGCCGCGAAGCCGGCGATCTGCGTGCCCGACAACGCCGCGATCGACGAGGTCGTCAACGCGACGATCTGCTGGGTCGACAGCGCCCCGATCTGGTCGCCCGTCAGGGCCGCGATCTGGCTCGTCCCCAGGGCCTGCACATCATCGGTGCCGAGTGCGCCGATCTGGGCGGTGGTCAAGGACTGCACCTGCGTCGCGCCGAGCGAGGCGATCTCCTGCGTGGTCAGCACGGCGATGTCGTCGGTCCCGAGCGCCCGCACCTGTCCCGCGGTGAGAGACGACAACTGCGCCGTCGTCAGCTCGGCGACCTGCGTCGTTGTCAGCGCGTCGATCTGCGCCGTCGTCAGCGCCGCCACCTGTGTGCTGGTGAGGGCCACGAGGTCGTCGGTGGACAGGTTGAAGATCTGCGCCGTCGTCAGCGCGCCCACCTGGGTCGCCGACAGCGCTGCGATCTCGCTGCTGTCGAGCGCGTTGATGCCGTCCGTTCCCAGCGCCTGGATCTGCGCAGCGCCGAATTGGGCGAGCTGGGTGGTCGTGAGGGCTGCGATGTCGTCGGTCTGCAGCACGTCGATCTGCGCCGTGCTCAGCGCCTTGACCTGCGTGGCCGTCAGCACCGCCAGATCGGTCGTCGTCAGGTTGGCCACCTGATCCGTCGTCAGCCCCGCCACCTGTGCGGCCGTCAGCGCCTGC
>Ga0172372_10001287_pt1 | contig 38982 bp, 34 predicted proteins | sample LakKiv5m_2_FD_114544 | JGI IMG/M metagenome (GOLD analysis project Ga0172372, IMG submission 114544) | Freshwater microbial communities from Kabuno Bay, South-Kivu, Congo - kab_092012_9.5m | ecosystem: Environmental > Aquatic > Freshwater > Lake | place: Democratic Republic of the Congo...
GGGCTACGATGGTCAGTCACGCCGAGTGTTCCAGGGGGCCACGCGCGAGCGCATCGGCGAAAGCTTCGCGGATTACCGTGACCCGAACGGCGTCTACGCCATTCGCGAGCTGGTCAAGGCCGGTCAGAATGGCAGCCATTTCGTCGACTACAGCTTCGCGGTGCCGGGCAGCGATGCGCTGGTGCCCAAGGTCGGTTACGCCGAATACCTGCCGAAGTGGAACCTGGCGTTCGGCACCTCGCTGAACCTCGACGACGTCGAGCGCGATGTGGTCGAGGCCCGCGCGGTTTTCCAGGCGCGTATCGACAGCCTGACGATGATCATGCTCGGCGCCGCGTTGCTGCTGCTGGTGCTGATGGCCGGGCTCGCGGTACTGATGAGCAATGCCATCCTGCGTCCACTGCTGCAGATTAAGCAGAACCTCGACGATATGGCGCAGGGTGACGGTGACCTGACGCACCGCCTGCCGATCACCAGCCAGGACGAGCTGGGTGAGCTGGCCACCTCGTTCAATCGCTTCGTCGAGAAGATCCATTCGCTGGTACAGCAGGTGGCCGGCACCACCACCCAGCTGACCGGTCTGGTCGCGGCCGTGGCCAGCCAGGCGCAGCGTTCGGAGCAGGCCATGGCCGACCAGCGCAGCGAGACCGATCAGGTCGCCACGGCGATCAACGAGATGTCCGCTGCGGCCAATGAAGTGGCGATGAGCGCCCAGCGCGCGGCCGAAGCGGCACGCGAGACCGATCAGCAGGGTGTCGCTGCCAAGCAGGTGGTGGACCAGAGCATTCGCCAGATTCATGAGCTGGTGGGCGAGCTGCGCGACAGTGGCGAGTCGCTGGAAGGTCTGCAGCAGGACGTCAAGGGCATCGTCGGCGTGCTCGACGTGATCCGCGCCATTGCCGAGCAGACCAACCTGCTGGCGCTCAACGCCGCCATCGAGGCAGCCCGTGCCGGCGAGGCCGGACGCGGTTTCGCCGTGGTCGCCGATGAAGTCCGGGCGCTGGCCAGTCGCACCCAGCAGAGTACCGGCGAGATCCAGAACATGATCGATCGCCTGCAGGGCGCAACGTCGCACACGGTCAGCACCATGCTGCGCGCTGGCGAGACGGGCGAGAGCACCCGCGATCATGCCAACCAGGCCGGCGAGTCGCTGGATGCGATTTCCGCCCTGATCGGCACCATCAACTCGATGAACGCGCAGATCGCCGCCGCCGCCGAGGAGCAGACTGCCGTCGCCGAGGAGATCAACCGTAGCGTGCACCATATCGCCGATGCGGTGGACGGTGTGGCCAGCGATGCGGCGCAGGGTGCGCAGACGGCGCGCGAGCTGAACGGATTGGCCGAGCAGCTGCAGCGATTGGTCGGGCAGTTCCGGGTCTGACTGAAGCAGCCGCTCTGGAACGGGCCCTCACGAAACCCTGCCTGGCAGGGTTTCGTTGTTTTTCAGGTAAAGAAACGTCCCCGTAGGTCGACAACCGAAAAGTACTGCGTGAATTGGCGGCTTAATTGGCGCCTGATTTTTGTCGCATATCTTGTTGCTCAACCCACCTACGGGAATTAACAGAATGCTTTCCAACCTTCGTTTGCGAATGAAGTTGCTGCTGCTCGCGCTGGGCCCGATTCTGCTGCTCGCCATCCTGCTCAGCGGCATTGCCGTGTACGAGCTGCAGAGCCTCGCCGAACAGCAGGAAGAACATACCCGCAACAGCCTCATCCAGGACCGTCGCGCGGAGCTCAAGCACTACGTCGAGCTAGCCCGTAACGCCATTGGGCCGATCTACGAGCGTTCTGCCGAGGGCGACATGCAGGCGCGCGACCAGGCCGTGGCCATCCTCGAGAAGTTGGCCTATGGCAAGGACGGCTATTTCTGGGGCTACGACAGCCAGGCCGTGCGCATCCTGCAAGGCAACACCAAGGACAAGATCGGCCAGAGCTTCTACGACTACCGCGACCCCAATGGCGTCTATGCCATTCGCGAGCTGGTTCGTGCCGGCCAGGACGGCAGCCATTACGTCGACTACAGCTTCGTGCTCGGCGACAGCAGTGTGCTGGTGCCCAAGGTCGGTTACGCCGAGTCCCTGCCGAAGTGGAAGATGGTCTTCGGTACCTCGCTCAACCTCGATGGTGTCGAGCGCGACGTCCAGGCCGCCCGTGCCGAATTCCAGCAGCGCATCGACGGTCTGGTGGCCATCATGCTGGTCTCCGCATTGATCCTGCTGGGCCTGATCGCCCTGGTCGCCGTGTTCATGAGCAACGCCCTGCTCAGGCCGCTGCTGCTGATCAAGCGCAACCTGGACGACATGGCGCAGGGCGACGGTGACCTGACGCACCGCCTGCCGATCACCAGCCAGGACGAGCTAGGTGAGCTGGCCACCTCGTTCAATCGCTTCGTCGAGAAGATCCATTCGCTGGTGCAGCAGGTGGCCGGCACCACCACCCAGCTGACCGGTCTGGTCGGTGCGGTGGCCAGCCAGGCGCAGCGCTCGGAGCAGGCCATGGCCGATCAGCGCAGCGAGACCGATCAGGTCGCCACGGCGATCAACGAGATGTCCGCCGCCGCCCACGAAGTGGCGATGAGCGCCCAGCGCGCGGCCGAGGCGGCGCGCGAGACCGATCAGCAGGGTGTCGCTGCCAAGCAGGTGGTGGACCAGAGCATTCACCAGATCCACGAGCTGGTGGGCGAGCTGCGCGGCAGCGGCGAGTCGCTGGAAGGCCTGCAGCAGGACGTGAAAGGCATCGTCGGCGTGCTCGACGTGATCCGCGCCATTGCCGAGCAGACCAACCTGCTGGCGCTCAATGCGGCCATCGAGGCGGCCCGTGCGGGTGAGGCCGGGCGTGGTTTCGCCGTGGTCGCCGACGAAGTTCGCGCGCTGGCCAGCCGCACGCAGCAGAGCACCGGCGAGATCCAGGGCATGATCGACCGCCTGCAGAGCGCCACCTCCAACACCGTCGCCACCATGCTGCGGGCGGGCGAGAAGGGCGAGAGCACCCGTGACCAGGCCAACCAGGCAGGCGAATCGCTGGATGCGATCTCCGCCCTGATCGGCACCATCAATTCGATGAACGCGCAGATCGCCGCTGCCGCCGAGGAGCAGACCGCGGTGGCCGAGGAGATCAACCGCAGCGTGCACCATATCGCCGATGCGGTGGACGGCGTCGCCAGCGATGCCGCGCAAGGCGCGCAGACCTCTCGCGAGCTCAACGGTCTGGCCGAGCGACTGCAACAGCTGGTGGGTCAGTTCCGCATCTGATCACCCCCGCAGGCGGCAGGCGCAATGCCTGTCGCCAAGGCGCGGCATTCGTTGCCGAACGCCTTTGATCTTCAGCGAAGTTCCCTCATCCCGATCAACGGTAATACCGGTGGGCGGTTGCGCCAGAACGAGACGGTGGCCGTTCGGTCTAGCTCCCTATGGCCGCGTCCGCTGATTGCCGTAGGGGACGATGGCGCAAGCCAGGCGGCCTGCCCATCAATCTCGTTGCAAGGATGAGTTACCCATGCACAAGAAAAACAATGCTGTTCGGGTAGTTGCTTCTCTCGCATTGATCGCCAGCAGCGCGGCACTTGCCGCGCCAAAGGCCGATACCGCTCAATTCAACGACTTCTGGACGCCGGCCAAGCCGAATGCGGCGCTGTGTCGTTCGCCGCTGCTGGTCGGCACGCCTGTCGGCCTGCCGCGCTGCATGCAGGCGAGCAACGTCATGAAGCACCTGGAAGCGCTGCAGGACATCGCCGCGCTCAACGGGGGCAATCGTGCCTCCGGCCAGCCGGGCTACCAGGCGTCTCTCGACTATGTGCGCAGCCGGCTGCAGCGCGCCGGCTATCGCGTCGAGGTGCAAACCTTTCCCTTCCTCGCGTTCTATCCGGCCAATCCCGGCACGCTGAGCGCCGTGGCGCCACAGACGGTGCAGTACGTCTGGGAGGAAGATTTCACCTATGCCGACCAGACCGATCCGGGCAACGTCACCGCACCGGTGGTGCCGGTGGATCTGGCGCTCGGTGCCGGCAACACCTCTACCAGCGGCTGTGAGCCGGAAGACTTCGCCGGCTTCCCGGCCGGTGCCATCGCGCTGATGCAGCGTGGCAGCTGTGCGTTCGGGCAGAAGGCGACGAATGCCGCGGCTGCCGGTGCGGCCGGGGCCATCATCTTCAACCAGGGTGATACCGAGGACCGCAAGGGCCTGCTGGTCGCCACCCTGGGCGAGGACTACAGCGGCGGCATCCCGGTGATGTTCTCGACCTACGACAACGGCGTGGCCTGGTCGCAGACCGCGGGTCTGCAGCTGAGCATGAACGTCGACGTGGTGCGCGAGCAGACCGAGACCTACAACCTGCTGGCCGAAACGCGGCGGGGTGATCCGAGCAATGTGGTGATGGTCGGTGCGCACCTGGATTCGGTGTTCGAAGGCGCCGGCATCAACGACAACGGCTCGGGCAGTGCCGCGCTGCTGGAAATGGCGCTGCTGATGGTCAAGGCACGGCCGGAGAACAAGGTTCGCTTCGCCTGGTGGGGCGCGGAGGAGTCGGGGCTGGTGGGCTCGACCTACTACGTCAACCAGCTGCCGGACGAGCAGAAGCAGCGCATCAAGGCCTACCTGAACGTCGACATGATCGGCTCGCCGAACTACGCCAACTTCATCTATGACGGCGACGGCTCCGACTTCGGCCTGCAGGGTCCGCCCGGCTCGGCCGCCATCGAACGCCTGCTGCGCACCTACTTCCAGCTGCGCAACGCGCCGTCGGAAGGCACCGAGATCGACTTCCGCTCCGACTACGCACAGTTCTTCGAGGACGGCATTGTCTTCGGCGGTCTGTTCACCGGCGCCGAGGACATCAAGACCGAGGAGCAGGCGCAGCGTTACGGAGGCGCAGCCGGCCAGTCGTTCGATCCGTGCTATCACAACGAATGCGACGACCTCGGCAACATCTCCATAGAGGCGCTGGAGTTGCACGGCGATGCGCTGGCCTTCGCCACCAGCTGGCTGTCGCTGTCGACCAAGATGATCGATGACGAGATCGCCGCGGCGGCCGAGCAGAGCATCGGCAGCATGCGCATCCAGCAGGTGCAGGAGAAGTCGCGCTGGGGGCACTGGATCCGTTGATCGGCTGTACACCGCGCCGGCATGCCGGCGCGGTCCCTGCACAACCCTTTCCCTTCGGCCGGCCGGGCAAATCTGCGACAATCGCGCCCTTCTCGAATTGCCCCACGGCTGTCCATGACCGACGCAACGCCCGCTATCGATACCCTGCTGAAGAACCTCGACCAGGCCCTGTTCGCCGATCGCCACCGCCTGCGTCGTCAGCTGCACGAGCTGAGAAAGCAACCGGACGAAGCCAGGCTCGCCCAGTGGCTGGAGCGCTTCCAGGCGTCCGCCGCCAAGGTCGAGGCGCGCCGGCAAAGCGTGCCGCGCATCCGCTATGACGACAGCCTGCCAATTGCGGCCAAGCGCGACGAGATCAAGGCCGCACTGGAAAAGCATCAGGTGCTGGTGATCGCCGGTGAGACCGGCTCGGGCAAGACCACCCAGCTGCCGAAGATCTGCCTGGAGATCGGCCGTGGTGTACACGGGCTGATCGGCCATACCCAGCCGCGCCGGCTCGCGGCACGCAGCGTCGCCACGCGGGTGGCCGAGGAAATCGGCACGCCACTCGGCGAGCTGGTGGGTTATCAGGTGCGCTTCGAGGATCAGAGCAAGGACAGCTCGCTGATCAAGCTGATGACCGACGGCATCCTGCTGGCCGAGACGCAGCACGATCGCTTCCTCGAGCGTTACGACACCATCATCGTCGACGAGGCCCACGAGCGTTCGCTGAACATCGACTTCCTGCTGGGCTTCCTCAAGACGCTGCTGCCACGCCGGCCGGACCTGAAGGTGATCATCACTTCGGCGACCATCGACCTGGAGCGCTTTTCCGAGCACTTCGACGGTGCACCCATCGTCGAGGTGTCCGGGCGTACCTACCCGGTGGAAACCTGGTATCGCCCGTTGGCTGCCGAGATCGACGAGGACGGCAACCGCGTCGAGGACGACCTGACCGTCGACCAGGGCATCCTCGCCGCGCTGGACGAGATCGCCGCCCACGAGCGCAGCGTTGGCCAGCGTCCCGGCGACGTGCTGGTGTTCCTGCCCGGCGAACGCGAGATTCGCGACGCCGCCGAGGTGTTGCGCAAGGCCAATCTGAAATTCACCGAGGTGCTGCCGCTGTATGCGCGCCTGACGCCGGCCGAGCAACAGAAGATCTTCCAGCCGCGCCCGGGGCGCAAGATCGTGCTGGCCACCAACGTCGCCGAGACCTCGCTGACCGTGCCGGGCATTCGCTACGTGATCGATTCCGGCACCGCGCGCATCAGCCGCTACAGCTACCGCGCCAAGGTTCAGCGCCTGCCGATCGAGGCGGTGTCACAGGCCAGCGCCAACCAGCGCAAGGGGCGTTGCGGGCGAGTCGAGCCGGGTATCTGCATTCGCCTGTACAGCGAGGAGGATTTCCTCGGCCGGCCGGAATTCACCGATCCGGAGATCCTGCGCACCAACCTCGCCGCGGTGATCCTGCAGATGCTGCATCTGCGCCTGGGTGATATCCAGGATTTCCCCTTTATCGAGCCGCCGGATGGCAAGGCCATCAGCGACGGCTTCAACCTGTTGCAGGAACTCTCGGCGGTCAATCGCGAAAACCAGCTGACCCCAATGGGTCGCCAGCTGGCGCGCCTGCCGATCGACCCGCGGTTGGGCCGCATGCTGCTCGAAGCCGCGCAGCAGGGCAGTCTGGCCGAGGTGCTGATCGTGGCCAGCGCGCTGTCGGTGCAGGACGTGCGCGAGCGCCCGGCCGACCGCCAGCAGGCCGCCGACCAGGCCCATGCGCAATGGAAGGACCCGGACTCGGACTTCGCCGCGCTGATCAACCTCTGGCGCGGTTTCGAGGAGCAACGCCAGGCGCTGGGCTCCAATGCGCTGCGCAGCTGGTGCCGAAAGAACTTCCTCAACTACCTGCGCCTGCGCGAGTGGCGCGACGCCCATCGCCAGCTGACGCTGATCGTGCGCGAGCTCAAGCTTGGTTCGGGTAGGTCGGCGGAAGGCTCCGGCCAACCACAGCACGCCGCCAAGGCACGTAGGGTGGAAGACGGCGCAGCCTCTTCCACGCGTCCGGCGGGGGCCACTTCCCAACCCGCGCCGACCAAGGACAACAAGGTCAATGTCATCCTCCGCCAGCAGGCCGAAGCCAGCGAGGCCGCGCAGAAGGCCAAGGGTTACGCCGCGGTGCACAAGGCGATTCTTGCCGGTCTGCTCAGCCAGATCGGCAACAAGACCGAGGAGGGCGACTTCCTCGGTGCCCGCCAGCGACGCTTCTGGGTGCATCCTTCCAGCGTGATCGGGCGCAAGAAACCCAACTGGCTGATGGCCGCGGAACTCGTGGAAACCACCAAGCTGTTCGCGCGCATGGTCGCCAAGATCGAGCCGGACTGGATCGAGCCGCTGGCCGGCCACCTGGTCAAGAAGAACCACTTCGAGCCGCACTGGGAGAAGAAGCGCGGCCAGGTGGTGGCCTACGAGCAGGTCACGCTCTACGGCCTGATCGTGGTTGGTCGCCGCCCGCTGCACTACGGGCCCATCGACCCTCCGGCGGCACGCGAGCTGTTCATCCGCGAGGGCCTGGTGCGTGGCGAGATCAGCAGCCGTGCCCGCGCGCTGACAGCCAACCGCGAGCTGCTCGAGCGCATGGACGAGCTGGAGGCCAAGGCGCGGCGCCGCGACATCCTCGCCGACGAGGAAACCCTGTTCGGTTACTACGATGCGCGCCTGCCAGCGGACATCTACCAGACCGCCAGCTTCGAGAACTGGTACAAGCGCGAGAGCCAGAAAGACCCGCAGCTGTTGATCATGCGCGAGGAAGACGTGCTCGCCCGCGAGGCGCGCGAAGTCACCGCCGCGCAGTATCCGGATCACCTGCGCATCGGCGAGCTGCAGTTGCCGCTGGAATACCACTTCGAACCCAACCACCCGCGCGACGGCGTGACCCTGCGCGTGCCGGCGCCGCTGCTGCCGCAACTGCGCCGCGAGCGGCTCGACTGGCTGGTGCCCGGGCTGATCGAGGCCAAGGCGATCGCGTTGGTGCGCGGCCTGCCCAAGGCGATCCGCAAGAACTTCGTGCCGGTGCCGGACTTCGTCGGCGCGGCACTGGCCAAGATCAGCTTTGGTGAAGGCGCCTTGCCCGAAGCGCTGGGCCGCGAGCTCACCCGCATGACCGGCGCCCGCGTGCCGGACGAGGCCTGGGCCGAGGCCGCTGCCGGGCTGGAAAACCACCTGAAGATGAACATCGAGGTGGTCGATGCGCGCGGCAAGTTCCTCGGCGAAGGCCGCGACCTGGCCGAGCTGACGGCGCGCTTCGCCGAGGCCAGCCAGGCCGCGCTGGCGCCGCCGCAGCAGAAGGCCGAGCAGAAGCCGGTCGAGGCCAAGGGTTTTGCCCAGGTCGCGGAAAAGGCGCAGGCGAAGATGGCCGGCCTGTCGATGACGGTCTACCCGGCGCTGGTCGAGGAGGGCGGGGTGGTCAAGGAGGCGCGCTTCCCGACCCAGGCCGAGGCCGACTGGCAGCACCGCCGCGCCCTGCAGCGCCTGTTGCTGCAGCAGCTGGCCGAGCCGGCGAAATACCTGCGCAACAAGCTGCCGGGGCTCACCGAACTGGGCCTGCTCTACCGTGACATGGGCAAGGTCGATGCGCTGGTCGAGGACATCCTGCTGGCCAGCCTGGACAGCTGCATTCTCGACGGCGAGGCCCAGCTGCCTCGTGACGGTGCGGCACTGGCGTCCCTGGCCGAGCGCAAGCGCGGCGACTGGACCGCCCACGCCGAACGGCTGGCGCGGCTGACGCTGGAAATACTCAAGCACTGGCACGGCCTGCAGAAGCGCTTCAAGGGCAAGATCGACCTGGCCCAGGCGGTGGCGCTCAACGACATCAAGGCGCAGCTGGGCAACCTGGTCTATCCGGGCTTTGTTCGCGAAACACCGGCCGAATGGCTGAAGGAGTACCCCCGTTACCTCAAGGCCATCGAGCAACGCTTCGAGAAGATCGGCGCGCAGTTGCAGCGAGACCGCGTCTGGTCCGGCGAGCTGGGCGGCTACTGGGAGCAATACCAGGCGCGGCTGAACAAGCACCAGCAGGAAGGCAAGCGCGATCCGCAGCTGGCGCTCTATCGCTGGATGCTCGAGGAATATCGCGTCTCGCTCTGGGCACAGCAGCTGGGCACGAAGGTGCCGGTATCCGACAAGCGCCTGAACAAGCAATGGAGCCAGGTCGAGCCCTGAGTTCGGGGTGGCCTTTCATCTGGATCGAACCATGTACAGCCACAACAGCCTGCCGGGCGTGGCCAGTTCGCTCGGCGCCTCGGCGCTGTTCGCCACGCTGTACTACTACACCACGCTGCTCGAGCCGCTGGACGGCCAGCAGGTCTACGGCTGGCGGATCCTGCTGACCGCACCCTGTCTGGCACTGCTGCTGATCGCCATCGGCCGCTGGGGCGAGGTACGGCAGATTGTTGCACGCTTGCCCGCCGAGCCGCGGCTGTGGCTGGCGCTGCCATTGTCCTCGGCGCTGGTCGGGCTGCAGCTGTGGCTGTTCATGTGGGCGCCGATCAACGGCCACGGCCTGGACGTCTCGCTCGGCTACTTCCTGCTGCCGCTGACCCTGGTGCTCACCGGGCGGCTGCTGTTCGGCGAGGCGATCAGCCGGCTGCAGCGCCTGGCCTGCCTGCTCGCCGCGATCGGCGTCGGCAACGAACTGCTCGGCGCCGCGTCGCTGTCCTGGCCGGTGCTGGCGGTCGCCCTCGGCTATCCGTGCTACTTCGCCCTGCGCCGCAGGATGGGCACCGCCAATCTAGGCGGCCTCTGGCTGGACCTGGTGATCAGCCTGCCGGTCGCCGCATCGTTCGCCGTCGCCGACCGCGACACCTTGCAGCTGCTGACCGCCAGCCCGCGGCTGCTGGTGCTGATCGCCGGCCTCGGTGCGCTCAGCGCGTTGGCCCTGGCGCTGATGATCGTCGCCGGCAAACACCTGAACCTGACCCTGTTCGGCCTGCTCAGCTATGTCGAGCCGGTATTGCTGGTGGTCGTGGCCCTGCTGCTCGGAGAAAGCATCGCTGCGTCGCAATGGCTGACCTATGGCGCAATCTGGTCGGCCATCGCCGTGCTGGTGCTGGAAGGCGCGCGGGCACTGCGGCGTGCTCGGAGGTAGCGCCGGTGCGCTACGCCGAGCCGGGAGCAGTGGCTGCGCGCTGACCGGGCACAGGGCGGAAAAGCTGCGTAGCGGTTTGCACAGGGCCTGGCTTGCGGGCGGTCGTTAGACGAGCTGCTGCACCGCCAGCCCGGCGACCATCGCCAGCGCCAGCGCGCCTACCAGCCAGATCAGGCGGTTCGATCTGCGAGGGCTTTCGGCGGCTGTGGTCGTGGTCGCCGCCGCGACATGCAGCGGGTTCGGCGTAGCCGGACGCGGGCGCGCGGGCTTGGGCTGAGGCGCGGGCAGATCGGCGGCGCGAACGAATACCGTGGCGTCCTCGTCGACGACTTCCGGCGCACTGACCTTGGGCCCGATCACCAGCAGGGTGGTGTTGCCCAGCTGAATCTGATCGCCCGGCTGCAGCACCGCGGTGCTGACCTTCTGCCGGTTGACCAGCACGCCGTTGGCCGAGGCGAGGTCCTTCACCTCCAGCACGTCGCCCTTGAGAAAGAATTCGGCATGGCGGCGCGACAGCTCGGCATCGCTGAAGCAGAGCTCGCACTTCACCGAGCGGCCGAAGGTCATGGAACCGGTGATGTGATACTTGTGCCCCTGGTTCTCGCCCTTGACCACCTGCAACAGCCAGCGCGGTGCCGCGGCCACCTTGGCGCCGACCTTGGCCGGATCGACGATCTGCAGCTCGAGCGTGCCCAGCCGGAGGCGGTCGCCGGAGCGGATCTGGTAGCGCTCGCCGACCTTCTCGTCGTTGACATAGGTGCCGCCGGCAGTTCCCAGGTCGGTGAGGTAGTAGAAGCGGTTTTCCAGCAGCAGTTCGGCATGGAACGGTTCTATCCCGGCATCGCTCACGACCAGTTTGTTGCTGCGGTCGGAGCCGAGCGTGAAACGTTCATCGGCCAGCCAGACGGGGCTCTGGCGATTGTCAACGAAATGAATCCTGAGCATGTCTGAACAACCCTGAGCAGAGTGGCGATCGGGCCCGGACCGGGCAATCGCCTGTGTTTATTGGTTGAAGATCCGGTTCCACAGGCGCTTGACCGGGTTGGCCGGCGCCTGGGACGTCTGGGTGGTGGCTGGCGTGGTGCGTGGCGCGCTGGCTGCGGTGCGCGCTACCGGACGCGGAGCGCGGGCCTTGGCGACCCGTCGCGCATGGGCGTCGTGCAGCGCGAGCAGCGGCGCGTATTGCGGCGCGGCCTCCAGACCCTGCTGGATGTATTCCAGTGCCAGGGCGTACTCGCGCCGGTCATAGGCCGCTTCGGCAAGCTCGACATAGCGTTCGCTGACGCGCGTCAGCCCGTCCAGCGCGGCCTGGTTGTCCGGCAGCCAGCCCAGCACGCGCTGGTAGTAATGCACGGCGCTGTCTTCGGCCGGCTCCAGCAGCTGATCGCTGGCCAGCCGCTGCGCCGCCAGCTCCAGGGCTTCGGCGATGCGTGCATCGAGCACGCGGCGCAGGCCATCGAGCGCTTCGGCGTTGTCGGCATCCAGGCGCAGGGCCTGACGGAAATAGAAGTCGGCGTTATCGAGCGCGGGCGTGGTCAGCTGACCGGCGGCCAGCCGCGACTCGGCGCGGCCGAGCAGGTCGCTGATACGGCTGTACTGCCACCACTGGTAACCGCCGAACCCCAGGACGGCCACCGTGGCCACCATCGCGGCGCCGATCGCCGCCCAGCGGCCGAGGCCGCGCCCGCGACGCCGGCGACGGCGGCCGGGCTTGGCCTCGAGGGTGATCGCTGGCGCGATGCGGGTCTGGTCCATGTCCGGCTCGGTGAGGGTGTCGATAGCGGCCAGCAGTTCGCGACAGCTGGCGAAGCGCTCGTCCGGTTGCTTGGCCAGCATGCGGTCGAGCAGGGGTTGGTAGGGCGCCAGCGCCGGTGGCAACTGCGGCAGTGGCATCTGCACGTGGTTGAGCACGGTTTGCGGATAGCTGCTGGCGCGAAACGGGTTGGTCCCGGTGAGCATCTCGGCAAGGATCACGCCGAGGCTGTAAATGTCGCTGCGGGCGTCCAGTGGCTGGCACTGGGCCTGTTCCGGGCTGCTGTAGGCCGGGCTGCCGACGGCGATACCGAAATGCGTGAGCTCGTTGTCAAGTTCCACTGCCTTGGCCACACCGAAGTCGGTGAGCACCACGCTACCATCGTCGCGAAAGAGGATGTTGGCCGGCTTCACGTCGCGGTGTACCAGCCCGCCGTCATGCACCACCGCGAGGCCGCCGGCCAGCTGGCGAATGATGTCCAGAGCCCGCGACGGCGAGAAAACGATGCCGCGATGCTGCGCCAGGTCGCCGCCGCCGAGGTATTCCATGGCCAGGTAATGGCGGCCATCGGCGATCTGGCCGATGTCGTGGATGGTGATGATGGCCGGATGGCGCAGCGAGGCGACGATGTGGCCTTCCTGGATGAAGCGTTCGGTGAAGGCCGCATCCTCGGTGCGCAGCAGCACCTTGACTGCCACCTCACGATCCAGGGAAAGCTGGGTGGCGAGGTAGACCTCCGCCATGCCGCCCTTGCCGAGTCGTTTGTGCAGGCGATAGCCGGGAATTTCTAGCATCCGATGCGTCATGGATAAGCTCGTGCCTGGTTACGACTTGAGGGGTTTCAACAGCATGTTGATGAAGCGGCGGCCGCGCGATTCGGTCGCCTGGGGTTGCGCGGTACGGCCGATCACGATGCAGGAAATGTTATCGCGACCGCCATGCGCATTGGCCTGCTCGATCAACTGTTCCACCAGGTTTTCGAGCGTGTCGGCAAAGGTGCAGCTGGCCTGGATCTGCGCATCGGTCAGCTCGTTGGTCAGGCCGTCGCTGCACAGCAGCAGCAGCTCATCAGGCTTCAGGCTGCCAGCGGCGATGCCCACCTCCAACGGTGTCTCGCGGCCCAGGCAGCGCAGAATGATATTGCGCCAGGCGTGGCCCTGGGCAGCGGCGGGTTCGAGCTCGCCGGCGTCGATCATCATCTGCACCCAGCTGTGGTCGCGGGTGAGCTGTGCGATGCCGTCGGCGCTGACCAGATAGGCGCGGCTGTCACCGACCCAGGCCAGTTCGAAATCGCTGCCGTTGAAATGCGCGGCCACCAGCGTGGTGCCCATGCCATCATCGGTGGCGGCTTCCAGCACCGCCTGGTTGGCCAGATGGACCGCCGTTTCCAGCGGTTCGCCATCCTCCACGGCCTGACGCAAGGCCACCAGGGCCAGGCTGCTGGCCACCTCGCCGCACTGGTGCCCACCCATACCGTCGGCGATCGCCCAGAGTCCCAGCGTCGGCGCGCAGAGCAGCGCGTCTTCGTTATGGCTGCGCCTGCGCCCGGGCGAACTGTTTCCGGCGTAGTCCAGCAAGGAGTCGGAGAGGGTAGGTTGCATGCGTGGGCCCGCTGCGGCATGACATCGAGCGAGCATGATGCGTTGGGCCCGGGAGGCTGTCATCGGCTGGCAGCGGGGCAAGCGCAAAACTGTTAACTCGCGCAAAGGGGGGCAATGTCCCGCTGGCTGTGTTCCGGCTTTCGCGGCCCGCTGATCGGGCGGCTTTGCCTGATCGACGGAACGCGAAGGAGGCGTTTCGAAAGCGCTATCGGCTGAGCTCGTACGCACACATGTTGACCGTGGCGGCCAGATTCAGCGATTCGATGGCGCCGCAACCGGGGATGGTGAATGGCCGGGCGCCGAGTGCATTCAGCTGGTCGCGGGGCACGCCGCGGGCTTCATTGCCGAACAGGTAGCATTCGAAGGTTGTGAAAGCCGTCGATTGCACAGGCTCACCCTGCATATCCAGGCAGGCGATGCGGGCAAAGCGCGTGCGCAACGAATCCAGTGCCACATCCAGTTCCATCGGCGCATGGAAGATGGCGCCCATGCTCGAGCGCACGACCTTGGGGTTGTACGGGTCGACGCTGCCGGGGCTGAGCAGGCAGCGGAAGTTGCCGAACCAGGCCAGCGTGCGCAGGATGGTGCCGAGGTTGCCCGGGTCCTGGATTTCATGCAGGTAGATGGCGCGTTCGCCTGCGACAGGTGCCGCGACAGGCGCATCCGGCATCGGCACCAGTGCCACGATGCCTTGCGGGGTCTTGGTATCGGCGATCTGCGCCATCTGGCGGTCACTGATCAGGTGGGTCTTGAACGGGCTCTGCCATTGTTCGTAGGCATTGGTCACATACAGCTCGCTGCGCTGCAGCAGCGGGTTGAGCAGGGCCGCTTTCTGCAGCTCCAGCACCAGATGCTCGCCCTCCACCAGAAAACGCCCGAACTCGGCCCGGTACTTTTTCTGGTGCAGCTTTTTGATGTCGTCGAATTTCATCAAGGCGGCGCTCAGTGGCTCTGCACGGCGGTCTGCTCCGCTTCCGCCAGCATCGCCTTGGCCAGGGCCTCGGCGACCTTGATGCCGTCCACGCCTGCCGAGAGGATGCCACCGGCGTAGCCCGCGCCTTCGCCGGCCGGATACAGGCCGCGCAGGTTGAGGCTCTGCAGTGTTTCGCTGTCGCGGGTGATGCGTACCGGCGAGGAGGTGCGGGTCTCGATGCCGGTGAGCACCGCGTCAGCGCGATCGAACCCACGGATCTGCTTGCCGAAGGCCGGCAGCGCTTCGCGGATCGCCTCGATGGCATATTCCGGCAGCGAGGGCGCCAGATCGCCCAGGCGCACGCCCGGCTTGTAGGACGGCTCGACCTCGCCGAACTCGGTCGACGGTACGCCGCGAATGAAGTCGCCCACCAGTTGCCCGGGCGCGCAGTAGTCGCTGCCGCCCAGCTCGTAGGCGCGAGATTCCAGACGCTCCTGCAGCTCCACGCCGGCCAGCGCGTCGCCGGGGAAATCCTGCTCGGGGTTGATGCCGACGACGATGCCGGCGTTGGCATTGCGCTCGTTGCGCGAGTACTGGCTCATGCCGTTGGTCACCACGCGTCCCGGCTCGGACGTGGCGGCCACCACGGTGCCGCCCGGGCACATGCAGAAGCTGTAGACCGCGCGGCCGTTCTTGGCGTGGTACACCAGCTTGTAGTCCGCGGCGCCCAGCTCCGGATGGCCGGCGTACTTGCCCAGACGGGCCTGGTCGATCATGCCCTGCGGATGCTCAATGCGGAAACCGATAGCAAACGGCTTGGCTTCGATATGCACGCCCTGGCGATGCAGCATACGGAAGGTGTCGCGGGAGCTGTGGCCCAGCGCCAGTACCACATGGCGGCTGCGCAGTGTCTCGCCATTGGCCAGCACCACGCCTTCGAGCTGGCCATCGTCGATCACGAGATCGGTGACCCTGGTCTCGAAGCGTACCTCGCCGCCGAGGGCGATGATTTCCTCGCGCATCGCGGCAACCACGCCGGTAAGGCGGAAGGTGCCGATATGCGGCTTGCTGACGTACATGATCTCTTCCGGCGCGCCGGCGCGGACGAATTCGTGCATCACCTTGCGGGCGTAGAACTTCGGATCCTTGATCTGGCTGTAGAGCTTGCCGTCGGAGAACAGGCCGGCACCGCCTTCGCCGAATTGCACGTTGGATTCCGGCGTCAGGGTCTTCTTGCGCCATAGCGCCCAGGTGTCCTTGGTGCGGCGGCGCACATCCTTGCCGCGCTCCAGCACGATGGGCCTGAAACCCATCTGTGCGAGCAGCAGCGCGGCGAACAGCCCACAGGGGCCGAAGCCCACCACCAGCGGCCGCTCGGTCAGATCCGCTGGAGCCTGACCGACCGGGTAGTAGCGGGTATCCGGTGCCGGGCGCACGTGGTTGTCGTCGGCAAAGCGCGCCAGGACTGCCGCCTCGTCACGAACCTCGACGTCGAGGATGTAGATGAACAGGATGACGCTGTTCTTCTTTCGCGCATCGTAGCTGCGCTTGAACACGCTGAAGTTCATCAGGTCGGCGTCACTGATGTTCAGACGCTTGACGATGGCCTCGCGCAGCGCATCGGCGGGATGATCGAGGGGCAGGGACAGTTCGGTGATGCGAATCATGGCAGTAATCCTGGCCGGTGACTCCGGCAGAGGAAGCAACGAGAGGGGGCGTGAGGCGCGGATTGTACCGGCGGCAAGCACGCCTGTCAGGCGGCGCTTACGCGGTTCCCCCGGGGCAGGTGCTGCGCCCGGCGCCCGCGGCCCGGCATTATCGGCTTATAATCGCCGCCAATTTGCCCGACAGTTGCGCAGGGTCCTGCCTGTTGGCGCGCGTCTTACCTTGATTCTCCGTGGTTGGCTCTATCATGAAACGATCCAAAAGCAGCCGTCGTTGGCTGGATGAACACGTCAACGATCCCTTCGTCAAACGCGCGCAGAAGGATGGCTTGCGCTCGCGCTCCAGCTACAAGCTGATCGAGCTGAACGAGAAGGACAAACTGATACGCCCCGGCATGCTGGTCATGGATCTCGGTTCCGCGCCTGGCGGCTGGTCGCAGGTGGCCGGCGGAATCGTCGGCGAGAAGGGCAGGGTGCTGGCCACCGACATCCTGCCGATGGGCGGGCTGGATAACGTCGATTTCGTTCAGGGCGACTTCACCGAGGACGCCGTGTTCCAGCAGATTCTCGACATGCTCGACGGCCGGCAACCCGACCTGATCGTGTCCGACATCGCGCCGAACATCAGCGGCGTCGCCGCTGCCGACCAGGCTGCCTCGATGTACCTGGTGGAACTCACCCTCGACATGGTTCGCCAGGTGCTCAAGCCCGGCGGCAATTACGTGGTCAAGGTGTTCCAGGGCGAAGGCTCCGACGAGTTCCTCAAGGACGTGCGCAGCTCGTTCGAGAAGGTGGTGATCCGCAAGCCGGAGGCGTCGCGCCCGCGTTCGCGGGAGGTCTATCTGGTGGCCAAAGGCTTCAAGGGCTAGCGATTCGGCGTCACGCAAAGGTGGGTCCGAAGGCCGGCTGCCGCTGTTGAGCGTTCTGGCGGTGCGGTCTTGAGGAATGCGGATGCGCTTGTCGATCCCTTCTCATCCATGATTTTTCAGTTCCTCGCGTCTCCGCGCCATAGTCGATGGCGTCGAGTCGCGTAGGTAGGCGGCGTAGCCCTTCTTCCCTGGCCATCGGCGGCAACTTCGAAGCTGCCCGGTTGGCCATTCCCATCCAGCCAGATGACCTCCCCGCCAGCGCCGCGGCGAGCTCAGCGCGCCATATGCCATGCCGCGCTACTCGTGGGCATCGGGCGCAGAAAAGATTGTATACAATCTTTGACCATTCACATCTTCCTTGTATACAGTTGGCTTTCCATCCACCCGGCTTGCGGTTGAGTATCGGCAAGCCCTCCATGCACCTGGAGAACCATGGCAAGCACAACGTACTACGTCCCCAAGGGCGGACATCCCGAGCAGACTCAACTGCTGACCGATCGTGCAATGTTCACCGAAGCCTATGCAGTCATTCCCAAGGGCGTGCTGCGCGACATAGTCACCAGCCATCTGCCCTTCTGGGACAACATGCGCATGTGGGTGCTGTCCCGTCCGCTTTCCGGCTTCGCCGAAACCTTTTCGCAGTACATCGTGGAGCTTGGCGCCGGCGGCGGCAGTGACCGGCCGGAGCATGACCCGAACGCCGAGGGCGTGCTGTTCGTCGTGGACGGAGAGTTCTCTCTGACGATCGAGGGAACCCTCTACGACATGCGTCCCGGCAGCTATGCGTTCATACCGCCTGCGGCGAAATGGAGCGTGCGCAACAGCGGGGCGGCGCCGGTACGTTTCCACTGGATCCGCAAGGGCTATCAGGCCGTCGAAGGCTTGCCCTACCCGGAGGCCTTCGTGACCAACGAGAACGATATCGAGCCGATCCCCATGCCGGGTACCGATGGCAAATGGGTGACCACGCGCTTCGTCGACATGAGCGACATGCGCCACGACATGCACGTCAACATCGTCACGTTCGAGCCGGGTGCGGTTATCCCCTTCGCTGAAACCCACGTGATGGAACATGGCCTCTACGTCCTGGAAGGCAAGGCGGTGTATCGCTTGAATCAGGATTGGGTCGAGGTCGAGGCGGGCGACTACATGTGGCTGCGCGCGTTCTGTCCGCAGGCCTGCTATTCCGGGGGGCCGGGCAAGTTCCGCTACCTGCTGTACAAGGATGTGAACCGACACATGGACCTGGGTCGTTTCAACCAGCGGGCCTGACCTCCAGTGCCTTCGCGAGCGGCGAAGGCACCCCTGCCTGCCCTCGCGCGCAAACGCTCTGCTGCGCCTATGCGCGCAGCGGGCTAGCCGATCCGCTGCAGGAACCGTTCGATCCGCTCCAGCACCTGTTCCGGTTGCTCTCGATGCGGAACATGGCCCACCCCCGAAAGCAGCGCCTGTTCGACCTGACCGCTGGCGTGGTCGGCGATCAGCTGCGGGTGGCGTTCGGAGCCGAACTCATCGTCATCGCCATGGATGGCAAGGCTCGGACAGCCGACTGCAGGCAGCGCGTGGGCCAGCGTCCATGTGGCGAAATCCGGCGCCAGCCAGGTATCGATCCATGCGCTCAGGACCCAGTCACTGCGCTCGCCGTGATAGCGGCGCAGACGTTCGCGTTGCGCGGGGTCGGCGAACCAGGCCCTGGCCTGGCGGATGCCTGAGAGCGTGCGCTGTTCGACGAAGGTAACCGCCGACATCGTGATCATCGCCTGGCAGGCTTCGGGATACCGCGCGGCGCAATGCACGGCCATGCTGCCACCGACGCTGTGTCCGAGCACCACGAAGCGCTCGATACCCAGATGTTCCAGCACGCAGGCGAAGCCATGCGCGGCTTCATCTTCGACGAAAGTCGGCGCGGGTGGGGCAGTCAAGCGGTCGGAGCGGCCGAAGCCCAGCCGGTCATAGGCGACCACTGTTCGGCCGGTGGCATTGGCGAGGGCGGATGGGAAGTCTTTCCATTGTTCGATACAGCCGAGCGACTCGTGCAACAGCAGGATCGGGGCGTGGTTCGGGCGCAGCGCGTCGCGCTCCGGGAACCAGCTGCGGACGAACATCCGGCCGTGGCTGCCGTCGATCCACAGATCGGTCGGGCCGTCGCCGAGCAGGGTGCTGATGGTCATGGCGCTTTCCTGGAGCGGGGCGGAAGGCATAGCTGTACTGTTCTTTTGCGTAAACGTCAACATGCGCGGATGAATGTATCGGCCATGACGCCTCGTCTCGAACGCACCGGGTGTGGCACAGACCGGAAAAAGAAACGGGCGTCGCGGTCAGTTCAGATGGCGCTGGAACCAGGCAATGGTGCGTTGCCACGCCAGCTCGGCTGCCGGCTCGTCGTAACGCGGCGTGCTGTCGTTATGAAAGCCGTGGTGGGTGCCGGGGTAAATATAGGCCTCGTAGGGCTTGCCGGCGGCCTTGAGTGCGGCTTCGTAGGCGGGCCAGGTTTCGTTGACGCGCTCGTCCTGTTCGGCGAAATGGAACAGCAGCGGCGCGCGGATATTCTCCACATCCGCCGGGTCCGCCTGGCGGCCATAGAACGGCACGGCGGCGCCGAGTTCGGGGTAAGCCACCGATGCGGCGTTCGCCACCCCGCCGCCATAGCAGAAGCCGGTGATGCCGACCTTGTCGCTGGTGGTCTCGTGGGCCATCAGCCATTCGATGGCGGCGAAGAAGTCGTTCATCAGCTTCTGCGGATCGACCTGAGCCTGCAGTTCACGGCCCTTGTCGTCGTTGCCGGGGTAGCCGCCGACCGAACTCAGGCCGTCGGGCGCCAGGGCGACGAACCCGGCCTTGGCCACGCGCCGGGCCACGTCTTCGATATAGGGATTGAGGCCACGGTTCTCGTGCACGACGACGATGCCCGGCACCTTGCCCTCGGCCTTGGCCGGGCGCACCAGATAGGCACGGACCTCGCCGTGGCCTCTGGGCGAGGGATAGCGGACATACTCGGCGACGATGTCGGGGTCGGTAAAGGCGATCTGTTGCGCCAGCGCATAGTTGGGCGTGAGCGCGTCGAGCACGGCGACCGCCGTCATGCTGCACAGGGTGAAGGCGGCGGCGCGGTCGAGGAATTCGCGGCGGTTGAGTTTGCCGTGCACGTAGAAATCGTAGAGCTCGAGCAGTTCGGGGGCGAAGTCTCTGGCAGTCAGACGTTCCATCGGCGGCTCCTTCGGTGGGGCGAAAGATGGCAAGGCGGTTGCGCTGGGTGGCAGCAGCCAGTGTAGACAGCCATGTCAGCACCGGTGCGGTTGCTGACGATCTACCGGTTCAGGCCCTGGATTCGCCGTCGCGGCGCGGCGGGCGCGAAGTGGACGGCGGTTCGACGACCGTAAGCAGACCATCCTTGCCCAGATGCAGGCGCAGGAAATCCTCGGCGAGCAGCAGCTGGCCGGCGTAGAGCGCAGCGGCTTCGGCGCGCAGGTCCTCGATCGAATGGCCGCGGCCGACGTGCTTCTGATAGCGCGCGCTAAAGTGGGTCAGCACCAGGTTGGGCAAACCGACCGCCTGGGCGAAGCGCGCCACGGTGGCGGCCGTGCTGTGGCCGAAGTCGTTGCGGGCGTCGTTGGCCACGGCCTCGGTGTAGGTCGCCTCGTGCACCAGCAGCTGGGCATCCCGGCAGGCTTCGGCCAGCAGGTCGGGACGGTCGTTGTCGCCCCCGACGACGATGCGCCGCGGGCTGCGGCTGAAGCTCAGGTAGTCGTGGCTGCGCAGCACGCGCCCCTCGTGCTCGATGTCGAAGCCGCGCGCCAGCTGGCCCCAGAGCGGGCCGCGCGGCACACCGTCATGTTCCAGACGTTCGATGTCAAGCCGCGGATCGGGGCGCGCCTCGCTGAAGCTGTAGCCGTAGCAGGGCACGCGATGGGACAGCTCGGTCGCCTCGATGCGCATGTTCGGGCTGCGCCATTCGTCCAATGTCTCGACCGCATGGAAGTCCAGCTCGTAGCTCAGCCAGCTTTGACTCACGCTCAGGGTGGCGCGTACCCAGGTCTCGATGCCCTGCGGGGCGATGATCGTCAGCGGCGCCTTGCGCCCCATCATGCCTGCGCTGGCCAGCAGGCCGGGCAGGCCGTAGCAGTGGTCGCCATGCACATGGGTGATGCAGATCGCGCGCAGGTCGTGCAGCGACAGCGGCGTGCGCAGCAGACGATGCTGGGTGCCCTCGCCGCAGTCGATCAGGTACCAGGCCTTGCCGGTCTCTTCCAGCAGTGCCAGCGCGCTGACGTTGCGCGCGCGGGTCGGGGTGCCGGACGAGGTACCGAGAAAGAGCAGGTCCACGGGCATGTTCTCCAGAGGGGGCTGGCTAGTATGCCGTACGACCGGGGGAGCGGTCCCGGGGTTGCGTCCTCAGGCGCTGCGGGCGAGCTGCTCGTCGATGAAGCGGTCATCGTCGGGGCGGTCCAGCAGGGCAGTCAGCAGACCGCTGGCGCGGTTGACCTCACCACGGTCGATGCAGCCGATGGCCTCGTTGAGCCGCTCGCGCCATTGGGCGTCGGTTGCCGGCGCCGGGGCCGGCGCGATGCCGATCAGCTCGTCCAGATCCGTGGGCAGGCTGAGGATCATGTCATCCAGCGACGGCATTGGTTGTACCGGTGCCGCAACGGGGGCCGGCATGTGGTCAGGACCGTGGCCGAGGTATTCGTCCATGGTCATTTCCGTCACGACCGGCACCTGGCGCTGGAACGGGTTGATGTCAGGGAAGGACGCTTCCGCCCGCTTCACGCCGGCCGGTCGGGCCTCGACCATGATTGCCGCCGTGGCGGCTGCGCTGGCGCGCCGACGCTGTAGCAGCAGGCCGCCCAGCAGGAACAGCACGGGAAGGGCGAGCAGCCAGGGGCTGGCGAGGCTGTCCGGCTGGGCCGTCATAGCGGGCGCGGCAGGCGCGGGAACCGGGGATGCGGGTGCCTGGCGCTCCACGCTGACTTCACGGGGCACCGGCGCCGTGACGACGGCAGATTCCGCGGCGAGCGGGCTGGTCTCGCGTTGCGCCAGGCTCCGCTGTGCTTCGGCGAGCAGGCGATTCTGCGCATCCATCTGCGCCTGCAGGCTCAACACCTGGGCTTCGAGTTGGCTGAGCACATCCACCAGGCCGCGATCAGCTGTCACTGGCGTCTGCCGTGCGGTGTGCTCGGGAGGAGGTATCGCTGCGTCGGCTTCGCGAGGCGCGGCGGCCACCTGGGTCGTCGGCCTGGGCGTGGCATGTTGCAGTCCGTCCGGCAACAGCAGATCGGCGCCGACCCGCAGGCGGTTGCGGTCACCGCCGATGAAGGCGTTCGGGTTGAGTGCGTAGAGGTCGGCCATCAACGCTTCGTGCGAGCCGACAGCACTGCCTTCAAGCTGCTGGGTGATGGCCCAGAGGCTGTCGCCGGGCCGGATGCGATACCGCGTGCCCTGTTCGACCGCAGGCAGCACGCGAGCGCGCGGCGTTTCCACGGGTGGCGCGCTGACGATGGCCGGTGCTTGCGGCTGGGCACGCGGCAGCGCCGGCAGGTCGGGCTGATACAGTGGCGGGTCGAGCAGCAGGGTGTACTCGCGCAGCAGCTGGCCGCCCGGCAGGCTGAGCTCGACGATGAAGTTCAGGTACGGCTCGTTCACCGGTGCGGTGGAGCTCACGCGGATACGCTGGCCGCTGCCGTCGAGCGCCGGCACGAAGCTCAGCTTGGCGAGGAAGTCGGGCCGCTCGACTCCGGCGCGGGCAAACACGTCGCTCGGTGCCAGGCGCACCTTGATGTCATCGGCACCCAGTCCGCGCGCGTCAATCAGCTCGATGTCGGCCGTGAGCGGCTCGGCCAGCGCCGAATGCAGACGGATCTCGCCCAGCCCGATGGCGCTGGCCAGGGGCGTGTAGCAGGCGGCGAGCAGGAGCAGGGGCCAAACGGCAAGACGAAAGGACGACATAAACATTCCGGGTGCCAGCAGGGCTGTGGCCGACGGCGCCGTGCAAGGCAGCCGGGCCGTGCGGGGGCTTATGGCAATTCGGCCGGCCCGCAGCGGGCGCTGCAGTCATCATGGCTCGTATGATGGCATTTTGCTAGCCACTTCACAGTTTTCGGATCGGCGGCGGCTGATTCACGCGTGCGACACATCAGCTCACAGATGCCGAGGGCACCCCCGGCACGGCTAAAGGTTGCTGAAAGCTTTGTTTCGTAGCCTCCCGCTCCCCCCGCTGCTTCGGCCGGACAAGAATAAAGAGGAGGTAAGCTGTGTTGACCCTGATTGGTCTGTTGACCATCTGCAGCCTGGTGGTGCTGCTGCTCGTAGGACGGATGGCGCCCATTCTGCCGCTGATTCTCGTACCGCTGGCGGGGGCCTTGCTGGCCGGCTTCGGGCTGGAGGCCATTACCGGGTTCTTCACCGACGGCCTCGGCAAGGTGATCTCGATTGCCACGATGTTCGTCTTCGCCATCACCTTTTTCGGCGTGTTGCAGGACACCGGACTGTTCCGCCCGATCATCGGAACCATGGTGAGGCTGACCCGCGGTAATGTCGCGTTGGCGTGGTTCTGCTGGTGGCGCTCGCCGTCCTGCTTGGTCGGCGGGAGCAGCGGCGTATCGCCTCAGGGGCTGGCGGTGCGGATGCCGGCGTACTGGTCGAAAGCCACCACAGCCTTCACGAACCCACCGAAGAAGAGCGCGCCCTGGAGCGGCCGGGCCGACTCTGGATCAACGGCGGATTGTTCCTGCTGGTGCTGATCTCGCTGTTCGCCGGCGTGCTGCCGGCCGGCTACATCTTCATGATCGGTCTGTCGCTGGTGCTGCTGATCAACTACCCCGGTGGCAAGGCTCAGATGCAACGCATCGCGGCCCATGCGCCCGCCGCCCTGAGCATGGGCATGATCATTCTGGCAGCGGGCTCCATGCTGGGGATATTCACCGGTACGGGCATGCTGACCTCCATCGCCCAGGATCTGGTGCAGGTCCTGCCCGCCTCGGTCGTGCCCAGCCTGCACATCATCCTTGGCGTCTTCGGCCTGCCGATGGAGCTGATGCTGAGCACCGATGCCTATTACTTCGGTCTGCTGCCGGTGACGCTGGAAGTGGTGGCGAACCATGGCGTGGAGCCTGCCAGCGTGGTGTACGCGATGACCATCGGCAACATCATCGGCACCTTCATCAGCCCGTTCTCGCCCGCGCTCTGGCTTGCGCTTGGCCTGGCCGGTCTGGATCTTGGCCGGCACATCCGCTACTCGCTGTGGTGGATGTGGGGCTTCTCGCTGGTGCTGTTCGCCGTGGCCTGGGCGCTGGGGATGTTCTGAGCCCGTTCGCCAGCCGCGCACCGCACTGCAGCCGTCGACTTGCGTCTGAAGGCTGCCGATGCGGCATGAGACCCGAGCTTACAGGTACTTGAGCCAGGCGATGTCCCGGCGCCGGGCCTTGAGCTCGGCAAACCAGCGCACGGCCGGGTACAGCGCCACCGCCAGCACAACGGTCCACAACCACAGCGGCCAGACCGCCTCGAAGCCGAAGTGGCTGCCACGGTTCAGGCCCCAGATCGCCACCGCGGCGAGGTAGAGCAGCTTCAGCACGTAAAGGTGCAGCAGGTAAAAGAACATCGGCGCTGCGCCGAACACTGTCAGCGGGCGCAGCCAGGCGCGATCCTGGCGGCGCTCGAAGTGGTGCAGCAGAAGCAGGCCGGTACCCAGGGTCAGGCAGAGGAACAGCAGCGACGGCGGATATTTGGTGATGTTCAGCAGGCTCATCAGTGTCCGCAGTCCATCCTCGCCAACCACCCAGGGCTGCTCGCCGTAACCGTTGATCAGGCGTAGCAGAACGAACACCAGCAGCGCGGCCCTGCCCCAGTTGGCGAGGTTGTGCTGACGGCGTTCGGCATCGGCGTTGCGTCCGAACCAGGGGCCGGCGGCGTAGCCCAGGGCGATCACGCCGATCCAGGGCAACAGCGGGTAGGAGGTGCGCAGGCGCAGGCTGTCCGAGACCTCGAGCCAGCCGCGATCATGCAGGATGGCCCACGGCAGGTGCATGGGTGATCCGACGGGGAAGTGCAGCGGATCGAGCAGGTTGTGCCCGCCGATGATCAGCAGTCCGAGCAGCACCAGCCACGGGCGCGGCAGCCAGAGCAGCGCCGAGAGGGCGAGCATGCTCAGGCCGATGGCCCAGATCACCTGGAGGTAGATGACCTGCGGCGGGAACTGGAAGGTCCAGGCGAAGTTGACCAGGGTGAACTCGAGCGCCACCAGAAACAGCCCGCGCTTGAGCAGAAAGCTCGACACCGCGTGGCGGCCCTGATGCTTTTCGCCATAGAGGAACGCTGATAACCCGGTCAGGAAGATGAATACCGGTGCGCACAGGTGCGCCAGCGTGCGGCTGAAGAACAGTGCCGGCTCGGTGACCGCCACGTCCATCGGATCCGGCACCTGCATGTGCAGCAGAAAGGTTTCGCGGACATGGTCCAGCAGCATGAACAGGATCACCAGGCCGCGCAGCGCGTCGATGGATTGAAGGCGCGCCGCAACGGGCGAGGTCAGGTCGGGGGCGGGCATGCACGGCTCATGGCAGAAGTTCGCGGACAACGGGCGCGGAGGCCTTGAGGACGTGATGCCTCACGGCCAGGCCACGGCGACGCCCGGCAAGGTGCGATACGTTATAACAAAAGTGCCGTGCATCCAAACGCCTGTCCGTCCCGCGCGCCGCTGTGCTGCTTCGAGGGCGACAGCGGCGCGGGGCGAGGCGGGCGTTACTCGCAGTTGACCATCCAGGACAGACCGAAGCGGTCGGTCAGCATGCCGAAACGCTCGGCCCAGAAGGTCTTCTCCAGCGGCATGATCACCGTACCGCCTTCGCCCAGGGCAGCGAACAGCTGCTCGGCCTCGGCCACGCGGGTCGGGTGCAGGGAAATCGAGCAGCCCTTGATGCCTTCGTACGGTCCTCCGCCACAGGTGTCTCCGGGCAGTGTGTCGGAGGCCATCAGCGTGCTGTCGCCGAGGTTGAGGCAGGCATGCATGATCCGCTCGCGGTACTCGGCGGGGAACTGCTCGGCATCCGGCGCCTGGGCGAAGGTCATCAGCTCCAGGGTCCCGCCCAGTACCTGCTGGTAGAAGGTGAAGGCCTCGCGGGCATTGCCGTCATAGGTGAGGTAGGTGGAAAGCTTCATCTTCGTGCTCCTTGCTGTCAGTGGTTGAGTTGCGCACGCAGGCGTTCTTCCTGCTCGCGCAGTTCGGGGGTGAACTCGGCGCCGAAGTCTTCCGCTTCGAAGACCTGGCGGATCTCGATCTCCGCCTCGCCGATGGCGGACGGCGGGCAGCGCCTGACCCAATCGATCGCCTCCTGCAGCGAAGCGGTCTGGAACAGCCAGAAGCCGGCGATCAGCTCGCGGGTCTCGGCGAACGGGCCGTCGATGACGCTGCAGCGCTCGCCCTCGAAGCGCACCCGCGCGCCCTTGCTGCTGGGCTGCAGGCCCTCGCCGCCGAGCAGCACGCCAGCGTTGGCCAGTTCTTCGTTGTAGCGGCCCATGGCCGCAAGCACGTCCTCGCCGGGCATCTGGCCGGCTTCGGTTTGCGGCGTGGCCTTGATCATCACCATGAAACGCATCGGTCGACTCCTTCGTTGGATGGAAAGGAGCCTAGACGGGGATGTCGGGATTTCCGCTGGCTCCGATCATTGGTCGAACGGGCGCGGGACAAATCGACAGGGCGGTGGAAACTTTCCGAATCAGCGCAGCGGATAGCTCAGCAGGAGCAGATGCAGGCAGTTGAGGAGGCCATGCAGTGACACCGCCACCCATAGCCGGTCGCCGGCACAGTGAAACGCCAGGCCGTAGCCCAAACCGGCCAGGCCGGCGAGCAGGGCGAAGCCGGTCCCGAAGGGCAGATGAGCCGCGCCGAACAGGATCGCTGCGAGGCCGATGCCACTGGCCGCGCCGAAGCGACGGACCAGTTCACGCTGCAGCAGAGCGCGAAAGATCAGCTCCTCGGCGAGACAGGTGACGGCCAGATTGACGGCCAGCCAGGCGAGGAACTGCTCCGGCCACTTCGGCTGCCAGGCGAGGACGCCGCCGGCCACCGCCAGCAGCGGCACGGATGCCAGGCACGCGCCCGAGACCAGCCATGTGCATCGCTTCGAGCGCCAGGCTGCGCGCGGCTGGCCCAGCCACCAGGCGAACAGCAGCGCGGCGACCATCGCCTTGTCCGGGCTGAGCCGCAGTTGCCAGGGCGCCGCACCGCCCAGGTCCTGCGGCGACCCCAGCGGCAAGGGGTTGAAGCCGGGCAGCAGATGCGCGGCCAGCAGAATGGCGCCGATCAAGGTGGTTGCCAGCCACGGTAGCCGTGGCAGGTACGGCTCGGCCAGCAGCCAGCCGGCGAACGCCAGCACGAGCAGCGCCCCGATCGGCTCGATCAGGCCGAGTGCCAGGCCGCTCAGCAGTGTGGCGAGAGGGAGGCCCAAGGGCAGCGCGGCGCGCACGTCACTGCAGCCGGTAGCGCGCCAGTTCACGGGGCGTCAGCAGGCGCATGCGCCAGGGATCGATCTGCTGCATGTCATCGGCCAGTCGCGGGTTCACGCCCATGTCGCGCAGGTAGGCCTGCGGCGTGCGTCGCGGCCGCTGGCCGATGGACAGCGCCGACTCGCCGTTGGCGAGATAGGGCCGATGCAGGCCGACATAGCCACGTATCGTGCGTTGTCGGCCGGCCGCCAGCAGGTAGATGCAGCTGCCCTGGCAGACCGCACTTGCCGGCACCAACGCATCGAAGCCGGTTTCGCGCAGCAGGTAGCCCATGCGCATGGCCTCCGCGGTGCTGCCGCCGATGTTGTCGAGGATCAGCAGCTTGCGCGCGTATTTGCCGGGATGGGCCATGATGCCCTTGAGCAATGCCTCGTAGTCTCCCGGCGCGATCTGCTCGGTAACCCGAGCCACCAGTACCAGCCCCTGGTCCTCGTGCTCCAGCGGCAGTACCTCGACCTTGGCGTGGGCGGTGCAGGCGAACAGCGCCAGGGCGCAGAGGGTAGCGAGGCGGAGCATCGAGCAGGCGGTCCTGTTGTGGGAGGTGGCGAAGATACCTGCCGCGCCGGCTTTCGCCTACTGCCTTTGCATGTTGCTCAGCCGGCCGGCTGCTCGGCGTTCGCCAGGCCGTCGAGGCGCTTGCTCCAGTCTTCCACCGCGTTGTTCTGCAGCCTGCGTTCGACGAGCGTGCGCCAGTTCGGCACCAGCGGCAGTTCGGCCAGTTCGAGCAGGTCGGCGCGCTCCAGCGGTCGGCGGTAGAGCACGTCCATCACCCGCGTCAGAGGCCAGCGCGGGTAGGCGCGCTGCTCCAGCAGCAGTGCCTGGCCGACCTGCAGCTCGCCGGGCTCGAGCACCTGGTAATACCAACCGCACAGGCCGCTTCGCTGGACGCGCAGCGACATGTCCTTCACGCCGAAGCGGTCGTTGAGCTTCCAGCAGGGCTGGCGGGTCTGCGCCACCTGCAGCAGCACGTCGCCACAGCGCAGCACGTCGCCCAGGCAGAGGTCGGCCTCGCCGAGGCCGGTGGTGCTGATGTTCTCGCCGAAGGCTCCGGGCCGCTCGAGCAGCGGTGAATGGCCGAGCTGAGCACGCCAGTGGTGATAGTGCTCGAACGGGTAGTGATGCAGCGCCTTGTAGACGCCGCCATGCACACGGCGATCGCCCTGTTCGTCGCCGGCGAGCCCTTCGCTGCCGACCGCCACCGGCCCGGCAGTGGGCTGCTTGGCGATGGCGCTGTGGCTGCCGGGGCGGGTGAAGGGCACGGCTGTGCCGACGAGCAGCTGTTCGATCCTGGCCAGTTGCATGCGGGGCTCCTTGCTGAAGGCGGCTGGCGAAGCGCCGATTGTGCCGCAGCGCAGGCCGTCTGGCCCGCGCTTCGTGACGCCATCCCGGCAAGGGGAACCGCCAGCCGCTCGCCGGCTGCTAAGGCGCGTCGGTGGACAGCGCGCGGATCATCGCCGTGGTCAGGTAGAGCCGCGGCGCGATGCTGGCCAGTTCGATGTACTCGTCCTCCGAATGCAGCCCGGCACCGACCACGCCCATGGTTTCCAGCACGGCCGGCTTTTCGCTGCCGGGTACATAGGCATAGCCGGCATCGGTGCCGAATCGCATGGCGATGGGTTCGATGCGCTGGTCGATCTCGCTGTACAGGCGCTGGGCGGTCTCGGCCAGGCGCTTGGAAGCGGAATTCTCCGCCAGCGGCGGGCGACCCTTGTCGATGCGCAGTTCGACCTGGGTGTCATCGATCAGCCGGTTCTGAATGATGCGCTGGCCGTCGGCGAGCACCCGCTCGGTCTCGGTAAGGTCCGAGTAACGCATGTCCGCCTCGGCGCTGGCCTTGTTGGGGATGATGTTGCGCTTCTCGCCGCCGTCGATCATGGTCCAGCTGACCGTGGTGCCCTTGTCCGCATCCCCCAGATCCTTGAGCTGCACCAGCTGGTGCGCCAGCTCCAGGATGGCGTTGCGTCCATCTTCCGGTGCGGAGCCCGCGTGGGACGACTTGCCCTTGACCTCCAGCATCACGGCGTTGATGCCATTGGTTGCGGTGGTTACCGCGTCGCGATCCGGCGGTTCGTAGGAGAAAACGTAATCATGCTTGCGGGCGAGTTCGGCGATCAGTGCCTTCGAGCCCGCCGAGCCCATCTCCTCGTCCGGATTGAACAGCACGGTGATCGTGCCGTAGTCGTCGAACTGCTGGTCGCGCAGCAGCTTGAGCGCATGCAGGATCATCGCCACGCCGCCCTTGGCATCGGCGACACCCGGCCCGTAGGCGCGCTGCCCGTCCATGCGGAACGGGCGTTCGGCGGCGCTGCCTTCGGCGAACACGGTGTCGTAATGGATCATCAGCAGGAAGTTCTTGCTGCCCTTGCCCTGCAAGGTGGCGACGATATTGTCCCCTACCGAGGGCGTGGCCGGTCGGGTGCTCACCTCGGCCCCCAGTGCCTGCAGGCGCTCGACCAGCATCTGGCTGACCGTGGCCAGACCCTTTTCCTGGCCGGTGCCGGTATCCACGGCTACCAGCTGCTCGACGGTTTCGAGATAGGCCGGCTGTTCGGCTTTCGCCTGTTTCAACAATTCGGCGGGTTCGATTTCGGCAGCCACGGCGGTCACAGACGACAGGCAGAGTGCGACTGCGGCGGCAAGCGGGGCGATGGCGCGGACGTGCATCGGGAAGACCTCGGATCGCGGGGGTGTTTAAGCTCAGAGCCTCGCCGCTGGCACACGTTCAGCGTTTCACCTCGCCTGGAGAGTGCTAAGGTCTGCCTTTTCCACTTGTCGGAGAACTCCCGGTGTCCCTGACCACGACCTACGATCCGCAGAACATCTTCGCCCAGATCATTCGCGGCGACGCCCCCTGCTACAAGCTCTACGAGGACGACGACGTGCTCGCCTTTCTCGATCTGTTCCCGCAGTCCTTCGGCCACACGCTGGTGATCCCCAAGCGCTCGGCGGCCTGCAACATCCTCGACGTGGACAGCGAGGCGCTGGCGAAGGTGATCAAGGTGGTGCAGAAGCTGACCCGGGCCATCGTCGCCGAGCTCGAGCCCGACGGCGTGCAGGTCGCCCAGTTCAATGGCGCGCCGGCCGGGCAGACGGTGTTCCATATCCACATGCACATCGTGCCGCGCTACGCCGGTGAAGGGCTGGGCATCCACGCGGCGGGCAAGGCCGATCCGGCGGAGCTGGAGAAGCTGCAGGCGCGCCTGCTGCAACGCATCGCCACCCAGGCCTGATCGCGGCGCCGGCCATGTCGGCGGCCGGCGCGCTTCGCGACCATCGCAGCAGCAAACAGGCACCAAAGTACAATTCGTGCCCGCCGGGGGCCTTCGTACCCTGCGGGCATGATGCCTCCCACGCTCCTCCTCGTTCGCCGTATACAGCATGCCTTCAGCGCCTGCAGCAGGTGGCTGCGGTTGGGCGTTCTGCTGAGCATCGCCGTGCTGCCCTGGTGCGCCCGCGCCGAGGCGTTGCCGGTGCTCACCCTGAGCGTGCTGCAGTTCGGCACGCCACACTGGGAGCTGGAACACCTCAAACGACGTCAGCTGGACCACGCCAACGGCTTCGAACTGAAGGTGCGCCTGGCGGCCGACGTGCCGGCGTCGCGCCTGGCATTGTCCAGCGGCAGTGTCGATGGCGCGGTAAGCGACCTGCCCTGGGCGCAGGCGCGGCATGAGGCGGGCAGCAGCTATCGCTACCTGCCGTTTTCCTCGCAGCTCGGTGAAGTGCTGGTGCCGGCCGGCAGCGGAGTCCGCACCCTGGCCGATCTGCGCGGCAAGCGTATCGGCGTCGCCGGTGGGCCGGACGGCCTCGGCTGGCGGCTGCTGCAACGTGCCGCGGCGGAGCAGGGCATCGATCTCGCCAGGGAGGCCCGCGTGCAATACGCCGCGCCGCCGCTGCTGGGTCAGGCGCTACGACGCGGCCAGCTGGATGCGCTGCTGACCTTCTGGCACTTCTCCGCGCGCATGCGCGGCGAGGGCGGGGTGCAGGCTGCCTTCGGCCTGGATGACTTGCTGGGCGATCTGCAACTCGATGCGCAGTTGCCGGTACTCGGCTATCTGTTTCCCGAACCCTGGGCGCAGGCCAACGAGGTGCTGCTGCAGCGCTTCGCCAGCGCGCTGCGCCAGAGCAAGCACGAGCTCGTCACCGAGCCGGCGTACTGGCAAGCGATCCGTCCGCTCATGCGCGCCGACGATGAGGCAGTGTTCGCCGCGCTGCGCGACAGCTTCGTCGCGGGCATTCCGCAGCCGCTGGACGCGGCACGTATCGCTGACCTGCAGCGGCTACTGGTGCTGACCGGCAGCGATTCGGCCAAGTTGATGCCGGCCGCGCTGTTCCAGAGCGCACCATGAGCGGCTCGCGCTGGGCCTGCTGGGTGGCGCTGCCGTTGGCGCTGCTGCTCTGGGCCGGCATCGCACTGGTGGTGCAGACACCGTTGCTGCCCACGCCCGCTGCTGTGCTCGAGACCTTCTGGCAAGCGCTGCAGAGCGGCGAGCTGCCCGAGCACCTGCTGGTGACCTTGCGCCGGGTTCTGATCGCGTTCGCCCTGGCTATGGCGCTGGGCACGCTGCTTGGTGTGTGGATGGGCCGCTCGCGGCTGGCCAATGCGCTGCTCGATCCGCTGCTGGTGCTGTTTCTCAACCTGCCGGCGCTGGTCACCATCATCCTGCTCTACGTCTGGTTCGGCCTGGTGGAAGCGGCGGCAGTGCTGGCGGTGGTGGTCAACAAGGTGCCGAACGTCGCGGTGACGGTGCGCGAAGGCGCCCGCAGCCTCGACCCCAAGCTCGAGCAGATGGCGCGGGTCTACGGCTTCGGCCGCTGGCAGCGCATCGCCCACGTCTGGCTGCCGCAGCTGTTCCCCTACCTGATGGCGGCCACCCGCGGCGGGTTGGCGCTGATCTGGAAGATCGTGCTGGTGGTGGAGCTGCTCGGTCGCTCCGACGGCATCGGCTTCCAGCTGCACATGGCCTTCCAGGTGTTTGACGTGGCCAGCATCCTCGCCTACAGCCTGGCGTTCATCGCCGTGGTGCAGCTTATCGAGCTGGCCCTGCTGCAACCGCTCGAACGCCGCGCCTCCGCCTGGCGCGAAGCGGGCGTGCGCCATGCTTGAGCTGCGCCTGAATGGCCCCGCCGCCGGCCACCCGGTGCTCGGTGTGATCGAGGGCCGGGTGTGTGCCGGCGATCGCATCTGCCTGCTCGGGCCTTCCGGTGTCGGCAAGACTACGCTGCTCAACGCCATCGCCGGCCTCGAGCCGCGGTTGAGCCCAGGCGTGCAGCAGCGTGCCGGGTTGCGCATCGGCTATCTGTTCCAGGAACACCGGCTGCTGCCCTGGCGCACGGTGCGGCAGAACCTGGCACTGGTCGGCGCCAGCCCGGCCGACATCGAGCGGCTATTGGCCGAGGTGGGGCTGGGTGGCGCGGCCGACAGCCTGCCGGATCAGCTCTCGCTGGGCATGGCGCGCAGGGCGGCACTGGCGCGCTGTCTGGCGATCAAGCCGGATCTGTTGCTGCTCGACGAACCCTTCGCCTCGCTGGATGCCGAGCGCGCCGCCGAACTGCGCGACCTGATAGCGCGGCTGCTCGTTCGGCACCCCGGGATGGCGATGATCTGCGTGACCCATGACCCGCGCGATGCCGACTACCTGGCCAACCGCCTGTGGTACCTGGTCGGCCGCCCGGCAACGCTGCGCTGCGATGAGCCGCTGGCGGCTGGTAGCCAGAGCGGCGCGCCGCTGCGTCGGGCCTGAACCCTTCAGCCTGCCACCAGCTGCGTCAGCGCATGCAGCACCAGTCCGACCAGGCCACCGACCAGGGTGCCGTTGATGCGGATGTACTGCAGGTCCTTGCCGACGCTCTGTTCCAGCTGCTCGACCAGTTCGCGGCTTTCCCAGTTCTCCACGCGCTGAGCGATATAGGCGCCGATCTGCCCGCGGTAGCGTTCCAGCAGGCCGGGGGCGGCGGCGAGCAGCTGTTCGTTGATCCAGTTGCGCATGGCCTCGTCCGCGGCCAGGCCGTCGCCGAGGCCGCGGCAGAGCGAGACGATGCGTCGGCCGATGCGTGAGTCGTCGCTGGCCAGGTCGCTTTCCAGCCAGGCCGTCAGCTCCTGCCAGAGGTTGCCGAAATAGGCGCTGGTGGCCGGATGCTCCAAGAGCTGCGCGAGGATGCGCTCGACCTCCAGAGCGTAGTGCGGGTCCTGTTCCAGGCGCTCGATGTATTCGCCGACATGCTCGTCGAAGCGCTGGCGGATCAGGTGTTCGGGGTCGGCGGCGATCTCGGCGATCAGCGCGGACAGGCCGTCGACGAACTTGTTCGCCGACCAGCCGCTGACCGGCCGGCTCAGGCCGAGGTAGCGCAGGGTGCGGATTTCCCGGCTGATGGCGTCGGCGACCAGCGCGCGGGTTTCCTCGTCCTGCATGATCGAGTCGAGGCGGATCAGCAGTTCGTCGAGCATCGCCTGATGGCGCCCCTGGCTGGTCAGCACGCGCAGTGCCTGGGCCAGCGGCGGGGCGAGGTCGAACTTGCGCAGGCGGCCGATCACCTTGGCTTCGACGAAGGCGCGCACGCGTTCGTCATGCAGCGCGGCGATGCCGAAATGCGCGACCCCGGTGAGCCGGCGACCGACCGCTTCGGCATTGCGCGGATGGCGCAGCCAGCCGGCCAGGCGCGAGGCGAGGTCCAGCTCCTGCAGCTTGGCCAGTACCAGCGGCGTGGCGAGGAAGTGGGTGGTGATGAAGCTCGACAGGTTGCGGCCGATGCGCGCCTTGCTGCGCGGGATGATCGCCGTGTGCGGAATCGGCAGGCCGAGCGGGTGGCGGAACAGGGCGGTGACGGCGAACCAGTCGGCGATCGCGCCGACCATGGCGGCTTCGGCGAAGGAGGCAACATAGCCCCAGACCGGGTGAACGGTCTCGAAACGGGTCGCGACGATGTACAGCAGGGCGGCCAGCAGCAACAGAAGGCCGGCAACCAGCTTCATTCGCGAAACCGGTGACTGCCAGGCGCTGATCAGCGAACGCATGCGGTTCCTCGTGTCGATGGTGGGCTCGTGTGCAGTAGACAGCGAAGCAGGGGGGCGAGGTCGGTAGGTGCAGGCCAGACCGCTCTTTCCGCGGGCCAGCTGTAGGGTGCGGCTTCAGCCCACCGCTGAATCTGCGGTATGAAGCCCACCCTACGGTTCTCACGAAGCCGTGAGGTGGGCGTTGCCTTGTGAATCAGACCTCGTCTTCTTCCTCGCGGATCAGCACGTACTGGCCTTCGGCGTCGTTCAGGCAGTCCCAGACGTAGAACATCGAGATCTTGCCTGGGCTTTCCGTCACCGCGGCATAGTCGCCGGGCACGGCGGTGAAATAGACCCCGGAATCGGGTGCCGCCTGACAGGCGATGCGGGCGACGACGAAGGCTTCCGGCGCGGTGCCGTCGAAGTAGTCGTCGCGATCCTTGGCATCCCATTCGGTCGGCGCCTGGAAAGGGCCGCTGATGACGATGCGCGCGTCTCCGAGATCCTGCTCTTCCGCTTCCTCGTCATATTCGTCGGGGCGGTAGAGGGTGCATTCCAGAGCGTCCGGGTTTTCGAGAATGGCCGCGCGGGATTGTGGGGTGAGTGTCTGCATGGAATCTCCGACTGCGGTTGGGTGAGCTGGCAGTGTGGTGGAGCGCAGCGGGTAGCGCAATCGGTTGGATGGTCGCGCCTGCCTGCCAGGGCTAGGCGCGAAAGCGCTCGACCTGGGTGCGCAGTTCGGCTGCCAGCTTGTCCAGCTCGCCGGCGGTTCCGGCCAGGTTGGCGACCACCTCGCGCTGCTCCTGGTTGGTCAGTGCGATGCTCTGCAGGTTGCTGCTGAGCAGTGTGGCGGTGCTGCTCTGCTCCTGGGTGGCGGTGCTGATGGCGCTGAACTGCTCGTCGGCACTGCGGCTCTGGTCGTCGATCAGGGCGAGCACCTCGGCCACCTTGGCGTTGCGCTGCAGGCCGTCGTCCATCAACCGCTGGCCCCGCTCCATGGTGCTCATGGCGTTGCCGGTTTCGGCCTGGATCTGGCTGATCATGCCGGTGATGCGGTCGGTGGCTTCGCGGGTGCGCGAAGCCAGGCTGCGCACCTCGTCGGCGACCACGGCGAACCCGCGACCCTGTTCGCCCGCCCGTGCGGCTTCGATGGCCGCGTTCAGGGCGAGCAGGTTGGTCTGTTCGGCGATGGCGGTGATCACCCCGACGATGCTGCCGATCTCCTGCGAGCGCTTGTCGAGGCTCTCCACCACGCGGGCGGTACCGCTCAATGCCGTGGCGATCTGCGCCAGGGCCTCGGATGCCTCGTCCATGGCGGCACGGCCGACACGGGTCTGCTCGGCATTGGCGCGCGCCACGCGCTGGGTGTCGCGCATGTTGTCGGCGATGTTCAGCGAGGTGGCGCTGAATTCCTCCACCGCACCGGCCATGCTGGTGATCTCGCCGGACTGCTGCTCCATGCCTTCATTGGCGCCGCCGGAAAGCCCGGCCAGCAGTTGCGCACGCTGGCTGACCTCACCCGAGGCGCCGCGGATACGCGACACCATGCCCGACAGCGCGTCACCCATGCGGTTGAAGCTGTCCGCCAGCTGGCCGATCTCGTCGCGGCTGTGCACGTCCAGGCGGACGCTGAGATCGCCCGCACCCAATGCCTGCGCCTGCTGCACCACGGCAGCCAGCGGCTTGAGCTTGTGCCGCAGCAGCCAGATGGTCGCGGCAACCGCGAGGATCATCGCCAGCAGGTTGCCAATGGCCAGCCGGGCGCCGATGCTCCAGGTCACGTCCTGTATCTCGGCCGCCGGCATGCTCGCCAGCACGGTCCAGGGGCCGCCTTCGAAGAGGGTCGCGACGCTGTAGATTTCCTGGTCGGCATCGCTCCAGTAGCCGCCCGTGCCGTTCTGGCTGATCAGCTCGGCTACCGTCGCAGCGGCCTGGTCGGCCTGCCGCAGATTGGCCGGCGCGACCAGCCATTGGCGTTTTTCGTCGAGCAGCGCGAGCGAGCCGGTTTCGCCGATGCGAAAGCGCGCCAGGTTGTCGAACTGGATCCGTTGTGCGTCGGTGTAGTCGAAGCCGACGAACAGCACGGCGATCACCTGGCCGGCAGGGTCCTTCACCGGCGTGTACTGAGTCATGTAGTGCCGGTCGAAGAGGAACGCGCGGCCGATGTACTGCTTTCCACTGAGTAGCAGCGGATACGCCGGGTGCTGGCGGTCCAACAGGGTGCCGATCGCGCGGCTGCCGTCCTGCTTGGTGACCGAGGTGCTGACCCGCACGAAGTCGTCGCCCGTGCGCGCGAACACGGTGGCGACACCAGCGGTCATTTCGCGGAAGTCATCGACCACGCTGAAATCGTTGTTTAGTGGCGCGCCTTCATGCATGAGCGCTGGCGTCATGACGCCGCCGACGTCGATACGCTGGTCGGTGGCGAGCTGCAAGCCATCGCTGAAGCGCTTTTCGAACAGTCCGCTCAAGCGCTGGGTGTTCTCGCGCAGGGTGCCGTGGAAGGTCGCCAACTGATCGGCCAGCAGCCGTGCTTCGCTGGCCAGATGCTGCTCCCGGGTGTTGAGGTTGGATGCGCTCAGCGAGCGAAGCGCGAAGACGGTGCTGCCGGTGATGACCACGGCAAGAATGAGCGCAAGCGCCAAGCCGAGTTGCGAGGCGATTCGAGTACGAGGCTGCTGCAAGGGATCTCCTGACCGAGCAGAAAGGATGGAAGGCATATGCTCGATACATTCGACACTATCGGCTTGGCGACATTGATCTTTAGACGCTGCCACGGGCGTGTTGTGTGGCCTGCACCGGCTTCGGACCACCGGTAGGCCGTGCCGCGAACGTCACGGCTTTTGCCGCCTCCAATCGATACCGAGCCACCACTGACAAGCGAGGCAGGCGTGAAAACAGACGAGCTGCAGGCGGGCGAGGAGCCCGACGTGACCATGACCGACTCCGGCGAGAAGAACCCCGGCGAGGATCCGGATTTCGACGACAAGCCGACCCGACTGGACGACCCGGACGAGCCCGAGGTGCTGTCGGACGATCCGGAGCCGAGCTAACACCCCAACGACCCGCCTGTGGCGGGCCGTCCCTACGCGAGGACATATGCATGGACATCTATCAAGTCAGACCCACCACGGTGGGCTGGGAGCTGGAAGACCAGCAATCCCATGAAACCGTGCTGCGCACCCTTACCAAGGACGAGATGTACAGTGCCCTGGACGCCTTCATGGACGGCCGCACGGCGTCGGTGGAGGTCATCGGTCGCGACGGTGAGGTGGAGGAAGAGCGGCCCTATCCGGGCAGCCATCACCTGTGATGCGGCAGGGCAATTTCCTTCAATAAGGCGATCTCCCGCGCCGGGTAGCCTGCGGCCTTCCTAATCCAGGCAGGCACCGCTTTCTCATGGAACTCTATCTCTCGATGGCCGCCTTCGCCCTGGCGTCCTCCATCACGCCCGGGCCAGTCAATCTGGTAGCGCTGAACTGCGGTGCGCGGTTCGGCTTGCGTGCCAGCGGCCGACACATTGCCGGCGCCACCCTCGGTTTCACCCTGCTGTTGCTGCTGATCGGGCTCGGCCTGTATGAGTTGCTGGAACGCGCCCCGGTATTGCTGCGCGGCATTCAGTGGGGCGGGGTGGCCTTTCTGCTCTACATGGCCTGGCGCCTGGCCGCCGATGACGGTCGACTGCAACCTCAGCGTGCCACAAGTGGCCCCTCGCTTTTGCAGGGTGCGCTGATGCAATGGCTCAACCCCAAGGCCTGGCTGGCGTCGGTGGCTGGCATGGGGCTGTTCGCGGCGAACGGTGATGTGCTGCGGATCTGGCTGTTCGCCGGCCTCTACTTCCTGATCTGCTACGCCTCCATCACCTGCTGGGCGGGCGCCGGTGCCTTGCTTGGTCGCTATCTGCAGGAACCGGCGCAGGTTCGCCGGTTGAATCGGAGCATGGCATTGCTGCTGGCCGCCAGCGCGCTCTATCTGCTGCTGGGCTAGTGCCGCGCGGCCCTGGCGACACGTTCGCGATACTGCCCGGGAGTCGCCGCCAGCTGGCGCTTGAAGGTGCGCTGGAAGTGCGCCTGATCGGCGAAACCCGCGGCCAGGGCCACCTCTGCCAGCTCACGCCCCTGGCGCAGCCAGTGCTGGCTGCGCTGGATGCGGCGGTTGAGCAGATAGGCATGCGGGGTCATGCCGTAGTGCTGCTTGAAGGCGCGGATCAGGTAGGACGGCGACAATCCGGCGGCCTGGCAGATGTCCTCCAGGCGCAGGGCCTGGGTGCAATACTCGGCGATATATTCGGCGGCGAGCCGCAGCTGTCGCAGCGGCTCGCTGGTCGCCCCCTGCGGAGCCGGGGCCAGCGTCTGTTGCAGCTGGGTGAAGAACTCGACCGCGAGACTCTGCTTGTGCAGCGTCTCGCCCTGCGGATCGGTCAGGCAGGCATGAAGCTGCGTCAGCGCACCGAACAGCCGCGGATCGAC
>Ga0172372_10001288_pt1 | contig 38979 bp, 31 predicted proteins | sample LakKiv5m_2_FD_114544 | JGI IMG/M metagenome (GOLD analysis project Ga0172372, IMG submission 114544) | Freshwater microbial communities from Kabuno Bay, South-Kivu, Congo - kab_092012_9.5m | ecosystem: Environmental > Aquatic > Freshwater > Lake | place: Democratic Republic of the Congo...
ATGCACCGCCAAATGACCGTCGTGCCGCCTAGATTGGCGTAGGTATTGTTGTATACGGCATTTTTTTAATTCACTATCTATAGTAAGGTGTGAGAGTTGTGTTGTCATCGTGATGTCTCCTTGGTTTACTTATCGTTCTGTTTGAGAATAGGAAAGGAATCACACAGATTTCCTTTCTCTGCGCCGTTTATCCATCTCCGTATTTGCTTTACAAACTCTTGTTCATCTTGATTCGGTTTTCTTTGTTCACGTTTACAAATAGCGTTAAGCACTGTTTCATAAGGTTTGGTCGATTTGCGCATGTGTAATCTAGTATCAACGATCTGCAAAACAGTTATTGTATTTTCGTCTGTAACACTTAACTCCTTTATCATCGTTTCGATCATAGAGTTTTTCCAGCTATTCTCGTTATTTGGACTAGTTTGATCAGAGGAACTTTTTGCTGTATTGTCATTGGGCTGATTGAGAGGTGTTTCCGTAGATTTTTCAGATGTAGTGTTGTAAAGCTGCGATTTAGCAACGGCTTGCTCAACGACTTTAGCAACAGCTTGCTCAACCACATCGTTGATGATATTCGTTTGTTGCTTCGATAGTTCTTCACGCACTGCTTTTTCGACTTCATGTTTAAAGTCTTTCTTGAGAGCCTCTATGAGTTCATCTATCTGTTGCCTAGTGTTATCTGACATGGCCTGCTCCTTTGTCGTATCGCAGATATTATATCATGCCAACTTACCTCAGACGTAATCATGCGCAATGCGATGCAATTATTCTCCTGGTTCGGTGTGTTGAGCCGCTTTCACGATTTGTTGCAGGTAGGTGTGCCACGCAGAGCGGTTGGCGTAGGCAATCCGGCGCACGGTGGCCAAATCACCGCTGTCGGCGGCGGTCACCGATTCGGCCAGGGTTTCTTGGAAGGTGCGTGCCATGTCGGCGACCGCCTTGCGGAGCTCTGCATTGATGGCGCGTTGGCGTTCGAGCTCGCGTTTGTAGTAGGCTTGGAGGCGCTCGGCTTCCGCAAGTTGTGCGTCGTGGCTCGACATGGCGATGACTCCTCGGTTTAGAGAGAAAGGCGAGATTGGAGCAGGCGGTAGAGGAGCGGCATGTGTATGTGCGTGTAGGCGGGCAGATAGCTGACTTCGTGGCCGCCAAATCCTTTTTTGAAGCGAATCAACCCGCTCATGCTGGTGTCACTCGGCACGACGACCTCGCCCTGATCGGTGCGGAACGGAATGCCCCAAGCGTCGTAGACGTGGCATCCGTGTGCTTGGGCCCACGTCATGGCGTGCATCTGGAGCAGGTGATTGGCGCCGCACCCGAAGGCCTCGGCCCGCGATCCACCGTACAAGTAGCACGCTTGTCCAGCCCCGGCGACGACCATGGCGCCCGCAATCGTGTGACCGGCGAGTTCTGCCAGCAAGAGCACCACCCGATCAACACTGCCAAAGAGTTGCCAGACCAGCCGGTAGTACTCGGCGGTATGTGGCGCAAATCCGGCGCGAGCGCCGGTTTCTTGCATGAGCGTGGCAAAAACGGCGATATCGTCGTCGTGATGCGCCTCGCGGACAACCACACCGCTCCGCTCGGCTTTTTTGACGTCGGCACGATGGCCCTTGCTGTACTGTGTGCGGATATCGGTGCCGTGTGCCGGCAACGGCGTGTGCACGCTGTGTTGCGGTTGTTTGGATGGGCTTTGTTCCACCTGCTGACCAGCTAGGGCGTGCGTGTAGAGCGCCGCATTGGTGTCGTTGGCGAGGCAGTTGGGTTCATACCGCACAAAAACGGCGCGCTGGGTGCGTGCGTAGGCGTGGACGGCAGCGATGAGCGCTTGATTGACGAGGCGATCGCCACTGAGCAACGGACCGCGGGGCACGTAGCAGGCGGAGACGCCATATCGGCGCTTGATGAGCAGTTGCGCTCCCGCTGCCAGCAGGTCGTCGGCGAGGATGCCAATACGGTGGGTGTGCCAGCCGGTGAGCGCTTTGAGTTGACCCCAGCGACTACTCTGCAAGATGTGGCCCTCGTCGTGGTAATCAACAAAGGCGTCCCAGGTGTGTGCATCGGGTGAGATGACGCGTAAAAGTGACGACGACATGCAAGTGCTCCCGTGGCTGGCGGTTAGGCGGTGAGCTGGTACCAGCATTCGGCTGGATGCCCGCCACCCACGTGTTGATGGTAGGCGGTGACTAGGGGTGGCATGGTGTGTCCCCCTTGTTTGAACAGCGCGTCCATTTGACTAGCGTAGCAGGCAATGGCAGCGATTTTGGCGGCGAGCACCACGCCGATGTCGCTGGTGCCGACCGTGTGGGGGGGCAACATGGCGCGGCGGGAGCTGATTTCGTGCGCATCGAGCGCATAGGGCAACTCTTCGTAGTAGGCGCAGACGTGCTGGGCCAGGCTCTGGTGGACTGCGTCGCAGACCGCCAGATGGTCGACGTGCATGCCAACTCCGGCTGGCACCAACCAGCGTGGTGCCTGGGTGCGTTGGGCGATGTGGCTCAAGACGGGGGCGAGCTGGGTGGCGAGTTGGTCGCTGTGGTGCGGTGGCGCAAAAAGCGTTTCCCGGGAGTGGTAGTGCTCTGGCATGCGGTAAATGGCGTCATCGAGGTCGAGCCACACAAAATCCGCACCGAGGATGGCCATGGCACGGCGGTCTTCACCGAGGCGCGTGGTCACGGCTTCGCTTTCACTGAGACCCCATTCGCCATGGAACTCCACGGCCAATTCGCTGTAGGTGGTGCTTGCGCCGGGCACCGCCGTACACACGGTGACGACCAAGGTGCGTAGCCCGGCTTGGCGGGCGGCGATGAGTTGGCCGGCGCACGAAAGCACCGCGTCATCGAGATGAGGCGACAAACAGATGAGATCGTAGGTCTGGTTGATGTGCTGGTAATCCGGGTAGTGCATGGGAGTTATTCCTCGTCGTCGTCATCGTCGTCATCGGTCGAACGAAAGGCGTTGCGCCAGTTGCCCAGTAAATCGTCGGCACCGCCCTCGTTTCCGAGTGCATCGAGTGCGGCGTCACGCTTGACTTGATCGCGCGACGTGCTGAACTTTTCGAGGGCCTTGATGGCGCGGTGGTCGTCGATTTGTCCGAGGGCCCAAATGGCCGATGTGGCGACCTCGATGTCGTCTTCTTGGGCCAAGTTGATGAGTTGTGGGATGCAGGTCAGGGCATCGTCGCCATACAACCCGGCGGCCCGTGCTGCTTCATAGCGGATGGCGGGATGACCGTGATCGAGCGCTTGTTTGACGGTCGGGTACCAGCGCTCCGACATGCTTCGTCCCATGGCAACGAGCGCACTTTCACGCATGGGGATGTCGCTGTGGTGCCACGTGTCTTCGATGAGAGCGTCGATGTTGGCGTCGGCCACCCACCCGAGCGCTTCGATGATACGCCGGTAGACCTCCGGTGTGTCGTTGTTGCTGGCAAGTGCTGCTGTGAGTCCGTCCACCAGCGGGGCCACATGCGTCGGCGCAAGTTCTTCGAGGGCTGCGTATTCGCAGAAACGTGCAAGCGCCAACGCGGCTGCACTGCGCGTTGCAGGCTGAGGATCGTTGGTCAGGATGTGCAGGAGTGGCGCAATGACGCGCGGATTGTCTTCTTCGGCGAGACCATCAATGGCACGTTGGCGCACATATGCGTCCGCATCGGCCAAGGCCCACCGTAGTACCGGTTTGAAATCGTAGTCGACGTGTTCTTCGCTGATTTCGTTCATCAGGGTGATCATGCGGAGCCGAGACCCGAGTGGCAATTTCGTCCAATCACCCCAGAATGTGGGGTAATCGCGTTCGCGTAAGTTTGAGAACATGCGTAAACGCCCCCGGGTGACTTCATCGCTATTGCGGAAGAGTTGGAGCATGCCGGTCAGCGTGGTAGGAGCTGTCATGGTTGTGGGTACCTCGTGACTGATAGCAACGAGGGGTTGAGCATGGCGCTCTTCCCCTCGGTTTAGACGTGGAAATGCGGGTAGAACGAAGGTTATTCGTCTTCGTCGTCGAATTGAGCGTCGTCGCGACGAGCCTCCGTGTTGGGGTCGATGCGGCAACTCCACAACCCAGCCGTGTGGTTGACGAGCTGGCAGTTGGGATGCGTGGTCAGCGTGTCGCGCAAGAAATCACGAGACACACTGCGGTAGGCCGAAGCCACCAAGTAAAGTTGCTCAAAGCCGAGCTGGTAGGCGGGAGCTTGCCGAGTCCCGACTTCTTCGCCGAAGGCCTCGAAAATACGCTCTACGAGGCTACCCATGTTGCGACGCTCGGCGAGCTCCAAAAACTTGATGCGCCGGATACGTCCGATGGCCGCTTGGGTGGTGAGCAATTCCTCTTCGACGTCACAGGCAAAACTGTACTCGCGGAACGCGAACTTGCTCTTTTTCTTGGAGTCATCAACGTACAACAACGATTCGATGCGTTGCTCGGCTTCGTTGTACGACAAATGAATCACGTTGGCCATGTTGGTGCGCTTCAGCGTGATGGTGGCACCAGGAGCGAGGATTTCTTGGTCTTGGAAGAACGAGTCAAACCCCTGCAACCAACCGCCACGCCCGCTCATGGGGAAGCGTACGCTGATGTCGAAATGGAACCCGGGTATCTGCGGCACTTCAACGCGGATAACGGCCGTGTTTTGGCGACTCACGATGGGGGCTGGCAAAATGGCCGCCAATGCGCGGTTGAACGGCAACACGCCGTAATCCCACTCGAAGAAACTCAGTGTGTGTGACACCGAACCACGGCTCTGGATTTGTTCGACCGAATCCACCGCCACGCTGTCGTCGAGACCTTCTTCGAGGTAGCTGAAAAGCGCACCCATGTCGCTGGCCTTAAACCGCCGGTTGGCACTCATTTTGTCGAGCAATTTGCGCGTGGCCCACAGTGATACCCCGGAGACCCCCACAAATTCGAGGTCTTTGTGCAGGCGGTAGTTGAGCGCAAAGAGTTGTTGTTCGAAATCGACCGATCGCGCGGAAACGCGCATCACGTGCACCAAGATGTCTTTGTCTTCGACCGGTGCCCCGACTTCGTTTTCGATGTAATCCGTGATGGAGCGGATTTCGTTTTTGCCGAAACTGCGCACGTCTTGCTTGGCGGCCACCATGTTCGCAAACACCGCAAAGCGCTCGTAGGGGTCCTTTTCGAGGGTGGTGCGCAACGCTGACACAATCGCATCGCCGCTCAGCGCCATGATGTGATCGGTCGACTGAGCCAGGTCAATGCTAATTCCTTGGGGCAAGTTGATGCGCATCTGGTTGCTTCGTCGGCGCGGTGTTTGGCCGATGAGCGGGCTGTCACCATCTGCGTTGGGGACGTACGGCAAGTCGTCAGCAGGAATAATGGTGTCGAAATCACCCTCACCCTCGCTACTTACGCCACCGTTCAACCAGTAGTCCGACACAAAGACGGGGTCGATTTTGGGGAGCACTGGGCGCGTCGTGGTAATGACCACGCTGATGTCGTCCACGGGGAGTGGGTTGACTGGCTCATAGAAGCGCGTCACCAAGCTGTGTGACCGATCCACTTTGGGCTGGACATAGGCGCCCCGACGACCCGTGATAATCATCACGTCTTCGTCTTGTACCTCTTGAGTGAATATCTCTGGGTTGGCGTTGATGGCGGCTGCCACATCGCTCCGGGTCTTTTCGGGTGATTCACCACGGCGCTGGGCGAAATAGCCAACTAGGTTGCCGAGGAGCTGGCGCACCGGCGCATCGACCGGATAGAACATCCCTTGCAGACGCAGTACTTCGTGAATCTGCTCAGCAAGAGCGCGCTCCGCAGGCGTGCCCTTGAAGGTAATCTGATCCGTCATTCTTGCTCCTCCGTTTGTGCCTCTTTACGCAAAATTTCAATGTATTGCTCGGCCAACCAAGCAATGTCTTGGGGGGTACCGGCTTCACGTAGGAGATCGAGCAGTGCTTCTAGCCCGGTTTCTCCGAACAAAATTGGTTTCCCATCCATGTGTGCTATCCCCTCAGTGTCGCTGATATGCATTTTAGTCTTTAATTATAGCATGGGGTTGGCTGATATGGCAACCAAACGTCATACGCTCGTCATGTGCGCTCAAGATGCTGGTATACCCACGCGAGTTGCTCCGCACGGCTCTGCGCCCGACAATCTCCGTCATACAAGGCCATTTGGAGCGCTGTGAGGACTTTTTTTACCGTGGGGCCCGCCGTTACCCCAGCTGCCATGATGTCGTGCCCGTTGAGATGGACGGGCGGTGTGCGCGCCACAATCGTGTCGAGCTGGTAGGCGAGCCGTGCGACCACTGGATCGCCAATGCCAATGGCGTGGAGCATGGCGCGGTCGTAATCTCCCACGTGGTGCATGAGTTGGCTGGCACGTATGTCGGTTTGACGGTCGATGGCGGCCACCTGTGCCTTGAGATCTGGCAGAGTGCGAACGGTGCGCGGGAGCAACGTCCACGTGTGTACGAGTGCGTGCAGGGCTTCGCTGGGGGCCTGCCAGAGCCATGCAACGAGGCGATAGGCGCTTGGGACGCGTGCGAGGTGCTGGGAGTGGCGTGGGTGGACTGCGAAGGCGGGATGTAACGCTTGCCACACCCGCCAGCGCCAGAGCCGACTCAGTGCGGGCACCGGATCATGCTCGTGGAGGGTTTTGACGATTTCGTGGTACCAACGTTGGTGCGACACCACCTGCAGGGAGTGATGGTCGAGGGTGGCCTGGATGCTGTGCGACAGTGTGCGCCGTGGCCGCAGTTTGAGGCGCTCCATGATGCGTGCGACGCGGATGATGCGGGTCGGGTCGTCGCAAAAACTTAACGGGTGCAGGAGCCGGAGCTGGCGGCGTGCGAGATCGCGTTGTCCTGCAAATGGATCGTAGACGGGGCATGGGGCGTCGATGCGGAGCTCAATGGCAATGGCGTTGACGCTGATGTCACGGCGCCGGGTATCGGTGGTAATGTCGCTGGCTACTACTTGTGGCAGTGCACCGGCTTTGGCGTAGTGCTCACTGCGGGTGGGGACGAAATCAAGGCGCTGGATGCCAAGGTCTGTTTGGTCGGGCGGCAGGTCGACACTGGCGGTGCCAAACGGACCATGGGAAATGAGTGTGCCACCTAGTTGGGTGGCAATGGCGCTGGCTACAGCCGGCACATTGCCACTCAACGCTAGGTCGAGGTCGTGAATCGCTTGGCCATCGTACACACTCCGGGCCGCACCACCGACGAGGTACAGCGTGCTGCCATGGGCTTGGGTGATGGCACAGATACGTTGTATGAGTGGGATGACGGGTGGCTCAAGGAGTTGAGCAATGCGTTGCCAGGCCACCGCGGTCTGCGGTTGCGGTGGTGCGGGTCGTGCCACGTAGTGTGGTGTGCGGCGCACCACCTCCCAGGTGCCGTAGATGTGGAGCACGGGCGTGCCTCGCCCAGGCAGTGGCCAGGCATGGAGCGCTGGGGTGTAGTGGATGTGACCGAGGGCCTGGGCATGCGCAATGGTGGTGGCGTCGACTATGCCGAGCGCCTGACCGCCATCGTTCACAATGACTGCGAGTGGTGGCGTGAGGGTGTTGAGTTGTGCGTACAACGCTGCCAGCGTCTGGGGGATTGCGATGGTGGCAAGGACGGTGTCAGGTGTCATCGCGCATGCCTCTTTACAACAACGGTGCCTTGGGGTGTATTGTATACCGAGCAGGTGCCGTCTATTTCATTCTTGTGTCCCTGCGTTTGACCCTCTGCCACGCCTGTGGTAATATGCTATGAGCGTGTTATTTGAACTGCGGGGTTTCCCGTCTGCGTGCCATCGGCGTATGCCCTGCACATGCCGGTGTCGTTTGTGAGCAAGGAGCCAATTGTGGCGACAAAGATGAAGGTGTTGCTGACCCAAGACGTAGACATGCTTGGTGCAGCCGGTGAAATCAAAGAAGTTTCTGGTGGCTACGGGCGCAACTACTTGTTGCCCAAAGGGATGGCCATTGTTGCCACCCGTGGTGCCATCAAGCAGGCCGAGGAGCGTTTGCAGGCTCAGCGCAAGCGTGAAGCCGCACTCCGGGCCGATGCCGAAGTCCTAGCACAGCGCATTGCTGGCGTGACCTTGTCGTTCAGCGAGCGTGCTGGCGAAGGCGAGCGCTTGTTCGGTTCCGTGACTGCGACCGACATTGCTGGCAAGTTGCATGCAGCGTTGGGGGTCGAAATCGACCGCCGCCACGTGATGCTCGACGAGCCCATCAAGCGTGTGGGTGAGTTCGACGTGTCGTACCGCGTGATGGCCGGCGTTGTGGCCACCATCAAGGTTGTTGTGAACGCCATCGCCGAGTAATCATCGGATTGGTTGGGCGTGTTGTGTGCCATGTCTTGTTGTTTTGGCAATAGACATGGCACATTGTTTTCACTTTTTCACGGTCGTTTACTCTCGAAAATACGATTTCTTTGTGCGATACGTGCTCATTGTTGTGCCACAGCAGTGGTGAGGAGCCACGGGGATGACACAGCCGACCCTACCCAACAACATCGAAGCGGAGCGCTCGACCCTCGGGTCGATATTGCTGAATCGTGATGCGCTGGCTGCCATTGCCTCGTGGGTACTGCCCGAGTACTTTTACTTGGAGCGGCATGCCCTCATCTACGATGCCATGTTGGCGTGCTTCAACAACCGCGTACCACCAGATACCACCATGGTCACGGAAGAACTCCGGCGCCGGAGTCAGCTCGATCAAGTGGGCGGCATGTTGTATCTGCACGAACTCATCGACACCGTGCCGACCTCGTACCACATCGAATACTACGCCAAAGCGGTCGAACGCACGGCACTGCTCCGGCGCTTGATTGCGACGGGTGGGCAGATTGCAGCGCTCGGCTACAACGAACAAACCGAAGTCGACGAAACCATTGACCGGGCCGAGGCGCTGTTGTTTGATATTGCTCAACGGCGTTCGACCCAAGATTTTGTGCATATTAAGAACGTGGTCGATGGCTACTACGAGCAACTGACTTACCTGCAAGAGCACCGTGGCGAAATCATGGGGGTGCAGACCAAGTACCGTGATTTTGACCAGATTACGGGTGGCCTGCAACGCTCCGACCTGATTATTTTGGCGGCTCGTCCCGGTACCGGCAAAACGTCGTTTGCCATGAGTCTGGCGTACAACGTGGCCATGTACAACCGGCATACCGTGGCCATTTTTAGTTTGGAAATGGGTCGTGAGCAGCTCATTCAGCGTCTCATCGCCATGGAGACCCAGATTGACACGCACCGCTTGCGCCTCGGGCAGGTGCCCGACAACCAGCTCCAAGTGGTCTTTGAGGCCATGGGACGCTTGTCGCAGGCACCGATTTACATCGAAGACACTCCGGGTATCAGCGTCATGGAGCTCCGTAGCAAGGCCCGCCGGTTGCAATCGCAGCACGGTGTGGATCTCATCATCATCGACTACTTGCAGCTGATGACGGGGCGTGGCCGCGAAAACCGCGTGCAAGAGGTCAGTGAGATCTCGCGTGGACTCAAGTCGTTGGCCCGTGAGCTCAACGTGCCGGTTATCGCTTTGTCGCAACTTTCACGTGCAGTAGAAGGGCGCCAGAGCCATGTGCCCATGCTCAGCGACCTGCGCGAATCGGGCTCGATTGAGCAAGACGCAGACATCGTGATGTTCATTTATCGTGACGAGTTGTACAATAAAGAGAGCGACAAAAAAGGCATTGCGGAGATTCACATCGCCAAACACCGTAACGGTCCGGTGGGTGTAGTGAATATGCGTTTTGATGCGGCGACGACGCGATTTTCTGATTTGACGTATCGTACGCCTGAAGGGTATTGACGACCATGGCACCCGAGCAACACTTGCGTAGCGGTCAAGTGGCCTTGCCCGCCGATTTCGTGGAGCGTTTGCTCCCACAAATCACCAGTCTGGTAGAGCTCAAAGTGACCCTGCATTTTTTTGGCGTGGTGGCACGGCAACACACACGCCCCAAACGGGTCAGCTGGGAAATGCTCCTCATGGATGCGGACATCGAGCGTAGTCTGCGGGTAGCGGTGCCCCATGCGCCGGTCATCGATCTCCTCAGTGAGGGGTTGGCGGCGGCCGTGCGGCGCGGAACGTTGGTGCATGTGGCGCGCCCCGATCGTGATGGGCGCATGGTGAATTGGTACTTGGCCAACACGGCAAGCAATGTGGCCTGGGTGGCCGAACAGACCACCATCGATCCGCCCACCGTGGTGACACCGCCACCGACCGCAGTCGCACTCTACGAGCAACATATTGGGGTGGTGACGCCGATGATTTTGGCGGAGCTCCAACATGCGGCACAGCAGTACCCCGTGGAGTGGATCCAAGAGGCGTTGCGCGAAGCGGTGCTCGCAAATGTGCGTTCGTGGCGGTATGTGGCCAAAATACTGGCACGCTGGGCGCGTGATGGGCGTGGTGAACGTGCCCCGGAGGGGATTGACGTCGGGCAATATACCAACGGCGCATACGGCGATTTGTTCAGGCGTGGGAGTGACACAAGTGACCTCGAATCAATGTCCTGAGTGTGGTGGAATTGGCTATTACAAAGAAGCGGTGCCCTACGGGCATCCGCGGTTTGGCATGCTCATCCCCTGCCGGTGTAAACTCATCGAACGTGAACATCGCGTGGCCGAAGAGCTCCTCGAAATGAGCAATTTGAGCGCCTTCCAAGATAAAACCTTCGAAACGTTCGACGCGGATGTGCGTGGCGTCATGCGTGCGTATCGGCGTGCCATTGAATTTGCACGGCGTCCCGAAGGGTGGTTGGTGTTGTTTGGCAACTACGGGGTGGGCAAAACCCACCTTGCCAGTGCCATTGCCAATGAACTCCTCAAGCAGAACTACCGGGTGCTGTTTGCGGTGGTGCCCGATTTGCTCGATCATCTGCGCTCTACGTTTGGGCCGCAGAGCGAAGTGCAGTACGACCAACGCTTCGAGATGATCCGTGATGCGGCGGTGCTCATTCTCGATGACCTCGGCACCGAGAATACGACGGCTTGGGCCCGTGAAAAGCTCTTTCAAATCATCAATCACCGCTATAACGGACGCTTGCCCACGGTGTTTACGAGCAACCGTCGCCCCGATGACATTGAGCCACGGATTTTTTCACGCATGAGCGATCGTGCGGTCTGTGATGAATGGATCATCATGGATGGTGAGGATTACCGCCGTCTGCCGTTGAGTCAACGGCGCAAAGCGCCCCGTGGGCGTCGCTAAGGCGACGTTTGGGCACACGGCACCAAGGTGTATCCGTGCTACAATATGTCGTAAGTCCACAGGTGGCAGAAGCGGACACCTGAGGGGAAGAGTTTATGCTAACCAACTCGAGTATTTGGGACATCATCCAGCGGCTATTGCGCGCGCTCAACCCCATCCAAAACATCCAAGCGTGGCTCGACATCGGGTTGGTCACGTTGATGTTTTATTGGTTGTTTCGTTCGTTGTGGGGCACACGGGCGGTGCAATTGTTGCAGGGCATCGCAGTTATTTTGGTGATGATGCTGTTCCTAGGCTCGGTATTGCCGTTTACCACCATGCGCTGGATATTCGAAAATGTGTTGCAACCGGCGTTGGTCGTGGCTATCCCCGTCGTCTTCCAACCAGAACTTCGGCGTTTAGTGGAGTTGTTGGGGCAAACGAATCGCTTTCAGTGGTTGCAGTTTCGGCGCCCGACCCCGAGTGACACGCGGTTGCAGATGGTCAAGACGGTGGCACGAGCGGCGCAGTTGTTGTCGCAACAAAACATCGGCGCGTTGATTGTGTTTGAGCGCAATGTGGGCTTGCAAGAGTACGCAGATCGGGGTGTTTTTTTAGATGCGCGTATCAGCGTGCCGCTGTTGATGGCGATTTTTCATCCTAATGCGCCATTGCACGACATGGCCGTGCTGATTCGCGGTGAGAGAATTTTGGCGGCCAACGTGGTCTTGCCGTTGAGCGAAGAAATGGGCGGAGCGCGACGGTATGGCACACGCCATCGAGCGGCGCGGGGCATTACAGAGCAATCTGATGCGGTTGTGCTCGTGGTGAGTGAAGAAACGGGAGCGATGACGATTGTCAACGACGGGCAAATGATTAGCCAACTCAACGAAGAGCGCATCGTGCGGATTTTGACGGGCGTGTTACAAATAGACACCAACGCAGATGAGGTGCCGGCATGAAGCGATTCCCGGTGGTATGGCGACACCTGTTGTTGTCGTTGGTGGCGGCGATTGCGCTGTGGGTTTTTTTGGAATTGACGCAAAATCCAGATGGTCGGCGCGACTATGAGGGGGTGCCGGTTCAGTTCATCGATTTGGCCAGTGAATACATCGTGGTAGATGAATCGGGCAGTGAGCAAGCGACGGTGCCAGTTGTCAGCCTTGAGATTTACAGCGATCAGATTTCGCTGGGCAAAATCCGGCAAAGCGATTTGGTGGTGACCGCCGATCTTGTGAAGGCCGGGCTCGGACTACAACAAGTGGCCGTCAATGTGGTGCTCAATCGCAGTGACGTTGGGTACGTCAAAATCGTGGCCAACCCGCCGGTCATTGATGTGCGTATCGACGAACAACGCGAGGTCATCGTGCCGGTGACGATTCGTGCCCAACGGCCGGACACGATGGACATCACCAGTGAAGATCCACAAATTGATTTTGTGGCAGGCGGTGTGCGTACCGTGACGATGAGTGGACCGGCTACGTTGGTGGAAAAGGTGCAGAGTGCGGCGGTGGACGTGGTGGTGGGCCCGGTATCTGCGAGCTACCGCACGAGTGCAGAGGTGGTGGTTGCGGATGCGAGCGGTCGTGAAGTGAGCGGGGTCGTGATTACGCCGGCAACGGTCGATTTGCAGATTACGATTCGCTCCAAGGTGGGTATCAAAGAGGTGGTTATTTTGCCACAAGTGACCGGATACGTGGCGGCCGGCTACCGCATCGAAGCGGTGCAGGTCATCCCGCAGACGGTGTCGATTAGTGGTGGATCTGACGTGGTCGAGCAGACCAACAGCATCCGCACGGTGGCGTTGGATGTGAGTGGCATCCGTGACACGATTACCGAGACGGTGCGCCTACAAATCGACCCGAATATTTCGTTTCTGAACAATCCGCGTGGCGAAGCGCAAGTGGTCGTGCAGGTGGTGCCGGTCAGCGAAGCGGTGCGGGTGCGTTTGCCGGTGGCCGTACAACTCAGCGAAATACCGGAGGGGCGCCAATTTGCGGTGAACCCGAGCACGGTTGAGCTGGATGTGGTGATTGGTGCGAATGCGATGCAACGAACCACGCTGGGCGCATTTGTGGCACTTGCTCCGGTGGGGGCCTGGGATGCGGCTGCGCCCTTCCGTGAAGTGCAGTTACAACTGCCGGCGGGGATTCAACTGTTGAGCGCGGTGCCAGTCGTACAACTCAATGAGACGACGGCGCTGACCACCACGCTGGACGGGACGCTGACCACGCTCACGCCTACGCCTACGGGCACGCCTGAGACCACCGACGAGAGTACCAACTGATGCCTGCGCAAGTCGTGCGCATGTGCGGGTGCTTTCTGTTACTATAGGTACGTTGACCAATGTGGATGGCGCAGGATAGATGCCACCCAGAAAGGGGAAAAAGATGTCGTTGAGTCGAGCAGATGTCGTGCGCGTGGCAGATTTGGCCCGCTTGCGTTTAAGTGATAGTGAAATCGACGCCATGCAGACGCAGTTGTCGCGCATTTTGGAGCATGTGAGTGCGCTGCAAGCGGTCGACATTACCGGAGTGGAGCCAACTGCGCAGGTGACCGACTTGGTGAATGCGCTCCGCGAAGATGCCAATCGAGCCTCGTTGGCGCGTGAAGCGGTGTTGGCCAATAGCGCACTCACCGAACAAGGCATGTTCCGCGTGAAAGCGGTCTTTGAAGAATAATCTCAGCCGTTTGCAAGTACAGTGTCCCGACTTGCTCTTGTATAATGGCTGTACTGAGTATTTGTTGTGTGCGTGCGCTCGGGTTGCGCAATCAAGGAGTGTGTTGTGCGAATCTCCAATCCACTAAATGCAGTATTTGGCGCATTTGGGCGCGACCTAGGCATTGACCTCGGTACTGCGAATACCCTCGTGCACGTCCGGGGTCGTGGTATTGTCATCAGCGAACCCTCGGTGGTCGCCATTGATAGTAAGACCAAAGAGGTCATCGCGGTTGGCTCGGAGGCAAAAGCGATGGTTGGACGGACGCCGGCCAACATTATCGCCGTACGACCGCTCAAAGATGGCGTGATTGCTGATTTTGATGTTGTTGAAAAAATGATTAAACATTTCATCGAAAAAGCACACGACAGTGCGTTCGGCATTATTTCACCACGACCACGCGTGGTCATCGGGGTGCCATCGGGGGTGACGCAGGTCGAAATGCGCGCGGCTCGCGATGCAGCGCTCAACGCCAATGCGCGTGAGGCGTATGTGGTCGAGGAGCCGATGGCGGCCGCCATTGGCGCGGGTTTGCCCATTGACGAGCCGGTCGGATCGATGATTATCGACATCGGTGGTGGGACCACCGAAGTGGCGGTCATCTCGCTGGGTGGCATCGTGGTCAATCACTCGATTCGCACTGCGGGTGACGAAATCGACGAAGCGATTATCGAGTTTGCGCGCCGCGAGTACAACTTGCACATCGGTGAACGCATGGCCGAGCGTGCCAAAGTGGCAGCTGGCAGTGCATACCCGCTCGAAGAAGAACTGAAAGTCGTGTTGCGAGGGCGCGATTTGCTCACCGGTTTGCCCAAATCGGTGGAAATCTCCAGTGTGGAGCTCCGAGAGGGCATCAACGGCCCCATCAACACGATTCTGGCAGATATCCGCTCCGCCATCGAAGAAACCCCGCCCGAATTGCTCTCCGATGTGATGGAGCATGGGATTGTGCTGGCAGGAGGTGGTGCGTTGTTGCGCGGTATCGACAAACGGATTGCCGCCGAGACGCGCATGCCCGTCTATGTGGCTGAAAATCCGCTTTCCTGTGTGGCACGTGGAGCCGGCAAGATGGTTGAAGAGTTCTCCAACCCCATCTTCCGCGAAATTCTCACTGCCACGCAACGAACGCGGCGGGTGAAGTACTAGGGTGATGGAGCAAGCAAAGAAGGTAACGGGCTATGCGTGATCGTTCATCATTTCGTACAGGTGGTGGGTATCGCGGTAGTTCGTGGGTATTCGGGGTCATGTTGTTTGTGGCCTTGTTGTTGTTTTTGCTCGATTATCAAGGGGTGTTGACGCCGGTGCGCTTGTATATTACGAGCCAAGCAGCGCCGCTGTTGAACGTGTTGCAACGAAGCAACATGATGGTCGAGGATTGGTGGGGCGGCACCCAAGATGTACGTCAGTTGTTGGCTGAGCGTGATGCCCTACAAAAAGAAAACAGCGATTTGAAAGCGCAAATCATCCGCATGTCGCAGCTCGAACTCGAAAACGCGCGCTTGCGGGCTCAGGTGCGCATCGAAGCCGATACTCCGTGGGTGCTTGTTGGCACCGAAATCAGCGTGCAGGCCCAGGTCGATGGGCGGCAACAGGCCATTGTGGGCATCGGGAGTGCGGATGGGATTGTGCCGGGGATGGCAGTGGTGGCGCGCTACCAGAGTAGTCCGCCGTCGTTAATTGGTGTCGTTGATGAAGTCGGCGAACACAGCGCAACCGTGTTGCTCATTCGTGACTTTAGTAGCATGGTCAGTGCGCAAGTCTACCGCGGTGATACCGTGGTCCGTGGCATTGTGCGTGGCACTGTAGAGCCTGATGGTCTGCTTGAGATGCTCGAAATCGAGCGCGATGGTGCTATCGAAGCAGGTGATACGGTGGTGACTGCTGGCCTGACCCGCTTGTTTGGTGCGTCGTTGCCCAATGCGGCCATCCCGGCAGATATTCCGGTAGGGGTGGTGCGCGCGGTGCGCATGGATGGGCGGAGCAAGGTGGTTGATGTTCAGCCGTTCATTGATGCAGAAATGGTACGCTACGTATGGATTATCCAAAGCGAAGCAGAATAGAAGAAGTCCTCAAACGTGAAGCACGGGTGGTCACGTTGGCGGTCTTGCTGGTCTTGCTCCAGCGGGTCATCGATGTGCGCATCTTGGGGGCCGAGTTCAACGTGTTGATGTTGTTTGTGATTATTTTGGTGCTCATCGAACCACTGTACATGGTGGTGCGGTGGGCTTTTTATGGTGGGATTGCCTACGATATTCTCAGCGCATCATGGTTGGGAATGCACGCAGTCGCCCTGCTGATAGCCATTGTGCTAGTCTACGTGCTGTTGGCGCGCGTCACCAATGAAAATTGGCTCTTACCCATTGCGGCCGTGTTGGTGGGGGGCAGTGTCTACTATACCATTTTGGCCATGTTGTTGTATGTGTCAGTGGGAGCGTTTGGGGCGACTGCGTATTTCATTGGGGTAGTGTTGCCCGCCTTGTTGGTGGTGCTCGTGCCTGCCTTGCCCGTGTTCTTGCTGGTGCGCTGGTGGCGTAGTGTGCGGCGTGGCGAAGTCCCAATTGATGTGTACTAGCGGTAGGAACAAGCGATGCGAATTTGGATTCCCAAAGCGATTGTACTGATGGTGTTTTTGGTGCTGATTGGTCGTCTCTATCAGCTCCAGATCGTTGATACTGAGGCGGATCGTTACCGTTTTTCAACGACAGTAAATACCACGCGCTATGTGCCCATTCGCCCATTCCGTGGGGAAATATATGCCAGCGATGGCAGTACCCTGCTGGCCGAAAGCACCCCCATCTACACCGTCGCCATACGAATCAGCGATTTGCCTCCCGAGGACAGTGTCGAGCGTGCTAGTGAATTTGCTCGCCTAGCACAAGTGGTCGGTCTTACGAGTACACTGACCATCTCGCCGGCCATCATCCTGCAAAACGACAAAGTCCTGCGTGATCGCCTCGACGAAACGCTGGGGAGCGAGGTGGTGCAACGGTTGACTCGGAACCAACAAATGCTGCCCCTCGAATTGCCCGTCAACGACGAAGCACTCTTTGGTGCTACACAGTTGGTCGAGCGGCATGCGCCGTTTGTGCGTTACGTGCCCAATTACAACGTGCCCCTGGTCAGCGATGATGCCGCGTTGCTCCGCGATGTGGATAGTGCGTTGGCCGATTTGAGTAGCGCACTCGAAATCACCGGCACGCTGGTGATTTCACCTGCTACCCAAATTCAACAGCGCCCAGCGCTCCGCGAAGACCTCATTCAGGTGTTTGGTGAAGGCATTGCGGAGCGCATCGACAACGTGGAAATGCAAGAATGGCTGACGGGTGACATCCCACCAAGTATGACCGTTGATGCGCTCCGGGTTAGCCAACAATTTACGCGCACAGTGTCGCTCACCAATCCCATTGAACGATTGGTGCGCACCAGCGATACGCCACGCTACCAGATGATTACGGTGTTGCGCGATGTGCCACGCATGGTGGCCATGGTGCTCCGTGAAAACGCCGCGAATATGCCGGGTGTCGTCATCGAGCAAGACTACCGGCGCAATTATCCGCTGAGTAGCAAAACGCAGTCGTTGTCCCATGTGCTCGGCTATATTGGACGCGTCGGGTCGTGTGAGTTGGTACGCCAAAACCCGGCCCGCTCGTGGGTGGTGGCACTGCTCGATTCCATCGGTAACTCGGTGGAGTGCGGTATTTTGCAGAAAAAAGTCATTCCCTTCGAGCTGGGCATGCCACGCTACTTGAACGATGACCGCATCGGTAAAAGTGGCATTGAGTCGAGCTACGAAGAGCAACTGCGCGGGCAGATGGGCATTGAGTCGGTGGTGGTAGACGCCATGGGCCGTCCGGTCCGTGACTCGCAGGTCGTACAGCCGACCCGGGACGGCAACAGCCTCGTGTTGACCATCGACATCGAGCTCCAGCGTCAAGTCGAGCAGATTTTGCGCAATTGGATTCGTGAAGCCGAGCGCCGCCGCGTCAACATGCCCGATCGTTTCGCCTACAAGCGCAATTATCTGCCGTTGCAAAGCGGAGCAGCCGTGGTGGTTGAGGTCAAGACTGGCCGTGTGCTGGCCATAGCAAGTTGGCCTTCGTACGACAACAACATCTGGGTTGATCCACTCCGAGGTGGCGAGTTGTCCGCACTGCTGAGTCCTCCACCCGCCCAGCGTGCCGAGAATCAACGCCTTGCACCGCTCACCAATCGTGTGATTTCGGGCCAGTACCCACCAGGGTCGACACTCAAGCAGTTCGACACCGTGGTGGCCCTCCAAGAGGGTGTGATTACTGCGCAGACCAAGATTCGTGACCCCGGCGTCATCGTGGTGAAAGACCAGTACGTCGAAGACCGCTTCTACCGGTTCGTGAATTCAGTGCCCCGTGATAACGGTTGGATTGACGTGACCGAGGCTTTGATGCGGTCGTCCAACGTTTTCTTTATGACGGTGGCCGGTGGCAACAAAGAAGGGGTCGTCAATCTACGCCCCGAAGAAATGACCATGCCACGCGGTCTGCAAATTGAACGCCTCGCTTCCGGTTTGACGGAATTCGGCTTCGGCCAGCTGACCGGCATCCAGTTGTACGGCGAGCAACCAGGGCGTGTACCCACGCCGGGTTGGAAACAACAGGCGCTCCGGGCTGCGTGGACCACCGGTGATACGTACAATGCCTCTATCGGTCAGGGAAACTTAGAGTCAACACCGCTCCAATTAGCGGTGGCTGGCTCCGCCATTGCCACGAACGGCAAAGTGTATCGCCCCCAAGTCGTGGAGCAAATCGTGTCGCCGGAAGGAACTGTGATCAAGCAGTTTGAACCGGAATTGGTGAAGACACTGCCATTTGACCCCAGTTACTACGAGGTCTCGCGGATTGGTATGCGGCGCTCGGTGGTCGAGGGAGCAAATATTTCTGCCCGCCAAGAGTGCTCCGGTTTGTCGATTGCCGGCAAAACGGGCACCGCTGAGTTCGGCCCCGAATTGACCGTCAAAAACCCCAATGGGGTTGGCACCGTGATTGTGCGGCAAAGCCACTCGTGGTTTGTGGGTTTTGCACCCTACGAAGACCCACAAATTGAAGTGGTCTTTTTGAGTGAAGGCAGCGGTGACATGAACGACGGATCTTCGACCATCGCCGTGCCCGCCGTCACCCAAATCATGCAGGCGTACTTCGGTGTGACCCCGCCGTCACCGCTCCCGGCTACCTGCCAGCAAGGGATGCCACCCCTCCCCAATGCCGATGACGTCAATAATCTTGATCCCAGCCAGCGCTTCGATCGCCGCGCCTCCTGATTTCTTGCCGCTTGTCCACTCATCTGGTGTCCGTGCCCCCACGATGGTAGTCACCATCGTGGGGGTGCTGTTGGCATTTATTCATCTATTTCTCTATTACACGATGTAGTTAATTACAATAAGGTTACAAACGCTATTGACAGATTTTTGTAATTTCTTTATAATCAAGAAATCAAAGTTGTAACCTAACTGTAATCTCAACAATCATAGATGTAATGAAGAGGCACAGCGATGTATATTCCGCTTGCAAGTAGCATATCTCAGCAGGTTGTAGTGCGGATGCCCAGCAATGCGCGCGATCTGCCACCGACGCGGTTGCCGCAACTCGAATACCGGATTCAGGACATCATCAGCCAAGCGATTATGGTGACGCGGTTTGTGATTATCGCGATTGGCATGAGTGCTTTGGCAGGGCGGGCGCCTGGGGCACAGCTTGCCATCGGGTTAGCGTTGTTGATGGCGGCTGGGATGGCCTACTTGGTGTACCGCCACGAGGTGCCGTACTGGATGCGTCTGGCAGGCGACGGTGCAGTGATTGCACTGTTAGTCACTGCAAGTGGTGGAGTCGCGAGCCCGGTGATTGCGTTGCCACTCGGTCTGATTGTGCTGGGAGCGCTCCACGGGGGGGTGCGGGACAGTGTGGCAGCGACCTGTATCGGCATCATGACGTTGTTGATGGTGGCGCTTTATGATTTGCCCTATGTCAGCCAAAGCTTTGCCGCGGTGTTATTTGTGCAATTTGTGGCCGGGGTAGCGGTGACTTGGATGAGCAGTCGCATCAACGCAGCGTTGCTGTGTTTGTACACGGGAGTGCAGCAACACGTCCCGGCCAATACGCGTCCGGTGACCAACACCGAACGGTACGTTGGGTGGCAACGCGAGGCCTTGAGTGTGGTTGATGCGCAAGACGTCGCAGAGGTCATTCGTACTGGTCGGCGGATAGCATTTGAGATTGTAGGAAGCTCTGTCGATTTCCACCTACCGGGAGACGAAGTCCCGATTGCCGAGGATGCTGGACGTCCGGTGTTCATGATTACCAATTCTCATGCCAAGCAACGGAGCACGCTGGTGGTGCATTGCGACCCGAAGACGGTCGATCACCTGCAGTACGACGCCTTGGCCCAGCTTTTGACATTGGTGCAACTGCGGAGCATGACGTTGCGCGATCATGCGCGGCATGAGCGTGGTCAGCAGGCGTTGACGGTGTTGTGGCAGATGACCGGCCAACACGATGAAGCACCGGCCTTGGATCAGGTGGCTGCAAGTGCCGAGCTCTGTGAGGCGCTCGATCTAGTGGGAATGTGCATGGTAACAAGTATTGCTGGTGTTGATGTCGCCTGTGAGTGGCAGACACCCGCTGACGGTGCCTTGTTGGAGGGGTGTGACAAAGCACAGCGGCAGTTGATGCTCGAGGTGATGGCACTCAACAAGATGCGCATCGTGGTCAACGGTGAGATGTCGTTGTTAGTGTTGCCAGTAAGTGCACAGCGCGCTTTGGCGGTCGTCGGCAATGTCGAAGACGAAGAGACACAGCGCATCTTGATGACGTTTGTTGATCTGGTGATCCGTTTTGCCAAAAAAACGCCTGCCAAGGCGGCATAGGGGTGGGGACTGGGGAGATGGTGTAGCACGCAATTGCTGATGTAGATAAGTGTACCCGATGAGCGATACGTCCACGTGGGTAAAAGCATACCTCAACGCGTTGTCAGCGCAGGCCGATGTTCCATCGGTGCGTGCGCTGGCACCGTTGTCGTTGAGTAGCGAGCAGGGGCGTGCTCAGGCGATTACGTTGCGTCAGATGATTGACCAGACTCCACGGGTGCTGTTGACGGGACCTGCTGGGTCGGGCAAAAGTAGCGCCGCCAAACAGTTGGCGTATCAGTTGGCCGATGCCAAGAGCAAAGAGCAACGCAATCGCACCAAGCAGCAGATTCCCATCCCGCTGTTGATTGACCTGACGCATTACGCTGGGAGCCTCGAAAAAACCTTGGCGGAGGTATATGCGTGTGGCGCACCGCCACCGTGGCGCGACCTCGCCGATCAGGCGGTTATTTTCATCATCGACGGACTCGAACGCTTAGCCACCGACGTACAGCTGAGTGCGTTGTCGCATATTGCGGCCACCATGAGCGTGGTTGGACCCACGGCACGGTGGGTGTTGACGTGTCGTAGCGAAGCACTGCCGCTGTTCCGCCCTTGGTTCAGCGGGATTGAGGTGCGTGCGTTGCGCCCGTTGACGCCCCGCGACGTCATCAATCAGGTGCGTGCGCAGTGTGGCGAAGCATGGGCCACTCAGGTCGAAGCCGACGATGCGGTGTTGTCGTTGGCGAGTCGGCCGCGTTGGTTGGCCGGTCTGATTGAGACGCTCCGTGCTACCACGCACACGCCTGCTGGGTTGCGTGGTCAGTTGCTCCATGACTGGATGGCGCAAGTGGCCGATCTCGTGGGCGCTGATAGCACGCTCTTACTGGGTGACCTCGTGCGCCTGCACGGTCTGCTGAGCACACTGCCAGAGCCATGGCTCCTCCACGATTTGTTGATGCGGTGGTTGCCGAGCGAGCAACGGAGTACGGTGGTCGCACAGCAGATTGCTGGGGCACCCGCAAGCAACGACGGTGTGATGTCGTTGCAGACGGCGGTTACGCTGGGGCTGTTGCGCTTTGAATGTGACCAACAAACACTCAGCTATGCGCACCCGCTCATTCGCTCTTTGATTGTGGGTCATGTGTGGATTGAACAGCCGTTGGCGCAATGGAGCATGGGCCAGATTACGGCCGACGAAGATGCTCTGAGTGTGGCGATTGACATGGCGCCGCACCGCGTTGACGTGTTGCGGCGTCTTTTCGAGTTGGGCATGGTGCGCCAGAGCGTCAAAGCGTTGCTCCAGACGGTAGATGCAGAGCACGTGGGCGCTATTTTGGCCAAATCAGGGGTCAAGCAGGGCACCATGTTGATGACTGTCGCTGATGTCCTGCAACAAGAGGGTGCACCCCAACTGGCGCGCCAACAACTCGAATCACTGGGTGGGGCGGCCCAAAATGACGTCCACGTGATGCGCCGGATTGCGGAATTGTCGTGCGACATGCAAGACTGGCCGGCCGCCGTGCAGGCGTACGAGCTGGTGTGCCGGCTCGACCCCGATGATTTGCGGAGCCGTGAACAACTGGGAGTGGTCTACGGCAAAATCGGGTCGCTGGACGCGGCTGCTCAGTCATTGACTCAACTGTTGGCGGTCTATCGACGGCAGGCGGCCCAAGTGGCCAAATCGTTGGGGCAAGTGTATGTGCGGCAACAACAGTACACCACCGCTCTCGAGGTGTTTGACCAGGCGCTCCACGACATGCCCGACGATATTGAGCTCTATCAAGACAAAGGCGATGTGCTCGAGCAGTTGCACCGATATGCGGAAGCCGACCAGGTGTTGGCACAGGCCATGCATCGTTTCGGCGAGCAAGCGCCGTTATTAGCTGCCAAAGGGCGGATTGGTCTGATGCTGGGGCATACCGAGCAGGCACAGGCGCTGTTGAGCAAAGCGATTACGTTGGCACCCGACGATGCCAGCTGCCATGCCGCTTTGGGACAAGTCCATGCGCGCACGGGCGATCGTGTGGCCGCCCAAGCGGCGCTCCAGCGTGCGGTGCAGTTGCAACCCGATCAACACCAGTGGTATGCGCAACTTGCGCAGGTGGCCGAGCAACTCGATGACGTCGATGGTGCCATTGTGGCGCTCCGCCGTGCGGTCGCGTTGGCCCCACAGGTCGCCGAGTACCCGCGAGTATTGGCCAGTTTGTTGGCGCGCCGCGGTGATAGCGACGACGCCGTGCAGGTCATCCGTACTGCGCTCACCCATGCTAGTGACACGGAGCATTTGCACAGCGCCTTGGCAGGACTGCTCTGGCAACGCGGTGACCATGAGGTGGCATTGACTCAGTACCGCAAGGCGATTGCGTTGGCCCCCAAACAGAGCCGCCACATGCACGTGATGGCCAAGTCGTTGAGTGATTTGGGTCGCTATCGCGAGGCCATTGACGTCTACAATCAGGCTCTCGGTATCGACGGCGATAGTGCGCCGTTGGTGGTCGACGCGCTCCACGCCTATGAGGCGCAGGGATTGTATGGTCAAGCGGAGACCATCCTCAATCGCGCGTTGTTGCACAACGACGACACAACCCTCTTGCAGGCGGCGGCTGGCTTTGCACTCCGCCGTGGTCATGTGAGCACGGCGCGTGGTTATTTGGCCAAAGCCTTACGGCGTAATCGTCATGACGACGAAACGTGGTATCAAGTGGCGTTGGTGCATATCAGCGAATCGGTGTGGCCGTTGGCGCTGTTTGCTCTGCAACGCATTCGTGACCAGTATGCGCCGCATATTTTGGCGGCCACTGCGCAGGCACGCGCCGGGTTGGGGATGATTGACAGCGCCATTGCTGCGTTTGAGGATGCGTTGCGCGCCAATCCTACGATGACCACTACGCGGGTGGCCTATAGCAAGGCGTTGGCGCAGTTTGGTCGGCTCGAATCCGCATATGCGCAGGCGGTGCGCGCCTATCAAGACGCAGGTAGTGACATTGATGCTACCGTGCAAGTGGCACAGATGGCGCTCGAAATACAGCGAACGCACGAAGCGCTCGAGTACAACGATGATGCGTTCCACCGCGCTCCGCGCCGCATCGATGTGTTGTGTCAACGGAGCCAGATTTTGTTGGCGCACGGCCAGCCTGATGAAGCGCTGGATGTGGCTCTGCGTGCGTCTGAGATTGACCGGCAAGCGTTGCCGGTGCTTGTCGCACTCGCACAGGCCAATCATGCGCTCCAACGCGTTGCTGAAGCACACAGTCTGTATCAACAGATTTTGCTCATCGACGCTCACCACGAAATTGCCTTGATTGGCATGCGCGATATTGCCATGCAACAAGGGGAAATCACTGCGGCCGCGGATGCCGCCCAACGCTTGGTCAGTTTGCACCCCAAATCGGCACCGCACCACCTGCGCCTCGGCGAAGTGTTGGTGGCATTGGGAGTCCCTGAGGCTGCCCTCATCGAGTTGCAACAGGCCATCGATCTCGAGCGGGTGACCCCGCAAACCAAGGGCACGAGTGGTAGTCACCTTGCCTCGCAAGCCTATGCGCGCATGAGTGCTGCCTATGCCAAGAGCGCTCGCTGGTCGGAGGCCCGTGAATGTGCCGAAGAAGCCGTGAAACGCGCTCCCGAAGTGGCCGAACACCACGCCCTGCTCGGGGATGCCTTGCTCGGACTCGGGCAACGCGTAGCGGCGGCGGCCAGCTACCGGCAAGCGGCGCACTACCAGCCCGGCAATGCCCAGTGGCAGTATCTGCTCGGCTATCTGTTGCATCAAATCGGCTCCGACAAGGAGGCGATTCCTGCGCTCCAACAAGCAGTTGCATTGACGGACCGCGCCGATTATTACCACCTGCTGGGTGTGGCTCATCTCGCCGCTGGTGAAAGCAAGCAGGCGGTGAAAGCCTTCGGGAAGGCGTTGCAAAAACGCCCAGACGCGCATCATTGGCGCGCTGATTTGGCCGATGTGCATGCGGCCCGAGGCTGGTACAACGAAGCCATTGCCGAAATCGACCAAGCGTTGCTTGATGCGAGCGATCATCCCGTGTTGTGGCGCAAGCGTGCCGAATTGTTGTTGCGGAGTGGACAGCCCGATGTGGCCATGAGCGACATCGTGGAAGCGTTGCGGCGTGATGCACACGACGTGAAGGCACTCACGCTCATGTCGCAAATCATGCACCAAAAAGGTCAGCCAGAACGAGCCCTTGAAGCGGCCGAACGTGCGGTTGCGGCTGACCCCTCAGATGCGCAAGCACGTTATCAACTTGCGGCGCTGTTGCGGGCCCTCAAACGCCATGGCGACGCCATCCCGCATCTCATCGTGGCACTTCGTCTCCGTGACCAAGAATACACCTGGTGGGTGGAGCTCGCAGATGCGTACGACTGCATTCATGATGCACAAAAGGCGGCTGACTACATGCGTCGTGCCGTTGAATTGCAACCCCGTGATTTGCAACTGACCTATCGCTATGGTGAATTGTTGTTCAAAGCCGGTGCGTACGAAGCCGCGGAAGCCGAACTACGGCGCATCATGGTGGTAGAACCCACCAACGCAACGGCCATCGCCTGCTTGGCAGATGTGATGGTCGCCCAAGGTCGCGTCGATGAAGCACATTCGTTGGCACGGCGCGCCGTGGATCTCCAGAACGATCAGAGCGACCATTGGCGCGTGTTGGCGGTGGTGTTGCGCGCCGAAAAGCGCTTCGAAGAAGCACTCGAAGTAGCACGGACGGCCCACGAACTCGATCCACAAAATGCGGCAGCTGCCTTGATGTATGGCGTGCTGTTGCTTGATTTCGAACACGTGCCCGAAGCGATTCGCGCCCTCACCGAGGCGGTGCGTGCTGACGATAGTCGGGCCATTTACCACATGTGCCTCGGGCTGGCATTGCGGCAACAAGTGCCATTGCCGCTCGACATTGAAGATTTTGGCACCACGACGCCCGAGCAAACAGTGGCACTCACCGCCGCACTCCAATCGTTCGATCGAGCGCTGATGATCGTGAGCGATGATCCACGCTGTATTTTTGAGCGAGGCATCGTGCTCCAGATGTTGGGGCGCCACTACGAAGCCGTAGCCACATTTGATGCAGCAGCGGCCCTACAGGGCGACGTGCACCCACGTGCGATTTCGGGCGATGCTGCGGAGGCCAGTGCTCTCGACAAAAACGACCTGTCGGCACATATTCGCCAGCGGCGTGCGTTGTCGTTGCTCTGCGTCAAGCGCTATGCTGACGCACAAACCGATATTCGCTATGTGCTCGCCATTGTGCCCCTCTCCGCCCAAGATCTGTACATCGCAGGACGTGTCGCGTTGCACCTTGACCAAGTGGCAGAAGCCCGCACATTGTTGGCAAGTGCAGCCGTACAACAACCCGGCAACGCCAAAGTGCAACAGTGGTACGGAGCCACGCTCTTGCAACTCGGGCAGATTGTGGAAGCGACTCGCGTGTTGGAGCTGGCCAACGATTTGGCGCCGGGGAGCGGCCGGGTCAATGCGCTGTTGCGTGATGCCTACATTGCCGACAATCGGAGCGATCGGGCGTTGAGCGCTGCCCAACGCGCGGTGCGTTTTGATCCGTCGAACCCCGACTACCATGTGGCGTTGGCCAAGCTGTATGCGGATGGTCGACGCGATCGTGATGCGCGCAGTGCGTTGATTCATGCGATTACGCTGAAAAATGACGTGCTCGAGTGGCACATGCTCCTCGGCGACATCTGTTTGCGCATGGGTCTCTACGACAATGCTCGCAGTGCCTACTTGAGCGCTGAAACGCTCGATCCGAGCGCTACCGCCCCCCATTTTGCCATCGCACAACTCCTCGTCATTCAAGGGCGCCTCCAAGATGCGGTGAGTAGTTTGAAGCAGACGCTGATGAAAAATCCCGAGAACCCGGAATGGCATCATCGTTTGGGGACGCTCTACGAGCAACTCGGTAATCCGGCTGAGGCGGCTGAAGCGTTCCGGCGTGCGGTGGAATACGGCGGTGATAAACCGAAGTATTACTCGGCGTATGCGAAATATGCGCCAGCCAACGGTGTGAACACACCCGCAGAAGGGGCGCAGGCAGAGCACGACGATGGACCATTGCCTATTAACGCTCAAATCATCAAACAAGCGGGCAAATTCCAGAGCGAAGCGGAGATTTTCTTGGCGCTCGGGGACGTGATGATCGAGCAAGGGTCGTTGAGTAGTGCGCTTGAGCAGTACGAAAAAGCCCTGCGCATCGAATATGCGAATGCAGAGGCGTTGTGGCGTTTTGGGCGTGTCAAAGCCTTGCTTGGGCTTGATAGCGATGCGAAAGCGGCCTTTGAAGATGCCCTCAAATACGACAAACGCTCCGTGCCCGCCATTGCGGGATTGGCCGGTCTAGCGCGCAAACGAGGCGAATTCGTCGAGGCACTGCGCATGATTGAGCTGGTCATCGAAATTGTGCCGGCCGAGTACGAATACTACATCGAGCGTGCAGAACTGCTGTGGGAATGCGGACAAAAAACCGATAGCAAGCAGGTGGTCATCCACATCGAGTACATGGTGCCACGCCAACCACCGGTGCTGTATCGTTATGCACTGATTGCCATGAAGCACAATCTCAACGATATCGCGATTGACATGCTCGAGCGGGCCATTCGGGCCAAACCGACCGCGACGTACTATGTGGCACTTGGAGACGCTCAGCGTGCTAGCTCGAATTATGCACATGCGCTCCAGGCCTATCGGCAGGCGTTGGTGCTTGACCCCACGCTCAAAGATATTCACGGGTTGATTAGCAACATGTCTCCGTTGTCGCCAAACCGGCCACGACCAGGCAGTGATTCGCGCAACAAACGCAACGATACGAAATAAGAGGAATGGTCATGGAACAGCGCAAACCCTATCATGACATTGCTACCGTGCCTGCGCTGGATGTATCGATGCGGGTGGCAACCCCATTGGCAGTATCGGCGCCCAACCCCGATGCCCGACTTCCCGACGTGCTGGCGTTTGGTCTCGTGTACGAAGCATGCCGCTTGGCAGTGACCGAAGGCGCGCATCGACTTGCGTGGCGTGGCGCCCAATCGTTGCTCCGGCGTACCCCGGAGGCCTTGGCGACGAGTTATTTGTTTGGCATGGCGTTGCTCGCTGGCAATCAAGCCGCTCTGGCAATCCAACAATTCCAGCTCGTGTTGCAACGCAATCCCACCGACAGTGAGGCGTGGCAGGGACTGACCAAAGCGCTCCAAGCGTGTCAACAGCCGAAAGCAGCCGTGGTCACGCAACAACGGGCGTACTTGAATTGTCCGTTGGCCAGCAATGGACTGCCCAACGAGTCGGCTGCTGCGTTGCCAGCAGCCCGTGGCGTCATCTTGCTCAAGCGGGGTATGCCGGAATTGGCGGCCACCGAGCTATTGAACACGTTGCGCACCACGCCGCCCCGCAGTGAAATACAACTCTACTACATTGAAGCGTTGCGGCGTTCTGGTCGGCTTGACGAAGCCCGGCGCCTGATTTCTCACTTCGACGTGGAGCTTGAGCCCGCACTTCCCGTGTTGTGGCTCCGCGCCGCCCTCTGCGACAGCGACGATATTCGGCGTGTCACCTTGGCCACCATTCACGACATGGATCCCGATGGGCGGGCCACGCGTGCGTTTTTCGCACCCCACGCACCCCCGTGGGATCCCGTCCCCCAGCCCACTTTGAGCTGGGACCAAGACCTAGTAGCGCTGAGCGACTTTTTACTGCGTGCTGATACGGTGCAAGCAAAAAGCATGCCCTTGCCCACCACGGCGCCTGCCACGCACCGAGATTCACAGTTGTCGCCGACCACGCCGCCCGTGCGCATCGCCGCTCACGATGACCAAGTACACATGATCGTGGCACATCGCCAAGCCCTCGTGCGGCGTTTTGGTCATGGCGGTTGGCAAGCGGTCGATACGGCACTCCAAAAGTTGGTTGATGTGCTCAACCGCAACGGCATGACGGTGCGGGCTGGCTACATCGACGATCCACATGGGTTGCGCATTGGTGATGTGCATGTGAGTCAACCGGTGGCTGCTGATGCCATGGCCATTCGCGACATGGTGCGCTCGTTGTCGCAACAACTCAAAGCGCACGGCGCGGAACTGGCCACGTTGTTGCTGCTGGGAGGAGATGACTGTATTCCCTTTCATCGTCTACAAAACCCCATCCCCGACGATGAACTTGCGGTCATGTCCGATAACCCGTATGCGTGCGACGACGCCGGCTACCTGATTCCGCAACGCATCGTGTCACGTATCCCCACTGGTGAGGGCGATAATCCCGAATTGGTGTTGCAGGTGCTGACTACTATGACCGAATATCACACCACTGCCGCGCACCAAGGACAAATCGGCTTCGACATCTCGGCCTGGTTGCGCATTCGTGGCGCTGCCGGTGATTCGTTGGCGCGTGGCATTGCTGCGGAAGTGTGGCGTGAACCAGCAGCTGTGGTCTTGCAAAATTTGCATCCAGATGCCAAATTATTATCATCGCCACCGCTGATTGCAGATGCAGTGACGCCGAAACTCATTGGTGGCCGTGAAATTCTTTATATCAACCTGCACGGAGCATCCGGCATGGCCGGAATTTATGGGCAACCAGAAAACAGCTGGGGGGCTGCGAGCGCCCTGCCGGTGGCACTCCTGCCCGATCAACTGACTCGCTCGGTGATTGCTGGCTCCATGATTCTCAGCGAGGCCTGCTACGGAGCCGAACTCAGCGGGCGCACCCCAGCCAACTCGATAGCACTACGGGCGCTCGCCAACGGCGCAGTGGCTTTCGTGGGCGCAACGGTCAACGCCTACGGTAGCGCCAGTACGCCGCTCCTCGGGGCAGATTTGCTCTTTGAGCGCTTGACGAGCCATCTCGCCAACGGCGTGCCAATTGGCATGGCGTTGCATTTTGCTCGTCTCGAATTCGCTCAAATCATGTATGAACGCCAAGGGTTCCTCGATGATGTCGACATGAAGACGCTGATTGAGTTCATCCTGCTGGGGAATCCGTGGGCCACACTCAAAGGGAATTTGCGTCAGCCCTCCATTCGTTTGACCACGCAACACGGCACCTTCAAGGTGGTAGCGGTCGAGCGGGTGCCCAAAGTATTGCGCCGCATGGCACTCCACGAAACCGACGTTTCCCCCACCATGTTGCAACAGGCCAAGCAGGTCATCCGCAAGTACTTGCCGGCCGATGAATCACAGCGACTCTCGATTATGGCGACCACCAACCCGTACTACCAAGCCAAAGGCGTGTTCCGTCCCGATGTGCGTGTCAGCTCCAAAGCCATGTTGACCACCGCAGACGGGAACTTTTTGCCGCGCAACATTCATCTCACCATGCACAACGATGCGCTGGTCAAGATGGTGTTGAGCCGGTAGGTCGGCTGAAGCGCAGTTCTGCCATGAGCTGGTCGAGACGTTGCTTGACGTGTGCTTGATCGCGGTCGGGGATGACACCGTGGCTGGTGGCGCGGTGCGGCAGCACGACCGGCTGAGGCGCAAGCGGGTTTTCGGGATGATGGGCGCTGGGCGTGACGTCCCACAGCGGTGGCCGCTGTGGCGTGGGTGCATCCCAGCCGAAGTGCTGCGCTAGCGTTTGCGCGTAGGTGGCCGCCGATTGGGCCAGTGTATGCGTGGTAGTCACATATGTGCGGGCGTTGTTTGCCAGCGTTTGGCGCAATTGGGGGGACCGGTAGAGCAGGTACGCGGTATGACTGAGCATGTCACGCTCGCTGGCATCGAGGGGGATGTGCACGGCGGCCGTGTCGGGGATTTCCAAAAACGACCCACTTGCAGTAATCAAGGTCGGCTTGGCGGCCGCCAACAAGCGCAACAGGCTGGCCGAGGTTTCGCCGGCAGTGGGGTGGCGCAAATTGATGCACACATCGGCGAGTGCCACATAGGCGTTGAACTCACTCGCTGACACATATCCGGTAACGTGCACCGCACCTTGGGTGTTGGTGCGTCGCACCAGTGTGGGCAATGATACCGCCGGTGAGACGCTCCCCACGATGATGTAGTGGGCGTTGACGCCGGCTTGACGTAGCGTGCGAATGGTGCGGAGCATCTGATCAACGCGCTTGTAGGGATTGACGTGGCCAAACGAGGCCAAAATAAACGCATCGTCACCCAACCCCAACTGCGCGCGCCACACACGTGCATCGGCCAGCGGCAATACGGGGACGCCCATGGGGACCACGGCCGTGGGGAGTTGTGGCGTGATGCCGTGCACGGCATCGGCCACATACTGACTGTGACTGATGAGTAATTGCGCTCTTTCGAGCACGGGCTGACAGAGCGGCATGGCGAAAACCGCATCGTCGAAGATGCCACGCAACATGCGGTGCCCGACGTGGCGGCCAGCCTCCCCGTAGCAGTCCTCGGCGAGGCGCAGGTAGGCAGGGCTATCGTTGCGGTGCACGGCGTGGTATTGGAGCATGAAGTGGTGAAGGACGAGGTCGTGCAACACTACGACCCCCGGCACGTGCTGGGCGGCCTCCCAAATGTGGGTGTGTGCCGGACTATTGCCCATGTGGTAGAGAATCGCATCGTAGGGGCGGGCTTGATGATCGGTGCCCAGTTGGGTCAGCGCTCGCACCGTGAGGTGCTGAGCAATGGCCGGATTACTAGGGGTGAGTTGTGGGTCCACATACAGGGTGATGTCGAAGTATTGCCCGAGATACGGCAATAACTCTTCGCTGTAGTCTGAAATACCCGAATGGGTGGGGTTGACCGGGCTACAATAGGCAATCCGACGCGTCATCTCCATTCCCTCTCTGCTCACACCAGTACGACCCACCATACATTGCAAAATCTCAGCCTATTATGACACATTTCCATATCGCCACCCATGATTGGTGTGCTACAATCGCTGTAGAGAGTGTAGTTTGAGGGGTTATGGAGATACTACTTGCCATTGTGCGTTACGTGTTCGTGATGACGGTGTTTGTGGGCGGTGGCTGGGTACTTTGGGCGATTGTACGCCTCGCATGGGAGAAGTCCCGGCCACAGCAGGGGTCATCCGAGGATCACGCATGACCATTCGTTTGTTCCATTGCTCCGACCTGCACGCTGGCCCTCCCTACGATGCTGAGGTCGCAGAGGTGCTGTTGGCAGAGGCGCACGCCTATGCCGCCGATTTGTTTGTGGTATCGGGTGATTTCGTACAACGGGCGGATTTTGTCGATCAGTGGCAAACCATCACCGCGTGGTTGGCCCGCGCTCCGCACCCACGGTTGGTGGTGCCCGGCAATCACGATGTGCCCTTGTACCACGTCTGGCAACGGTTGTTTCAGCCGTATACCCACTACCAACGCCACATCAGCACCGATTTATATCCGGTGGTGACCCTCGACGGTGTGACCGTAATCGGGGCCAACACCGCCTTCGGTTGGACGGTCGATGGTGGGTGGTTGAGTGCCGCTCAACAGGCGCATATCCGCCGATCAGCCGCAGCGGCGCCCGCCGACCACAAACGCGTGTTGGTCATGCATCACCATCTGATTGATCCAGCTGGGGTTGGTCGCCGCAGTCGTGTGGCGCGTCCTGACGACATTGCACGCTTGCTGGACGAATGCCGCATCGACATGGTGCTCTCTGGTCACGTGCATTTGTCGTATGTCGGGCATACGCGTGATCTCGTGCCGACCCTCGGTCACGGCACGATTATCTGTCAAGCGGGTACCGGCACGTCACGTCGTGGCAAAAGCCGTGAACGTCATCGGTACGCCTACAACACGCTCGAAATCGCCGCGGATGCGGTGACTATCCGCCGGCACGTCTATCAACCGCACCAACGCGCATTTGCTGTCATGGTCGAACATCGTGAGGTCTGGGTCCCGTGGAACAATGCATAGGGAAGAGTGGGTGTTGAGGTGGTCGAACACGACGATCAACAATTAGTACAAGCCGTGTTGGCCGGTGATACTCACCGATTCAACACACTCGTTGAGCGCTATCAATCGCGCGTTTACGGCTTGTGTGTGCGCATGGTCGGCGATGCCGACATGGCCGCTGATGTGGCCCAAGATGCGTTTATTTCGGCATACCGCAATCTGCCCGCCCTGCGTGGGGAATTCCGACCGTGGATGATGCGCATTGCGGCGAATGCCTGCCGTGACGTGTTGCGGAGCCGCAAACGTCGGCCAACGGTGTCCATTGACGAGGAGCCCGAGGATGATGCACCAGCACAACAGTTTGCCGATCAATCGGCCGGCCCCGAAGAAGAACTGTTGCGTAGTGAGCTCCAGCAAGTGCTGGCACGTGCCCTCAACGACATCCCCGCTGATCAGCGCGAAGTGGTGATTTTGAGTGACGTCCAAGGCATGTCGTACCAAGAAATAGCGGATTGTGTGGGCATTAACATCGGTACGGTGAAATCGCGACTTAACCGTGCGCGTGCACGCCTGCGCGACATCCTGCAGGCTGCGGAACTCTTTCCACAGATAGTGCGTCCTACTCGTGATACGAATGGAAGCAGGTGAGTTGTATGCACACACGGCGCGTTACTCAAAAAGAAGTCGCCCAACTTTCGGCATATATTGATGGTCAGTTGTCGGCGCAGGCCGCTGCCACGGTGCAGAATCGTCTCGACAGCGATGATGCGCTGTTTGAGGCGTACACTGAATTGTTGCTGATGAAAGAATCCTTGCAGACGTTGCCCAGTCCCACGCCGCCACGATCGTTACGGCTCGATGTGGCGCAACTGGAGGCGGCACGTGGATGGCGATGGTGGTTTATTTCGCCACCAGGTGGGCGGGCGTTGCCGGCCATGAGCATGTTGGCCAGCCTTGCGGTCTGCGTGGTGCTCGTCCAGGCCCTCGTGCAGCCCCCCAGCATGGCCGATGATGCGTTGCCACTCAAAGGAAGTGCAATCCAGCTCAGCGACGGCATGCGCAGTGCCGATGATGCGTCAGCGAATGCCACCCAGAGCGAGTCCATGGCGGCCGCACCAGCGCTTGCCGACAATCAGCCCCAAGGTGAATCCGGCGATGTGGCATTGGTGCCGGCCGATGATTCCGTGTCACTTTCGCGCACGGTTGGTGGCGCCACCGACGAGACCATGGCCGTTGATCTCACGCAATTTGTGATGATGGTTGGGGTGGTCATGGCGGCACTCGGTATGATTGCTTCGGTACGCTGGTTGTGGCAGGTGCGTCCCCTAAGGAGATAACGTGGTACAGCGTTGGATGGCCATCGGCGCGATGGCAGTGTTGTTTGTGGTGGTCAACATCGGGTGCTACCTGCTTCCCATCGATTACGGATTCCTCGGCGACTACTCGTTCGCCGGGGTTTTTGTTGTGACGGCGCTAGCCACTGCGACCATCGTGGTGCCGGTGCCCTACATCCCCATCATCATGCGTATTGCTGAGCAACAGCAGAGTGTGACCGCGCTCTTGGGCATCGTGTTGGCAGCTGGTTTGGGGTCGGTTGTCGGTGAAATCAGCGGCTACATGGTGGGGCGCGCCGGGCGTCATGCGTTCGCAGAAAGTCGTTTTTCTCGTTGGGTGGCAGAGCAAATGCACCACCCAGTGCGCTCGTTTGTGGCGTTGTTCGCCTTGTCGGCACCTCCCAACCCCTTGTTCGACGTGGCCGGCATGGCAGCCGGCACCTTCGGTGTGCCCTTCTGGTTGTTTGCGCTGGCCGTCTTTTTGGGGCGCTGTGTGCGCATGGCGGGCATCATTTTGGTGACCGTGTGGTGGTATCAGTGAGGATGCTTGGTGATTTATAGAAAATGCCGTATGATACGGTGTAGTAATACTTTGTGTTCTCAGCGCACGGTTGGGAGTCGCGTCTATGTCTGATTCACCCCGTATCGTCAATCCCAACGCCGCCAACGACGAGCAATTCGAAGAACGCAGTCTGCGCCCGCGCGCACTGCACGAATTCGTCGGCCAAGAAAAAGTCGTCGAGCACCTTTCCATTAGCATTGACGCCGCCAAAGGCCGCGGTGAGCCGCTCGATCACACCTTGCTCTATGGGCCACCTGGACTGGGCAAAACCAGTTTGGCGATGATTTTGGCCAACGAAATGGGCGTACAAATCAAAATCACTTCGGGGCCAGCGATTGAGCGTCAAGGAGATTTGGCCGCCATTCTGACCAATATGCAACCCGGCGATATTTTGTTCATTGATGAAATCCACCGCCTCAACCGTGCCATCGAAGAAGTACTGTACCCGGCCATGGAGGATTTCGCCCTAGACATTGTGGTCGGCAAAGGACCCGGTGCGCGGAATTTACGCCTCTCACTGCCCCGTTTTACCGTGATTGGCGCCACCACCCGCTTGGCGTTGCTGACGTCGCCGTTGCGTGATCGCTTTGGGCTCATCCAGCGCATGGATTTTTATTCGGTGGCGGCACTCAATCAAATCGTGCTCCGCGCAGGGGGGATTCTCGGAGTGGCGATGACACCCGAGGGCGCCCACGAAATCGCCACGCGTGGGCGAGGTACGCCGCGTATCGTCAATCGTCTGTTGCGTCGAGTGCGCGATTATGCACAGGTCGTGGCCAATGGCGTGATTACCCAAGAGGTAGCGGCCGTGTCGCTGACCAACCTCGAAATCGACCAGCTCGGCCTCGACGACAACGATCGTCGCTTGATGCGCGTCATCATCGAGTTGTTTGGTGGTGGTCCAGTCGGTCTGTCGACGCTTGCAGCCGCTTTGGCCGAAGAAGTTGATGCTATCGAGGACGTCTACGAGCCGTTTTTGCTCCAATTGGGTATGCTCCAACGCACGCCACGTGGCCGCATCGTGACGCGCCGCGCCTATGAGCACCTCGGCATGGTTGTGCCCGATCATCTCAATCCGCCTGCCCCCAAAAGTGAGCAACAACGCTTGTTGTAGGCCTGCCAAGCAGAAAAATTTGTTTTGCCAAAAGAATGAGTCGGTGAGGAAATTTCCTCACCGACTGTTTATGTGCTGTTCACTTTGTGGACGTCACAGAGAGTAGGGTCGTGGTCGTGTGCACCACGGTCGGTCTGTGAATCGCATAGTCTAGAAATCGCAGCATGCAGTCGATTCGTCGTGGCTCCTCCGCGTGGGGAGCGCCTTTCTTGTACCTCGTGGTGGGGTGGGTTATCGTGCAGTCGGTCTGGCACCTCGGGTTCGCACTCTGGGAGCGAGGAGCGTCTGGGGAGTGGTGGTCTGGCGGTGCCGCCCAAGACCCGTTGTACGAGCTGGGGACTTCGCTGGGGTTCTGGGGCATGGTGCTCTTTGGCATCAATTTCGTGCTCGCCAGTCGTTGGCAGTGGGTGGAGCGTTTGTTTGGCGGGCTTGATCGCGTCTACCGCATGCATGGCTGGTTGGGCAAGGTCACGCTGACGTTGTTGGTACTCCACTGGGGCATTTTGGTGCTCCAAGCATGGCCCAACGGGAGTTTGCTCATCGACTATCTCATCCCCGGATTACATCTGGGGTACACACTGGGCACGGTCGCGTTGGCCCTGTTGGTCACCTTGGTCATTCTGACCATCTGGGTGCGATTGGAGTACGCCACCTGGCTCAGTTCGCACGTTTGGATGGGCCCCGCCTACCTACTCGGCGGTTTGCACGCCTTCGTGGTGCAGTACGATTGGTATATTGCGCTCATGACGGTGGCAGGCGGTTATGCGTGGGCCTACCGCACGTGGTTCTACCACCGCCGTGCGCCGCATGTGCATGGCGTCGTCCAACGCAAAAGCATCCAGCAGAATATCACTGAATTGGTGCTCCACCTCGACACCAATTGGTTGGCTCGGCCCGGTCAATTCGTGTTTTTTGGTGTGGTACCTCACGCCGATGCCCCCGATCATGCCGTCATGGCCGAGTTACACCCCTTTTCGTTGTCACAAATCATCGATAATCGCACCATCCGCATTTCCGTGAAAGCGGTTGGTGATTATACGGAGTGGCTCCGCACCGTGGAAGTCGGACAACGCGTGGTAGTCTACGGACCACATGGCACCTTTGCGGAGCGCGAACGTACGGCGCCGCAAATCTGGTTGGCGGGTGGCATCGGTATCACGCCGTTTTTGAGCATGCTCCATGCGGAGCGGGCGTTGCCGTCAGCCACACCAATCCTGTTGTTTTGGGCGGTGCGTACGGCCGCTGATGCGGTCTATGCGGCAGAAATCCGGGCATTGGCAGCGCAATTACCCCATGTGCGGGTCGTGATTCACACCGGGCCGTGTGCATTGGGTGATGTAGAAACAGCCCTCGGGCAGCCGATCGGAGCCACGCACGTGTTGCGGGTGTGTGGTCCTCCGGCGCTCATGCGCTCCGTGCGCCAGCAGTGGCGTCAGCGTGGTTTGGCGCGTCAGCGGTTCATCAGCGAAGAATTCGCCATGCGCTGACGGCTGAGGCAGCGAGTTGTGCTATTATCCTGCCATATGAGTGATACATCGTTTACCAACAAAGACATCGCCGACGTATTTGATGCCATCGCCGATATGATGGAGATTTTAGGCGAGGATCGGTTTCGTATTCGCGCCTATCGGCGAGCAAGTGAAGCACTGCAGGCGCTCCCGGATCCCATTGGTGGGTACCATGCGCGCGGTCGCATTGATCAGGTGGCTGGTTTGAGCAAAGGCATGGCCGAAAAAGTGGGCGAGCTCTTTGCGACCGGCGATATCGAATATTTGTCGCGTCTCAAAGAGCGCATGCCCATAGGGGTGCGCGAACTGCTACGTGTGCCCCATGTGGGACCGCGCACTGCAGGGCGGCTGTACACCGAACTAGGGATCGCCGGACTCACTGATTTACAAGCCGCATTAGCGAGCGGTCGCCTGATGCACATCAAGGGGATTGGCGAGCGTACGTTGGCGGGGATTCGTGAGGGGATTGCTGCGGTCGCAGACCGCGAAGAACGCACGTTATTGCTCCATGCGTGGCAAATCGGTGAGCGGTTATTGCGTGATATTGCGGATATGGCCACGGTTGAGCAGGTCACGTGGAGTGGTAGTCTGCGTCGTGGTGCACCCACAATAGGGGACCTCGATTTGGTGGTGGCAAGTGCTCAACCAGCGCGTGTGTTGGCGACCATGGCACAACACGACCTGTTGCGCCGGAGTGAGGTGCAATCGTCACAGTTGTCTGCCGTCCTCCCCAATGGCATGACGCTCGATGTGGTGGTCGTGGACCCCGACTGCTGGGCGAGTACGTTGCTCTACACGACGGGGAGTCGTGCGCATGTGGTTTGGCTCCAAGCTCAAGCCGCTCACCGCGGTTGGCACCTCGACACACACGGGTTACACGTTGATGGTGCGGTGCGGCGTTTTGCCACCGAGCCTGAGTACTATGCCGCCCTCGACATGCCGTGGATTGCGCCCGAATTGCGTGAGTGGCACGTGGGAGACGCCACGGCGTCCCCGCAGTCGGAGGTGCTGGTCTCCGTGGCCGACATCCAGGCTGATTTGCACATGCACACCACGTGGAGCGACGGAAGTGCTGATATTCGCACCATGGCGGAATCAGCACGGCAACGCGGGTATCGGTATGCCGCCATTACGGATCACGGGGCCTTGATGGGCATCACCAACGGCCTCAACACCAAGCGACTGCGCGAGCAACGCCGTGAAATTAACGCCGTCAATGACTCGTATCGAGCGGCCGGCATTGATTTCGAGGTGCTTCGCGGCGTGGAAGTGGATATTTTGGTCGACGGTAGTCTAGCACTGCCCAATAGCGTGTTGCACGAACTCGACGTGGTGATTGCGTCGCCCCACGTGAATTTGCGCCAGACGCCAGAAGTAGCGACGGCGCGTTTGTTGCGGGCGATTGCTCACCCAGCCGTGGATATCATCGGGCATCCGCGCGGGCGCATTCTCGGCGGACGCCTTGGTGCTCCTGTCGACATGGCCCAGGTGGTGGCGGCCGCGGTGAAGCATGGAGTGGCGCTTGAGGTGAACTCGGGCCCCGATCGTCTTGATATCGACGGAGACGTGGTACGTGATGTGATGCAGGCTGGCGGTGTGATTAGCATCAACAGCGATGCACATGCTCCCGAAAATCACGCCTGGATGCATCAAGGTGTAGCCACCGCACGTCGTGGTGGGGCTCTTCCGTCACAGGTCATGAATTCGTGGTCGTTGGCGCAGTTGCGCACGTTTCTAGGGCGCAAGCGCGGTGGGGAGTAGAGCAACGAAGTGATGTGGTAAGCAAAGGAGCGCGCGATGGCAACGATTTTTACTCGGATTGTGAATGGCGAAATCCCCGCAAGTAAGGTCTACGAAGACGCTGACACCTTGGCGTTTTTGG
>Ga0172372_10001290_pt1 | contig 38947 bp, 38 predicted proteins | sample LakKiv5m_2_FD_114544 | JGI IMG/M metagenome (GOLD analysis project Ga0172372, IMG submission 114544) | Freshwater microbial communities from Kabuno Bay, South-Kivu, Congo - kab_092012_9.5m | ecosystem: Environmental > Aquatic > Freshwater > Lake | place: Democratic Republic of the Congo...
TATATATATAGCCACAAACACTGGGTATTATCGTTTTGGAATGCAGGATTATGGTGCAGCGCTTGAGCCTATAGGCGTATCCTGCAATCCTGATAGGGACCGGAACAGGAAAACGTCGCGTCTCCACTCCAATCAATGTGTGAATGGAAAGTTTTCAATGAAGAAGTCATCTGTAGCAGAGTCAAAGAAGCAGCAGAAGCCGCAGCAGCCGCAGCAGCAGCCTCCGCAGAGGAAAAAGCAGCGCGTTTTTTTATAGATAGCACCCGTTTCTGACCTTGGCGACTTATAATTGGCGGAGCTTCCAGCCAGGATTTTCCAAGACGACTTCGAGAAAGGAGCCAAAGGATAGCTTCTGCTGCATGTCTTGCATGCTGTTTATTTGGAGGCACTGGTTTCTGTCAAAAGCCTCGTAGATTTGAATCACAGCGCCGCTTCCGTTTGGCTTTTGATCAGATGCAAATGCGTTGGAGATTTGAAATCTCAGCAAGTCCCATTGCTCTTGTTCAGTGAAATGGTCTGTTGAAATAGAATCGAATCCAATGAAATCGAGCGTGCCCCTCTCTCTTATCCACCATTTTTTTTTGGTTTGGTTTTTTGGGTTCTGGCTGAGGCCATGGCGAATGCTGTCTATAGTGAGAATGCACGCCCTGCAGTCTGAGTGGACCAAGCCCTCGTCTATGAGCGCAATCCACTTGAGATCTGGGGAGTTGCCTCTGGCTTTCCATTCAAAATAGGCTTCGTAGTTTTCTTTTGTGCTTGATATGTGCACGAGTGCCTCTGCGATTTTCGCAGCGTCGCCCTCGTACTCGTTTGCAATCACGATGGATTTCATGGACGGGGCATAGATTCTAGCGTTGGGAGCGCCTCTATAAAGAGGAATCGTGGCGCTCGATAGCATGTTGAATAGTTTTTCTGTGACGTAGTCTTCAGTTTGTGAATTTTCGTACGAAAACACGAAGAAGCTTTTTTGTGCCAGGAAATCTTTCATCTTGTCTCTGCCTTGGCTAATGATTTTTTCGGCTTCTGCTGGCGGATAAAACAAGCGTATGTCTTGCTCTTGGTCTGCATTGTGGCCTGCGCAAGGGCCGTAATTTCTTACTTTGAATGTGGGCGTGTGATTCAGTTTCCTCTCCAACTCGTCTTGGAGCTCCCGCAGCTTGTCGAGCCTGTCGCCTCCGTTGCAATTGGAGATGAAGCTGGACAAGAAGATCGTCTTATTGGCGTACTCTGCGTGGGGCGGCACCGGCTTCATGAAATCCGTGGTTTCCCACGAGTAGTACTGGATGTGCACGTCTGAATTGCGCTTGGTATTGCCGCAGATTACGGTTTCTGAGCCCTGCGAGCAGCCTGCGTTCTCCATGTTGAAGTCTGTGGGTATGAGGCTGTGGTCACAGTCATGCTTTTGTAGAGCGGGACATGTCATAGATAGCTTGTCTGTTTTTGTGGCTTCTGCTTGTGCTATGGTTTTGAGCCTCGATGAAGGCCTGCATTCTCCGTTGCTTGTTTCGGGTCGCTGGCCTCGCAATTCCCATTCTGTTCTTATTCTGATTTGGGAATCTACTTCCTTTTGTCTCTCCTTGAACAATTGAAGCGGATCCAATGCTTCGGTTATGTTTGTCTGACTCGACGTTGCGCTATCGGCCAATAATAGAATAGGCGCGGTATTCTCAATAGAATGTTTTGTGCCTAAGTTTTGCGCGCCATAATATAAGTGGAAGACAGAAAAGATCATGATGAAGTGAAAGAAATAGAGGGTAGTGGTCCAATACTGGGTTTTTCTATTGCTTCTATGGATCATAATATATAATTAATCTTGTTATTTCTTGTGGCGCGGCGAAGCTTTTATGCATTTCTGCTGCATGAAGACAAAGAAAACGTCGCATAAGAAAACCTTATCCTTGCTAATAGTGTGTTTTTGTTTTTTGGTCTGTCAGTACAGTATTGCCTTGGACAGCATCAATATGAGAGAAAAGCCAGTGTCCAAGGTGAAAGTCATGAATGAGCACGCAGCAACAGCAGCAACAGCTGTACAAAAGAGAAAAGATTCCTCTTTTTCCACTTTTGCTGCCTTATTTGACGTGCCTCTCAATCTGTGGCCTCCTACTCGCGAGATCATCGCGGATCCCAGTCCAGAGCTTCAGCAAACCATACTCTCGAGGCGCATAGTCTACCTGACATTCGGGCACAATTGCTGTGAAATGTCAAAGAAGCGAGCTTGCGACTCGTTTCATAGATTGCACACAGACTCGATATGCATTGCTGCGGGAGACGAGGACATTGACGATGATTTCAAGGAAAGAAACAAGGATATATTTGCCAGTTCCAGAGGCTACGCCTATTTTGTGTGGAAGCCCTATCTCATAAACAAGACACTGCACGACGACTCTCTCATGCGGGAAAATGATTACCTAGTCTACATGGACGCAGGGGCATATCTGCAGTCTCCCATCCATCCACTCTTAGTTTTATTAGAGAAGCAGGAATCGCCCATCCTCACGTTTGGAGTGGGGCTTCAGCAATCCAATTTCTGCAAGAGAGACGCCTTTGTGCGCCAAAAGTGCGACACAGACGAGTGCCACAATGCCATGCAGGTGAACGCTGCCTTCATGGTTTTTCGCAAGGATGCAGTTTCAAAAGAATTTGCTGGCAAGTGGCTTGCAGACAGCTCAGACTTCGCCACAATCTCAGACAATGCAAATGTGGAAGGGCTCCCTGATCTCTCTGGCTTTGTGAGCCACAGGCACGATCAGGCAGTCATTACCAACGTGTTGACGCGGGATCGCTACGTCCGAGACACGACGAATGGGCCTGCTACTTTTATGATTGTGCATGACAGAGACAAGAGCTAGAGCTAATCGTATTTGTTTTTAGTCAGTGACTGTTTTATATCATGAAATTTGGCTTGCCACCAATTGAGCATGTTGCCCCAAAAGGAGGTGATGTCGGCTTTTTCAGAATAATACTCGTGAATAAACATGATTTTTTCGTCTTCTGCTGTCGTCTCCATCAGCATCTACACGCATACATTCGTTTCAATTGGCTTACTTATATTCTTCAATAATGTTTTCTAGTACTTGCAATCTCTTCTGCATCCTCGCCAGCAGGTAAAATTGGATGATGTGCAGGTATACGTAGACGCAAAAGATCGTCATGAGCCAATACGCCTTGAACATTGACTTGACCGTTTGAGCGCTGCATTCGATTTATATTTAATGATATAGTTTTTTTGTTGTTTTATTGGCCTCAAGAAATACAGAGTCTATATAAACCCCAAATTTGGGGGCAGACACAAAAAAACATCATGGTCCAATTCTTTGACCAGAACTCGAAGTTTCCTCTTCAGAAAATTGCCAGCATTCAAGAAAAAGAAGGATGTCGAGTTATTGTGGACCAACGAGGGGGGCTGCTTTCGATGGAGATAGATTTGGGATCTGAGGCTTATGAGTTATGGAAGACGCAAGGTGAACTCATGGCCTGCATGTCGGTGTGCCTGTTTGCTTCTTGCTCTGTTTGCCCCGTCGTGTATGAGAAGGAGGAGCGTGAGTCAATCTTGAGAATATTAGACGAAGCATGCAGCAACCAAACTTCATTTGCAACCAAAAACACAATGGAATTTGTGGAAGTCGATGTGAACGCACTGGACGACGCCATGCATTCTATTTTGAATCACAGCTCCTCTTCCTTGGCAAGCATGAGACTTCATGTCATGTACCAGAATTGCGCCTTTAGTTTTCCGCTCTATGGTTCCTCACTCAAGTCGTAGAACATTAGCCATTCGCGCTTCAAGTCGTCGTTAAGATCGGGTACCAGAAAGCAGTTTCCTGAATACGTGCAAGTAATTTTGCGAACCTTTGTGTGTGCTTCAAACTGCCGTGTCTTACGCTTGATCACTGAATAACCTTTCATTTTTTTGGAAAGAAAAACAATCCACAACAAGGTTACTGCCTACAAAAAAACTTTTTTTTCAAAGTATGTTATATATGCCAGTAGTCGAAATGTGGCACAAGTCAAGAAGCATGTGCGGGCTACCCTCAGATTCTTCTTCAAAGAAGGGCTACACTACTCGATGCGCGCCTGTTTATGCAAGAGCTAGATTTTGTGCCAATGACTCTGAGGAGATATCTGAGCACTTGAAGCGCGATGGAGTATGCGTGATTCCTAGTCTACTTTCTCGCGCTGAGTGTTCTCGCCACTTTAATGCGATTATGCAAGACTTGGAAATTTATGTGCCTGGATTTGAGTATGCAGACATGAATACCTGGCATTATGTGAGGGAAAAGACTAGGCCTACGCATGGAGTGATAATCCAGCAGTTTGGCTTTGGCTGGCTGCAGTCTGTGGTGGACGTCAGGACTCATCCCAAGATTGTTTCTCTCTTTCGCGAGCTTTGGGGCCAGCACTCTTTGTTTTCTAGCGCAGACGCGCTGAGCGTGAGCCTCATGCCATTGCCTGCCCGTCAGTCAAAATCTTCCAGGGCAGGCTACCACAGAGAGAATGCAGATTGGCTTCACTGGGATAGGAGTCCTGCTGACAAGCAGCAGAGCTATCAGGGCTTTCTCAATCTGAAGGACGTGGAGTCTGACTTGGGCTCTACGTTTTGTTTTCTCAGGGGCTCGCACAAGAAGCAGTCTGCGTTTCAGGCTGAATTTCTGGCAGACAAGACTCTCGAAGAAGAGAGGAATCCCAGATTTTATCTCTTGTCGAATCAGCGCCAGTATGATTTCTTTGCTGGTTGTGAGTATTTTGCGCTGAAGTTGAAGCCTGGCGATTTTGTGCTGTGGGATTCGCGCGTGGTGCACCAAGGCAGAGGCCCAGTCTTCAAGGCCACTACTGATGTAGCACTGGAGAGGTGCGTTGTCTATGCCAGCTACCAGCCCACTTCCTACGCCACGCTGAAGGACGTACAGAAAAAGCGCAAGGCTTTTGCGACTCTTTCTACTACGACGCACAATGCGAGCTGTGGCGTGAGCATGTTCTCGAAAAAGCCTAGACTCTACAGCAAGGCAGACGTCGAGAAGATGAGGAACAGAGACTTTGCTGTGCCAGTGATGACTGCGCCAAAGCTGACTGCTGAAGCCAAGCAGTTTTTTGGCCTCGTCTAAAAAACGTTTTTTTTGTTCAATAAAAAAATGAGGCTTTAAATGGGTTGTTTGGGGAGGGATTGCATTGAGATGCTTACTCGTGTCCAAGCTTCAGACCGCATTGCGCGCTTTGCCCGCTGCGTTTCTTTCAAGGTGTTGGCGAGGAAATTTGACGCTTGCCTAGAAGGCGTCGAGAGCATGGATTTTGCCAGCCTGACAAAGTACATGAAGTGCCCTTACTTTAAGAGGGTGGGAAAGCGCTTCTTGACTCGCGCGTATCGCCTGTGCAAAGGCAGTTCGTACAAGCAAGTGTTTGCACAGACTCCCAATCAGCAGCGCCTGGCATTTGTTGGGCTCAGTGTGCTTATGCCTTATTTTCATGCGCAGAACACGTTTCACGAAGATGGGGCTGAAGAGCAGGCTGTCAAGACCTCTGCGTCTGTTTTCTTTCCTTTTTTGAAGAGCACTGTGCATTGCTTGATGGCAGGCAAGCCTCTGTCTTCGCTCGAGAAAGTCGCATTCGTCGCCTGCATCGAGACGTACGTCAGGGTTTTTCGAACTTGGGAAACAGTCGATATTGCCCGCTTGCTTCCTAAGATCAAGAAGCACTTGGTGGTGAACTACTTGCTTTTGCTGTGCGTTTTGATTCGCCGCCCTATATATCACAGCGGCATAGCCCATTTTGAAAACGAGATTGAGCGCCTTCGCGGCATGCTCAAGCTGTTTCTGGGGGCGAATGGGCTTGCCGAATTTGATAGGGGTTTTCCTATGCCTCGTCTCTCGCAGCGTTTCTTCAAATAAAAGACCAAAGTCAGATATATGGCGAAGGCTTGTTTTCAAAAAAAAATTGATGGCTACGAAACTCCAGCTCTCGTCGTGTTTGTTTGGGACTGTGGTTCTGCACGCGTATCACAAGCGAGAAGAAGCCCTGCATTTTTTGAGTTTGTGCGTGACAGTGCTTAGTGTTTTGAATCACAGTTGTTCCTCCAATTTTCTCATCCGAAAAATAGACATGCTTTTCGCACATGTCTTGTGTGCGTATGCTGCGTTTTATTTGGCTTTGGGGTTAAACCCGTTGTTGCTGTTGGTGGTGGCAATTGTTGGCTTGTGGTTTTTGGAGATGAGTTTTTGTTTGAGCCTTGAAACAGCGGAAAATGTTCATGTTTCTATTCATGTGGTGGCTGTGATTGGGCTGCATGGCTATCTGATGTCGTGATGTTATATTTTTTAAAAAAATAAAGTGGTTAATGTATGCGCTAAGGACATTACCATAACTCCAAAATGGCCTTGACACTATCAGAGAGCCAGACTCATGTACAGCTCGAGCTCAATTTCACCCAACTTCAGCGCATCGAAGCTCTCATCAACGCTGCCATTGAAACTCACCAGCCTCTCTGGGACTCTGTGGAATTCAACGAAGCTGAGCTGCTGGGGCAGATTGCAGCAGTTTTGATGGAGTGATTATTAAAGTTATGCTGCTGTCGGCGTTGGGTGGGATGGCATAGGCTATTAGTCTACGCTATATATTAGGGAGGCAAGCTACCTTCCTTGGTAGAAAAGCGGGAGATTTCTCGCAAATTAGCTGAATATGACTGAAACGCCTATAGAGATACAGCTTCATTCTCAGGGCCAAAAGGCCATGCACGTCAAACTTTGCTGTCCCGCGCATGATACAGAACACTGTGCCATCACCATGGATCGCATAGGCATGCCTTTTGAATTTAATGGCGAAAAGCTAGATTTTACCCCACTTCATTTCCAGCCACAGCACTGCTGCATGGAGCTTAGCTGCGAGCACAGATTTAACGCAGTAGCCCTCTTGGTCCACTTTGCGAAGAACTCCATGACGTGCCCCGTGTGCAGGCAGGGCTTGAACAGCGAGCGCCTTTCTTTGAGCGATTCGTTTGCGGGAGAGCCGTGGCTTGATTCAACGCAGAGAATCCTTGGTTTGCAAAATTCTCTTCCTTCTTCTTCTTTTTCTTCTTCCTCTTTTGGAACTTTGTTTAGGGCCTCTGACGGCCATATGTACCGCTATGCTGTGTGGTACAACGAGCCTATTATGGTCAGAGTCCTTGAGATGGAGCAGCAGCCTACAGCTCAGCCTTCGCCTTCAGCTTTGATGCAGGAGTATGAGTGGGGTATAGATTCAAGTCACAATCGCCTGACGCCTGAACATGGAATCTATGGTAGCTTGTGACGACCCAATTGTCATGTCTCTGTATGCAGAAAATAGGTCCTGCATGATTTGGTCGTGATCCTCATATGGAAATACATTGACTTCATGTCCATTCTCAATAATCTTTTGAGGAGGAACGCCATAGCGCAATACATAACCAGCAGCAGCATAATGGCCTGCTTTGATAAGGAAGTTTTTCTTCTGATCATTTTTAATGAGGTGGAACGCGCTCTTGTTGGTGTTATAAACTTTTAGTACTGTAGTTGTTGAGTTGGGATCAAGAACAGCAGTCAGAATTGCAGTTTCAGGAGCCATGGCTGGAACTGGAGCTTGTACAGGAGCAGGAGCAGGCGTATTCTCAATGTCCTTGAGTGCTTTTTTGTACTTTATGTCATTCTTTTGCCTTTTAGTTTCGAGGCGATCTAGGATGGTCTTCTCTCTAATTGAGATTTGTGATAGTTTTTCGTTTTTGTCTACATCAATTTGAGCGTCCTCCTTGCGAAAGTCAAGAAACTTCTTGAAACTTTTCTCGTGCTCAATCATGGTAACCACATAGTCTTTGAACCTCTCGCAGCGTTCCAGCTCCTCAGCCGTAGGCACATACATCTTTTGCTTCTTATTTAATGGCTCAATACTGGTCTCGTCTGCAGCATCAGCTTGAAGCGAAGCACGGGCAGCTTGATTCAGAGGGGCATTGGAAGCGGCGTTAGCCCGGATGTCGTCAAGCAGAGAAGGATCGCCAGCAAAGTACCGCTTCAGAATCTGGATAGTCTTCCCGCGCCACTTTTTAGCGTTCTCTCCAGGGAGCCAGTTCATGAGGGTCAGAGCCCCATCGAAAGTGATCAGAGGCTGAATCTGCTGTCCACGACCGGGGAATTTGAAGTGGACAACTTTTTCGGTAACTTCGGAAAGTTCTGTTTTATCTTCGTTAACTAGGTTTCGCCATACTTCAGCTGAACGATTTTGATTTTTCTGGCATACTACTCCAATCAAATCTCTAACAGACAAGTACTGTTTTCCATCAATTATCGTGTAGCGTACTCTGGCGCCAGGAACAAGCTCATCAAATTCCATTATATGTTTATCCTTACTTGCCTTTGCTTTATCTAACGCTTCAGCTAAGTTTTTAAATATTTTGATCAAGACAACGCGAGAAAACACATAGTCTTTTGGATGGCTGTGCAACCAGTCAAATCTTTTTTTATTTTTTAGATTACGTGACCATACTTTTTGGTAGAAGACTTAGATTCAATCTGATTCCTCTGAATTAGAGGATTCTTCCTCTTCATTATTTACTTCAGTCTCCTCCACAAGGCGATTCTGTTTTGCTAGAAAGTAGGGAATGACGTCTTCTTTCTTGATCTTGAAGAACTCGCGTATGGTGCGGTACTTGGCGAAGTGGCGGTGAGCTTCGGCTTCGTCGCGGACTGAGTTTTCTGTGGCAAAATAGGTGACGAGTTGGTAAGGACGCTCTGGCATGCTGCAGTTGATGCCAATCAAGCGCCTTTTAATGTCATTAGCCCTGCCAATTTTGACATAGTCTGGGAACGCATCAGAATGAAGCAAGTAGACATAACTAGTAGGGGTAAGTTTCTGTTTCTTCAGTGGGGGGTGTTCTTGTGTTTCACCAAGGTATGACTTCATCATGTTTATTACTTGAGTGCGCTTATCCTTGGCTTGTTCTCCTGGCAAGAAAGACGTTAGTATCATTGCAGCCCTGACACTGAGCAAAGGTTGGAATTGCTGTCCACGCCCAGAAAATTTGAAAGGTTTTATGTCTTTAGTAAGATCAAATATAGTTTCAAAGTGCATTCTACGCCAAACTTCCATTCCTTGATTTCCGTCCTTTTTGCAAACAACCATGATCAAATCTCTAACTGATAGATAAAGCACTCCATCAATTTTGGTGCACCTAACCTCAGCTCCTGGCTTTATCTCGCTGAAGTCGAGCTTGTTTTCGCTCTTAAATCGCAGCCCCATGTTTTTTATTGTGGTCAAGCTACAGATAAAACTATGAGTGCTGGCCTGACAGATGGCTGCTTTTTTTCTTTTTTTCGTTACGTGACTAAGCAAACGGCCTTAATAATGGCAAATTTCTTGCAAGCACAGTCAACAAACGAGATGTCCGTCGAGTTCGAAGCCGTGGAGAGTCCCGAGTTGTTCAGCGACTTCAAGGCGTTTTTCGAGAAGCAAGTGAAGCCAGACTTCATGAAGATGAGGAATTGGGAACATCAGGTTTCAAACAATTACGCTAAAGTGGGTTTTGTTCCTGGCATTTTTTCCACTCCTTTGATGCAAGAAGGGATCTTCCGCAAGAATGCCATGGTTTTTGTGCTGGACGCCGTGCTGTCCCGTGTCGTCATGTTCAAAAAGTGTGTGGCTGATGAGAAAGTCCCCCTTCCACTGAAGGTTGATTATGTTAACAGGACTGCCATTAACATGGCGAACCCAAGCATGGATCATCTGAAGGAAGAATGGGACATTGTCAAGAAGAACTCGAAGAGCGCAATTTCGTTTGCGTCTGTGTATGTGAGGAACCTGGTGGTGCAATGCATGAAGGAGAAGATCAAAAAGGAAAAGTCTGAAGCTGTGGCTCATGCTTCCAAGAAGAAGAAGCGCGCGACTAAGGAGCGATTTGAGAAGATTCTCCGCAGCCACACTGGCTCATTCAAGAAGGTCATGGCTTATGCTTTGAAATTGGCTGAGGCAAATAGGAATGTTGCCGCAGAGCAGAAGCAGAGCCGCGATCAGCGTGCCGTTGTGCGTGCTGTGAAGCGTGCTTCTGTTTTGGCTTTGGGTTGAGTTAAAAAATAAAGAATTGGCTTTGGTGTGTTTTGTGTTTGTGTATTTTGGCCAAGAGCTTAGAGAGATGGAATATAACATCCTACATCTGATTTTGGAAAATTATATTTATTCATGAGCTTTTTTTAAAAAGAAACTTTGGCTTTTGAGTCTTTTTGGTTTGATCCAACAAGTTATAATGCAGCTCAGCCTTCGCCTTCTGCTTTGATGCAGGAGTATGAGTGGGGTATAGATTCAAGACACAATCGTCTGACGCCTGAACATGGAATCAATGGTGGTTTGTGACGACCCAATAGTCATGACGTCGAGAAGATGAGGAACAGAGACTTTGCTGTGCCAGTGATGACTGCGCCAAAGCTCAATGCTGAAGCGAAGCAGTTGTTTGGTCTTCTTTAAACTTTTTTTTGAAGATTTAGGGTTTAAGTATAAACTGAGTTGGAGGATTCCCTAAGTTTGAGCAGAGTGCATCACGCAAATTGACATGAAGCACTCTTGTCATTATTAGCATGCAACAGAACAGTGTTGGTGATACTGATACTGATTCTGAATCAGAGTCTGACAACACTTTGCAAGTGAATTCACGTAAAAGCAAATACAGATTCCATAACTATGGCCTTAGAGTAGTTTATGATTCATGTGTCCTGCCATTATTGAAAGATGGGATACACCATTCTTCACATCATTGCCCGGCTTCAATCTATGAAGAAAGTTTGGTCAAGAAGTCTACATGGACACATAAAAAGTGGTGTTTGCCCCATGGATCTCTATTACCAAAACCATTTGAATCTTTGTCAAAACCTTTTGCCAAGCAAGCCCGGAAGTCAGCTCAGGAAACAGAGTTGAAGAAAAATAGAATTAGATCTTGCAAGCTCAGACTTCTAGCTACCAAGGAGCAGAAAAGAGCACTGAAAGATATTTTCAGGGTAGCTAGGTACGTCTACAATTGGACCAATGCAAAAATCAAGGCCAGCAAGAAAGAGAATCCAAAGTATTTTCCGACCCATTATGCATTAAACACTGCTTGGGCTAGGGAAAGAGGAATGTCAAAAACAGAGACTGATTTGGTTTGCCAGGCACCTTCTTTTATCAAGGAATCAAATGTTTCAGTGACAGTTCAAAAGAATGCCATTGGGCAAGTGGTGGAAGCTTATAAGAGTTGCAACACAAATCAGCAAAATGGCAACATCAAAAAATACAATGTGAGTTTCAGGAGCTTTAAGCGAACTAGAACTGAAACAGTTGAGTTGGGAAAGCAAGACATCCTCAAAATTCTAAAGAATCCGTATGTGACACACAAAAAACATGGATATGCCTACCTCCAACTGGGAAAAAACATGAAAGAACTAGAGCCCATTTTGATGGAAGGCAGCTTAAGGGACATTGACAGGATTGGAGACAAAATGAGACCTACAAAGGAGCTTGAGCATCAGTGCAAGATTCATTGGGACAAGAAGCTAGACACATTCCATTTTATCTACGTCTACGATTTGCCATTGCTAGAAGATCCAGATCCCAAGTTCCTAAACAAGCGCATTGTGGCTGCAGATCCTGGAATCAATCCATTTCAAGCATATTATTCACCTACTACTGGAGAACATGGAAGGCTACTAGACAATGAAACAAAGACACTTGAACAGCGATGCAAGGCACTGGACAAGCTTCAATCTAGGATTGACAAGCGATGGCACAAGAGCTCGAGAAAACGTTCTATCAAGCAGTATAGGAGGACCACTACTCGACTCAAGCGCAGATTTGCACGTGAAACAAACAGACTCAAAGAGTGGGTCAAGCAAGCACATTATGATTGCGCAAACTATTTGCTTGGGAAGTTTGATATTATCATTCAGCCTGAATTTAGGTCACAGCAGATGGTGCGGCGCGCAAATAGAAAAATTCATACAAGAACAGCAAGAGCCGTGATGACTTGGAGCCACTACAGATACAAACAGAGGCTCAAGTCAACATCAGCAAAGTATGCTGGACGCCACATCATAGACTCTCAGGAGCCTGGCACGTCCAAAACGTGTACAGATTGTGGAGATTGGAATGCTGGCCTCAGAGTCAGAGACAAAGTTTACGTTTGTGAAGCATGCGAAATTCACGTGGACCGCCAACTGGCTGGAGCGCGGAACAACTTCTTCGCTGCTTATGGAACTGCTGTCGGCATCGGGTGGGATGGCATTGGCGATTAGTTTACGCCAGATTAGGGGGACAAGCTATCCTCCTTGGTAGAAAAGCGGGAAATTTCTCGCAAATTAGCTGTCGAAGCTACTGCCATTGCTAGAACGCAACCACGACATTCTGCATCTTATTTTGGAATTTTATTGCAGTCGTCAAGTTTTTATGCTCAAGTTGTAGAAGGAGGCGTTGTACCTGTCGGTGAAGAGCTCTGGCGGATGAATCTGCATGGAGAGCACCAAACGAAACAATTCTGGAGTGAGTCTGAAGAGAAAGTGTTTCTTCTCTGCAGTGTCTTTGTTGCGCTTGTAGTTGAAGTGGAGTACAAAGACTCTGTATGCCTTTTCCTTTTTGTTTAGCTCATCCAGGAAAATGCCAGTTCTGTTGAACATGGGAGTGGTTGCACTCGGAGGCCATATGTACGGGATGTTGAGCCACTTCTTCAAGTAAAATATGATTTTTTCGGGTTTGATGGAGGGGTGATTGAATGGAAAACTACAGTACACCTTCTGATCGTTCCAATATGCGAATCGTGTTCCTTGAATTTTTTCCATGATTTTTATGTCGACACAACCTGGCTCATTCCAGTCAGACGTTTTCACGTAAATTTTATAGTCAGCATGGTGAGAGCTGTCCATCATGAGATGAAAGTTCCTTTCAATGTTGCAAGCAGAGACCTTAAGGTCGCCTGTATAAGTCTGAAATTTGTCTTCGTAATTGGTCACGACTCTTGCTATGAGGGGTGGCTTTGGCTCTATGCAGTTGAGCTGAATGTAGTCTTCAAAGACTTGGACAATTTCCTCGTACACTTGCATTTCATTGATTGATCCCTAAACCAGCGTCATATAAGCTAGCGAAAAAGCAAAAAAACAAAAAAGCAAAAAAAAACAAAAAAAAGAAGCACAGAGGAAAAAAAGAAGAATATGTTCTTTATATAAAACTTAAAGACGAGATAGCAGCATCAAAGCAAGCAATGACCATGCCAAGGTTTCCCAAAGAAGATGACAAGGCTGCCACTCCCGTGTCTTCCTCTCGTACGTTTTATTACGAGCAGAAATTGAAGAAGTACATGGCTCTCACTCAGACTGATGCTGACAAGGAGAAGTTCAAGGAGGACAAGCTGAAGAAGATTGTGAGGAAGATGAAGAAGGCTGCAGCGATCAAGAAAGCCATGGAAGTTGTCCATGATGTATTTTTTGCTTATAGCGATAAGTTGAAATTCGACGAGGAGAATTTTATGGAGGAGTGCCAGGATGATCACCGCAAGTATCTTGCCAAGTACAGCGCAGCTGAGAAAGCCTTGTTCTATGAAGAACCCGAGTCTTCTTCTTAGTTTGTCGTTAGTTCTGCCTGTGCAATAAAAAAGGCGCATTCTTCTTCCTCTTCTTCGTGTGTTTGTATTATGATCACCTGTATTTTCTTTGAATGTTGTTCTGTGAATCTTATGACTAGGTAGACTCCTGCAAACGCTAGAAGTAGTCCCGTGATGAAGAATGCTATGTTGAATTTGTCTTTGAAGTGAATTTCTAAGAAGACTATCATGCTTGCAGACAAGCAGATTGTGGTGAAGATGATATAATGTGTTGGTATGACTTGTGAAGAATCAAAGTGCTTTAGCGCTTTATTGAGAAAGTTTATCTGGATGACTATGGACGCAGGCATAGCGAAGAAAAGCAGGTAGGTGAGCCAGCATATGTTAGGGTCTAAAAACATGGCTGTAGATTGGTTGGAGAGAGCCAGGTTGAGGGCTGTTGAAATGGCTTTTGCGCTGGTCACAGAGACGGAGCTCATGAAGCCGCACACTATGCAGCAACTCAGCAGATGCTTCTGAGGCTCTCCGTAGTTTGCTATGAGAATCGCTGCTGCAATCACAAACGCAAAGTAGCCCAGGGATCTCCACGAGACTATATTGGTGTACACGTCTTTGTGTTCATCTAATGCATGGGGCGCGTTGACTGTGATCAATGTGATGCCTAGAATTGCAATGAGAATGCCAGTGATTCTGTGCCAGGTGATTTTTTCTCTGAGCCAGACGCTGGATAAAATTGCATTGAAGATGACTGCCACTGCTCCCAGGGGAGCCACAATAGAGGCTTGAATCATGGAGTATGCTGAGAAATTGCCTAGCTCGCCGATGGCCATGAAGGAGATTCCTGCCCACCATGTAGGCAAGCGAGTATATGAAACATCTTGGACAATGTTGTTTTTGTGGGCTAATTTTTGGAGAAAGAGGCCTAGTCCAATGAGCAGATTGCCTGATATTGCCAAAAAAATGCCCAGCATGATTGTGTGTGGTGGATTGATGATATCTTAAATACATGCGTGTTTTTTTATCATGCTCTGGGCAGTCTTGATAAACAATTGTTTAAATATCAGTTTGTTTTGCAGCTAAAATTAAAATGGACAACTTTTTTTTAGTATTTTGCCTATATGTTGTCCCATTAGTATATCTGGACTACCAACATAATACTCATATGTGGTACGAAGAGGCTCTGTTCAAAATTATGGCAACGCAGCCAGTGCTGGATGATGTTACCTGCTGTTTTTCTAGCAGCAATGAATTCCTGCACAGTCCAGGAGAAGAAACCAATCACATGGTAACCTACTGCGCTGATGGTCGCAAGTACAGAGCCAATCTCGTCTCAATTAGGTACAATGAAACAGCAGAAAAAAGGCTCGTTGTAGAGTACAAGGGCGTGCACTACTGGACTGTTTCAGATTGGCTCAGCCAGAATTTCAAGAAAAGCATTCCAGTGATGAGAATTGGAGAATGATGGGTTTAGACTTTTTGGGCAGCCAATGGTTAAATATTATGGAGGGATTATGCTTTATTAAAAAATAGCGTCGCAATGGGCAGGCAACACGCTTCATTTGTGTTCATTTTTGTTTGTTTCATATTTCTCAACGCCAAGTATGTATGGCATGAAATGGGGAAAAGGAGCGCTAAGCAACCTAACATGAAACTAAAAACTAGACAGCTTTTTAATGATAACGAGTCTGCTATCATGCCTTTAGTGTTGCCTATATCTTTTCCAGTGGAGTCCAAAAAATGTGGCGGTTTGGGCAGGGTTGCAGTCGTGATTGTAGCAGATGTTGGGGCGCAGAGGTCGTATAGGTCGTCTATTCGTTCTATGAGATGCTATGCTATGAAGCACATGTACACTTTTCTTTTGTTAGATCCTCGAAACGCGTCTATGGCTTGTAGCGCTCTGTCAGACGTCATGTTTAGAAGGCATTGCATGATACTGGAGGTCATGGACGGTCCTTATGACTGGGTGGCAGCCTTTGACGGTGATACTGGTGTAGTGAGCGCAGACAGATGTTTGGAGAGTTTAGTCAGGGACAATGCCACTGAATTGCTTTTCGAAGAGAGATTTCATAATGGCGAAATTGCTGCTGGGGGGTATCTAGTCAAAAACAGTGAATTTGGTCGCAGTTTTCTGAGAAAATGGGCGTGGTTTCAGGTTCCAGCTACAGCTGGTTTCCATAATAGCGATAACGGGGCAGTGCATATGCTGTTTTTGCAAGTGTTGGGGCTGCCAGAATCACAGTGCATGGAATTGTGGCGTCATTCACATAGTATTGAAACATACGATCGATATGTGGGTTGCTGTGTGAAATTGTTGATTAGGGAAGGCTCTGCTCCCAATATTCGGCTGGTGAGACGCGGTCAAGGGTTTTCTAGGGATGTGTGGGTAACTAACAATCAAGTGTCTGAGGCAGACTTCTTTTTGCATGCCATGAAAGAGCATGTTCAGATATACGAAGAGAATGACGGATGCGGGACCGAATTATACATGCCTAGATTCAACATTCGGGTTATGGACGTGCAGGACATGACGCCTATAATGAGGGCAGCAGATGTTGCAGAGTGTGCCAAGCGCCCCATATTGGAAGAAGCTTTTGTGCGCGACTGCTGGCCTAATTGCCCAGAATATTGGTAGCAGAAGTTTTGTTTTTTTAAAAAAAAGATTATCGTATATAGGTCATGAATTGAGAAAGCAAAGATGTGTGCAGCCATTATCAACAATGATGGCTCTCAATCTTAGCAAGAAGAGAACCTTTGTACAGACCATGTTGTATGAATCACAAGATTGCGAGGAAAATCTGAGCAAAAAGTCTTTGATATTTCAAGGAGACACAGTGTGGCACTTGAGAACACAGAAGTATGAGTCTTTGCATATTAATAAGAGGGTTTTGGCGTGCATGTGTGATGTTCCTGTAGTGAAAGTGTGCAAGATGATTGGAGTGAGCGAGACTTTTATGAAAAAGAATAGGTTCAAGCTTTCTCTGGATAGATGGCCGCACTCTCATCTTTGTTTTGAAGAGTGTTGTTATATCAATATGGAACGTGACAAGCTGATTGGAGAGATTGAGGAGCTGATCAGCGAGAATAGTGGTCTTCAAGGAGAGGAGGTGAAGAAGAGGCCTTATTTTTATGAATCTATGAGTGTTGACTATCAAAATCTATTGGAGATTCTGAAGAATGCCAAGCGTATTGCTCAGAGCTACAATTTGCCTGGAGATATGCCTCAGAAAATAAGACTGAAGTCCAACATCTCAAAGCATATCAAGCTTCTTTTTGGCGTGGACCTCCCAGTGATGAGACAAAGTGTGAATTGGAATAGAAAAAGTTCTAGCGACTGCGCTTGTCACAATGACCACGGCGAATCCGCCACCAACGACCATTCAAAGGCAATTTCAAATTACGAAAATGAAACAAAGGAGGGTTTGATGGAGGAAGAAGACATTGAAGATTTTATCCAAAACGTATTGTGGACTCCTATTTCACAAGTTTAATAAATCCATGCACTCTTGTTGGACAGAAGAGGGGAGGGGAGGGTCATATTCACTGCTTTCTAATTGATAGCTTGCTATTCCTTTGTCTACAAGAGTACTGGTGTGCTGCAGATTCCTCCAACTAGGGTGCAGGGCTGGTTCCACTTTCAATGATTGCAATGGCACTATGCCTCGACGAGCAGAACCAACATTCATCATGTGAGTGGCTCGGGTCAATGCAAACGTAGCACAAGGGATTGGAAGCTTATTTTGGCTTTGTAGAATGTGGATATTGATATCCCAAATTCCACGCATGCTACAAAAATGAGGAGACAGTGGCACTAGTGTATTCCAAAAGTTTTTGGAATATGTGACTCCCATGTTGCCTGCCTCCATCCAAGTTACGTCACTTGGATTTGCGGATGCAGCCCCCCAGCAGTCTCTGTGGCATCCCAAGTTAAAACATGAAGTTGTGAGACCTTTGTCCCATGTGGTTATGCTTATCAAGTCATGAAAAAACGTTGGCGAAACTACGTGATCGTCTTCCAAGTGCGTCACAAATGCATAGCCTTTATCCTGAAATAGATGTTTTAGTCTAGAAAGCCAATGCCTGTTAACGCGTTCATCAGAAAAATCGGGATTTTTGGGATAGTGCGCTTGTTCAAACCATTTTGCAAAAATGCAGAAACGAGTGGAATTCCATGTTTTTATAATATTCATGGATAACTCGCTTTCTTCTGATGGGCAATCTAAGGATACATAGACTGGAATGATTTGGTTTGTGGCGCTTGCAAACAATGAAGATGCTTCGTGAAGATAGTGCAGCGATAGATTGAGGGCCGCTGGACGGCCACACGTCATCATTGAGATTGCATATTGATCATGTAGGTTTGGTAGGTTTAGGGTTTTTTCTGTGATTTTAGCATCAGTGTGAATGTTGTCAATGTGTTTGGTTATTTTTGAAGCTTTGTTTGGTGTTAAGTTGGGGGGTTTATTGTTTTGGCCGTCTTGTTTTATTAAGCGCACCGCCAACCATGTATGCCCAATTGAAAACAAAATAAGGAAAACTATAGAATAGCATTTCAAAAACTGCATATGATTATGAAATGGAAAACGAGCCAAATATTTTATGGATCGAAGTTGCGCTTTCATGATAGTATATATGTAGTTAGTTTGTTGTTTTATTGATTGCATACATAGTTTTGAGAAATTTGAATGTCTCTGCAGCGATATTTTAATAAAGATGATGACGACTGTGTTGTCATTGGCCCCTCTGGAATGTCATTGCCCTGTGATTATCATGGTATCAGTTCTTGTCAACAATCTCCATTTTTTGTGAGAGTGCCATTTCAGGATGACTATTTTCTAAGGCATTATGATGATTATGGGGGGATAGCAGGTGTGACGCCATGGGGTGAACATTTTGAGCATCGTGGAGTTGTTGATACTGCAGCTTGGTTTCGTGATACAAGAAAGGGGTTGGCAAAGATGACTGGGGTTCATCATTTGTTCGGGGCTAAACGTGTAGATTTAAAGAAAATAATACCAGAATTTGAAGCACATGACAAGTTAAGGAAGGAACTTAATATGTACAAACATGATCATGAATTTGCACCTACAGTAGAGGAAATGGATGCTAGTAGACAGAAATTTAAGGCTGAGAAAGCTGCTGCAGAGCAAGAAGCACGCAGAGCAAGATTAATTGGAGAAATGTGGTCGTTTGAAAGACCACGCAACAGACTGCATGACCCGCCTAGTACTGTGGAAAATATGAAAGAAGCAGAAATAGCAAAGAACGAAAATGCGCTGAAAGAAATGTTACGCGAACGTATGTTTCCGTCTAAGGAACTGTATGACACAAGTTTTTTTAACATGAGTTTTCCATCCATTGCAGACGCCAATTCTTTTTTTAAAAAACATGGGTTTGAGTTAGTTCCAATAGTTTTATCTCATAATGATCCTAGGTTAACAATGGAATATAAATATTTGAAAGGCTTTAATCAGTTTTCTGTGTTAAACTATTGTGAATTGAAACAGAAAGAGACCCACATAGCGTTTTATTGCTATGCAGAAGATCCTTTGAATCGGGGTCATGTGGAATTGAATAAGGTGGATGATAAGACTACTGCTCAAAATTTAGTAGATGGATATAAAAGGAATAGGCTAAGTGCTAAAAGGATAGATATACGGAAGAATGAAGGTTACGTTAATTTGAGTCAGTTAGTTAGGAAGAACATGTATGATCATTATGAGGTGAAAATTCTACCCACAAATTCTGGCAAAAAGGAATTTCCAAACGTAGAGATTATAAACCACAATCCTGCTCATCCGCAACGCTTTATATACAGTCACCCTCCAAGTGATATATCTGGAGGTTATTTTTATGATGAAGAACTAACTAAAAAACATTGAAGCAAGACATCATTGCGTTTCCCACAACAATATCCTTGGCGTTGAATTGTAGCTACTGCTGACTCAAGAAAAAAGAAAAAACCAAAAAATAAACGTCTTTATATATTCCCAAATGCTAACCAAGACAACAAGGACTGGCCCATGCCGCGTCGTTTGTCAAAGAACCTCAAAAGGCCATTGGAAGGAAAAAAACCTCAAGCTTACTGTGCAGTCAAAGAGGAGGCTGCTAATGTGATTAGGCGCTTTTTCTACGCTTCTCGATTTAGAAGCAGCAGGATTATCATTGTCAGATATGCAAAGTATGGACCATGCAGCCAGAAAATACAGAATATGACTTTTGAGTTTTTGTGCAAATATTTGCAGTCGCCTCAACTGAGGAGAATCACAAAGGCGCTTTTGCAGCGACTTCATTTCTTGTGTCAGTTAAAGTATAGGACACTTGCGGGAGTCATGTACATAACGAATGTTCAAACTTCGTGTTTTCTCGCTAGCTACATGATAATAGCTGAGCCATCCTATGTATTTGATACTATGGGAGATTATGAGCATGCTCTGTTTGAAAGCGTACTTCCAATCATTCAGTGCATAGAGTCTATTTGCGCAGCAGTGATGCATGGTACTGACACAAGTTTCAAGGACGTGGATCCTCTGGTATTTTCGAGATTTGATCAACTTTTCTTTAACTTTTTGGCGAAGTTCAGAGCTTGGAAGATTCCAGATGAAAGAAAGATTGTACCCAGGATTAAGAACGCCCTGTTTAAGCTCTATGAGGCGCTAGATATCTGCCCAGAGGATGAGTCCGTTGATAATGCAGTGAAAGCACAGATACAAGATAGGATTTCTAAGCTTAGAAAAAAGCTCTCGAGCATAATTGGCGCTGAAGGCGTTGCTGCTTTTGTTAGAGATCTCAGAGCAGGAAATTATATAGTGGATCAAAGTGTTTCTGATGCCGCAGTTACCGATGTGTGTGTGGCTGAGTTTGTGACCCACAACGAGTGGTTTGCTCATGAGATTCTTCTTGATCCAAACTTTTGTTTGGATGATGACGTGGAGGCTTGCACTGAAAATTTGTATTTGAAGCAAGTATATGCATACCCAAAGAGTTTCTGGGACAGTGTTGTGTCGTTTCTGAGTTTGGAATGTCCTGGGTTTGCGAAGTTCCTGTGCGTTTTTGAATTGATCAGGAAAGGAATCATTGACATGGCACAACCGCCTTTGAGCAAGGATTTGATAGCCCAGGCGTTGAATGTGGATTTGGTTTTTTGCAACCTCAAGAGCAGATCTGCGACTTGGGAAAAATGGACAGAGCTCTTTGAGAATCTCTTTGGCTGGATTCAAAAGATTCAGAGCCCCCATCGCCAAGAACAGAACATGGCTAAGTATGAAGCTATAACTATTCTGTACAGAAACGCTGAGTGGGCAGATTATCCCATCCTTATTTGCAATGGCCTGCAGTGCCTCTTGAGCATGGTGAATCTAATGCGCATTGACACTATGAATTTCACGATAAAGACCATTGCTCCCACGATACAAGCTCATGGCATAGGATATGTGAGGGATAAATTCAACGACAAGCTCAAAGGAGGTGTTCTCACTACAAAGAGAACAGAGGCGTGGCTCAAGAAAGCAGTAGAAAAGTTTTGTGCAATGGGAGTTCTCACAAGAAAGGAAGACGAAGACAGGCGCCATCAGACGATTCTAAACATTGCTATGGTGAATTTGCTTTTTGAAGATCACTCGATTAAGCCAGGGACGTGTCCAGAAACTCTGCTTATATTGTTGAATAGGATCAAGAGTGTTCAACAGGAGCTGCATTTTATCGTTGCTGGATGTGTGATTCTCAGCAGGATGAAACATCTTAAAATGGATAGGGCGTGTGACGATGTGGAGAATTATTTTCTTGCAAAGACTGATGCGTATGCTTCTGACGAGAAGATAAGTTCCAGGGTAGGCGAATGTTTGGCTAAGCATGATTTTGACGAATCAGAAATTGCAAGTGCCATGAAGAGTTTCCAGAATGCTTTCTTTTGTTCTGATCCATTGCATTCTATGCTGCGCATGAGGATAGCTGCCTATTGCACCAAGTGCATGCATGATGGAAAGCCTCCTGTGAATGCGTCTGTTTTGAAGATTATGCAAGGCCTTGTGTCAGTGATCAACAAGACGGTGGAAAAAGTGGTTCATTTCTTCAAATTGAACGTGGAGGTCCATGGTACTCTGTACCGCGAATTGATTGCCAAAGTTGAGGCTGATTAAATTTTGATCAAAATAATTGTATGGAATTCAATTAGTGTTTTTAATTGTTGATTCAGTAGTTTGCATATAATCAAGTTATACATGGACTGGGATTAAAACCTTAATCATATATATAATGTATGTTTTTTTCGACGATATATGAATCATGTCAAATGTTTGCATATGTTTAGTATATTTTATTTATTTTATCTCTGTCATTGATGGCTTGAGCCTGAGGCGACTCAGAGCTTATGTCGAAAAAGAATGGCCTCGCCCTAGGTTTGAACATGTTGAGTATAGTCCAGTGAATGCAAATTATCACAGATTCAGAGATGCGCTTCCAGAAAAACAGTGGTTTTTGCCATTGTGCGGCGATGGAAAAATAGACAAGATCGAAGACTATGAGCAATGGCTTCCCACATCAAATTCTGAAAATGCAGACATGGTGTTTATGGGCAACGAGGTATGCGATGACGGAAATCGCCTTGATGGCGACGGCTGCAGTGCAGATTGCTCAGATCTAGACTTGTTTGCTGATCCATGCGAATTATCCTTGGCCCACAATGACACAATTTTAGATTCAATAGATGACGTAGCCATGGATGAAGAAATTACTGGCAATGTCTATGTTTATTCAGAGCCCACACAAAAAATCTATAGCTTTCCACACGCCAGCATTCGATTAGATTGGTCTGTGACTTTATCCCACAGCGTCATTGCCATGCACTACTTTAAGAATGTAGTATACGCAGTCACTCGAGCATTTGCCATAGTTAAGATCTCTACTCAGACCAAAAATATTGACAGTGTCACTTCAATAAACTTGGACACGAAACTAGACCCATCGCTTTTGCAGGCGAAATTCGCCGCAATGTTGGATTCGGGAGGCGCCGTATGCCTTATCCGCTACAATGATTCTATTCAAATCTACACAGATAACAACACGCAGAATATCATGAATATGTCAGCTTCAAATAATCTCACGAGGTTTGGGGAATGGTGGCAAGACGATGGGAGATATCCAGTGGATTTGAGGCAAGTTAGAACAGAGACAAACAATGAATTTAGAAAAATAAGGTTTTATATGGGAAAATTCAGAATCATATCTTATGATCAATACAAACAACAATTGGACTTTAGTATGAATATTCTCCAAAATAGTGAGCAAATCAAAAATGCTTATCAAACTATATTCGATTTCTTGACTTGGTCTATTTTGAATTCCGGGACACAGAACCAACACGCGTCTATTGAATACAAAGTGAAGGTTTATAACAGCACTATGAATGCTACGGTTCAAACTTTTCTCAAATCATTTTTGTTTGATGCACACAATGGAAATATCATGAGACCCAAACAACTGCTTGCCAATACATTATTTTTCTACGAAAGCAGATCTTTTCTTAGATCCTATCTGCTTTGGAACTCCTCATTTCCTCCATCACGGCAGGTACCCAATACATTAGGCTATTCTCTTGGAATAAGAAATTTCGAAACAGCAATACAAAGAAGGTTAGATGTTTGGAGAGACACAAAATCAAAAAATGACACTGTTCCAGCACTCCTATCGGTTTTGACTACAGATACGGAATACACTTTCTTGAAGCCTAAACGATACACACACGTTTTCAGAAAATCGTGGTTAGAAGAAATAGATGATATACTTGACGACGCTCTCATTGACACAGACGAAAACAATAGTCTAGACTTCACAGTGCAGCAGAACAGCAGAACTTTGTCTTTGCTTGATAACAAAACCAAAGACTTGGTATACAATATGTTTTATCAGTCTTCCAAAAAGCATATATCCATTGAATTTTTGGCAGTGAATCCACAATCTAAGAGCATATGGATTCTTCAAAACAAAAAGCTGCATTTTATTACTAAGAAAGGGGTTTTGGTGAAGAATCCAGTATCAGGGTTGTGTTTGCCCTTAGAGTTTTTGCCGTGTATTGCTTGCCATTGGTCGTCTTCAGATTTTAAATCTTGCGTTCCGTGTCAAAACAAGCCCCAAGACCCTAATAGTGCTGATCAAAATAAATGGTCAATTCAATGCAAGTCTTGTTCTAATTCTAAGCAAATAAGCAGAAGATTGCTTCAGTCTCAAGACAAACAGTCGCCACAAAATGCTGTTGGTTTCAGTATCCAATCCAATATTTTAACCATGGCCCAGATTGAAGAATATTTCAAAAATTCTTCATATTTTTGGAATCAAAGCATCACATTTAAACTGGCAGCAGGCACAGTGAATATTGTGGATATCATAGTAGAGAATCCAGTGAATTCACTTGAAGCTCTGCGAGAAATCCAATACATTTTAACACAAAATTCGAATACAATGACTGTAGTGTCAGCTCCAGTTCTTAACTACTATGAAGCTTCACTATTTGCTTCTAATCCACAATCCAATACAAGCAATCCACCCAAAGAGGATCACGACATGTTATACATTGGCATTGGTGCCGGGGTTGGAGGTACTATTCTTGTGATCATAGTTATAGTGTTGGCGTATTATTGCTGTATGAAGAAAAAAAACCAAGACATACCATACTCTAGTCTCTCCTCGCATAGTCATCCAAAGTAGAATCAATTTTTGTTTTGGTGAAGATATATAAAATTCTGCCTTTCATTTCAGCAGTGTCTTAGGCGTCGCCTTGCCATGCCTTGACTTTGTGTGCCATGTCTGATAAGAGCGTGGAGTTTTTTGTCTTGTCAATGAGGTTTTCTGAGATGGTTGGCTGGAAGTTTGACAGCCTGCCTCCCCACACGTGTGCCATGAACAAATCTCTGGCGTCTGCCCGCACCGACTGCATTCCTGGAGTGAGGATCGTGTTGTGGTGCATTCCAGCCATGCAGTGTACTGGTTTGAAGACGGGCTTGATTAGGTTTGTTCCTGGCTCTATTGTGAGACGAGGGTATCTTTCAGTCAGCCAAAGGCGTTCGTCAAAGTTTGCTGGTCCTACTTGCAGGTAGTTGTCAAATGTGATTTCCGCAGCGTGTGCTGGTATCTTTTGGCTGTGTAGGTATCTGGCTAGGAAATCCTTGTCTGAGTCAGAAGGAGATAGCGGGTACTCGTCCATGTCAAATGCGATCTGCCACTCGCACTCGTGCTTGTAGTGGTCTATCGCGTGCTGGTATGCTGCAACTTGTGTTTTATCTAAATCGAATGGCACTTTGTGATTCCATGAGTGGTATGCAATGTATGGGTAGTGCTGCAGATCATATTGCAGGCTTTCTGTGGGGCTCTCGTATGCGTCGTATACGTAGAATTTGGACACTCCTGCGTAACGCATGTATTTCAGCCACTGCAAGATGTGGGCCAATGTGAGGCGGGCGTGGTCTGATTGATATATTCGTACAAGGAGGACTGCAGTGAGGAAGTGTTTTGCGGGGATTGGTGTTTCTTCCAGTGCCAGTGTATTTGGACGAATAAAAGTTGTTGGGGTTTGAATCTCAATGCTAACTGCTGGCTCTTCCATCTTCAATGATCTGTATTGTAGTGGGTGAGGGCTAGGCTTAATTTTAGTGGTGATCTTGTCTTTTAGTATAGTACTGTGTGCGAGTATGGATAGCATGCACGTGATGACTAGAAATACTATGACTGCTAAGGTAACTTTGTGGTATGCGCGCTTTGACATAGTAGTTTTTTGTTAAATAATAAGAATAGAGTCTATATAATTTAGGCAGTGAGTGGGTTGCGTTTCACAAGAGTGCATTCTTAATCAGCTATATATGGTTATTGTGAAGGAGTAAGATCACGTTTGCACATTGGACAATTATAAGCGCCTCGAGCAAACCATCGTCGAAGACATTCGATGTGATATCTGTGATTGCAGACAGTCCTGTGGTGGGCAACATAATCTGGATCATGTGGATCAATTCCACCAAGACAAATAGAACAGTCTGAAGGATCACTGTTCATCCTACCATTTGCTGCGACTTCTGGGTTTGGTCTAGGTGGAGGGGGTGCAGGATAGGGCTGTTGCCCAGGAGCAGCATGTGCAACACTTTCGTTATGATAAACTGCAAACAATCTCCCATCTAGCTCATTTTGCAATTGTTGCTGTGCATGTGAGATTATTCTTGGTTGATTTGCCTCAGTTCGTGCTCTTTGTATAGCTTGTGCTATAGCAATATCTTGTTCTCTCCTTGTAGGATAGATTGCATGAGGTGTCAGACCAGCTTCAATTCTTTCTTGTTCAGTGGGTTCCCCTGAATTTCTCATCAAGTCTATTTGAATCAGGATTCTGTTGTATTGGGGATTTAAATCGTAGACTGCTTGAGATTGTTCCAATGCCACTACGTCTCTAGGAAAAACTCGAGCACCTTCAGGAACGAGTCTATTATAAGTTTCTAAACACTCAACCAAAGTAGGTACTTCTTGCTGCTCTAGAAAAGGCTCAATATAATTAGGAATTGCATAATAGTTTCGTCTGTTGAGCCATTCTCTCTGGCGTCTGTGATACAGTGTGTATAATATCTTTGTCAATGCAATCAATTCGTTGTTTTGGTGAGTAGCTGGCTGTTCTGTTGGTCGTGTTTCGTTATATTGAGCAATAGCATAAACAATATGACGAAAACCTGCTTCAATGGTTGTACGCTGTGTTTGATGCATGCCTGCATTGAAATCCTCAAATAAGATTGAACCAGGGCTTTCTAACCACGCGGCGTCTCTCTGAATCAAAGCTATTTGGATTGCATGGACATAAGTCAATATGTCTCTATTCAGGTTGTCAGGCAATGGAATCCTATCTTGAGGACCTCTTTGTTCCACTCCCAGCATTGCAGATCTACTTCTATCACTACTTCCTCTGAATGATTGAGATCTAGACATGTTTATTTTTGTTTCAAATAATTTAAAATATAATATATATAGTGATATAAGTATTAACAATCGGTTGTTTTTTGGTTACTTTGATATCTCTTTTGTTTTCTGTATTAGAAACCACCCCCGACCATTGAAATGGTGACAGAGATGAAGCTTAAAATTGATTTGATGACGCAGGCTGTGCTTGAGGAACTGAACGAAATGAACTGGTCAGAGGAGCCAGTTGCTGTCTTGAGGACTGTCAAAAAGTACATGTTTGAAACAGAAGAGTTGGTATGCACAGATGCATATAAAATTGAACAGTATAATGATATTGAAGCTCCTTTGAATCATTGGCTCATTGACTGTGTGATTGAGACTAGGTATCCTAAGAGCAACGAGCAGCACATATCTGAGAGGATGAGCATGAGACTTAAGCAAACTATTGGATCATGCATTCATCGCTACGCCTCGAGTCTTAAGTTTATAATTAGCTAGTAATATTTTATGCATATTCAAAGGATAGCTGGCCTATGATACATGTTTTTATATAAGCAAACGACTAGAAAACTCCTCAATGTTTTTTATGACGTTAGGCTCCTCACATATCATGAACTCCGAAGGAATTGATCCAATGTATCCCTCGTTATTGAAGAGTTTGTCGTTGCCTTTCCACGTGTTGAGCAAAGGTATTGATTTGGCAGCAGCTATGTTGCTTGAAAATGCTGACCATGACCAAGGGGAGTGTTGAATGATACCTGCGGCGTGCATCATGAGTTCCATGTCTATGAGTTCATTTGTGATTTTGGTCTTGGCCATATCGTTTTCGAATGTGGGATACGGAAGGCTTGATAGTATGTGGCCAAAATCGGCCATAATACGTCTCTTTGCGCTTTGATCTTCGCTCACAAGGAATATCGACAAGCCTGGATGTGATCTGTGAATGTGATCTACTGCCTCATAGGTGCAGTAGTGTGGGCTAGTGCTGGATATGCGTTCGTCTGATTCCATCCAAATTGCGCCATTCACTTCTGATTTTAAAGAAGGCTTGTATGAGCCTCCTGGGCCCTTGTCTGAGCCTCGGATGTGCAGCACTATGTATTTCCAATCCGAAGGCAGATTTATGGTATTTGCGTGGATGTCCCACTCGTTTGTGATTTCCTTGTAGGACTTCTCAAAAACAGCCTGACTCATCGTCAAAGGACCATCTTTGAATGTTTTGAGCGCAGTTGTGTAGAGTCCGTCGTAAGCGAGTGTCGGAACTCCTTTGCATCGTTTAAGCCATACACATGCACCCGTAGCGAGAGTAGAAGCAACCTCTCTGAATGGGGCCCCTTTTTTAAGTATGATGAGCATTATTCTCTATCATAAGACGATATAATCCTGCACGAGGGTCTTGGAGTATCTCTCTGAGAGGTCCTGAAGCACCAACCCCCAGCCTATTGTGCTCAGCCATGAAGAAAGCCAGGTTTCGCTTTTCTTTTTCTTCAATTTGTACTCCATGGACATATCTGTTCCAAGCATCTACTCTTCTCAAAGATATCTCATTCAAAAAACGACCAAGGTGCTGAGTTACGTTGTGAGCAAAACAAGGAATATGTAGAGGAAATTCTATTGTAGGTTCACGCAGAAACCTAGCACGAACACCTTGTGTGTGATGATATTCAACTGAAAATTCTTGCACAAAGCCTTGCGGATCGAGTTCTCGGGATAATGTATAAGAAATAGTGAACGTGCAGTGATCCAAGTGATTCACTAATGGAATTGGATTTATGTCTCTGTTATTTGTTATATCCCAATGTTCCTCCATATCCCAGACAATGAAATCCCTCGATTGCATCATGTGATTTCGCGCTACTGTTTTGAGTTCTTCGTATAGATTCAGCCAGTTAAGTTCTGACGCATTATATCCATGGTCGTTATTCATTGTGAGTATGAATGTGGGATTTGTTTTGAATGTGTTTATATATACAATACGCATACCATTGGACCATAGATTAATCAAACCTTCTGAAACGTATATATTGACCTTAGTATTTTACCACTTCACGTTTGAGAAAAACAAAACAAGATGCCTGAGCTCGAAGAAAAAGACATGTTTTGCAGGAAATTCACAGTCTGCATGATGGATTGCACTAATTGTTTTTGTTGCTGCGGCCATCCAATCAGATGCCTACCTCTTTGGGTGACTCTTTCGTGTCCAATAATGTTTATTGTTGGAATTGTGTTTGTTGTTGTCCCATCAGCGCGAAACAGTATTCCAAGTGAGGGTGGATTGTATTTTGGAATAGGTCTAATTGTTTTAAGCGTGTTATTTTTTCTTTGGTGGTTTTTAAGTCTAAGGTTTCTGAAAGAACCAGTACACTCAGAATTCTTTAACAGATACCCAAATCGCCATACTCGTGCAAACTTTGGTATGTTACCCCTTGATCAAGTCATAGTAGATCCTCCAAGTACTGTTTTCCCGCTATTAGGCCAACAAGGGGTAATGTACTAAAATGTTTTGGCTGGTGGGACCATCCATCCCATGTCCAGTTCTGAGATGCCTAATTTATGTTCAAATTGATTTTGCAGATAGTAGTGATATCTGGAATTCCCACGCCTGTGTTGTGGTAGGCAATTTTTTTGTTCTATAATAGAAGTTTTTAATGCAGAAAGCAAGTATTTTGTACAATAAAACTTGTTTGATGCTACCATAAGATCAATTATATTAGCGAGTTGATGTGACTCAATGTTATGTTCTTTCCTCCAAAGCAGAGCTTGAGGAATAACATTTGCGTGATTCATTTTTGTTTGCATTATGTTTAGTGAAGGTGTTTGTTTTAAAGGAAATCCTATTGTACAATATGTATATTTAAAGAGTACTAATACGTATCATTCTCTTTTTTGTGTCGTTTTTTAATTTTATGATTAGCAATTGAGATGCTACCACAGAATGCATTCTTTAGTCTCTACCAAGTACTGTTTTCCCGCTATTAGGCCAACAAAGGCTAATGTACTAAACTATTTGGCTGGGGGTGTTGATTGAGATGCTACCATAGAATGACGGTAACAAGTGATGTTGCACGTTATATACAGCAGACCCACTATATTTTAACATCTGCGTTCTGAAACAGCGACAAACTAGCTCTATATTGTGACCAACATTATGACAGATAATGTCGCCAAATTATGCATTTTAGCTACTATTATCTCGTGGTCTGTATTTATGTTCTATATAATTGAAAGTTTGATCAAAAATAATAAACCAAAACAAAATGAAGTCAACAATATAAGGATTAACAAGACATCTCACATCAACATGACTTTTGTTTTAACAAACAGATCTGACGATTTAGGTAATACCAGTCACAGAATTCAAGATCTGGGCAATACCATTCAAGATATACCCAATCAAAAATTAGCTTGTTTTGGTATAACATTTATGAGTTCAAATGATCCTTTAAAAACGTTATCAAATAAAAATATTGCAAATATGTATAATCTTTTGAAACATTACCTAAACTCTTATTTAATTATAACTCAAGATACTCCACCGTCGCATATAGACCTATGGAGAACATACGGTCATGAGAACATTCTTAATGACACGGAGACAAATGTTCACGGCACTCCCAAAATTAGATCTATCATAAATCAAATTGAGTCTGCACGCCCTAACCATATTCCATTTGTAGCCTACGTGAATGCTGATATATTATTTGATATGTCATTGGTGAATACATTAAATTCATTAAATCAATGGATTATTTATAATGAACAGACCCAACCCCAATCATTGAATAAATTAATGATTCTAGGAAGCCGACATAACCATAATCTTGATATCACGACAGAAATTCAGTCCCTAAATGATATATCTAAACTGCCCAATGAGATCTTTCAAGACGATGCTCAAGATTATTTTATAATGACTAGACATCTCATTGATTGGAACACCATTCCTGATTATGTGATAGGAAGACCAGCTTATGACAATGCATTGAATGACTGGGCATACCATAAAAAAGTGCTGGTAGACGCTACAAATACAATATTAGCAATTCACCAGACTACATTAGATGGAAATTTTGCAGGTCATTTACCCAAAATAGATAAAAATTATAATATAGAATTGCCTAACGCCGTCTATGATCATCCATTTTTGGGTAATAGCCAATATATCACTACATGGTACAATTCAAGCATATGCTCAATTATTGAAAAAGCTACAAACACAATATTATGGCCTGTATCATAGGGCACCTTTTAGATGCGAATCTATGCAGATATATATATTAGCTTGTCCTCTTGTTTCCCTCATTCGAAGGTGGCAAAACAATGGTTTATTTCAAGGAGAAGAAAACTTTTGACTTGAATATGATGAGAATGGACGCGACCAAGGCATGCATATGCTTCTCGGCAGCCTCTGTTAGCATGATATTGTTGAATAAAGGTGTTGCCATGTACTTTCCTGGATCTATGGCCTTCATTTTAATGCTCCAAAATTTAACGACTATTGGCATATTGAAGACCACATCGAAAAGCCTGCTTTGTTTCGAACGCAGAACAGCGCTGAATTGGGTTCCTTGCGCAGTCTTTTTTTCGCTAAACATATACAGCTCATTGAAAGCCATGGCCTACGTGAATGTAGCTACGTTTACCTTGCTGAGAAATCTGCAGCCTCTGATTGTTATTGCTGTGAATTTTTATAGCAAGACAGAGCCCACACCACAAATGTATAGCCTGTACTACCTTTTGTGCATCTTGTTTGGGGCCTTCGTGTATGCATACCACGATATAGCATATGACAGGAAAGGGTACGTGTGGTGCTTTATTCACATTGTGTCTATGAGTTTGTATGCAGTGTTTGTGAAATTAAAGTCTGTATCTGCGCACGCCCACAGCGATACTTACTTTGGCGGCATGAGCGCAACAGATATGTCGTGGTACAATAACATATTGAGCATACCAATCCTGGGCTTTGTATTTTTTGTAGAAATGGTATATTCAAGAACAATCAGCGAAGGATCGTCGTTTGTTTATACTCTTAGCAGCGAGGCATATAATTGCGTATCAGCTGGTCATCTGCAATGTCAGAGCGTAACTGTTTGCTCGATGGTAGGAGCATATATCATATCTGTTGTCGGATTTCACGCACAGAGAGTGCTTTCTCCTATTGGATGGGTGACTCTGAACAATATATCGAAATTTCCTGCCATTGTTTTATCGCAACTGTTTTGGCCTTCACAGCTGACAGGGATGGAGTGGATTGGAGTGTGCTTTGCGCTGGCAAGTGGTTATTGCTATGCAGTGACGAAACAAGACGCAATGTTTCAACCCAGCAAGAATAATAAAATGAGAGTTGCTTGTTGTTTTGGGTTGGTTGTGTTTTATGTGATTATGTTGATGTTCCCTGCTGACGATGGTTGGGCATTGGAGTATGTGTAGTGGGAGTTGTGTTTAATGGTTTTATGAGTGTGTATTAAATTAGTTTATGTGTATTGCTTGGTGTGTGCTATTGAATGCACTCACTAGTCTCTACCCGCACCCGTAGCGAGAGTAGAAGCAACTGCTCTGAATGGGGCCCCTTTTTAGCATAGTTTGCAAGCTTAAGACTTCTTTTTCTCAAGCATGTACTTTTTGACTAGCAGTGAGGCTGTGTAGCCTTGCCTCGAGCTCAGACACTGGTATTGTGTGGTGGAGGCTGTGCTGGTCTGTCTCAGTTGGCCTTCCCAAACTCATCTCTATCTCCAGGCCCAGTTCTTGGAAGACGCTTGCCAGCGCCTGGTCTGTGTTGCTCTGCTCGTTGTCCGCCTCGAATATGCCATCCAGCGTCTCTTCAAGGACCTCCTGCTTGTTTCCGAATGCCAGGGTCTGTCTCTCAAATTCTAGAAGCATACTGTGGATGGTCTTGGCGTCGACGTGGGTGTTGAGGCTGCAGAGGAGGTGTGTTGTCTTGGCCATAGTCTCTTGCATGACGTTTGCGCTCTGCAGGGTGGACAGTTGGTATTGCATGGTGGACATGTAGCCCTTCATGGTGACGAGGCGGCTCCTTTGCGCTCTGAGGCGGACGAGCTCCTTGGCCTTGGCTTTGCAGAGGTCAAATCGGTGCTCTTTGGCGAGCTTGGTGATGCTGGCGACGAGGATTTTCTCCTGTGATGCAGCCTTCAGTTCCTCGCGATCCATGCTACGCATTGAGTGGCGGAGGTCTTTCAGGTATTCCTTGACTTGGTCTTTCTTAGTCTTGGACGCTCCTCCGAATATGAAGGACATTTTTTGGTAAGGGGTATGTGTTATTTTTTCGCTAGTGAAGCTCTGTTTATATAGTCTCTTGCTAACTACGTGAGCAATAGGGCCCCTTTTTTAAGTATATGCATGCAGCACATTCAGGCTCTTATACAGATGCCAAGCACTATATATAGAGCCAAACAAAACAAGACAAAATCAGAAATGTAGAAGTGCAATAAACAGGCGGTGTGTTTGCCCTTCATTTGGCTTTTTGGACTACACGTTCACTATTCGGTATACATTATCTCAAGAACTTGATGAGCAAGGCTTTTGTGCAAGCAATCAGTTTAATATCATGACACACAAGGTGTTCGTGTTAGGTTTCTGTGTGAACCTACAAGCCAAAATGTTCGGCTTCCTTCCTTCATAAACCTTAAACTAGGTGTGTTTAATGGTTTTATGAGTGTTGTATTAATAAAAAGTTTATGTGTATTGCTTGGTGTGTGCTATTGAATGCACTCTCTAGTCTCTACCCGCACCCGTAGCGAGAGTAGAAGCAACCGCAGTGAAGGGGGCCCCATCCACCGAGCGTTTCGATCAATTATGTCCATACATCAACATATACTGGCGTAGGCGATTGGCTTCTAATGTAGCAGGGTTGATGTATTCTAACACATGCGATACATCAAAGCCATGTTCCATGAGATAAGAGTGCAACAGAGTCCACTCAAAATCAGAAGGAATAGCAAAATCTTTCCCAGGCAGAGAAAGGTCTGGATTTTGTGCAACATACTGTCTGAATGGTTCATACACATATTCCAACAATGCAGCCAATGCAAGGCGTTGGAGTTCAGTGCTGAATTCCATGCTATGCATCATCGCATTATCTTGTCGAATTTTGTTGAGTACCTCGGCAATGCGCGCACGTAGGACAACATCGTCATTGGGGTCAAAATGTGGCCGACTCCTGAATTGCTCCCAAAATAATTTCTCTAGTGGATCTATTATGCGCTGAGGTCTGCGTGCTTGGGACATAATGCTCTTCATATATCCCAAGTATATTCATATATAGTATTAGACTTCATAATAGACGCTTGGTATTTGGGCAAATTTATTACTGAGGTTTGGAACACTCTTTTTTGAGATTTATGAAGGAAAGAAGCCGGTCATCTTGGCTTGTTGATAAGCTTTCATATATATATGCATATAAATCCAAATGACATAAATATCAAAGATAAACTATGGCTGCGTTGGATAGAGTAAGAAACTTATTTCATAGCATTAACGTTTTTCTTGGATCAGCGACAGACCCTGGTTGGGTTGATGCCGCTATTGTAGGTGCTGCTCAGAAAGCTATTCAGCAATATCTAAAATCAAGGAGTGATCCTCTGAATGCTCTAAAAACCTTGAGTCAAAACATGCAGAGTGCTAGTGATGCAAGCAGTATGAACACGTTTGCCCTTGCATTGTCTCTGTGTGGCAAACAGATTGAAGTAGTCGTAGAAGCTATGGATGCAGTAGGCGACGAGCATTTTAATGTCTGTGTGATTGAAATGTGTATAGATGCCATTGCAAAATACTTTATTACCCTTGGCAAGCGCCACAATGCCCCATTCGTATCTGATTTAGGCAAATTTATTACTGAGGTTTGGAACACTCCTAGCCATCTCGTATACATTAACCCAAGAACTCGATGAGCAAGGCTTTGTGCAATAATCTTTAGTTGAATATCATCACACACAAGGTATCTGCACAGACTTGCATTATTCTGGAGAAGGTGCACTCGAATGAGACGAGCCAGAAGATGAACGCTTCCTGTGCAGCTCCACAGAAAAATGCAGCATTTTTACTTCGTCTCCTTCCTCCATTGATACCTTCTTGTTTGTCATGGGCCCTTGCATACGCATAGCTTCCGAGGCACCATGAAAGCTGTGTGGTTTCTTGAACTGATCCCTGAAATATATCTTACGTTTTTCGTAGTCTGTGTCGTCGTCAGAGCTTTCCTGATCTTCAGTGCCTAGCGGCGGAATAGGCCTGAGAGAATTCATGGGAGAAATTCCCGAGACAGGAGTGTCATTCACATATTGAGTCTCTACGTCTACGCAGTTGGACTCTGGCGAAGACTTGCTCTTCATAGAATTAGACATCGAACTCAAATTCGAGCTCATGTTCTCCATGCCAGACTTGAGCTCAGCCATTATAGCTAGATGCATGTTCTGTGTTCTTGTTTTTTCTTGAGTGTAGAGATCTTGCATAAAGGTGTGCCTCGTTACCATATCATCAAAGCGTTCTTGGAGCAGGTTTAGGTCATTGTGTAGCGTGATGCCTTCCACAAATACCAGCATAGAGAAAATGCCCCAAGCATGCTGCATGAAGTCAGACGACAGGCCTAGAGCCCAAGCAATGCCATAATTAAGGCAAATGACAAAAGAAAATAGGCCTATGCTCTTGGCTGCTAACTTTGAAAATTCATGCAAGGCGCGTATCATTTCTTTATTTTTGAATTGACGATAAACATCATATATAAAGACACTGAAACAAAACCAAAAAAAATAATATACACGTGCAGATGCCATGGCTATACCATTCGTTTAGGGTTTAGGCCAATTTATTACTGCTAGTGGCTCTTTCTCCATCGGTGTTTTTTGGATGGACTTGTAGCGGTGCCTTTTTAGATTCCATTGGAGTCATGTGTGTAGTAGACAGAGATATCATCGCCATACTCCCTCGGCATACAAGGGTGTATATCCTTGGACAATACCAACTTGAATAGTTCAGGCGTGAGCTTGAATAAAAAGTGGGTTTTGTTGTCTTCCTTGTTTTTGTAGGGGCTGTTGTAGTGGCGCTTCAATACGAATTCCCTGTACATTCTCTCTTCTTCTTCAAGCATATCTAAAAACCTATCAGACGTGGAAAACCGATCAAGGTTGTAGTTGTCAAGCATGGTATCTGGGCGAACATACGGGATGTTTAGCCATTTCTTGAGGCAGTGGATAATGCATGCTTGATTTTTTGCGACGAGAGGATGGTTGAACGGAAAGTGGTTGTATTGGGTGTGCACCCTCCAGGACGGAAGCACAAATTCTTCAATCTTTTCCGTGATTCTCATCTCCAAGGTCGTGTTGTTGTCTGGCAAGTATGCTACCTGTATCTCAAAGTGTGAATTGTGAGAGGTGTGCACCACTAGTAGAAATTTCCTGACAATGCTACAGAGGCCAAATGGTTTTGAATTGTTGTAGCACCTCTGCTCTCCGTTGTGCATGAATCTCGCAACGAGAGGCGGCTTTGTCTGATTGCACTGCGCGTCCATGTTTTCAATAAATGTCTCAACTAATGCGTGGTATAGCTCCATATGCTTTTCTTTCTGTTTGTGGTGTGCCTCCCTCCTTCTGGCTCTGCATTTAAAGCCTTTGTTAAAAAAAACTTATTGGGTGGGGTGACTTAATGAATGTCATATATAACATAAATGATTTAAATGCATAGCTCTGTGTGCTACTGAATGCATTCTTTAGTCTCTACCCGCACCCGTAGCGAGAGTAGAAGCAACCGCTTTGAATGGGGCCCCTTTTTATTATCACAAAGCACATTCACCTACAGATGCATCACGCTGGGTATGGTGCTGAATGATACAAAGTCCCACCATCCTGCATCTGGGGGTACCATCCTCAAAACAGAATTCGGGACGCCAAGGCACGTAATCAATGATGGTATCCAGGACTGTGAGGTTTGCCTTAAGGTATGATTCCTTATAAGGCCTGGGTCTAATCAATGTTGGCAAAATATTGATAGTGAGATCATTGTTATGATGTTGTTTAACGGTAATGTAGTCAAATGTCTTGTCGTTTTTATTGCGAATGTAGTAGATCGGTGTCGTTTTTTTCAATGGTAACATTATTAGGGAACTTTGAGCTCACGTGAGTCTCTACTACATCTGCAAGCACCACTGCAAAAAAGGTGGCCAGAACAAGAAGCACGCATGTGGAGCACTGGACCATTATATCAAATCCTAACAACCAATCACTAGCTATCATATATTGTTTATGGAAACAAATGTGAAGCAGAAATATATTCTGCTGTATTTATTTATTTATGTGTGCACAGTTTTCTGCACATGTGTTTTTTTATTAAACATTCCCCAATGTCAAGGTCTCAAGCTCCTCCTTGGAGCTGCTCTCCAATTCGAGGAGTTCGTCAACCATTTTATTGAGCTCATGAATTTTGGCCTTGTACTCCTCCATCTGATCCCTCATGGCAGCACAGTCCTCACGCGCATGCTGGATATATTGCTGAAGAAACGCGATGCGCTTAGCCACAATTTCGTCGGGCTTAGCGTCAGGAGCAGAAGAGGCCATTGCTTTTGCAGACAACAACATGTTGTTGGTGGGGGATAAAAGTTTTTTGGCTTTCGTCGTATTTAAAGAAGACACCAGGAAAAAAAAAACAAAAAAGAACACTATTTTGGGAAGTTATTATGTATCATCAAAGTCTTTGTCCAATATAGGAGCTATAAACTGTTGATAGATGCCACTGCAGAACAGGGCTTCATCCATCATAAACAGTGGCTTGAGCCTAGAGTGGGAAGCCATAGCCACAGCCAAATGGCGCTCTACGCGGTCCTCCTCTAGCAGCTCATGGAGGCGTTTTGGCCAGTCTTCAAACTTGCTTGCTTGAACTGGCCAGTCTTCAAAGTTGCTTGCTAGATCAAGAAATGGGCCAAGGTAGCGCGGGATATTGTTCAAAACAGCAGGAATATGCAACGAAAATGGCATCTGAGTCTTGTGATGCATACGACTTCTCATCAATCCTACACGAATGCCTGCATCATTTCGGTTGTATTGAACAATAAAGAGAGACTCCAGAACAGGATAAGCAAAATGAAGCTCAATAGTGTCAACGAGCTTAGTGGTGAAAGGGGGCTTATCATGCTTATTATACTCGAAGAGAACATCAGTGCTCCTCTTAACTTCATAAACTCTTAAACGCGTGGAAGAACGCGTGTGATGCAGAGATGTCGTCTCTATTTCGTCAACGAGTTCTCTCAAGAACAAAACAGCACCGTTGGATTGCTGTGGGTGGGGTCTGAGAAAGGAACCAGTCAGTCCTTCATATACCATACTACTGCTGAATGCAATGCCAGGAGCAGAGGCAAAGGTTTTTGGCTCTTGTGTGCATTTAAAGCCTTTGTTAAAAAAAAAGCAAAAAAAGGTCCTATTTTGGGCTAAGCTGTGTGGATAAGCTGTGGCTGAAGCTGTGGCTAAATCTGTTTTTTTTTTACCAATGTTCTAAGCCAGAGCTCGAAGGTACAGCTGGGCCCATGAAAAAAGCTTGAGCTTTCTCCTCTGACAACTCAAGAACTAGACTGTACAACTCCTTGTAGGACGCCTTGATGTGGTTCAAAATCAGCAACACTATTTCTTTAGGCAATATCCCTAGATAATTCTTGTCTTGCTTTTTTGCCTTTGCCGACAAAGCGCCAAAGATCACAACTTGCTTGATAGCTGGATATTCTTCTTTTAATGCCTCCTTCAAGTCATCGCGGTAGACACTATAGAGTTCTTCAAGCCAATATCCATATGAGGGATTGTTCAAAGCTGGATGAAAATTTTGAAACAATTGGTCCATGACTATGTTTACGTGGCGCATGTACCATGGATTGCACGTGGCCTTGTTTTCTTCCAACATTGCCTTGTTATCAAGGAAAAGTTTTCTTTCATCTCTAAGCATTATGAACATAATCCAGCTAAAAAATTCATTAAGCTGATCAAATTGATATGGATGTGTTATTTTGGGCCAAAACTCTTTGTGCTCGTCTTGCATGAGTCCAGCCTTTCCGAAAAAGGCAAAAACCAAGCACAAAATCACTGGATTCCCAAAAACAAAGTATCTATGATACCAAACTAGCTTTCGAACCCACAAATATCGTCTTTTCTCAGACGATGACATACCAGAGAATTTCTTATACGTCATGTATGCAATGATGCGATGTTTGAAACGAAGAAGTCGCTGAGCACTCGCATGTTCCTTTATCTCCTCCATATGCTCTTTTGGCAAGCAAAAGTAAAAGTTCTGGTATTTAAAGAAGAAACTAGAAAAAAAAACAAAAAAAACTCTATTTTGGTGAGCTGTGGCTAGAGCTGTGGCTAAAAACCAAAAAAAAAAGACTTTTATTTGACAGCTGTAGCCTGACCACAGCCTACGCCCGAAATAGCAGCAAAAAAGCACTTTTTTTATCAGCTGTAGGCAAAAGCCTTTAAATACGCAGCCAAA
>Ga0172372_10001291_pt1 | contig 38926 bp, 33 predicted proteins | sample LakKiv5m_2_FD_114544 | JGI IMG/M metagenome (GOLD analysis project Ga0172372, IMG submission 114544) | Freshwater microbial communities from Kabuno Bay, South-Kivu, Congo - kab_092012_9.5m | ecosystem: Environmental > Aquatic > Freshwater > Lake | place: Democratic Republic of the Congo...
GGTAGCGCTTCTTGAGCCCCGCGGTCGCGGTCATGACCCCGCCCAGGCGCCCCACGTCCTGGCCCCACAGGGCGCCCTTGTGGTGCTTGACGATGTTGTTGATCGCGGCGCGGATGGCCCCCGCGTAGGTGATGTTCGTCTGCCCCGAGGTGGGCGGCTCCACGATGTCGGGGAAGGGCGCGCGGATGTGCTCGAAGAGCGATTCCGGCGGCGGGTCCGCCTCGGCCCGCACCGCGTCCACCATCGCCTTGATGTCCTCGTCGTGCCGGCCCATGATGTTGCCGAGGTCGTGGTGCGCGAAGAAATCGCGGCCTTCGCCCTTGATGCGGCGGTAGGCGTCCCGATCGGCGAGCACCCCGTCCTTCACCAGGCGCTCTCCGAGCGCGATGAGCGGGTCGGCCTGGGAGAGATCGTAGGTGACGTCCGCCGCCGAGGAGTGCCCGTTGAAGCGCGGCAGCGAGTGGATGTGGAAGAGGACGGGCTTCTGCTCGTCGCGGGCGTAGCGCGCCACGCGGTAGGCGGCCTGGTACACGTCGTCGAAGTCCCGGCCGTCGGCCGTGATCGACGCGATCCCGAAGCCCTCGGCGTAGGTGCGGAAGTCGCGGATGCCGCGGCCCTCCTCCGGGGTGGTGGAGATGGCCACGCGGTTGTCGGTGACGAGGAGGATGAAGGGCAGCGACCAGACCGCCGCGGCGTTCATGGCGTCGTGGGTGTCGCCCTCGGCGGTGGTCCCGTCGCCCACGATGCCCATCGTGACGCCGTCGGTGACCCCCTTCATCTTGAAGCCCATCGCGTACCCGGCGGCCTTGCCGAGCTGCATGCCCACCGGCGACTGCACCGGGAGGATGCCGAACTCCTTCATCTCCACGTGGTAGACCATCTGCCGCCCGCGCGACATCTGGTCCGTGTCCTTGGAGAACTGCTGGCGCAGCAGCTCCAGCGTGAAGGTGCGGTGCCCGTGCAGCTCGAGCCACATGCTCACGAAGCTGCCGGAGCGGTAGTGCGGCACCACCCCGAAGTTGCGGGGGCTGGCCACCTTGCTGATGGCCAGCGCCATCGCGGTGCCCGCGACCTCCTCGCCCGGGCCCCAGATGGCGAACTTCACCTCGCCGCGGCTCACGAGCCGGACGATGTGCTCCTCCACGCACCGGGAGCGGGTGCCGACGGTGTACGCGAGCTTCAGCTCGTCCGCGGTGGGCGCCGGCATGTCGGCGTAGGTGGGGACGTCGAGGTGCGCCACGGGGCCTCCGGGGGGGACCGGGCGGCTAACCGGATCGCGCGCGCGCGGCTCGCCGGCGGTCGGAGCGGGAACGGGGCGGCTCGACCGCCCGTGGACACCGTGAGACGGCGCCGGGTGAGCTCGGCCGCCGAGGCGGTGCTCCACCGGCGAGCGCCCTCCAGGGTCCGGGCCACCATGGCGGCGGGGAGCTCGGTGTCGAGGGGGAGATCGACCCGTCCGTAGTCGTAGATGGAGCGTTGCCGCCACGGATCGAACCCGCGGTCCCCCAGGGTCGCGGTGGGGCTGAGGAAGATCTGGCTCGTGGGCACGACGACGCGCACCGGGCCGTGCGGGCCGTCGGCGGTCCACACCGCGACCGTGTGGTTCGAGGTGGGCCAGAACAGGCCCAGGTGGCGGACCCCCATCGTCCGGCCGACGAAGGCGAAGAGCGCCGAGAGCTCGTCGCACTCGCCGAGCACCGGGTCGAAGCCCGCCGCCCACTGCGCCCAGATCGCGTCGGAGCGGGGCTCCTCGTTCGTGATCGTCCAACGCACGCCCGCGAGCCCCCCGTCGCGGAAGACCTCGTGGGCCAGGCGCACGCGGCCGTACTCAGCGCGGTTGAGCGGGGAGTCGGTCAGCCCGAGGTCGCGGGAGAGCGCGGTCCAGTCCGCCTGTACCGCCGGAGCGGCGAGGGAGCGGTCGGCGAGCTCCGAGAGCGCCGCCGCCAGCTCGCCGAGGGTGGTGGCGTGGGCAAGGGAGATGAGGAGCAGCCGCATGGGCGGTCAGACCGCGCGCGGAACACGAGGTTCCCGCCGGGAAGTGCCGGCGTCCGCCCCCGACCGGCCTCACGGACACGCCGCGGCCTCCCACCGCTGCTCGTTGTTGGTCTCGTCACACTCGAGGACGGCGCCCGTCCCCGTCCCGTCGTCGTCGGCGACCCGTCGCAGGCCGAGGGGACCCAGCGCGGGCGAGGGGAACTCGACCACGCGGCCGTCCAGGGCGGTCCCGCCGGGGACGGCGGGGAGGACATCCGTGGCGACGAGGCGCTCGCCGTGGGCGTCCACCGCGTAGACGGCGACCGTCGCGCCGGCGGGAACGTCGAGCGCGCCGGGGTTGGAGACGGTGTACGACGCGGCCGTCCGCCCGTAGGTGCAATCGCCTACACAGACGTCCACCAGGGCCACGGCGAGGTCCCGGCCCCGCGGGTGCCCGTCCGGGCTCGCCAGGCGCCCCCGGTACACCCCGTACCGGGTCCAGGACGGCTCGGGTGACGGCACCACGACGCCCTCCTCGTCGGTCTGCGACATGGAGAAGTCGTGGCTGGTCCACGCGCGCCCGCCGGGTGTCCAGCCGTCGCCCGCGTGGCGCAGGGCCCGAAGGAACGGCACCTCGGGCTCGGGTGTTCCCCGGGAACACGACCGGGCGGTACGACTTCGGCGAGGCCGCGACGTCGGTCCGTTTCGACGACAACCCGATGAATGTCAAGGCCCCGCCGTGTTCGGTCTACTGGAGCGACACCGACGCGGTGGCGGACGCGGACTTCGACGGCGACGACCGCCTCGACCTTCTGTTCGGCATGGTGGACACGGAGGCGTGTGTCGGCACCGTCCGGGTGATCCCCGGGCCCATCGCGGGCGCGATGTCGGGCCGGGATGATGCCACCGTGGTGATCGGCAACCCAGGCGGTCCGGGCCTCTCGCTCGGCACCAGCGTCGTGTGGTACCCCGACGTGGACGGCGACGGCCGACCCGAGATCGTCATGGGCGACCCGATGTACTCGGCGGTGTGGGTGATGTGGTCCGCCCTGCTGCCCTGACGCCTCACCCGAAATGGCACGCCGAGATGCGCCAGCCCAGCATCGTGCCCGACCACCCCACCCGGCCGCGGTCCTCGCCCGCGGCGCCGGCGACGACCATGAGGGGGAGGAGGTGCTCCTCCCGGGGGTGGGAGGCGCGCGCCATGGGGGCCTGGGCCCAGTCGGCGAGCCGGGCGTCGCGCTCGGCCGCGGGGAGCACGGTGGTCTGCCGCAGCCAGCCGTCGAAGGTCTCCGAGACGGGGCGGGCCCGGGGGTCGCCCATCGCGCGGAGGTTGTGGAAGCTCATGCCGCTCCCGAGGATGAACACGCCCTCGTCGCGCAGGGGGGCGAGCGCCCGGCCGATGCGGAGGTGCTCCGCGGGGTCCAGCCCCTTCCGCAGCGAGAGCTGCACCACGGGCACGTCCGCCTCGGGCCAGGTGAGCTTGAGGGGGACGAAGGTGCCGTGGTCGAAGCCCCGCCCCGGGTCCTCGGCGGTGGGGAAGCCGGCGCCCTCCAGCAGCGCCCGTACCCGGCCAGCGACGGAGGGGGATCCGGGCGCGGGCCAGGTGAGCTGGTACGAGGCGGGCGGGAAGCCGTAGTAGTCGAAGTAGATGGGGGGCTTCTCGCCGGACATGACGGTGAGGCGCTCCTCCTCCCAGTGGGCGGAGACGACCAGCACCGCTCGCGGGGGCTCGGGCGGGAGGTCGCGCACGGAGACGAGGTAGCTGCGCAGGCCCTCGAGCTCGCGGGGATCCAGGCCCATCTCCACGAAGGGCCAGGGGCCGCCGCCGTGAGGCAGGTAGACGACCGGGAAACGGGAGGACATGGAGGCTCCGTGCCGGTAGGACCGGCCTTCGGGGAAGCTAATCGCCGACCGGGACCCGGTCGGTGCGGCGCGATGGGACGGACCGTCCCGAGAGTGGACCGGGGACGACACGCACCCGGTTACGGGTCGGGTGCCCGAGGTCTCTCGCCATGTTCCTCCTCCTCTCCGCCGCCCTCGCCGCCCCCGCCGGGTACAAGGTCACCGTCGCCAACCAGGACGGGTGCGAGCTCGCGCTCGGGCCCACCGCGTCCGACGGGGTCCAGCCCATCCACGCCACCTGCCGCTGGCCCGAGGCGAGCCTGGACCGTTTCAAGTCGGTGATGGGCAACTGGGCCGCGCACGCCACCGTCTTCGGCGTGATCGTGAAGAGCGAGGTCCGCGAGCCGGGCGCACGCGCGCTCGTGTGGCAGCTCCAACGCTCCAAGGGCATCTCGGACCGCGAGGTGCTGCTCTGGATGTGGCACGAGAACGTGGGCGGCGCCGACAGGTACGCGTGGACCACCGCGAAGGAGCGCCCGCTCTCCCCGGCCGAGGGGAACGTCGCCGTGGCGCGCAGCGACGGCTACTGGCAGGCCAAGGCGGACCCCGCGGGCGGCATCGTCGTCGAGCACCACCTCGAGTACGGCCCCGGCGGCAGCGTCCCGGGCTTCCTCGTGCACTGGTTCCAGACCTCCGGGGTGCAGACCAACCTCGCCGAGGTGCGCGCCGCGGTGAAGTGATGTGTGGGCGGTACCGCATGGCCGCCCCGGCGGAGACCCTCGTCGGGGTGTTCGGCCTCCTGGGTACCCTCACCGGGCTCGTGCCCCGCTACAACGTCGCCCCCACGGACACCATGCCCGTGGTGGTGGGTCCGCGGGGCGACCGCGTCGGACGCATGATGCGCTGGGGGCTCCTCCCGATGTGGGCGAAGTCCCTCGGGGAAGGCGCGAAGATGATCAACGCGCGTGCGGACGGGGTGGCCACCAAGCCGGCGTTCCGCCACGCCTTCCGCCACCGGCGTTGCCTGGTCCCCGCCGACGGCTGGTACGAATGGGAGAAGCCGTCCCGGCAGGCGTGGCTCTTCCGTCGCCCGGACCGCGGCGTGTTCGCCTTCGCGGGCATCTGGGAGCGTTGGCGCGGGGCCGACGGGGAGGTGGAGACCTACAGCGTGCTGACCACCGAGGCGAACGAGGTCTGCCGCTTCTGCCACGAGCGCATGCCGGTCATCCTGCCGCCCGAGGCGTGGACCGCCTGGACCGACCCCGAGGCGGACCCGGCGGTGCTGGAGCAGCTCCTTCTCCCCGCCGCCGAGGACGCGTTCGTGGCCCGGCGCGTGGGGTCGGCGGTGGGGAACGTACGGAACGAGGGGCCGGCGGTCTCCGAGGAGCTCGACGGGAGCTGACCCGGGCTCAGGGTCGGAGGACGACCTGGTGGAGCACGCTCCCGTCGCTGCCCACGTGCTCGACCGTCACCTCGCCCGTCCCCGGGTCGCAGGTGAAGCGCGCCCAGTTCCACGCCGAGGTGAGCCACACGAACTGCTCGTCCAGCGGGTAGGCGTCGACCAGGTACATCGGAAGGCTGCCCGAGGGACCGACGAACACCTCCCAGGCCTCCGCCGCCACGCCGCCCGGGGGGTCCACGTGGGTGACGGCGCCGAAGTGGACGTCGCCGCAGATCCAGACCACCCCGGTCACGCCCTGCTCGGCGATGAAGTCCAGGATCGCCGAGCGGTCGTCGGGGTAGCCGTCCCAGCGGTCGTCGATCTCCGCCGGGCCGAACATGGGCTGCAGGTTGGTGATGGGGACGGAGTTCAGGATGAACTTGAAGCGGGCGCCGGAGGCGGCGAGCCCCTCCTGCAGCCAGGCCATCTGCTCGGCAGAGATGTACCGCCCGTCCCGCCGCTCCGAGCGGCAGTCCAGCACGAAGACGTCGAGCGTCTCGCCCCAGGAGAGCTTCCGCCACAGGCCGCCCGTCGGGCCGGCCCCCTGGGGCAGGGTCTCGCGGAAGGCGCCCAGCGCGGCGTCGTACCAGGCCTGGTCCACCTGTTCCCAGCTCCAGTTGTTGGTGACCTCGTGGTCGTCCCAGGTGGCGGCGATGCTGGTGGAGTCCAGCGCGGCGCGCACGTTGGGCCGCGCCAGCTGCGCGTCGTAGAAGGCCCGGTAGCCCTCCAGGGTCCGAGAGCCGTCCGCGTAGACGAAGTCGCCCAGGAAGCAGAAGAAGTCGAGCTGGTCGGCCGCGACCGAGGCGAGCGGGGCCTGCTCGGGCTGCTCATCGCCGAGACAGCTCGTGGCGCCGAAACGGACGATTCGAGCGGCCACCGCGGCGGTGCGGAGGCGGCCCACCGAGCTGCGGCGGGTGTCGTCCACGTAGGCGGCGAGCGCGTAGGCGGTGTCCGCGGCCAGCCCGTCGAGGACCACGATCGCGCCTCCGTCGGCGGCCTCCACCGGCACCCTGTCCACCTCCGCCCACGTCTCCCCCGTCGCCTCCATCACCACCAGCGTGAAGCCGGGCTCGGTCGTGCGCACGCTCACCACCGCGGCGGTGGTCGAGGCGTCGCCGGTGCGGAGCCCGCTGGGGAACACGGTCGCGTCCTCGGCGCCCGGGGCGTCCCAGGGGCTCGGCTCGGCGCTGCGGGTGGGGGTGGGGAGGCGGCCGGAGTCGGACGTCGTCCCGGAGTCCTCCCCCTCCTTGGGCGCGCAGGCCGGAAGGAGCGGCGCGACGGCACCCGCGGCGGCGAGGCGGAGGAGGGACCGACGGGTGAGCTTCATGCCCCCCCCCGCTATCCCGCGCCTCCCCCCGCACCCGGTCCACCGGCGCGGCGGGCCTGGGCCGTCCGACGGCCTCCCCCTTGAGTCCCGCCCTCGGTCGGGCGTACCCTCCGGGGCATGCTGCTCACCCTCCTCGCGCTCACCGCCTGCACCTCCAAGGACATCGTGCTCGCCGACGACTCGGGAGCCACGACCCCGACGGACAGCGGCACCACGCCCACCGACACGACCGACACGACCGACACCACCGACACGACCGACACGACCGACACCACGCCCACCAACGACCCCTCGGTGGACGACGACGGCGACGGGGTCTCGGAGGACGAGGGCGACTGCGACGACGACAACGGCGATTGGACCTACGAGTGCCCCTGGGTCCAGGTGACCGTGGGCTACGCCAACGCCTGCGGCATCCGCTCCAACGGGGCGCTCGAGTGCTGGGGCTCGGACTACTTCGGGATCGAGGCCCCGCCCGAGGGCGAGTTCGTCGATGTGTCGATCGGGTACAACTACGCCTGCGCGGTCCGGACCTCGGGCGAGGTGAGCTGCTGGGGTCAGGACAGCGGCTACGGCGCGCTCGACACCCCCGACGGCGAGTTCACCACCGTGGACGCGGGCGGGTACAGCAACTGCGGCGTGCTCACCGACGGGGACGTCGCCTGCTGGGGCTACTCCTGGGACGGGACGGAGGTGGTGTACGCCTCCGAGAGCTACACCCAGACGGCGATGAGCGCGTACACCCTGTGCGCGCTGAGCACCGACCGGACCGTGCGGTGCCAGTCCAACTACGGGGGGTCCGTCGGCGACTTCGACGGCAACGACTACGTCGACCTGGATCTGAGCTATGTGGCGTTCGCGGTCGGATCCGACGGTCGCATCGACGTCGAGGGCGAGGACTACTACGAGTACGGCCTGGAGGACGTCCCCGAAGGGCGCTGGACCGAAGTGAGCAGCTACAGCACCGCCGCGTGCGCCGCGAACGCGGACGGCGACGTGGAGTGCTGGGGGGACAACTCCTACGGTCAGGGCAGCCCGCCGCGCGGGAAGTTCGGCTTCCACGGCGTGTCGGTGGGCAGCGCCGCCGGCTGCGCGCTCACCCGGGACGGGAACGTGCTCTGCTGGGGCTGGACCGGCTACGGCGGCGAAGGGCCGTGAGTTGCCGGGGGGACGCTCCCCGCGCGTCCTCCCTCCGACGCCTCAGGACGGCGAGAGGTCGACGGAGAAGTCCGTCTGGTTCTTCCGCCCGCTCGACGGACAGGCCGCGAGCGCGGTGTCGGACTCCCACTTGATCTTCCAGGTCCAGGCCGGCGCGGACCCCGCCGCCTTCGCGGGCCACTTGAACCCGTTCTCGGCGCAGACCCGCTCGGTGAGCACCCCATCCGAGTTGGGGGCGGTCACGTAGTACCAGGCCTTCTTCACCGTCCCCGAGGTGGACGTGGACGTGATCTCGTACCGACCGGGGGGGTGCCACTCGTTCAGCGTCGACGCGTTCCCGGGCGCGGACACGTACGGAGGCTTCGGGCGGAAGGTGCCCGTGGTGGAGGTCTGGACCTTCTGACAGGTGGGGCAGCTCAGCGTGGCGCTGCCCGAGATGGTGACCCACCAGATCTTCTGCTTTGCCCAGCTCCACGCGGCGGCTCTCTCCGCGTATTCGTACCAGCTGGCGCCCGTCCCCGGGTTGGTCGCGTAGCCCTCGCCGATCGTCGCGCCGGCGGTGCAGAGCCCGGCCTGCGACTCCAAGCACTCGAAGATCTGCCAGGGCCCCTCCTCGATGGCGTCCAGCGCGAGGGCGTGGGCGAGCAGCAGCAGCATGGGATCACTCCGGGCCGGCCGATGATAGCCCAGACCCTCCCCCGGGGCGGGCCGGCGCCTCCAGCATCGTGAGCACCTCCCGGCGGTCCAGGAGCCGCAGACGCCCGTCGGGGGCGGCGCGGGCGGCGGCGAGGGCGCGCTCGCGCACCGGAGCGGACAGGGGGACTCCGAGCGCGCACGCCACCGCGGCGATCTGGCAGCCCACCAGGTCGTCCAGGGTCCCGGAGAGGAGGGGGAGGACCTCCTCCTGCCGCCCGGAGCAGAGCGCCGCCAGGGCCCCCGCGAAGCGACGCCCCTCCTTGGTGCCCGGCCGGTCGAAGGCCACCTCCGCCTCCCGGGCGAGGCGCTCGCCGAGCGGCAGATCGCCGGCACGCCACGCCACGGCGGCCTCGGTGAAGGCGATGAGGCTGTGCAGCGAAGGGTCGCCCAGCCCGGCCACCACCGACACCAGCTCAGGGTCGGGGACCATGAAGTCGCCCCTCAGGTAGGAGGCGGTCCGGTGACCCACCAGGGCGCCGGCCTCCAACACCGCGAGACGGTGCCGCGCGGCGAGCGCGGCGGCTTGCTCGTAGCTCTGCAGCGCCTCCTCGTAGGCCCCCCCCTCGCGCAGCGCGTTCCCGGCGTTCACCAGCGCCGACGCGCGCCGGTCCGGCCCGAGCTCGTCCCGCGCCACCTCGTGGTAGAGCCGGGCCGCCTCCAGGTAGCGGCCCTGCCGGAACCGCACGTGCCCCCAGGCCAACAGCCGGCGCGAGCGCAAGAGCCCCGAGGGATCGGGCTCGTCCGCGAGCGCGCGCACCCGCCGCTCCGCCTCGGTGGGATCCCGGCCGGCGGCCACCCGCACCGGGATGAGCAACCGATACGTCTCGAGCTCCGCGTCGGCGAACGCGGGCAGGTCCGCGGCGATGGCCTCGGCGCGCTGTCCCTGGCGGGCCTGGGTCGCCTCCCAGGCCTCCAGGAGTCGGCCCAGGTCCAGGCCCGACGGATCGCGCGCCACCTCGAAGCGCGCCGCCTTGAGCGACGGCACGCTGCCTTCGGCCAGCGCGGCTCGGGCAAGCTCGACCAGGAGGTCCTTCTCGCGGGGCCGCCGGGGGTCGGCGCGGACGCCGGCCAGGGCGACGGTCAAGACACCCATCGCCCGGGCCGCCGCCCCCGCCGGGATGAGGCGCCGGGCCAGGACCAGCGCCTCCTCGGCGACCGCGGGAGCATCCCCGGCGGCGGCCAGGTGCTCGATCCGGCTGGGAGAACCGGGTGGAAGGTGTGCGGCCAACGCGCGATGGGCCCGTACCCGCTCGGAGTCCGACCAGCGCTGGAGCGCGCCCGGTACGGCCACCGCCTCGAAGTTGCCCCCGGGGAGCGACCGGACCACCCCCCGCTCGTGCAACTCGGACAGCTCCGCCTCCAGCTCCCAGGTCGGGATCCCGGTCGCGACGTGCAGGAAGTCGGGATGGGCCGAGCGGCCCGCGAGGGCCACCCATGCCAGGAGGTCGTCCAGCGGCCCCTCGAGCGTGGGCCCGGCGGAGCCCCCGCCGGGGGGCGCGAGGAAGAGCCCTGCATCGAGGCGATCCAGACCGAGGCGGTCCACGTGCAGGCGCCCGGCCTCCCAGCGTGCGATGCCCGCCGAGACCCAGGCGTTGACCTCCCGGACGATGGCCGCCGGAGCCCCCCGGGACCGGTCGTAGAGCACGCGCGCCCCGTCCTCGCGGAGGTGCAGGATGGTGTCCGGGCCGTGGAAGAGCGCGTGGAGATCGGCCTCCTCCAGCGGCTCCAGCTTCAGCGCCCCCACGCTGTCGGCCACCCGGAGGACGGCGCCCCCGAGGCGCAGGCGATCCAGGAGCGATCGCGACCAGCGGTCGAGGCGCTCCCAGTCGTCCACCACCAGGACCACCCCCGACTTCAGCGCGCCGGACAGACGCTCCTCGGCGACCGCGATCGGCTTCCCCGCCGTGTCGGTGGGGCGCCCGACGAGCGGGGACATCGACTCGAGCGGCCGTTCCCCGGCGCCCAGCTCGAACACCACCAGCCCCTCGTCCCGGAGCCGGGCGGCCACTTCGCGGAGCAGCCGACTCCGCCCGCTCCCCGGGGGGCCGCAGAGGTCGAGGGGGCGCCCGGCGCGGGCGGCCTCGAGGAACGCGGTGATCAGCGCCTCCCGACCCAGCATGGGGAGGGGCGGGCGCGTCCGGTGGGCGCCCGGGAGCAGCGCGGCGAGCACGTCGTCCACGCTCCGGGGCCGGCCCTCGGGGGCGCGTGCCAGGAGCCGGTCCACCACGTCTCCGACCTGGTCGGGGACGGACGGCGCCCGGCTCCGCAGGGGTGGCGCATCCTGCGTGAGACGTGTCGCGGCCAGCGCCCGGAAGTCGGCCTCGGCGTGCGGAGGCGCACCGGCGAGCAGCTCGAACAGCATCACCCCGACCGCGTAGAGATCGGTGCGTACGTCGATCTGGCCGCCGGTCAGCTGCTCGGGGGCCAGGTACCGGGGGGTGCCGAGGATGGCCTGGGCCGCGGTGACCGTCGGGTCGAGGGTCTCCCCGCGGGCGAGCCCGAAGTCCAGGAGGGTCACCTTCCCGTTGTGGTCGACGAGCACGTTGGCCGGCTTGAGGTCGCGGTGCACCACGCCCTGGGCGTGCACCACCCGGAGGACGTCGAGGAGGGCATGGATCCGGGGCGCGAGCTCCTCCCAGGTCCCCGCCACCCCGACCCCCGGGAAGGGGTCCCCGGAGACGAGCTCCATGACGATGAAGTGGTGATTCCCGTCGATCCCGCTGTCGATGAGGCGCACCACCCCGGGGAGCCGCAGCAGCCGCAGCGCGTTGATCTCGCGGCTGACGCGCACCAGCTGGGTGGAGGTCCCCGGGGTGAGGAGCTTCACCGCCACGGCCGCTCCGGTCGCGGTGTCGGTGCCGCGCCAGACCGTTCCGCTCCCACCCGATCCGATGTGCGCTTCGAGGTTGTACCGGCCGGCCACCTGCCTGGCCGGCCCGGCCTCACCGTCCTCGAGGGAGATGGTGCGGTTCTCGTCGGAGCCGGTCGCCGAGCTGTCCCCATGATCACCCCCCTCGACCATCGGTCGACGGCCCCATCGCCGGGGCGGTCCCCCTCAATCCCGCTCCGCCCGCCGTTCGCGCCCCGAGAGGTCGCGCAGCGCCTCGTACACCGGCTTGTCCTCGTAGAGCATCCGGTAGACCTGCTCCCCGATGGGCATGTCCACGCCCAGCTTCTGGGCGAGCGCCCAGGCCGAGCGGGCGGTCACCACCCCCTCCGCGACCTGGCCCAGGCCCTCCACCACGGCCGCCAGGGTCTGCCCCTGCCCGAGGCCCAGGCCCACCCGCCGGTTGCGGGAGAGGTCCCCGGTGCAGGTGAGGACCAGGTCGCCCAGGCCGGCGAGCCCCATGAGCGTGAGCGGGTTCGCCCCGCGGGCCACCGCGACCCGGGTGATCTCGGCGAGCCCGCGGGTGATCAGCGCCGCACGCGCGTTGGTGCCCAGCCCCGCCCCGTCGCTCACCCCGCAGGCGATCGCGAGGACGTTCTTCAGCGCGGCCCCGATCTCCACGCCCACGATGTCGTCGCTGCTGTACACGCGGAAGAAGCCGTTGTGCAGGGCCTCTGCCACCACGTGGCAGGCCCAGCTCTCCCGGCCGGCCGCCACGACCGCGGTGGGCAGGCCCTGGGCCACCTCCTTGGCGAAGGACGGGCCCCCCAGCGCGGTCACCTGCCCGTGCAGGGCGGCCGGGAGCACCTCGTCCAGCACCTGCTCCATCGTCTCCAGCGTGCCGACCTCGATCCCCTTGGACGCCGAGCAGATGACCTGGCCGGGCCGGAGCTTCCCGGCGATGCTGCCCACCACCGCGCGCACGTGCGGGCTGGGCACGGCGGTGATCACCAGCTCGGCCCCGTCGATGACCCGATCCAGGTCGTTGCCGACGTGCAGCGTGGGCGGGAAGCTCGCCCCCGGCAGGTACCGCCGGTTCTCCCGCTGCGCCTCCATCCGCTCGGCGCGGTCCGCGTCCCGGTCCCACATCCAGGTCTCGTGGCCCCCACGCGCGGCCTGCATGCCCAGCGCGGTACCCCAGCTACCGGCCCCGATCACCGCACAGCGCATGCCCACTCCCGGATGGCGGCGCGATCCCCGCCCGCGTGTGTCGTTCCGTTCATCCCTCCCCCTCCCAGTCCTGGAACAGCGCCACGCGGCGCGTGTCCACGCTCGCGGGTCGCGCCCGCGGTCGCGCCCACTCGCGCAGCTCCTTCAGGCGGTCGTCCATGGTGACCGCGAGCGGGATGGAGTCCCGCACGGTGCGGACCAGGTCCCGCTGCTGCAGCTCGCGTCCCTCGGCGAAGGCCAGGAACATGGCCGAGACCACCAGCTGCTCGATCTCCGCGCCGGACCAGCGCTCGGTCTCCTCGGCCAGCGCGAGCAGGTCGAAGCTGTCGGGGTCGCGCCCGCGGTGCCGCAGGTGGATCTCCAGGATCTCCAGCCGTTCGTGCGCGTTGGGCAGGTCGACGAAGAAGATCTCGTCGAAACGGCCCTTGCGGAGCAGCTCCGGGGGCAGGGCGCGCACCTCGTTGGCCGTGGCCACCACGAACACCGGGCGGGACTTCTCCTGCATCCAGGTGAGGAAGGAGCCGAAGACCCGCCCCCCGCCGCCGTCGCCCAGGAAGGCCTTCTCGATCTCGTCGATCCAGAGCACCACCGGCGCGAGCGACTCGGCGATGCGGATGGTGTCGCGCAGCCCCTCTTCGGCCCGGCCGGCGAAGAGCGCCGCCACGTCCAGCCGCAGCAGGGGGACCCGCCAGGAGGTGGCCACCGCCTTGGCGGAGAGGGACTTGCCGCACCCCTGGACGCCGAGGAGGAACAGGCCCTTGGGCTCGGGCAGGCCGAACTCCCGAGCCCGCTCGCCGAACGCGGCCCGCCGATGGTCCAGCCACTCCTTGAGGTTCCCCAGTCCGCCCACGTCCCCCACGTCGGTGTGGGTGTGGACGAACTCGAGGTGCCGCGACTTCCGCAGCATCCGCGCCTTCTCTTCCACGAGGAGGTCCACGTCGGCCCGGGTGAAGCGCTTGCCCTCGACCAGGAGGCGGGCGTAGGCCCGCTTGATCTCCTTCTCGGAGAGGCCCAGCGACGCGGCGACGAACTGGTCGAACAGGTCCTGCTGCACCTGGATGCGCTGCCGGGTGAGCAGCAGCGCGAGCAGCTTCGCGACCTCGTTCCGCGCCGGCAGGGGCACGTCGAGCACCGTGAAGTCCTTCTCCAGGTCGACGGGGATGTCGAGCCGGTAGGAGAGCACGGCCAGCGCCTGCCGCCGGCTCTCCAGCTGGCGCACCAGGTCTCGGACCTGCCGCTGGATGGAGGGGTCCGCGAGGCGCTCGCCGGGATCCTCGAGCACGAACAGCGCCGGCGCCTCGAACCTGGACACCTCCTCCAGCGCCGCGGCGAGCGGGCCGGTCCCTTCGAAGTGGCCCCCGAAGGGCGAGGCCAGCCCCGTGGTGGACCGCCAGACGTACAGCTGGAGCTGGTTCGCCTCGCACACGCGCTCGAGGCCCCGCTCGACGCGCTCCTCCTCCGCGGAGAGCAGCCACAGGAGCGGGTACCGGGCCGATAGCAGCGCCGGGATGCGGCCGAGGACGTCGTCCATCGACCGGGAACATACCGCCCCGTGGGCGCACCGGCCGCCCGCGGACGGAAGCGGGGCGCGTTGCGGGCGGTTGCCCTGGGGTATACGACCCCCTGGTGCGTATCGGCATCGTCGTCTCCAACGCCGCGGTCGCCGCCCCCACCCACACCACGGTCCACCTCGCGGCCGCCGCCCTCGCCCTGGGCTGGCGGGTGCGGGTGCTGGAGCCCTGGGACTTCGAGATCGGGGCGACGGGCCGGATCGCCGCGCGCGCCCACGCCTTCGACGCGCCCGCGGGCCGGGAGGAGCTCGCCGGCGCCCTGGCCGACCGCACCGCGCCGCGCCGCACCGTGGACGTGGACCGGCTCGACGTCCTCCTCCTCCGGGCCAACCCCTTCCAGGACACCATCGTCACCTTCGCCCAGCTCGCGGAGGCCGCCGGCGTGCGCGTCCTGAACCGGCCCGGGCCCATGATCCGCACCTCCCACAAGGGGTACGTGGCCACGCTGGCGGACGTGCCCCGGCCCCGCACGCTGGTCACGCGCTCGCGCACCGCGGTGGACCGCTTCGTGTCCGACTGCGACGCGGGCGTGGTGGTCAAGCCGGCCCGTGGCTGCGGCGGAAAGGGCGTGAGCCTGGTGCGCGGTCGGCGCCGGGAGCAGCTCGAGGAGGCGATCGACGCCGCGACCCGCGCCGGCGACGGCTACCTCGTGGTCCAGGAGTACCTCCCGGCGGCCAAGGACGGCGAGAAGCGCCTGCTCTGGCTCGATGGTCGGCTGGTGGGCGGCTACCTCCGACTGCGCGCACCCGGGGAGTTCCGCCACAACCTCCGGGTCGGCGCCCAGCCCGCGCCCACCGAGCTCACCGCCGAGGACCACGCCCTGATCGAGGTCCTCACACCCCACCTGCGGCGAGACGGGGTGTGGTTCGCCGGGGTGGACGTCATCGGCGGCAAGGTGGTGGAGGTGAACGCGCTCAACCCGGGCGGCGTCCACTACAGCGAACACTTCGGCGGCCAACCCATCGCCGACCTCGTGGTGCGCTCCGTCGAGCGCCCACCCGACTGGGCCGCGGCGGCCCCCCCATCGGAGCTCAGCGCATGACCCGTCGAAAGACCCCCGTTTCCCCCGAGTCCGAGGTCGACGCCGATCGCGACGACTTCCAGGGCGGCCGCGTCCTGACCCGCAAGCACGTGCTCGAGATGATCAAGCGCAAGGAGAGCCTGGCCGAAGGCGACTTCCGCGGCAGCGATCTCTCGGGGATCTGCTTCGACGGGCTGAACCTCTCCGAGGCCAAGTTCGCCGAGGCGAACCTCTCCCGGTCCACGTTCAAGGGCGCGAACCTGTCGGGGGCGAGCCTCTTCGGCGCCAACCTCCAGGACGCGAGCCTCGAGGAGGCCATCCTCGACCAGGCCGACTTCGACTACGCCAACCTGGACGGAGCCTGCCTCCGCGGCGCCAAGCTGCGCCGGACCGTCTTCCCCAACCGGAGGGTCAGCCCCGAGGCGGTGCGCGAGGCGGTACGCACCGGGAAGAAGCTCACCATGGACGCCGTGCCCGCAGACGACGACGAATAGCCCCCTCTCCGAAGGCGCCCTCCTACGCCTTCGGGAACCAATCCCCCACCCCAAGGTCTGAAGGACCGGAGCTCGCGGATGCTCCTCGGCCTGCTCGCCGCAGTCACCTTCCCGTCGCTACGCCTGCCCGGTCCCACCGACGCAGAGCTGGTGGAGCGTTTTCGGGGCGGGGATCGCGCGGCCTTCGACGAGATCGTCCGCCGCTACCGCGACCGCGTGTACACCCTCTGCCGGCGCTGGCTGGAGGAGGATCAGGCCGCCGAAGAGGTCACCCAGGACGTCTTCCTCGCCCTGTTCCGGTCCCTGGCCGGCTTCCGCGGGGACGCACGCCTCTCGACCTGGATCTTCAAGGTGAGCCTGAACCACTGCCGGAACCGTCGCCAGTACCGGCGCCGCCGCGCCTGGGGCCGTCACGAGTCGCTCGGCCCGCGGCCAGAGGCGGACGACGTGCCGGAGCGGCAGCTCGCGGACGAGGACGCCAGCGCGGACGCCGGACGCAACCGGGCCGAGGCCGGCTCGCTCGTGATGGAGGCGCTGGCCACCCTCGAGGAGGACCACCGCCAGATCCTGCTGCTTCGCGACGTGGAGGACCTCTCCTACGACGAGATCGCCGAGATCCTCGACCTCCCCGGGGGCACGGTGCGCTCGCGCATCCACCGCGCCCGGTCGGAGCTCGCCGCCATCCTCTCCCGCAGGGTGCGCAAGGAGGACGTGCTGTAGCCATGGACGACTTCTTCGTTCGCAACCGGCTCTCCGCCTACATGGACGGCGAGCTCTCGAGCTCCGAAGCGCGCGAGGTGGAGGCCGCGCTGGCCCGCAACCCGGCGCTTCGCGCCGAGTACGAGGCCTTGCGGGGAGCGGTGGAGGCGCTGCGTTCGGAAGGCCCGCTGGAGGCCCCGCCGCGCCTGCGCTCCGCGCTGGCCCGGCGCCTGGCCCAGGAGCCGATGCCCTCCTTCTGGCGGCGCCGCCTCCCGCGCATCCCGGTCGAGGCGCTGGCGCTGGCCGCCGTCGCCGTCGCCGCGCTCACCTACGTCAGTTGGCCGCGCTCGCTCGCCACGCCAGCCCCGCCCGAGCCGGCCCCGGTCGTCGCCACCGCCGAGCCGGCGCCCGAGGGCGCCGCCGCCGACCCGGCCACCACCCTCCCCGGAGAGGCGCCCACGGCGAACGGGGTGCTCGGCGACGAGCCCCTGCCGCTCCCCACCGCGGGTCGGCAGTCCATGGCCCAGAGCACGGCCTCCACCCGCAAGGCCAAGGAGCCGTCCGCCAAGAAGCTGGCCCTGGAGAAGGAGGCCTACGCGCCGGACTGGGAGCAGACCGAGGCGGCCCCCGCCCCGACCCCGCTGGGCTCCACCGCGCCCTACCGGTACCGCCTCCGCACCGCCGACGGCGCCGCCCTGAAGACGCTCGCCGGGCTCGCCGCCGAGCTCGGTGGAAAGCTCGTGGACGGCAGCGGGCGCGCGCTCGCCGCCTACCCGATGGACGAGGGCGACAGCCGGACCGTCCGCGTGGTGGTGCCGTCCTACAACGTCGAGGCGCTGCACGCGCGGCTCAAGCAACTGGGCGACGTCGAGACCATGGCGGCCGATCCCGGGACGCTCTACGCGCCGGGGGCCGACGTCCCGGTGGCGATCGAGGTCCAACGCGACTGAGGCACGGATGCCCCACCCCTGGGGCGTCCATGTCCCAGTCAGATCCGACGTTCGCCGGATGCTATCAGCGCCCTTTTGCTGGTCCGGTCTGGTAGGATCTCAGGGTCCAGGGAACGACCATGACCCGCACACGCCTGCCCCACGCCCTCCCCACCCTCCTCGTCCTCGCCGCCTGCGGAAGCGACCAGGAGTTCGGGAAGGTGGACGACGCGTACGGCGCCCAGGGCCCGGTGATCCAGGTGGAGCCGCCCGCGCTGGACTTCGGCGCGCTCGCCGACGGCGAGGTGGCCACCCAGATCTTCACCGTCTCGAACATCGGGCCCGAGGAGTCCATCCTGGACATCTCGGACATCCGCATCGGGGGCACCGACGGTGGCTACACCGTGCTCTCCGACACCGAGTTCTCGATGTTCGGCGGGTCGCCCGGGCGTGAGGTCGAGATCGCGTTCACCCCGGAGGGGGCGAACGAGCAGACCGCCGAGGCCATCGTGGACTCGAACGACCCCGAACAACCCCACGTCACGGTGGATCTCACCGGCCAGGGTCTCGTGCCCGAGCTCCAGATCGAGCCGGATCCGCTCGACATGGGGACGACCTACGTCGGCTGCGACAAGGACAACGAGCTCACCCTCACCAACGTCGGCACCGACCGGCTGATCATCTCGTCCATCGAGCAGCGCGGCGCCGAGTTCGTGTTCACCAACCTCAACAGCCTCCCCCTCGAGCTCGAGCCCGGCGAGGAGGCGTACCTGCAGCTGCTCTTCGTCCCGCCGCGCGAGGGGGACTTCAGCTCCGAGGTGGTGGTGGAGAGCAACGAGCCCATCGGCACCCGCGTCGCGACCCAGTCGGGCACGGGGGAGTACGCCGGGGAGTACACCGACAACTGGGAGGTCCCCACCGACCCCCCGTCGGACATCATCTTCGCGGTGGACCAGTCCTGCTCCATGGACGACGACCAGCGCTCCCTGTCCGACAACTTCGACACCTTCATCTCGACGCTGTCCACCTACACCACCGACTGGCGCATCCTCGTGGTCAACGACGACGACGGGTGCAACAACTCCGGCGTTCTCACGAACTCCACCAGCAACTACGAAAGTCGCTTCGCGACCGCGGTCACCGCCGGGGGCGGGATGTGGACCGAGGCGCTCCTCACCGTGACCAGCTCGGCGGTGGACCAGACCAGCTCCGGGGAGTGCAACCAGAACTTCCTCCGGTCCGAGGCCATGCTGCACATCATCATGGTCAGCGACGAGCCCGAGCAGTCCTTCCGCTCCTGGGAGTACTACGTGGACCAGGTGATCGCCGAGAAGGGCGACGCGGCCAAGGTGAAGTTCTCGGCCATCGCCGGACCGTACCCCACGGGCTGCAGCGACCGGAACAACAGCGCCGAGTACGGCTCCGGCTACTACGAAGCCGTGAGCTACACGAGCGGCGAGTACCTCTCCATCTGCGACGACTTCGGCTCCAGCGTCGAAGCCCTCGCCGACGCGTCGGTGACCATGTCCACCTTCACCCTCAGCCACACGCCGGCTCCCGAGACCATCGTCGTGTCGGTGAACGGCGCCACCACCACGGCGGGCTGGAACTACGACTCCCCGTCGAACAGCATCGTGTTCGACCCGGCCTTCGTCCCCGGCGAAGGCGACGTGGTCGAGGCCACCTACTCGGCGATCGCCAACTGCGACTGAGGTTCCGAGGGGAGGACCCCCCGCAGGTCCGGTGGAGGTTCAGGACGAGTCACACCTCGACCGCGCCACGGCGGTGAGCGGCACCGGCCCGGCCATCGTCGGGGTGAGCTCCCCGGGCGGCACCACGACGCGCGCGCTGCACGCGTTGAAGAACGGGCGCTTCTCCGCGGTGCTCACCGAGGCCGTGGACGCCGCGTACGTGCGCAGCCGCGAGCTCGGCGACGAGCTGGAGGCGAAGCTCGAGGCCGGCGCGGCCGACTGAGCAGGGCCCTCTGGCGCGCCCCTTACAATGCAGACGGGGGCTTGCTTTCGCGGGCCGTTCGTGGTAGCGTCAGCGAAGTTCAGGGCCCCCCCTCCCGGCTTGGAGTTCGCATGCGGTTCGCCCCTCTCTTCGCGCTCCTCGGCCTCGTCGGCTGCCAGGACTACAACCTCCAGGGCCACAAGGAAGTGGTCACCGAGGAGCCTGCGATCGACGTGACGCCCGAGATCCTGTCCTTCGCGGACGTGGACATGGGCGGCACCGGGGTCCAGAACTTCACGATCGAGAGCGTGGGGACGGCCACCCTGCGGGTGAGCGACATCACGCTGGAGGTCGGCACCGCCTACACCTGGACCATGGTGAACGGGCGGTCCCTCCCCTTCGACCTCTTGATGGGCGAGTCGGCCGAGGTCGCGGTCACCTACACGCGTACCGGCGAGAGCGACGTGGACACCGCGTTCGTCCACAGCAACGACACGGCGCTCCCCTCCGCGCCCGTGCAGCTCCTCGGCGGCGACTCGATGCCCGAGCTGGTCATCGACCCCGCGGCGTGGGACTACGGCGCCATGTCGGTGGGCGAGGTCGGCCGCAAGACCTTCGACATCCTCTCGGTCGGCACCGGCCCGGTCACCATCAACAGCATCGACGTGGTCGGGGAAGGCTTCACCGGTGAGTACTCGGGCTCCTTCCCGTTCGTGCTCGCCGCGGGCGAGTCCGCCGAGATCGAGGTGGAGTTCTCCCCTCCCTCGGTGGACGTCTACACCGGCTCGCTCGAGGTCACCGCGAACGAGTCCTCGGTCGGCACGGTGGTGGCCCCGCTCAACGGCGAGGGCGGCGGCGGCCCGGTGGCCGTCTGCTCCGTGGACCCCTCCGAGGTGGACGCGAACGCCGAGACCGCCACCTTCTACGGCGAGCTCTCGTACGACACCGGCGGCCGGGCCATCGTGGGCTACGACTGGGAGCTCATCACGCTGCCCGGGGGCTCGTCGGCCTCCATCAGCGCCGGCAGCGGCCCGAACCGCACCATCCGCCCGGACCTCGCCGGCACCTACGAAGCCCAGCTCGTGGTGACCAACGACCTCGGCCAGGAGAGCGAAGCCTGCGTCGCGACGCTCGAGGCCATCCCGGCCCAGGACCTCTGGATCGAGATGTACTGGACCCACTCGGGCGACGACATGGACCTCCACCTCCTCGCCCCCAGCGGCCGGTTGGAGTCCAACACCGACTGCTACTACGCGAACTGCACCGGCTCGGGCCTCGACTGGGGCACCCCCCGCGACACCACCGACAACCCGTCGCTGGACCTGGACGACATCCCGGGCACCGGGCCCGAGAACATCAACATCTACGCCCCGCAGACGGGCACGTTCACCGTCATCGTCCACGACTACCCGGGCTCCGTGTACAACGGCCGGAACGACGTGACCGTGAACGTGTACATCGCCGGCTCGCTCGCCTGGTCCGACACCCGGGACATCAACTCCGAAGACGCGTACGAGTACTTCTGCGAGATCGACTGGCCGGCGGGCACGGTCACGAGCCTGTAGGCTCGGGCCCAGCGGCCCATCCGCCTCAGGTGCGGACGGCGCGGAAGGTGTCGATGGCGTGGGCGAGGCCCGCGTCGTCCACGTCGAGGTGCGTCACGAGCCGCACGCGGTCCCAGCCGAGCGCGATGGCGCGGACCCCGCGTGCGCCGAGCTGCTCGCACAGGCGGGGGGCGTCGGGGAAGCGCAGGTAGACCATGTTCGACTGCGGAGGGCCCTCCAGGGTCCAGCCCTGATCGACCAGGCGATCATGGAGCGTCCGGGCGCGGGCGTGGTCCGCGGCGAGCAGCGGGAGGTGGTGGGTGAGGGCGTGGTCGCAGGCCGCGGCGAGCACCCCCACCTGGCGCATCCCGCCTCCGAGCATCTTGCGGAACCGGCGTGCCCGCTCGGCCAGCGACCGCGGCCCGACCAGCATGGAGCCCACCGGCGCCCCGAGCCCCTTCGAGAAGCAGACGCTCAGCATGTCGTAGGGTCGGGCGTAGTCGGCGAGGGCGTCCCCCGAGGCCACCGAGGCGTTCCAGAGCCTCGCCCCGTCGAGGTGGGTGAACAGGCCGGCGTCCTGGGCGACCTGGGCGAGCGCGGTGGTCCGGTCGGCGCCCATGACCGTGCCGCCCCCGCGGTTCGCGGTGTTCTCCACCGAGAGCAGCCGCGCGGGGGCGTGGTGGACGTTCGGGGGCCGGACCGCCTGCCGCACCACCTCGGGATCGAGCACCCCGCGCACCCCCTGGAGCAGCCTGAGCGTCACCCCCGAGATCACCGCGGCCCCGCCCGCCTCGTAGTGGAACGGGTGGGCGTCCGCCTCCAGGATCACCTCGTCCCCCGGCTCGGTCAGGCACCGAATCGCGATCTGGTTCGCCATGGTCCCGGTGGGGACGAACAGCCCGGACTCCTTCCCCAGCAGCGCCGCCACCCGTACCTCGAGGGCGTTGACGGTCGGGTCCTCGCCGAAGACGTCGTCGCCGACCTCGGCGTCGGCCATCGCCCGGCGCATGGCCGGCGTGGGGCGGGTCAGCGTGTCGGAGCGCAGGTCGACGAGCAAGGGGCCTCCGGTCAGTGGCGGGCGGCGAGGGTGACGAGCGGGGGCAGGTAGCCGTCGGGCAGCGGGAGCCCGAACAGGGCGAGCAGCGTTCCTCCCACCGAGGCGATGCCGGCCTCCGCGGGGGGCTCGAGGCGCCACTGATGGTGGGGGTCCACGAGGATGAAGGGCACGGGGTTCAGCGAGTGGCTGGTGCGCGGCTTGCGCTGGCCGTTGGCGTCGAGGACGGGGCGCCCGCGCCCGTCGAGCTCCACCATCTGGTCCGCGTTGCCGTGGTCCGCGGTGACGAGCAGGACGGCCCCGACCTCCCGGGCAGCGGTGACGAGCCGGCCGAGCGCCTGGTCCACCACCTCCATCGCCTCCACCGTGGCGGCGAAGTTCCCGGTGTGACCCACCATGTCCCCGTTGGCGATGTTGAGCCGCACGTGGTCGAAGCGACCGGAGCGGAGCATCGCGGCGGCCCGGTCGGCGATGCCCAGCGCCTTCATGGCCGGCGCCTGGTCGAAGGGGACGTTGTCGGAGGGGAGCTCGACGTACTCCTCCAGCGCCTCGTCGATCCGCCCCGAGCGGTTGCCGTTGAAGAAGTACGTGACGTGCCCGAACTTCTGGGTCTCGCTGATCGCCGCGGTGCGTACGCCGGCCGCCGCGAGCCGTTCGCCCACCGTGTCGTCGATCGCCGGCGGGTCCACCAGGAAGGCCTTGGGGAGCCGCAGGTCGCCGTCGTACTGCATCATGCCGGCGTAGACCACGCGCGGGTGCCGCACCCGGTCGAACGCCGCCAGCGACGGCTCCTCGAAGGCCCGCGAGATCTCGATGGCCCGGTCGCCCCGGAAGTTGAACAGGACCACCGCGTCGCCGTCCTCCACCGTGCCCACGGGCGCGCCGCCCCGGGCCACGACGAAGGCCGGCAGCCACTGATCGTCTCGCCGGGGGTCCTCGGCGTAGAGGGTCTCGATGGCCTCGGTGGCCGAGGAGAAGGGGCGCCCCTCACCGAGCACGTGACAGCGCCAGCCGCGCTCCACCATCGCCCAGTCCGCCTCGTAGCGATCCATCGTGATGGCCATGCGGCCGCCGCCCGAGGCGATGCACGCATCCGGCAGGGACGCGAGCTTCTCCTCGAGGGGCTGCACCCATTGGAGCGCGGTGCGCCCGGGGACATCGCGGCCGTCGGTGAGCACGTGCACCCGGATCCGAGCCACCCCGGCCGCGTGCGCGGCGTCGATCAGGGCGTGGAGGTGCTTCACGTGGGAGTGCACGTTCCCGTCGCTCAGCAGGCCGAGGAAGTGCACCGTCCGACACATGGTGATGCGTTTCCATGTGTCAGTCCCGAACAGGGCGCCGGAGGCGATCGCGGCGTCCACCAGCTTGGCCCCCTGGTCCACCACCCGCCCGGCTCCCATGGCGTTGTGACCCACCTCGGAGTTCCCCATGTCCGCGTCCGAGGGGAGCCCGACCGCGGTGCCGTGGGCGCGGAGCAGGCAGTGCGGATGCTCGCGCAGGAGCTGGTCCAGGACCGGCGTGCGGGCCGTGTAGACCGCGTCCGTGTCGTCGCGACGTCCCCAGCCGACCCCGTCGAGGATGCACAAGACCACCGGGCGGTACGACATGGCGCTCCCTTGCGGCCGACCGCCTAACCCGCGCTCGCCGTCAGGAAACGGGGCGGGGGCGGGCCCAGGCCGTGGCGGCCCAAACGCTCAGGAGCCCTGCCACCGCGCCGCCGGGGATGAACAGGTACCAGTACAGGCGCCAGAAGAGCGCCCCCCACTTCAGCGCGTCCATCCGGGTGTTCTGCATCTGGTTGGGCCAGATGAACAGGAGCATGAAGGTCGCCGTCGCCCCGATGAGCTGGCCCACCACCGCTCCCTGGAGCCCCCGGAACACGAGCCGCGTGCGTCGCTCCACCGCGAGCCCGGCCGGCCGGCCCGCCAAGGCGCTCGCGCGCCCGGGGAGCGCCCCGAGGGTGAGCAGCGGAGCCCACAGGAGCCCTGCCACGGCGCCCACCAGGGGGGCCCGTACCGCGTAGTACTCGGTGAAGGCGCCGCCCAGGTCGGCCTGATCGGCCATGACCCCCCAGGCCGCGGCCACGAGCCACGCGACCACCGCCCACAGCGCCGCCAGGATCCCGAGTTGCCGCGCGTTGGGCATCGCGGCCACATGCTAACCCTGCGTCAAGCTCGACCGCGTCGCCCCGGCGGCCGGGTCCCCCCCCCACCGGCGCGTTAGACCCCGAGACCCATGGCACGCTCCGTGGTCATCCTGGGCGCCGGGATCACCGGCTCGCTGTTGGCCTGGCGCCTCGCGCGCGCCGGCTGGAGGGTGACCGTCGTCGAGGCGCGCCACGTCGGAGCGGGCTCCTCGTCCCGTACCGCGGCCGGCATCCGGCAGCAGTTCTCCACGCGCGAGTCGGTGGTGGGGATGCGGCACTCCGTTTCCTTCTACCGTCGCTTTCCCGACCTCGTCGGGGGGAGCGGGCCGCCCATCGTGCAGAACGGCTACCTCTTCCTCCACGCCCTCCAGGAGGACTGGGAGGCGGCCCAGCGCCGCGTGCAGCGTCAGCGCTCCTGGGGCCTCGCCGAGGTCGAGGCGCTCGACGCCCGCGAGCTGGCCCCCCGGTTCCCCTGGGTGGATCCGCACGCCGTGCTCGGCGGGACCTGGTGCCCCACGGACGGCTTCCTCCGTCCGGAGATGGTCTACAACGAGGCGATGGCCGCGGCGCAACGGCAGGGAGCCACCCTGGTCCAGGGGGCCCCGGTCACCGGCGTGGAGGGGCGGCTCGACGCGGTGCTCACCCCCAAGGGCCGCTTCGCGGCGGACTGGTTCGTCGACTGCACGAACGCCTGGTCGACCCGCACCTCCCGGCTCCTGGGCGCCACCGACCTGCCCGTCTTCCCGCTCAAGCGCTACCTCTGGTTCCTCCAGCGCGACGGCTCGATGGACGAGGCCACCCTCGCCGCCATGCCGCTCGTGATCACCCCCTCCGGGGCCTACTGCCGACCCGAGAACCGCGCCTCGCTCCTGGCGGGTTGGGCGCACGACGCCGCGCCCGAGCCCGCGTTCGCCTACGAGGACCAGGACCTCATCGAGCCCGCCTTCTTCCACCGTTCCGGCCCGGAGTCGGTGGCCTTCCAGACCTGGGCCAACCTCGCCGAGGTGATCCCCTCCATCGGCGAGTTCGCCGGAATCACCGCCACGACCGCCGGCTACTACGCGACGACCCCGGACCACAACCCCTTCCTGGACGTGGATCCGCAGGTGCCCAACCTGGTGCGGCTGGTCGGGTTCTCGGGGCACGGCGCGATGCTGGGGCCGTTCACCTCGCTGGTCGGGGAGGCGCTTCTGACAGCGGGCCGCTCGCTTCCCGAGGTACAGGTGGAGTCCGAGACCGTATCGACCGCCGCGTTCGCCATCGGGCGCCCTTTCCAGCACGCCGAGACGATGGTGATCTGACCCCGACCGAGGAGACCGCGATGTTGAGCTTCGCCGAGATGTGTCGTGACGCGAGGTCGCGCATCACCGAGTTGAGCATCGTGGAGCTGCGCGATGCCCTCGAGGGCCGGTCGCCGCCGGTGGTCCTCGACGTCCGTGCCCCCGACGAGACGGGCTCGGGGATCATCCCGGGCGCGGTCGTCCTCCCCCGCGGCCGCCTCGAGTCCAACGTCGGCGAGGTGATCACCTCCTCGGACGCGGACATCGTCGTCTACTGCGACGTGGGCAACCGGGGCGCCCTGGCCGCCGACACCCTCCAGCGCATGGGGTACACGCGGGTGCGGAACCTGGCCGGTGGCTTCGATCGCTGGCGCCACCAGGGGTACCCGGTCATGGCCGCGCAGTCGGCGGCGCTCCACAAGGACGCCGACGGCACCCGCGGTGCGCGCCCGGTGGACTTCCGGAGCTGGCGGTCCATCCGCGAGGACTTCGCCATCGCCGCGCGCCGGCTCACCATCGGCGGGGCGGCCGAGCGGGCGCTGGTCTACATGGACCACGCCGCGAGCACGCACCCCCCCGAGACGGTGCTCGCCGCCTACGTGAACTTCCTCGAGCGCGAATACGCCAACGTGCACCGCGGCGCCTACGAGCTCGCCCGGAGGGCGACGGTCCGCTTCGAGGACGCCTACCGCGTGTGCGCGGACTTCATCGGCGCCGAGCTCGACGCGGGCTGCGTCGTGTTCACCTCCAACACCACCGGGGCCCTGGACCTCGTGGCGCACCTCGTGGCCAACCGTCCCGGCAAGGTCCTGGTGTCGGACCTGGAGCACCACTCGAACGACCTCCCCTACCGGCGCCGCAACGCCGTGGTGCGCGTCAACATCACCCCCGAAGGCCGGCTGGACATGGAGGACTACGCGCGAAAGCTGCGGTCCAACGACGTCAAGCTGGTGGCGGTGACCGGGGCCGCGAACGTGACGGGGTGGATGCCCGACATCCACGCCATGGCCCGACTCGCCCACGAGGCGGGGGCGCTCATCGCCGTCGACGGGGCGCAGCTCGTGGCCCACGCACCGGTCGACGTGAAGCCGGTGGACCACCCCGAGCACCTCGACTTCTTCGCCGCGGCCGGCCACAAGGCCTACGCCCCCTTCGGCGCGGGCTTCCTGTACGGCCCGCGCAGCGTCATGGACGAGGCCCCCGCCTACATCCCCGGCGGCGGCACGGCCGCGAACGTCACCCCCACCGGCGTGGAGTACCTCAAGGCCCCCGACCGCCACCAGGGCGGCACCCCGAACATCCCCGGGGTCATCGCGATGGCGGAGGCGCTCCGCTTCCTGAAGGCCATCGGGATGGAGCGGGTCCGCGAGCACGAGCTCGCCCTCCTCGAGCGCGCCTGGAACGGGCTCTCCGCCATCGAGGGGGTCACCCTGTACGGGCCGCCGAACTGGCGCGAGCGCGTCGGCATCCTCCCCTTCAACGTGGCCGGCGTGTCCGACATGCTCGGCGCCGCCATCCTGGGCGAGGAGGGGGCGGTCGCGGTGCGCAACGGTCGCTTCTGCGCCCACCCGCACGCGGACAAGCTCCTGCGCCACCAGGGCGGCTGGACCGCGGAGGAGGGGCACACGCCCGGGGCGATCCGCGCCTCGCTCGGCCTCTACAACACCGAGGCCGAGGTGGACTGGCTCGTCCACATGGTGACCCGGGTCCGCGACCGGAAGTGGCTCGGGCGCTACCGCGTGAAGAAGGGGGCCCTGGCCGCGGACTGGGGCGGGCGCTGCGCCGACCGGTGGATGGAGGGCACCACCCCCGGTCCGGCCACGCAGATGGTCCCGGCGAGCGCGGACGATCGCCTGCTCATCGAGGAGCTCAACGGCGCGGACAGCGAGTGCCTCTCCTGGCTCGTGGCGGACCGCACCAGCGGCGAGGCCATGCTCGTGGACCCGGTCCGCCAGCACGTGCCCGCCTACCTGGACGCGCTGCGGAAGCACCAGCTCCAGCTCAAGTACACGGTGGAGACGCACACCCACGCCGACCACCTCTCCGGCTCCAAGGCGCTCAAGGAGCTCACCGGGGCCGGGATGATCATGGCCAGCCGCGGCGACGCCCTCTGCGTGGACCGCCACGTGGTCGAGGGCGACGCCTGGGCGTTGGGGGAGCTGCCGGTGGAGGTCCTGGAGACGCCCGGCCACACCGAGGACTCCATGTGCCTGCACGTCGCGGGCAACGTCTTCACCGGCGACCTCCTGCTCATCCGCGGCGCGGGTCGCACCGACCTGCCCAGCGGCGACGCCGGGGCCGCCTGGCGTTCGCTCCAGCGCCTGAAGAGCCTCCCCGCCCACACCCGGGTGTTCCCCTCCCACGACTACGGGACAGGACGGGCCAGCACCATCGGCGACGAGGTCCGCCAGAACCCGGCGCTCCGCTTCGCCGACGCGGCGGCGTTCATCGCCGACGCCGAAGCCCACGTCGCGCCCTACCCGGCGGGCACCGAGGAGACGCTGGCGTCCAACCGGGCCTGCGCGGTGTAGCGATGCCCCCGCGCGTCGTCGTCATCGGGGGTGGGTTCGGCGGGCTGGAGGTCTGCCGGCTCCTGGCGAAGGATGCGCGGGCCGGCCGGATCGAGCTCACGCTCGTGGACAAGGAGAACTTCTTCCAGTTCAACCCTCTGCTCCCCGAGGTGGCGACGGGCGCCGTGGAGACGCGGCATATCGTCTACCCCCTGCGGAGCTTCTGCGTGCCCAGGCGGATCCGCTTCGTCCGCAACAAGGTCCGCAGCGTGGACCCCGACGCCCGCACGCTCTTCCTCCACAACGGGATCGAGCTCGGCTACGACCACCTGGTCATCGCCGCCGGGTCCACCACCAACTACTTCGGGGTCCCGGGCGCCGAGGACCGCGCCTTCCCCTTCAAGACCATCTCGGACGCGGTCCGCCTCCGGATGCACCTCATCGAGATGTGGGAGCTCGCCGACCAGGCCACCGACCCCGCCCGCCGCCGCGATCTGCTCACCATCGTGGTGGCCGGGGGCGGAATCACCGGGGTGGAGCTCTGCTCCACGGTGATGCAGATGTTCCGGACCACGATGGCGCGGCTCTACCCCGACATCCCCCAGTCCCTCCTCTCGGTGCACCTGGTCGAGGCGGGCGAGCGCATCCTGGGCCCGCTCGAACCGGCGCACTCCGCGGTGGCCGAGGCGCACCTCCGCAAGCTCGGCGTCAACCTGGTGCTGAACCGGAAGGTCACCGCCGTGGAGCCCGGACACGTGAGCCTGGACGACGGCGGGGTGATTCCCGCCCACACGTTGATCTGGACCACCGGCATCCGGGGGCAGACCCTCGAGTCGCCCTGGCCCTGGCCCACCGGTCGGGCCGGGCGCCTGAAGGTCGACGCCGGGGGCCGGGTGAACGACCACGTCTACGCCATCGGGGACGTGGCCGACTGCACGGACCGCACCGGCGCGGTGCTCCCCACCGTGGCCCAGGGCGCGATGCAGGCGGGTCGGGTGGTCGCCACGAACATCCGCGCCCAGCTCGGGCAGGGCCGTCCGACGGAGGTCCGGTACCAGGACCTGGGCTACCTCGTCGGCCTCGGACCCCACGCCACCGTCGCCAGCCTCTTCGGGGTTCCCATCTCGGGCGCCCTGGCCTTCTACGCGTGGGCCTTCGCCTACCTCCTGAAGGTGGTCGGGGTGCGGAAGCAGTTCGAGGTGGCCGCGGACATGATCAAGTCCTTCGTGGTGGACCACGACACGAGCCAGATCCACGACCGCCGGCGCATGCTCCGAAAGCAGGACCTGGACCCGACCCTCGCCGGACCCGGCAACGCCCAGTAGCTCGCACGTTCCGCCGGCCGGAGCGCGTCCGGCGGGGGGTCGCTCAGGGGGGCGTGCGGATCGCCTCGGCCAGGGCGAGCGCCACCCGCCGGTTCCCGGCCGGGAGCAGGTGCTCGTGGTCGCCGAAGAAGCCGAGCCACACCGGAATCACGCCATCTCGGGCCGCGTCCGCGAGGAGCGGCGCGTAGAGGTCCACGACCTCGCACCCCTCCGCCCCGCACACCTCGCGCGCCACCCCCACGTAGGCGGGCGAGGTCCGCTTCCGGCTCACGTCCAGGGCCAGCGCGCGGCGCAGGTCGCCCACCGCCGGCGCCTCCCGCGCCCAGGCTCGGGCCACGCCGCGGGCGAACCAGGCGCGGGCCGATCCCGCGTCGGCCATCAGCGCCCGATCGGCCTCGGCCCGGGCCTCGGCCAGGTCGCCGGCCTCCACCCGCTCGGCGGAGCGCCGCACGTGCTCCTCGGCCTCCGCGCGAGCGGCCTCGGTGGCCAGGGGATCCGACGCCGAGGCGAACGGCTCCCGGAGCAGGTCGGGGGGACAGGGCGCCACCACGAGTCGCACCCCTCGCGCGCGGGCCGCCGCGGCCATCTCCTGCAGGTTCCGGCGAAAACGCGAGACGAGCGCCGCGTGGACGGTGTCGGTGGGGATCTGGAGCTCGTCCACCGCCACCTCGCCCCGGGCGTCCCACTCGGCGGTGACGACCGCGATCGACGGCACGTTCTCCCACACGTCCCTGGGCAGCTCCCGCTGCTCGAGCTTGCGGGTGGCACGCGGGACGACGAGGTCCGAGAGCAGACGGTACAGCCGAAGGCGCCGCAACACGGTGCGCGTGGCCTGCACCTCGGGGACCGACTCGCCGGCGAGCGCCCGCGCGAGCATGAGGCTCTCGTTGTTCCCGAGGTAGAGCACGATGCCCGTGGGCCCGAGCTCCAGGAGCTCGAGCACCTGCGCCCGCATGTCGTCGCTGTCCTGGGCGATGCGCCCCGCGTTGAGGACTTCCACCCCGGGCCCCAGGAGCGCGCCGAGCTGCCCGGGGATGGAGAGCGCGTCCGGCACCACCAGCGGCCCCCCGGGGAGGGCCTCCGGCGTCCAGTCCGGCTCGGGGGGGATCCACCCGCCCGGAGGGGTCGGCAGCGGCGGGCGGCGGACCGGTTGCTGCCCCACCACGGCGGACTCCCCCACCACGAACCACCGGGCGACCCCCAGCGCCGGCTCGCGCGCGAACTGGAGCTCGCGCATGGTCTTCCCCGCATAGACCGGGTTGGTGGCCATCGTCCCGCCGCCCACCTCCTGGTACCGGGGCGCGTCCCGCACCTCCACGGTCTGCTGCAGCCGCCCGTTTTCCACGATGTAGAGGAGGCGCGGCGGAGCCCACCCCTCGCCCGACTGCACCCCGCCCACCCGCAGGCCGAGCTCGACGAGGGCGAGCAGCAGCACCGCCACGAGGAGACCGAGCCCGAGGCGACGCAGCATCAGATCGCGGGGTGCCGGCTCGTCGCCTCGACGCGCGGCGACCGGACCAGGTCGAGCACGTAGGTGACCATCTCCTTCCCGTAGAAGCGGAAGGTGCCACGGGGCTCGAAGCCCCAGCTCAAGAGCTGCCGGTTTGCCCCCTCGTTGTCGGTCTCGGTGGTGATCTTCACGAGCTCGTGGCCCCGCGCGCGCAGCTCGTCGAAGAGCACCTTGTTGATGTGCCCGGACACCCGCTTGCCCCGGAGATCCGGGACGAAGGAGCAGAACAACGACTCCCCGGGTACGTCCTCGGCCCCCGAGGCGGCCCCGTAGCGCGCCGTCTCGGCGAGCCGCCGGATGAGCGCCGGCCGACGCGCCACGCCGCGGGCGAGCGCCGGGGCGAGGAAGAGCCAGCGACGACGCAACACGTCACGATACATCTCGGATGTGTCGACCGACCCGGCGATGAACCCCTTCACCACGCCGTCCTCCACGTACACGAAGCCGAGGAAGGTCGGGCTGTCCACCAGGCAGCGGTAGAGCGCGCCGAGGAAGTCCGCGCCCAGCTGGGCCCACAACGAGCTCCCCATCGCCGCGTGGTGGAGCTCGGCGACTCGATCGGCATCGCGGTACTGCATGGGCCGGATCCGGGTCATCACCTCGGGATCGACCGGGAACGGCCTGCTCACGTCGCGCCGCGCTCCTTCTTCAGCGTCTCCAGGAAGGCGGTCTGCGAGATCGCCCGGTGCTGCGCGGCGAGGAAGTTCCCCAGCGCATCCTCGTAGCCGGTCTCCGACGACTCGATGAGCAGCCTGCGCGCCAGGGTGATCGCGACGGCGTGGGTGGGCCCGAACGCGGCGCGCGCGGTGGCGAGGGCGTGGTCCAGGTTCGGATCGGTGCCGTCGAGGAGCCCGTACCGGACCGCCGCCGCGCCGTCGATCTTCTCGCAGGTGAGCACCATCCGGCGGGCGTGGCCGAGCCCGACGTACCGGGCCAGGCGCCAGGTCGCCATGCCGGGGAGGAAGCCCAGGTGGACCTCCGGGAACCAGAAGCGCGCCCCGGGCACGGCCCAGCGCAGGTCGCAGGCGAGCATGAGCTGGAACCCACCGCCCACGCAGTCCCCGTCGGCGAGGGCGATGGTGGCCTGGGAGAGGCGCTCGAGTCGGGCGACGAGCTTCTCCCACTTGTTGAAGCCGTGGATGTCCAGGGCCTCGCGGGGATCGAAGTCGGCGAAGTCGATGCCCAGGGAGTGGCCCCGGAGCACCAGGAGCTTGGCCGTGGCGTGGTCCTCCAGGTAGTCGCACACCCGCTCGAGCTCGCGCAGCTGCTTCACGTTGATGCGCTCGCGCACGAGCCGGAGGGTGGCGACCTCGCCCTGCTCCTCGAACGCAATGGTCTCGTACACGGTGCCTCCTACCAGCGGATCAGCGCGGTTTCGATCGTCGAGCCGGGGCCCATCGTCATCATGACCCCGTAGTCCCCCCGCTTCACGCGCCCCTCGTCGAGGAGGCGCTGGAAGCTGAACAGGAAGGACCCGCTGGACAGGTTGCCGAAGTCCCGGAGCACGGAGTGGGTGTGGCGGACGTCCCAGTCCGAGAGCCCCACGTTGTACTTGATGGCGTCCACCACCTTCTTCCCACCCGAGTGGACGAGCCAATGCGAGATGTGTCGCCGCCTGAGGCCGTGCGCGTCCAGGAGGCGCTTCACCGGCTTCTCCGCGTTGGCGCCGACCACGTACGGGATGTCCCGGTCCAGGAAGAAGCTGAACTTGCCCGCCTCCTCGTCCCAGTCGTAGCGCATGGCGGCGATGGCCGGCGCGATGAGGTGGCTGTTGAACCCCAGGATCTTCGGCGCGAACGCCCGCTCGTCCCGCTCCGAGGCGCGCAGGAGCACGGCGGCGGAACCGTCGCCGAAGAGCGAGTTCACGATGGCGGTCCGCATGCTGCCGTCGAACACGTAGGCCGCCGAGCAGATCTCGATGCACACCATGAGCGAGTAGCGACCGGGGTTCGCCATGGCCCAGGCGGCGGAGAGGTTGAGCCCGTTCAGGCCCGCGTTGCAGCCCATCCCCACGATGTCCGCCCGCGAGCAGTCCTCCCGGAAGCCCATCTTCTTCATCAGGTGAGCGGTGAGCCCGGGCGCGAGGAAGCCGGTGGTGCTGATGCACACCAGGTGATCCACCGCCCGCACGTCCACCCCGGCCGGCCCGAGGCAGCGGTCGACCGCCTGCGGCCCGATCTCCATCGCGCCGCGCAGGTGCTTGGCGAGCAGCTCGCCCTGGGTCTCGGACGGGGCGCCGTCCGCGCCCGTGGGGGGCATGTAGAGGTGGCGGGTCTGGATGTGGCTCGACGTGAACAGCGAACGGATGCGCGGGTCGTCCACCTTGAAGCGGTCCAGGACCTCAGTCTGGCGGTAGCGCTCCGGCGGGTTCGCCGTGCCGACCGACAGGATGCGCGGGCGCGCGTCGAGCATGCCCCAGCATAGCCCGACCCGGGGGTCGGCCGGAGCGCAACGGCGTCGGCGCTCCGAGGCTACCGGGCGCGGAAGGCGTCGATCCCGCGGCCGAGCACCTCGATGGCGCGCCGGAGCTGGCCCTCCTCTCGCACCGCGGCGAGGCGGATCTCGTCGCGCCCCTGCGCGGGGTCCGCGTAGAAGCCCGGGCCCGGCGCGACCACCACGCTCTCGGGGCGGCCCGCGGAGCTGTCCCGGAACTCCTCCACCATGAACCGGGCGAAGGCTTCGGTGTCCGAGACCGGGAGCCGGGCCATGGTGTAGAACGCGCCCTCCGGGCGATGAAAGGCCACCCCGGGGAGGGCGCCCAGCGCGTTCATCATCGCGTCCACCCGCGCGCGGTAGGTGGCGCGGACGCCGTCGTAGAACTCTGGCGGGAGGTTCAGCGCCGCGATGGCGGCACGTTGGGCGCGGGGCTGCGGGCCGAGGCGGGCCTGGCCCAGCCGCTCCACCCGCTCCATGAACTCGCGGTTGCGCGAGATCAGGAAGCCGATGCGCAGGCCGCAGGCGGAGAAGGTCTTGGAGGTGGAGTCCACCAGCACGACGTGATCCTGGTGGTCCTCGAGCTCCAGCGCCGAGAGCGGGGGCTTCTCGAACCAGATCGCCCGGTACACCTCGTCCGCCACGAGCCAGAGGCCGCGGCGCTTCGCCCAGGCGGCGACCCGGCGCAGGGTGGAGGCCTGGTACACGGCGCCGGTGGGGTTGCCCGGGTTCGAGAACAGGAACACCCGGGTCCGCGGGGTGACGAGGCGGTCCAGCACCTCGTCGGCGGGGATGTCGAAGCCGTCGTCCAGTCGGGTGCGGACCGGCACGACCTTCGCCGCGGCGACGGTCCCGAAGCCGTTGTAGTTGGTGTAGTAGGGCTCCGGGACGAGGATCTCGTCGCCGGGGTCGCACAGGGCCACCATGGCGAAGAGGATGGCCTCGGAGCCCCCCTGGGTGATGACCACGTGCTCCGGCCCGAGGCCGGGGCTGGTGCGGGCATGGAAGGCGGCGGCGGCGGCCCGGCACTCGGGCAGCCCGGACGCGGGGCCGTAGGCGAGCACCGGGCTGTCCTGCGTCGCGAGCGCGTCCATCACCTCCCGGGGGGTGACCACGTCGGGCTGGCCGATGTTCAGCCGGTGGAAGTGGACCCCGGCGGCGCGGTTGACCGCGGCGTCCAGCTTGCGGATGGCCGACTCCTGGATGGACCGGGCGCGGGCGGAGAGGTGCATCGGAGGCTCCCGAGGCGGCAGGAGCTATCCCGGGGGGCGGCCGGAGGGGGCCCCCGGGGCACGCCGGCGCTACTGCACCGGCCCCCGGAACTCGATGACCTGCCCCCGGGTGACGGGGCGCGCGTCCATCTCCAGGCGATCCCGCAGGGCCTGCTGGGCCAACAGACGCGCCCGCTCCTCCTCGGCCTCCCAGAGCGCCAGCCGGAGCTTGCCGCGCCGGCGCCGGCGCCAGGCGCCGACCACGATGAGGAGGGAGAAGAAGCCCCAGAGGATGCCCGATCCGAGGAGCCCCTGGACCCAGCGCCAGGGGCTGTCCCAGCGGGAGGACCAGTCCACCTCGATCTGCGCCAGGGACTTGCCGGTGACGTCCCGGACCGCCTGTTCGGCGGTGGCCCCCCCGTCCAGCTCGGCGACGAGACGGCGGAGCGCGTCGTCCCCGTAGGTGCTCCCGATCCAGCCCACGAAGTCCGCCGACTGGGCGTACGCCAACCGGGCCAGCCCGGCGTCGGCCGGGAAGCCGCGCACCAGGGTGGCGAGGGGCAGGAGGCCGCCCCCCAGCCGCGCCTGCGCCAGGGTGTCCGAGAGCGCCGGGGTGATCTCGCCCGCGTACAGCTGGGCCATGCCCTCCTGCAGCCAGCGCGGGGGACGTTCGGGGGCGAAGGCCCGGCCGAGCAGCACGTGGACGATCTCGTGGTCCAGCACCGTCTCCAGCGCTTCCGCCGTCCCCGGGCGATCCCCCGGGGAGTGGAGGAAGACGAGGCCCTGGGTGGGCCACGCGGTGCCGTCGGCCCAGTCCGGGGGCTCCCCCGGCTGGATGGCCCCGAACTGCTCGGCGGGCGCGACGTAGACGTCCATCCGCGTGCCGGCCGGCACCCCGAGCGCTCGGGACAGGCGGGGTACCGCTGCCGCGGCGTGGTCCGCGAGGCGCCGCACGGTGGCGCGGTCGCCGTCGGTGCCGAGGACCCGCGCGTAGATGCCGTCCACCTCGTACCACCCCCCCGCCGGGGCCTCGATGGCCGGGGGGCTGGCCATCGGCTCCTCGCTGGCGCGCGCCACGGGCCCGCCGGCCGACGCGAGGCCGATCGAGAGGACGAGGGAAGCCAGCCACGACCACATGGGAGGACGGTACACACGCGGGGCGCCGGCAGCCACCCGACCGAACGGGCGGGGCGCGGTGGTGCCGCACTCGGGCCGGCGATAGGCGCGAGCCCGATGTGGCGCTGGTGGCACGACACGAACCTGCGCGCCGCGGTGCTCGTCGCCGGGGTGCTGCGCCTCGTGCCCATGCTGGTCTGGATCGACAAGCCCTGCGTCCGCGACGAGTGCACCTACATCGACCTGGCCCAGAACCTCCTTGACGGGCAGGGCATCACCGGCTCGCACGGCTGGCTCTGGGCGCCGGCCTACCCGGCGCTCATGGCCGTCCACGAGGTGCTCTTCGGCTACCCCGGCGCCATCCAGGTCACCCAGCTCCTGGTGGCGATGGCCAGCGTGGTCTGGCTGCACTCCCTCACCCGCGGCGAGTACGGCGACCGGGCGGCGCGCTGGGCCTCCTGGCTCTACGCGCTCAACCCCACCCTCATCTTCTACACCACCAGCATGTGGAGCGAGACGCTCTACAGCGGGCTCCTCCTCGGCGCCCTCCTCTCCCTGCGCTGGGCCCGGGGGGGCGCGGCGGTCCGGGGCTTCCTGCCGGGCCTCCTCGTCGGCGCCTGTGTGCTGTTTCGCGGCGTGGCCACGTACATGCTCCCCGTCTTCCTCGTCGGCCTGCTCTGGGGTCGGTGGCGCGAGGCTGGGGCGCGGTGGGGGGCGCTCGCCTGCGTGGTCGGTGCGGTGATCGCCGTGGCGCCCTACAGCGCCTACGCCACCAACAAGTGGGGTGAGCTGGTCATCGCCGACCGGACCATGGGCCAGATGATGTACCTGGGGAACAACGACTTCCCGCCCATGACCTTCGACACCGGCAACGGCACCCTCTCCGACCGGGCCTACGAGCGCGCCACCTCGCAGGGTCGCGAGCCCTGCAAGAAGAGCGGGAACCCGATCGAGAAGGACGACTGTGAGGCGGCGGCGGGCACGGCGTGGATCGAGGCCCACCCCGCCGAGTTCGTGGCCCGCATGCCCCTTCGGGTGGCCCAGCTGGTGAACCCCAACAGCTTCCTCACCCGTCACCTCCGGTGGGGACGTTGGCGGGGCCTGCCGCAGTGGGCGGACGAGATCCTGGTCGTGTCGGTGGTGGGCTTCAGCTTCGTGACCCTGCTGGCGGGCACGCTCGGCTGGTTCACCCGCGCCCGCGGCTGGTACGCGGCCACGAGCGGCCTCACCGTGCTCTACCACGTGGCCGCCATCGCCGTGCTAGCCGGCCTGACGCGCTACCGCGTCCCGCTCGAGCCCCTCTGGCTCGTACACGCCGGGGTGGTCCTCGCCGAACCCCGGGAGACCTGGGCGCAGCTCCGCGGGGGCTCCCTCCGCAGCCTGCTCGGCGTGGTCACGCTCATCGTGCTCCTGGCGCTCATGCTCCGCTTCCTCCCCGCTGGTTGGCCCACGTGGCGTCACTGGTAGCGCTCCTCCTCTGGGCGGGCTGCCAGCGGCTGCCCGACGGCGATCCGGAGCGGCCGGACATCCTCCTCGTCAGCGTGGACTCGCTGCGCGCCGACCACCTGGGCGCCTGGGGCTACGAGCGGGAGACGAGCCCCAACCTGGATCGGCTCGCCGCCTCGGGCCAGCGCTACGCCCACGCCCGCTCGGCGAGCCCGTGGACGCTGCCCGCGCACGTCACCATGCTCACCGGGAAGTGGCCCACCGAGCACCAGGTGGTGGAGGACGTGCTCGCCCTCCCCCCCACCACGCCGATGATCCAGGAACGGCTCCAGGCCGCCGGGTGGGCCACCGCCGGCCTCACCGCGACGACGTACGTCTCCGGTTCCTTCGGCTTCTCGCGGGGCTTCGACCGTTGGAACGACGGCGGGGTGACGGAGCGGAACAACCTCCAACACTCGGTGCGCATCAACACGCAGGTCGACGAGGCGCTGACCTGGGCCGACGCCCTGCCCGAAGGCCAGCCCGCCTTCCTCTTCCTCCACACCTACGACGTCCACTACCCCTACCTGCCGCCTCCGCCCTGGGACGCCCGCTTCGACGCCCCCGCCACCCCGGACCAGATGCGCTACCGGCGCTACACCTGGTACCTGGACAACCCGCTGCGGCCGGCCCGCCTCGCGGCGATCACCGCCCAGTACGACGAGAGCATCGCCTGGGTGGACTCCGAGCTGGGACGCCTCTTCCGGGAGTGGGATCGGCCGCGCCGCATCATCGTGACCAGCGACCACGGCGAGGAGCTGGGGGAGCGAGGGAGCTGGGGGCACGGCCACGTGCTCACCCCGGAGGTGCTGGAGATCCCGCTCATCCTCGCGGGCGAGGGCATCCCGCGCGCGGTGCGCGAGGAGCGCGTGGGCAGCATCGACGTCGCCAACACCATCGCCGCCCTGGCCGGGCTCGAGGGGCTCGGCGGGGACGGCCTGGACCTGCGCGACCCCATCCCCGCCCGCCGCTTCTGGGAGGAGACGAGCCGCTTCGACTCGCGCCGGCTGGGCCTCCTGGACGGCGACACCCGCCTGGATCTGGACCTGCGGAGCGGCGGCGCCCGGCTCTTCGACCTGACCGCCGACCCGACCGAGCGCACCGACGTGGGTGGGCAACGCCTGCCCGAGGTCAGCAGCATGCGCCGGCTGCTCCTGAGCCACCTGGGCACGCCCTGGTCCCTCCAGAGCGGGGAGCTGAGCACGGACGGGTACGTGTTCCAGGACGGCGCGCTCGTGGCCCGACCGGACCCCGCGCGGCCGTTCGGGGTGTGGCCGCCGCAGGCCATGGTGGGCGTGGACGGCAAGGGCAGCGCCCGGGCCGGGGTGAGCCCGGGGGTGCCCGGAAGCCTCTGGCGCAACGGCCGCCCCCCGGCCACGACGGTGGACCTCGGGAAGGAGGTCCGGGAGCAGCTCGAGGCGCTGGGCTACGTCCAGGAGTAGGGCGCCACGATAACCCCAGGCCGTGGCCCCCCGACTCGCCCGCTTTGCGCCCCTGATCGGGTTCCTCGTGGGCGGCGCGGCGGGGTGGCCCCGCCTGCCGGCGCCCGTCGGCGACGCCCCGCCCGACCGCTTCTCGGGCGAGCGCGCCCTGGCCCACGTGCGGACCTGGGCCTCCGCCCCCCGACCCTCGGGGAGCGCCCGGCACGCCGAGGTGCTCGACGCCCTCGAAGCGAGCCTGGCGGCCTCCGGCCTGGAGGTGACCCGCCACCCGTTCACGACGGGCAAGGTTCGCGGCGTGAACCTCGTGGCGACGGCGCCCGGCGCCGACGACCGGGACGGCGTCTGGCTCGTGGCCCACTCGGACAGCGCTCCGCGGTCCCCCGGCGCCGCCGACGACGGCTTCGGCCTCGCCGTGGTGGTGGAGGCCGCCCGGGCGCTCTCCGCCGGCGGCCCGCCCCCCGGCCTGAAGGTGCTGCTCACCGACGCCGAGGAGCTCGGCCTCCACGGGGCCCGCGCCGAGGTGGGCCGGGTGCCCGAGGCCCGCCGGGTGGTGATCAACGTCGAGGCGCGGGGCGCCAGCGGGCCGGTCTACATGTTCCAGACCGCCGGCCCACCGGACGCGGTGCTGGGAGCGTGGCGCCGCTCGGGGTGCCGCGCCCAGGCCACCTCGCTCGCCCGCACGGTCTACGAGCTGCTCCCGAACGA